>Ga0209919_1000128_pt1 | contig 38773 bp, 36 predicted proteins | sample SalPon2A_C_D2_MG_FD_185721 | JGI IMG/M metagenome (GOLD analysis project Ga0209919, IMG submission 185721) | Soil microbial communities from South San Francisco under conditions of wetland restoration - Salt Pond MetaG R2A_C_D2_MG (SPAdes)... | ecosystem: Environmental > Terrestrial > Soil >... | reverse complement strand
GGCACCAGCGAGCGCGGAGCGCGCAGATGCTGTATTTGCCATGCATCTGAGTATTTGCCTCCCACACGTGCCAGATCAGGCCCGGTACGCTTGGAGCCCCACTGGAACGGATGATCATATTTCGATTCAGCCGCCAGCGAGTAATGGCCATAACGTTCCTTCTCATCGCGGAAAGGCCGGATCATCTGGGAGTGACACAAATAACAACCCTCGCGGATGTAAACATCCCGCCCTTCCAGCTCAAGCGCCGTATAGGGACGGATGCTGTCTTCATCCTTGGTCAGCTTTTCAATGGTGTTATCGAGGTAAAACAGGGGAACGATTTCCACGATGCCGCCGATGGAAACCACAATGGCCACCATGATGAGAAGCCCCCAGATGTTTTTTTCGAGTTTTTCCTGAAATGACATGCCGCCCTCCCTAAGCCGTGGCCGTCACAGCTTTCGGCTGTCCGGCTGTGCGAATGGTCATGATAATGTTGTAAAGCATAATCAGTGCACCCACCAGAACCAGCACACCGCCGACGGCACGAAGTACATAATACGGATGCATCGCCACAACGGTTTCGGCGAAGGTATAGGCAAGATTGCCGTAGTCGTCCGTGGCCCTCCACATCAGTCCCTGCATGATACCGGACACCCACATCGCGCAGACATAGATCACGGTTCCGATCGTGTGAATCCAGAAATGCGAGTTAACCAACCCCACGGAATAAATTTCCGTCTTCCACAGCCGGGTTAGCAGATGATAGATCGCGCCGATGGAAACCATCGCGACCCAGCCCAGAGCTCCGGAATGCACATGACCGATCGTCCAGTCGGTATAGTGAGAAAGGGCATTCACGGTCTTGAGCGACATCACCGGCCCTTCAAAGGTCGACATGGCGTAAAAAGCCAGCGACACAATCAGGAAGCGCAGCACATAGTCATCCCGCAACTTGTTCCAGGCACCGGACAAAGTCATCAGACCGTTAATCGCACCGCCCCAGGAAGGGATAATCATGGCAATGGAAACAGCCGCACCCAGAGAGCCTGCCCAGTCGGGAAGCGCTGTGTACTGCAGATGATGAGCACCCAGCCAGACATAGCCGAACATGAGAGCCCAGAAATGCAGCACAGAGAGACGATAGGAAAAGATCGGCAAATCCGCCTGTTTGGGAACAAAGTAATACATGATGCCGAGGAAGCCTGCAGTCAGGAAGAAGCCCACTGCATTATGCCCCCACCACCACTGGATCATTGCATCGTGTACACCAGAGAAAATTGAGTAGGACTTGGTCATGGTCACCGGAATCGCCAGCGAATTCACCACATGCAGATAGGTGATCATCACCATCATGCCGAGGAAAAACCAGTTGGCCACATAGATATGCGACGTCTTGCGATTGGCGATGGTCATGATGAAATTGAACATGTAGGAGAGCCAGACAACAGCAATCAGGATATCGACCGGCCATTCAAGCTCGGCATACTCCTTACCCTGCGTCCAGCCCATCGGGAACGATATAACAGCGCAAACAATGATCAGGTTCCAGCCCCAGAAGGTGAACCAGGCCAGATTATTACTCCAGAGTGGGACAGCACAGGTTCGCTGCACCACATAAAAGGCAGTGGCCATCAGGGTACAGCCACCAAATGCGAAAATTACCGCATTCGTATGCAGGGGACGCAGACGCCCAAAGCTGAGATATTCATTCAGGTTCAACGAGGGAAAGGATAACTGCCAGGCAATAATATCGCCTACCAGCGCACCGACGATTAAATAAACTACCGCACAAATCGCAAATGCTTTCACGATCGTAAAATTGTAGTTGGGGTTTTCCGGGGAATTTCCGACCACAGCCTCCACCTCCTAGGAATAATTAATGCATCTAAACTCTATGTTATGATTTTTTGCGTGTACATAGTTTTATTGTGGCTACTCGAAAGATAATTTACTTCATGCTCTGTATGTCCCAACCTGAACCTAACATTGGAGGGCACGTCCCAAATTCAAAGCGTTTATTTTGAACATTTTCTTTGAGTGTCCCGCTATAAAATTTGTGACTCACATCACATGTGGCTATGCTTCCCATCAACTTGGCTTGTTTGGGCATCCCCCCCTGCATTGGTTTCAGCAAAAATAGGAAAAATTCCTATGCCCCATGCAGAGAATCTTCTGCTATAACTACAAAAACAGGAGTGGATTTTAACAAGTGAATGAAATTTACAGTTACAGCTATCTGATCGGCACCCTTGCCGTCGGTGTTTTCTGGGTGCACTTCTTTTTTGTGCGCTCTGACCTTCGCTCTCCGATGTTGCTGCTATCATTCCTGTTTGGTCTCGGCGGGGTATTATCCGAATTCGTCTACATCAGGGATTGGTGGAGCCCAGTCACCGTCACCGGCACCAGTGTCGGCATTGAGGATTTCCTGTTCGGGTTCTTTTTTTCCGGCGCCGTCGCCATGGCCTATGAAGTCATGCTGAAAAAAGCTTACGTGCCCCATGAGACATGCCGCAGGCCAATCCGTTTCAGATATATTGCCTTGATCATTTCAGCGGTATTTTTTGGCAGCGCTTTAGTATTTAATCTTAGTTCATTTATAGCCACGGTACTTGCCTTCGGAATCTGCACATTCCTGATGCTTTCGCTGCGCAGGGATTTGCTCGGCAACGCTGCTTTAAGCAGTCTGTTCGCGACCTTTCTGGCTTTGGTTTTCTTTGGCGTGCCTGAGCTGATTCATTCCGGATGGATCACATCAACGTGGTCGTTTGAAAATCTCTCAGGAGATTTTGTGTTTTATATCCCGGTTGAGGATCTTATCTGGTTTGCCATGGCCGGAGCCTTCATCGGCCCGCTTTTCAAGTACTGGAAAAAATATCAGGTCGAGGCCTGAACGAAGCCGTTAAAGAAACAGCAGGCCATTGATCACAAGCAGCGAGATAAGCAGTTGCCTGTTCCTTCCTGGCTGATGTCGCAATACAATCTTCGTTGCCAGTAAAAACACCACCGCTTGAAAACATGTCAGATACAGGGATTCCTGCAAGGCTTCGGGAACCATCCCGAATTTGACGATCATCCATGGCGCCACCCAAGATAGCAGCAACAGCAATATCTCCAGACCGGTTGACAGAAAGATGCGGCCATGGCGCCTGAAATAAAGCTTCAATGCCACCCACAGTGCCAATGCGCCTGTCACATAAAGCAGATAATCCTTAACCCCGTCCCCAGCAATACTGTTCACGACAAGAATGGCCGTGAATACGAGCAGATAAAACAAGCCATTGGACCAGGTAGCATCGTGCTTTTCCCGCCAGGGATATAGCAACATCACCAGTACAATGATAGCCGCCACCACGCCCGCCAAGGGTTTGTGCAGATCAACCGATAGAACAGGGTAGAGAAGGAAAAGCGGCACCAACCAGGTGACAAACGGGATGGAGGCGCCGGTTAAACGAGTCATGGTTCGAAACAGCCGGGCATCTGACCCGGCGCGTTCAACCGCAGGGGCCACTTCATTCAGATCCATGCGCCGACCTGACTTCTCGACCAGATGCAAGCCGCCATAGGTGAAAACAATCATCCCGACCAGGGCCAGCATCTGCCCCCATGCCGGTATATTGATCATGGCAATGGCCGCAATGCCGTAAAATATCATTATCACATAGATGGTGCCGACCACGCCATTATGAGTCAGGCCCAGATGCATCAGGCGATGATGAAAGTGGGTTTTATCGGGCTGAAACGGGCTTGTGCCGGCCAGCACGCGTTTACCCATCACGAAAAGCGTGTCGCTCAACGGCAATGCCAGCAGCACACCCATCATAACCGGTGAAATCGGTGTCTCGGCAGCGCCATGGTATTTGATCAGCAACAGTGAAATCGCCGCCAGCACATATCCCAGCACAAGGCTTCCTGTATCCCCCATAAAGACCCTGGCCGGATGGGAGTTGAAATAGAGGAACCCAACCATGCCTCCGAACAGGGTCAGAGAAAGCACCAGACAGAGGTGATCCCCGGCATGCAGGGAAAAAAAACCGAGAAAAAATACTGCAATCAGGGCAATGCCCGCAGCAAGCCCATCCAGCCCGTCAGACAGGTTCAGCGCATTGATAAATCCTACCGTCGCTACAACGGTGATGGGGATAGCAAGCATCCCGGTTTCAATTTCACCCAGGTAAAACAAATCGCCAAGATTATAGATGGCAGCATCGCTGATAAGCACAAACAGCAACGAGCCGGCAATAAGCCCGAGGAACTTCCATCTGGGGGATATGTCCAACATGTCATCGGCCAGCCCCGTCAGCGTAATGACAACCAGACCGATCAGGAATCCCTGCAGATCATTAGATATCTGCAATGCAGATATCGGCAACATTGAAAGCGGCATGACAAACAAACAAAGCAGAAATGCCAGCCCACCCATTCGTGGCATGGCGCTACGGTGCACCTTGCGCGCATCAGGTTGATCCACTGCGCCGATACGGTGCGCCAGTTTAATGACCAGCGGCATGGCCAGTAGTGTCATTAACAATGAGGAGAGCAGGAGCAATACCAATACGACCGGTTCATTAAGCTCCATGTTCTAGATACCCCCTCAACAAGGATGCATTTCGCCAATTCATAATAAAATGGGGCCCCATTTATAATCAAGCAATGAAAAGCGCCTCTCACACTCAGTCAAAATGAATACTACTTATAGCTTTATAATTGGCCCCCAAAAGCCCCTGGCAGTCATATCAAACCATTAAGCCTCCCAGAAAATGCATGGGAGGCGATGATATAGATTAACCTATGACTCGGCAGAGGCCTTAACTTGCTCTTCAATCCAGGGATACGTTTTAGCTATTCCATCCAGAAGACTTGCCGAAGGCCTCCAGCCAAGCTTTTCCTCGATAAGTCGATTATCAGAATTTCTCCCCCTGACACCCAGCGGCCCGGCAATGTGTTTGATAGAAATCTTCTTGCCTGCAATCTCCATTGCCATTTCAGCCAATTGGTTGATGGTAACCATTTCATCCGAACCAATGTTCACAGGCCCTTCAAAATCAGAGTGCATCAGGCGAAGTATTCCTTCCACACACTCATCCACATATAAAAAAGACCGCGTTTGCAGGCCATCACCCCAGACCTCAATCTCACCACCTTGCTCAGCCTCGGCAACTTTTCTACACATAGCCGCAGGTGCTTTTTCCTTGCCTCCGGTCCAGGTTCCCTCAGGTCCGAAAATATTATGAAAGCGGGCAATCCGCACCTTCATTCCGTAATTTCTTGAATAGGATAGATACAACCTTTCGCTAAAGAGCTTTTCCCATCCATATTCACTATCAGGGTCAGCCGGATAAGCCGAATCTTCGGCGCAATTCGGATTGTCCGGATCAAGCTGATTGTACTCTGGATACATGCATGCAGAGGACGAATAGAAAATCCTGTCAATGCCTTCGATATTGCTGGCGTGAGCCATGTTCAGGTTCACCAGAGCCGAGTTATGCATGACATCCGCATCATGCTCGCCCGTAAAAATATATCCGGCTCCACCCATATCAGCAGCCAGCTGATATACCTCATCAATCCCCTTAATAATCTCGGCGCACACTACAGGATCGCGCAAATCACCCTGAATAAACTCATCAGCCTGGCTCTCTGCAAACTCGTGGTATTTGAGGTCAACGCCGCGAACCCAGTATCCGTCCGCTTTCAGGCGTTTCACCAAATGCCCACCAATGAATCCTCCTGCGCCACAAACCAACGCTCTTTTTTCTCCGCCCATCATGCTCCTCCGCATATTTAATTTATTTTGTCGATAAGGTTCAGTATTTGGTTCAGTATTTTCTCAACCCTGTCATTTCCAATAGCACATGGGCAATAAACCTTGGGCCATCAAGTATATCCCTTCGCCAAAGCTTTTTTGGTTCACAAGCTAAACGCCACACCCATTCAAGTCCATTTCGTCCAATCCATTCGGGAACCCGCGTGACTTTTCCACTATGAAACCCAAATGCTGCCCCTACACCTATCGCTAATGGCATATGCAACCTGTCCAGATGCTCGTATATCCACCTATCCTGCTTTGGCATTCCCAATCCAACCCATAGAACATCAGGTTTTGCGTCGTTGATCATATCCACAATTTGCCGGTCTTCCTCATCACTGAGCTGACGGAAAGGAGGTGAATACATTCCAACAACCTGATGGCCGGGATATTTCTCTTCCAGCCGCGACTTCAGCTGAGCCAGTGTCTCATCAGTGTCACCATAAAAAAAACTTCTGTAGCCGGATTGATCGGCCTTTTCAAAGAACGCCTTCATCACATCAGCACCAGGCGTCCTGTCCGCATCGGGAAATCCTTTTTTCCGCGCCACCCATACCGGTGCAATTCCATCCGGAATCCACATATCGGCTGAATTAAGAATGTTTTTGAGCTCCGGCGACTTGTGCGCCTCCCACAGGCCATGAAAGCCGGTAACAACAATCTGCCTGCATGGATGCTTCCCTGATCGATATTCATCAATGCAGCGATCCATAAAACCGACCACCGTCGGAATATTAACAATATTGACGGTCGACCCCAGAATCCTGACTGAAGGATATGGTATATCTTTCACTATCGTTTCCCCACCCTGAATAGATAAAACATTTCGTTCGTTGTATTTCATTGTTAGTCGATAGCCAGTCGATTGATCCGGCGACCTTTGCTGTTACACGGGGTTATTATAGACCATTCGGTCCGCTTTCATTTGCCTGTACAACAATCCGATATATGCCATAGCCGGAACCATAATCAACTGATCCACGCCAAACATTGCCCCGGACACCTCAGGGATACCTCTCATGGTAAAAAAGGCCATGAGTGCGCCACACTGAACCAACACTGTCCAGTGCTTCTGTTCAATTTTATGCCGCATCATGATCAACTGAGCCAAATACCACCATGTCATCAGCAATCCGATCGTAAAAAGGGCAGCACCGATAAATCCTGCGCTCAACAGGGCATAAAGGTAGGTATTGTGAACATGGTTGGCTTCCAATTGAATAAGAAAACGATCGGCCTGGAACCCCCAACCGGTAAAGGGAGACTGAACAATATTTTCCCACGCCAGATGCCAGATATAAGTTCTACCTGAGAGATGCTCAAGCTGCTGCACATCCTGTCCACGGGTAACATGTTCAAAGATCCGATAAATGAAATCATCGGTGACGTAACCCCAGAGATACACGAACACCCCGACAATGACGGCTGCCAATCCATACAACCTTGCCTTCTGGCTCATAAACATTGTGATTAGCACAATCGTACCCAAGAGTGAGAAAGTCGCCCCGCGCGATTGCATCAAATAGACGACCACCGAGCAGCCGAGCGTAACCCCGAGCCACGCCCATTTTATTTTGCTGGGCGTTGAAGAGAGAAACATCACCAATGCAAGGATCGCAGGTATGGAGCTCAACCTTGCCAGTCCTGTTGAACGGGAAATGAGCTCTGCTGACTCTCCGGAAACCATCCTCTCATATCCACGTCCCGAGGCTTGCAGCCCGTAGCCATGAAACAGTACATCTCTGGCTATGAACAGCATAGCGATGAAAATCAAGGTACAAACGATCCAGTTAAGCTGATTCAATGCCATAACACTTTCCAGGGTGTTGTGCTGCATCATAAACAGCTTGAGCACAGCAAAAACAAGCATGTACATCACGGCCCAGTAGAAAGCCAGCCAGGGGCTGGGTGAAATCAAACCTGCGGCCATGGCAAGCAGCCCATAGTACCCCCAAAAGGCAGTATTCGCCGGAAGCTTCCATGTTATCCCGTGCCGGCTACCTGAGAATTTCAGGATAAACCAAAAGATACCCATCAGTGGAAAAGCCGTACGAATATAATGAATCGATTCACTGAAGTTTATCGGAAGCCTGGTCAACAAATAGGGATTACCAGCGATGGCAAACCAGATGGATACCCATAGGATGGTGGAGAGCGCAAAAATCCTGAGTTGCAACTGATTCACGGGAACATTACCGGCTGGCCGTCAATTCGTTCATGTATTTTCGCCCATAATTTCGCCATACAGGGAAGCAACCTGATCTGCTTTTCTTTCCCAGGTGAAATGGGAAGCTCTTTGCAGCGCCCCTTTTGCCAGCAACCGCCTGCGGCTCTCATCCTGTGCAAGCTCCAGGATTGATTCACCGAGCGCTGCAACAAACCGTTTACTGTCGGGGATGGGGATTTTGATTCCACAATCGTCGGTGATGACATCGGAAAAGCCGCAATGATCAGGGCACAATACCGGCACGCCTTGCGACAAGGCCTCCAGAATCACGGTTGATGTGAGATCCTGGAGGCTGCTGATGACAAATAAATGAGAATTGTGCATGATGCTAACAGCCTCCCCCCTGGGCAATTGACCGAACCAGTCACACCGGTCGGCCAATCCTAAAGAGGCAGCCAGTCGTTCCCAATCCTGACGGCAGGGCCCGTCACCGAGAACCTTCAACCTCCAGCCAACATTGCTTCCAAGCCTTGCTAGTGCCTTTAAAAGCAGCGGCAATGCTTTTCTTGGAAGGAAAAGGCCACTCCAGACGATAATGAGCTCCTGTCCAGCCTCTCGCTCGCAAATTCCATCCGCGGAGCCTTCTGGGCTACCGATCTCACAGATAACTCTGGCATCGATACCATACCATCTATTGATCTCCTTTCGCATCCCTTCGGTAGCTGCAATCACTCCTGTCCCGGCTTTCGCAAATGCTTTTTTCGGGCCGGGCAGAAGTACTCGCTGTACGGAATTAATAACATTCCTGACAGTATAAAATACCATGCCGTACAAACCCATGGCAGGCAGGAGTCGCCAGGGAGTATTCTCGAGTCCGCCAATCGGCCCCCAGACAAAAGGGATATCCAGTTTCCAGAATTTCCCGGGAAACCTGAACCCCACGTAGGTGATCAAGTGGCACAAGTCAAAACCGACCTGCTGTTGAAGGGTTTGCGCCAGATGATAGGCATCTTTCTGCCACAAATGATAAGCGATATTCATCAAGGGTTTGAGAAAGGAGCTTTCAATTTTCAGCCACCACCCAGAGGGCTCATAGTGGCAGGGCCTGTGTTCGACATAACAAAAATGCAGACGCCTGCACTCGGCAGGATGCTCCCGAACATATCGTTCAATATCGTTCCGGTGATAGTCGGCAACAATCGCCCACACTTCATTTGAACGGGCAATCATATTAACCCATCCCCAGCCGACCCCCTCTTCCGAACCGCGATAAGGATTGCAGGCATAGACAATGGCCAATACTTTTTTTTCAGCCATGCGAACTAATGCTTCCTGAAGTAGGCGTTAATGATCATCCCCTTTCCAAACCATTCAGATGACTTTAACAGACCATAAGGAAGCATCCAGGCCAGTTGAGCAACAACTGGCAGTTTAACCTTGGCTTCAATCTTATTGCGCGGAATTTTAGAAACGGTTTCGACCTTCTCAACCGTAAAGCGACTTCTCTCAAAAATAGCGCTTAGCCCCTTACAGCTAAAAAAGTTAAGATGCTCCGGAGGCGAGATATACATATCTCCCCGCCCCTGAATTCTGGAAACAAGAGAGCCAAAATGCGGCACGCCGATGGCAGCAATGCCGCCGGGCTTCAGTAAGGCATGGATATTCTCAACCACCTCTTCCGGATCACTGATGTGTTCGAGAACCTGGCTGAGTAAAACCACGTCGAAGCGGCCCCTGTTGATATCGGCATAGTCTTTATCGACCACATCCGGCAATGCTTCGAAACCCGTCATCTTATAAAACTGCTCTCTGGATGTCGGGCTGGGTTCACATGCCGTCACTTCAAAGCCCTGCTCCCCGGCTACTTTGGAGAATTCGCCAAATCCTGCACCAATATCGAGAAACAAGCCTCCTCCGGCCAGTTTTCTGCACTCGCTTATCATCTTCCTGGCATCATCCATTGAGCTTGGATAGTAACCCGCATTCGGATTTTCTAACGACTCAAGATCGGCATGCACATATTCGGCGCTGCTGTAATATGCGTCCATTTCCGCCCTGCCCGGCCTTGGCCAGACGTAGGCGCTCAAACAGGACTCACAGTGAACGATCGGGTAATTCCCCGCATCCGTTTCCTTGATGAAGTAGGAAGAGACTTTCCCGGCGCCACAAAAAATGCATTGCATTCGATTATCTTCCATATCACTTGCTCCCCACCCCAATAAACAGCATGACCGTCGTCAAGCCCCCATATACCAAGCTATTTCGATCCGGACGGCCATTGATGTATCGATGCGAACGAATACACCAACCCGTTGATATTCCCCCCCAGACGCTGGAAAGAACTCCACTGAAAATTCCTGATGCCTTCCATCAGGGTCAACATCATCCTGACAAGAATGGCCAGACAACAGCGTGACAGCGAAAGCCCGTGCTTCTTCACAAAATACAAACGGTTCCTGATTTCAATCCTGCCGAATTTGTACATCCCGGTCCTGCCTGCCTGTGAATGCAGGTGTTCATACCTTGCATCCGCCGCAATCGCCAGCCTGCTGCCTCGACTTACACCATAGCTGAAATCAAGATCTTCCAGATAACTATAGCCATCAAAAAACTCTTCGAATTGATGATAGTTTAATACATCCCGCTTCCAGACAACCGCGCAGCTGCTTAACCACTCAACGTACACGTTCCGGTCCACATGTTGATGCGCAAAAGCCCAGCCGCTTGGAGCAACCTGCCCTTCGCCTTCAGGATAAAGCCCGATCCAGGAAGCAAGGGATGAGCCTTTCAACCAGCCGACTCCGGGATGCCCCGAGTCGTTAACATTCAATGCAACACCAGCGACATCGTCATTCTCCGGAGTTGCCCAGAATTGATGAATCTGCTGAAGAGCAACCGGTTCAAGTACGATATCATCATCCATAAATGCAACCAGTTCGATATCCTCATCAAGAAGCGAAATGCCTGCATTCCGTTGCCTGGATGCCGATGGCGGAGAAAAGTGCTGATAGGTCAGGTTCAAATGCTCAAATTGCCTGAGATGCTCCTCAATAGACTCAAGGGTTGAATCCACGACGATCACCTGGGTTGGTAACAGCGTTTGATCCGCAATGCTTGCCAGCATCCGGCATATGTCATCGGGCCGGTCCTTCGTGGGAATAATGATCGCCAGCTTCGGGCCTGAGGATTTACGACCCATCTTTTTCCGCACTTTTCTCAAGGAATGATTTCACGACAGACTGAACCTCCTGCATAAACTGCGCGGATGAGAACCGGGTTGCCCGGGTCACCAGATGCTCCTGCAGCTCGCTTTGCAGTTTTTTATCTTCCAGAACCCAACAGATTTTCTCGACCGCATCTTCAACGCTCTCGTAGCAAAGGTCCGGATGATCCACGATCTCGGTTTGCCCGCCACTGTCATGCACAAAGGTCAGACATCCTGCCTTCACCATTTCAGCGACGGAAATGCCGAAGGGCTCATGTTCGCGGGCCTGCAGACCGATCAGGTGCTCGGCAAGCAGCCGGGCCTTCCTTTCGCCATGGCAGCTTCCTTCCATTGTCACCCAATCGCCTTCCCCGGTTGCGCGGGCCATGATTTGCTCCCCATACTCAGACCCGGTCGCATCGCCAATGATATGCAGATGAAGCGGATGCCCCCGTTCCCTGACCCCTTTGACGATATCTATCACCCTGTCAATTCTCTTTTCAGGGCTGATTCTTCCAATGCAAACAGCCCCGAATTCCCTTTCAGCGGATGAAACCTCTGGAAATTCTCCGAGCACAGGCGGGTAAACAACGGACGAACGAATCCCGTATCTATCCTCCAGCAAGCGCGCAGACCATCGGGAATTGGCTACGATCTCGTCATCGCCGGCAAAGAGATCCCGTCCGGACGGATTCCCCAGCAACCGGGCAAGCCAAAGATAGGCCTTCCGCAGCCAGCTTCTCGAATGAATGCCTTTCGTCGCACCGGGCGGAGGAGGATCGAATTCATCCCGCAAGGCGGGATCCCAGGTGAAATCGCCGATAAAATGTATCCCCGGCACGCCGAAATCCACCGGGTTATAGGCACTGACGAGCACATCGAAGTCTGCAGCCACGTTGCGCGCGAACCTGTGAAACAGGTAGACCCGTATGGCATCGGCAACCTTCATGTTCCTGATGCATGATGGAAGAAACACCGGCCTGCGAATTGCAACTTCATTCCGCTTGATGGATGTGCCGTAGAACTGATTCAAGGCTTCCAGATCGACGTCGCCCAAAGTAACCAGCGTTACTTCATGGTCGCTTTTTAACGCCTCGCAGCCCCACATGGCCGCGGCTTCCGAGCCTCCCCGGAGCAGATTCGGATGGAAAATTCCAACCTTCAATATCGTTCCCCCCTTGCCATCATATTGGCTAACGGCGAGTCAACATCAGCATCGGTTTATAGATGCAGGCCCGGAAGCAATCATGCAATTGCGCCCGCCACCTATCAGCCATATTTGCTGATTCCCTGATTTCGACGTTGCTGTTTTCCAGGCATGCCATCTGCTGTGGCCAGAGATCATTTTTTACCCAGGCGTATAATTTCATGTCTTCCGCGTTTGACTCCTCAATCAGGGGAAGAAGTTTACGGGCCTCATCCCTTGCCTGAATCTTCAAATCATCTTCCCTGGTTGCATTGACCGGCCGCCTTGAACAAACCGCATGCGGCCAGCCAAGAACCTCGGATAAATGACGTATGGAATCCTGAAAATGCTCCTGCAAACCGACCGAAACGAACCTCTGCCGGATCACCTGAATGGCCTTGTCCGCATCCGCTTCGCCGGCAAGCCACCGGCACTGGTAATTCCCATGATCGTCATCCAGCCATTCATTCATCGAGGCCCACGATCCTTTCTTGATTTGTACATCATACACGTAATGTGAGATCACGCGCTCAACCGGGTCGCGCAGCATGGTCACCCATTTGAAATCGTCGGCATGAATTCCAAGGTCAAGAAAAGGGCGGAGCCCGTGCCCGCCGATGGCCTGCAGCCTGGGAAGCAGCCTGAAATCATAATCCAGCGATTTCTCGTCGTACCTTGATCCGATTCGCCAGCCTGTTGTTTGCAAATAATTGACGCCGTAGTGGTATTTCATGATCTGCACCATTGCCATACCGGCCGTCTTCGGGATATGGCAAAATGCAACGACGTTTGAGTTCTGCATTTTCGGATGCTGGCCAGCGTTCATGCTTTATGAACCACATAAATATCTTCATCCACATCCAGTGCCAAACGCTCTGCAACAGATTTATCCAGCTCCATGACAAACTGATCAACCGACACCTTAAAGCCGACGCTCTCCAGTCGATCTTTATAATCCAGACCGTACATCCTGACGTGGGAGTCCGCACCGTAATATTTGGTCCTTAACTCATCCGTATTAATGGAATCGTCTTCCAATGTCGCAGCAGCACTTTGATCAATCGGCACCTGCAATATTGCCCAGCCACCTTTTTTAAGCACACGGTATATTTCAGCCATGGCCTGTCGATCTTCTTTTACATGTTCCAGCACATGATTGCATAGGATCACATCGAATGATGCGTCAGGAAACTCAATGGAACGGATATCCATTTCCACGTCGGGCCTGACACAAAAGCCATCCATAAATGATGCCATCAAGTCAGCCGTCGTATATTTCAAATTTGCCAAATTCCTTAACCGCGCAGCAACATGCTTTTCCGGAGCAAAATGAAGTACTGTCAAGGGATCAGTAAGAATATTTGTCCTGGTTTCAAGGTATAACCATAGAAGCCTGTACCTATCAATGGAGTTGCACCTCGGGCACCTTGAATCCCGTCCATAAAAAGGAAGGAATTTTCGAGCATTAAGACCGCAAAAGCTGCAGTGGTATTTATTCCCTATATAGAATGGCCATGTAATCTTCCGTTGCAGGCTACGCAGATACAGCCTTTTGTTTTCCGGAATCAATTTCTTTAAATATTGTTTAATCATTTAACCATCCAAAGAACTTATCTAGATGCCTCATAAAGGTTTTCTGCGGAGTTTTTCTAGTGATGATTTCAATGTATCCAGCAAAGACTCCGCCACTATAGGACCAAACATACGATTAACTAATCGATATAGAGACTGGCCGCTAACATTCTTTCTGTGCGAACAGGCCTTAGCCAATGAAAAGAAATCTCTGGATAGCTCTTCATTTCCCTGCCTTAAAACTCTCCGACCCGTCGCCCAAATCGAAACAGCCAATCCATCCTCAATTTCATACTTGCGCTTATTGGGCTCAAGCGCAGCTAATATATTTATCAGCTTTTCGTACATCGCGTATTGCTGTTCCGCTTTATTCAGGCTGTTTAAATTACTAACGCGTTCTTCATTTACGTGATCGCGCCATACACACACGGGTTCTGGTGTCATGATGGGTTGATCCCCGGACAATAAAACCCTGATAAACAGGTCAAAGTCTTGCCTGATCGGCAATGCTTCATCAAAGCAACCGATTTTTTCCAGTGTATTACGACGATAAAGCGGAGCTGCTATGATTGGAACATCCATGACTATATCGCTCAGTGACTCTTGGCGATTCAATAAAGAATCGCGAGAAGAATTCGGAAAAATCACCCCTGTTGTTTCAATCAATCGGTACGCACGTCCAACTGGAAACTCCTTGTCGGAAAGCTTCAGGGCCTCTATTACTTGCTTTTCAACACACCCGGGCAACAGATAATCGTCGGCATCCAGAAATTTAACCCATTCGCCACTCGATGCTGAAAACCCGATGTTTCGAGCTACCCCGGCTCCGCTGTTCTTTATGGAAATGGTGGTTACTTTATCTCCAAACGACTCGATCACACGAAGGCTTTTGTCAGCTGAACCATCATCCACAACAATAATTTCTTTATTTAAATATGATTGGGCCAAGGCGCTATTTATCGCATCAGCAATAAAGGCCTCTGCATTCCAGCAAGGAATAATGATTGATACTTTCTGCAAATTAATAATCCTCAGGAGTCATTCAAACGCCCTTCAACCGATGGTGATCATCGCCCTTTATCCCAAGCAACTCCAGCATTGCATCTGACCATTCTCGGTTGAACCTATAGCTTAACAAGAGATATAGCGGCCCTCCGATAGTAGCCCCAACGGCCAACCGTACTATTGCCATTTCAAGTTGAGTCGCTGCTATATATGCAGGTACAAATGCAACCCCGGCAAGCAGAAATGGTTTTAATGCTGAAGCTGAATATTCAAGAAGACCTGCATGACAGGATGGTCTCACCAAGAAATACCAGCCAGGAACAAATAGAATTAAAGACATTGCAAACATCGCCTTCGCCAATCCTTCTGGGCCGTATTGAGAGCCGAGCCAGTAGAAAAATGGAGTAACAAGCAGCAATACGCTATTCCATCTTAAAGCAAGACTCGCGCGCCCCGTCCCCATTAACAAACTCCCGACTGGATTACCAAGGCTCCGTACAGCCCCCCATAGCGCCAAGAAAGATAGTATTGTACCCGCACCATGCCACTTCATCCCCAGAAGTACGGTCACAACCTCACTACTGAAGATAGAAACGTACAGATATATAGGCACACTGACAGAAGCAACCATTCTGATGGTTTTTAGATAAATTGCCCGAACTCGTGACACATCAAATTGGGCCTGGGCAATCAGTGGAAATCCAACCCTCGTGATGATTGGGTTCACTGCAGACTGAACTTGCATAACCATATTCCGCGGTACGCTATATATCCCGAGTGCATCAGCGCCCAACAGCCTCCCGCCAAGAAATATATCAAGCCTAGAATGCAACTCACGTACGATGTTATTGGCAACGACAGCAGTTCCAAAACGGATAAAGGGTCTCAAATCCACCAATTTCATTCGCCAAAGTGGCCTCCATCCTTGTGACAGGAAGACCCAAAAAAATGTTGTAGAAGCAATTGAAGTGGATATGGCAGCGAATACCAACGCATAAACTCCCCAACCTCCGTATGCCATCGCAATACCAACCAGCAAGCCAATTGTTGAAGACACTATTTCGACAATAACTACAGGCTTGAAGTTTAGCGCCTTTTCAGCAGCCAGCTTCACTTGGGAGCTTAAGGCGATTATTAAAAAAACCGAAGAGCTTAGCATAATCAAAGGAGTTAACCGTTCATCACTAAACAGCCAAGAAAACACAGGACTGGATACCACAAGGATCATAGTAAGACCAAGCCCGACCAAGACATTAAACCAAAACAAACTCGAACGTTGTTCTTCAGTAACGTCCTGACATTGAACAAAAGCAATGTTAACGCCAAAATCGGAAACCAACATGGCGATTCCAATTATTGCCGTGATAATTGCCATCAATCCATAATCTTCCGGCATAAGAAGGCGTGTCAAAATCACGATCTGAGCAAGGCCCAAAAGGGTCCTACTGATAGAGCCGATAGTGGTCCAACGAATTGAAGTAAATGTTTTTTGTTTTATTGCAGTATTCACAATGTTCTAGACATTACTGTTCCATATCATAACCATATTTCTCCATTGTTTTCCCACATATTTCAAAAAATGCAGATTTCTCTTTTGATGACCAATGTTCCCACTTAGGGAAAGTAATCTTCTTATTGCTATTTTCAATTTGATTTAGTGACTTTTTCCATTTATCCCTTTCAATTAAAATGCCTATTGGATCGCACAAAATTTCGACGAATTTATCGTAATCTGACAACATTTCCTCAAACTTGATTGTCGCATCGCAATATTTAGACATGTATTCGTTATCCGAATTCCACAAACAACAAGCCTTCTCAAATTTTGAGAGCTTTGACCATTGGTTATCTATATCCGCAACATGTCCGTTAACAAAAAAATAACATGGATCTCTTATTGTTAGGCTTTTTGGACGGTTCATTATCGATGATACAACATCTCTTCCGTCACGAATAACATGGGGCATATAAATTTGAGGACAAATATTCTTTATCGCGTGAACATGCCGGCGCAATGCGCCATTCACTTCCACGTATACGTCCCAACTCCCCTTAGCGCATTGGGCATTAATATACCTAATGCGAAAATTAGCGTATTTCTCAATACTTTCAGGTCTTGACAACGCCTCTGCATGTGCAATCTGCTCGTGCATTATAGGCTCATGAACCGCATGAACACCCAAGGAAGAATTAATTAACTTTGCTATCCAAGCGGTTCCTGTCCTGCCTGTTGATACGATGATGCATATTCTTGTCTTTCCCAATTCACTCTTATCTGGAAAATCATTTTGCATCACGGCAACAGTCTCCCAGTACCGACGATGCACTCCACTAGCTCTTAACCAGTAATACGGGAATTGTAGAAAGTTGTTCACATTAATTACTCTTCTATAAATCTTTCTTGGGGATTTATTCCCTTTTTGTATGCGATAAGAGAGTACCCCGAAGCTTCAAGTTCCCAATTCCTATCAAGCTTATCGACGATTGGAGCAAGAATTTGATCCAGGAGCCAAATGATGTTGAATATAGCTCTAAGAACCCACCGTAATGGACGCGGCCCTCGAATCAGGCGCAGGCTGAAGTAGTTCATTTTCAGAGTAAGCATCGAAAAAAAGCCTGCCTGTGCCTTAATCTCAATATCCACGAAGCCGGCCTGCTCAAACAGGTATTTCAGTCCATAGGGCGTGTAGCGGAAATAGTCATGCGGCGCTTCATGAATCCGCCACTGCCAGGGAACTGTTACAAATATCGCTCCGCCGGGCTTAAGAATTCGGTGCGCCTCCCTCAACATGGCCTGAGGCTCCCGCAAATGCTCCAGCACCTGAAAGGACACCACCGTGTCAGCCACAGCATTTTCAATTGGCAAGGGCTTGTTCAAATCGGTGACAATTTCTGCCTTTAAATCATGCAGGCTGTTGGACCAGTCAACTCCGATATACTCATCCGCCACCTGGAGAATTTCTTGCTCATATGGACGAACTCCGCACCCCAGGTCGTAAACCGTGCCGCGAATTTCGCCAAGAGTATTCCTTAATGTTTCATTATTTGATTTTAGAACAAGCCAATTGTGGCTCAACATTGAAAGCTTATGCATGGCGTTCAAAAATCGCCACGATGGTATGACCGGGTTCTTTCGAAAGCCTGAACACGAGCCTGGACGCCAGAGCAAACAGTTTCCGGAACACTCTGAACGCCAGCTTCTTTCGGGTTGAGGAGGTTGCAGGGATTTCAATTTCGCCCCTTGGCTCCTGATAAACCGCAAGCAATTTCAATCCGAACATTTCACCGATTTTTTGGTAAGTTTCCTCAGAATAATGGCCCATGTGATGGGGCGGCAAATCCCAGCAGTCTGACTTTGACTGAGCTACCACAGAAGCATAGTTCGGAGTGCTAAGCACCAGTTTTCCGCCCGGCTTCAGAACGTCCAGGCACCCTTGTATGAACTCTTTCGGATTGGTTACGTGTTCCAGAACCTGAAAGCTACATACAACGTCAAACTTTGAACCTTCACCGGCAAGATCTTGAATGTTTCCTATGCGAATAGGGAACGCAGTGATTTTATTTTCAATTGCGTATTGGCTGAATTCCAGCCCAAGCCAATTTCTAACCGATCCCTCTATGCTTTTAAGAAAAAAGCCTCGCCCACAGCTAATGTCCAGGACGTCGTCTTTCTTATTTAGCATGTTTCTTGCCATCGAATATTCCCACCTGTTACGTGGGTAGTACAAATGTGTAGAAGATGCCATGGCTGTATAAAATGCCTCGTTTCCAGCAATGGAGAAAGGCTCCCAATACCGATACCCAGTTTTTGAGCATTCGTATAGCGATATGCGGTCGACTCCAGCAAAACACCCGGATACGTCGACACCGGATCTTTTCTGATACTCATGAATAAGCCACCCAACCGGCAATTCTTCAATCAATACTTCATTGCCACCGTATGGACTTGCTCGATCACTCATCTGAACCTCTTTCCACGCTTGGAATACCTGTCGCACAGATTTGCCTAGCCTGCTCCAAAGCATTCTCATGTGCCCAGTACTGGCCTACTTTTTTTCTGCATTCCTTTGAAACACTCATGTCAGAATCCAACAGACCTGGAGGGTTATCTGAACCAGAGCCAGCAGAGAAACACCCGATCTCAACACCAATCGAGGCATACAAATCCCTGATTGGATTTTCCGGCCTGAGAATGACCTTAGCTCCCCTGTACAATGAAGCGGCAACGTTCCCCATCCCCTGCTGGCGTATATGATTCATGATAACCACGGAACACTCTGCAGAAATCTTGTTGTACTGCTCGATTGAATAATAGTCCAGCAAGGGCCGAAAATTTTTCCCCAGCCATTTCGCCCCTAATTCAACGATCCTTTTTGTGTACGCCTTGTCACCATAACTTAAAGGCACAACAACGCGCCGCGCTCCGAGCTCCTGATCCCTCAACCACTCCATTGCTTCAACATGATTGTTTCCGGGCGTGGCGGAATTTCCCAGCAAGATATCATCGCCAACGATATCTCCTGCGCCTGTAAAGGACTTCTCAACGGAATAATAGTTTAACGGAATAAAACTGACCGATTTCCATGGCATCACGGACTTTAGTCTGGCAAAATCCTGGGGAACACAGCATGAGAAGTGGCTAATTCTTTTTATGGCAGCATCGTATTTTGACCCAACACTAATACGCCTCCAGATTCTCCCGGGAAGACTTACTGCAATCTGGCTAACACTTCTTTTTCTATCCGCATCCCATAGCTTTTTTGTGTCTGGTAAAATGAAAGGGCCGGTTATATCGGATAAATAATGATAATAATCGAATCCCCATCCCCGCCAAATTACGGGCACATTGCCCGGCGCACGACAAATAGCGCGGGCCACTTCATCCGACATCGAATGAGCAATGATTACCGTTGCGTTTCTCAGGTCGGCTCTCATCTCTTCTGAATGCCAATATGCTTTTGAAACAAGCTTGCTTTCTGGATTTTTCTTTGCAAAACGAGGCTCACCCGTCTCATTTCCATAAACAATAAATAGATTCTTTCCGGAATCAGCCGATGAAAACACATCCTGTAAGAAAGGCGTAAATTTTTCGTCGGGAATAAAATGCAGGATAGTCATTGCTAACCCTCCTGCATCATTTCAATCGCCTGCTGACAGGTTTCGAATATGCCGTTTTCCAGACTTATTTTTGGAGACCAGCCGGATTCAGCATGCAACTTCGAATAGTCCAGAATGTTCGACTGCACATCGAAGCTCCTGGCCGGCAGTTTATTAACTTTAACTTCATACCCCAGCGGAATCATTTTCGAGCTCAGTATTTCAACAATATCCCGATTGGATGCACCGGTACCGGTTGAAAGGTTATAGGCCTCTCCATCCCTGCCGCATTCCAGAACCGCGTTTATCCCTGATGCAGCATCCGAAATATGCAAGTAATCCCTGACTGTGCCCGGATAGCCGAAAATGCCTATTTCTCGATTCTCGAGTGCAGCACACATGGCTGCGGAAATGAACCCTTGCCCCGTATTGCCCCTTTGCCCGGGCCCATAGACATTGGATGGCCTCACAATCGATACTGGAAGCCCTCGAGTCTTGTGAAAAAAGAACGCATATTTCTCAATAGCCAGCTTGGTGATTCCATATGGCGAAATTGGATTCGTAGGCATGGCCTCATTGATTTGCTCGCTTCCGTGGTCACCATAAACCGTACCGCCCGAGGAGATAACAACCAATTTCTTGAGCTTGCTTGAATTACTCGCCAGATCAAACAATTTCACAGCGGATGGCAGATTACCAAACAGGTCGAATAAGGGATCGGCAAAACTTGTCTGAGGGACGGTAGCATAGGCCAGATGAACGATTTCATCCGCATCCTGAACGATGGCCTGGCAAACCTCATGCTGATCAAAATCACCGCACATATACCGTACGCCACTCGGCAACATCGGTTTTTCTACGCTTCGACCGACAACCACCACATCACGCGAAGCCTTCAATAACTGGGCCAGGGGTCTGCCCAGGAAGCCTCCTCCTCCGATAAGATAAACTCGTTTCCTATGCACTTATAAACACCTAATCACCTCTTTCCAACCATTTGACCAATACAAATCTTCCTAAGTCATTTCCTATGTTATAACCGCCACACATCGAACCCATAGGAGGCAAGCTCCTCGCGATCATACGAGGACTTGATATCAATAAACGGCATTCCTGTGGCTCCAGTGGCAGCTAGCTTGGATACCTCCATGGAAACCAGTTCGCTATGAGGAACAGCCGCCACAATTGCATCAAGTTCCACTAACTTTTCGAATTCAACCAGTTCAATGCCATATTCATCTTTAGCATCCAAAGCATTGGCGACTGGATCATAAACCAGAACCTCAACTCCATAGTCTTGCAACTCAGTAATAACATCAATGACCCGTGAGTTTCTCAGATCTGCACAGTTCTCCTTGAATGTAAGTCCCAGTACTGCAACCTGCCCACCCCTAATCTTGCGATCTGCGGCAATCATCTTTTTCACAGTTTTCCCGGCAATGAACTTTCCCATACCATCATTGATCTGACGTCCAGACAAAATGACATCGGGATGGTACCCCAGCGTTTCGGCCTTATAGGTCAGGTAATATGGGTCCACACCAATACAGTGGCCACCCACCAGCCCTGGACGGAATGGCAGGAAGTTCCATTTGGTCCCTGCAGCATTCAGTACATCCATTGTATCAATATTCATCTTATCAAAAACAATCGCCAGCTCATTCATGAGCGCAATATTTAAGTCACGCTGAGTGTTTTCGATAACCTTCGCCGCTTCCGCCACTCTAATTGATGGTGCCCTATGCACACCTGCCTCAATGACCTGCTCATATAAAGTGGCCACCTGTTCCAAAGTATCCGCATCCTGACCGGAAACCACCTTTACGATTTGCTCCAGTGTGTGTTTCTTGTCGCCTGGATTCACACGTTCAGGTGAATAACCGACCTTAAAGCCGTTTTCTCCACATTTTAAGCCCGATTCATGCTCCAGTATCGGAACACATATCTCCTCCGTTACGCCGGGGTATACGGTTGATTCAAAGATCACAAGCGCGCCACATTTCATATGACGCCCAACTATCTCTGAGGCTTTGACAACTGGCGTCAGATTAGGGTTATGTGCATTATCAACAGGAGTCGGCACCGCAACCACAATATAATCGGCGACCCCAATGTCGGAAGCATCCGTCGTATACCTTAGCTTCTGAGCACGAGAAAACAGTTCATCATCCATTTCCCCTGTCAGGTCGTAGCCCTCACGATACGCTTTCACCTTCTTTGCTGAAATCTCAAATCCTATGGTCGGCATTACTCGACCAAAGGCTAATGCCAGAGGCAACCCAACGTACCCCAATCCTATAACCGCTACTGTTTTATCTTCCACGCCTTCTCCAAAATAAATTCAGTAGGTCAGTGTTGGGAAAATCAACATAATTGATCTTGGCAACACCTTCCTTTGTTCTTGCCATTCAATTCCCACTTGCCCTCCAGCATCTCACCCCCTCCTGATCAGCTCTTATCCCGAGCAACCAGTTTTCGGGCTACGGATGTAAACTGTGTAAGCATCCCCTTCAGTAATGACTCACTGACCTCACCCTCGCTTTCCTGCTGATAGTAGCCGCTATACCTGCCATAGCCGCCATAGCCGCCATAGCCGTAGCCTGCGTCACCACTGAAGCCATTGAAAATACAACCAAGAACCTTGCCGCCGATGCGCTCCATTTGCTCGCGGGCACGGCTTACTTCCTGCACTTGGGCAACACCGGAGCGAACCAGAATCAGAACGCCATCCAGATGCGATGCCAGAAGCGCTGCATCGCTGACCACCAGAATCGGCGGCACATCGCACAGGACAAAATCGTATTCCTGCTTCATCTCGGCCAGCACATCACCCATATGCTTTCGACCAATCAACTCTGATGGATTGGATGGGATGCTTCCTGCGGGCACGGCAAACAAGCCGTCCACACTGGTCGTGCGCACGTGATCATGCCAATCCAGATTGCCTTCGAGGATTTCAGACAGGCCCGGCTCACCTTCAACATCAAGATAGGTATTGACCACCGGTCGGCGCATATCGCAATCCACCACCAGCGTCTTTAATCCGGCATGCGCCAGCGTTACCGCCAGATTGCACATCGTTGTTGACTTGCCCTCACCCGGCCCGGAACTGGTGATCATGATGGAGCGCACCTGATTCTCAAGGCTGGATAACTGGATACTGGTTCGCAAACTGCGATAGGCTTCCGCATCGACGGACGATGGCCGCATAATCGTCACCAGGCCGACATTTTCCTCGGCCTCCTTATGCACCGGTATCAAGCCATGCACATACAAACCAATGTGCTCAATCTCTTCGGGATTCCTGATGGCCACATCAAGCCTTTGTCTCATAAAGGCGACAAAGCCGAATGCCATCAACCCCAGCAAGGCGCCCATTATAGAGCTACGGGGGAGATTGGGCGTCACCTGATGTCCGGTCAGCGGCACATCCAGAACCTGCATGCCAACAAGTTCTCCTGCCTTGGATATGCGCATCTCCTCACGCTTCTCCAGCAGAAGCCCGAACAGTTTTTCAGCTACGGCCTTGTTCCGGGCCAGCTTCAGATACTGATTCTGGGTTTCAGAATCCAGCCCCATTCTTTTTACCATATTATCTCTGACGGTAAGATTTGCTGTGTTCTTTTTTTCTAATAATTTCCTTTTATCCTGAATAGCCTGCAGAGCCTTCTTCTTCAGTTCACCCTTCCGCTTGTCGAGCAACTCAACGGCCAGAAGGTGCTGCTTCATACGCGGATACTCTTCACTGAAGCCGCTAAGCGCCTCTTTCTCCACATCAAGCTCAGCCGAGCGCTGCTGCAGCTGCTCCCACTCTTTGGCCAGATCTTCACTGACCTCGGAAACCAGCGGACCGTAGGCGATCGGATCGGCCTTGTGCAGAGCATCGGCAAGATAGGTAAGCGATGCTATATTCTGCTCGTTCTCCAAACGCTGCTGCTCGAGCCCGGCAACTACCTCCAGCCCCCGACTGATATTCTCCGACATGTCCAGTATGTTGTGCTCATTCAGAAAGGCGCGAAGTTTCTTTTCGGCAGTTTCCAGCGTGTCTTCCATGGGCTCCAGATTCTCATCCAGAAAACGTATCATCTGGTCGTAGGAGCGGGTAGCTTCGTGCTGGTCACGCTCGATATAGACACTCGCCAGTGCTTTGAGAATCGCTTCTGCCTGGAATCGATCCGGCCAGCGGATACCGACCGTAAGGAAGTTTGACCTTCTCTGACCCATGGTTTTGATGGTTAGATTCTGACGAACCAGCGAGGCTGCCTGATCCGCAGAACGGAATTTCAACATGATCGTAGTGTGATATCCCGGGAAAACCTTTTTCAGAAAGAAATGAACCTCATGCTCCTCCTGCAATGGCAGCCGGCAAAGTTCGCCCTCCCTGCAGCTGGCAACGGATCTCCCCTTTTCATCCATAACCTCGATGCCGGCGGGAACCAGCTCCAGCGTCAGTTCCCTGGTGCGAAGATGAGGGTCAACGAAGATATCCCTGATTTCCAGAAAACCGACCGGGCCTGGGTCGCCCACCAACTTGGCCAGGTAATATCTGGCTTTCCCGCTCCAGCCGACATAATCGAGGGAAGGCGGCGGATTGATCCATTGCCAAAGCTTGCGCTGCAGGATCGTGAAAAACCCGAGGTCGCTGACATTGGTCAGTTCGGCATTGAGAGCCAGTTTATTCACGACATCAACAGCCAAGGTGCGGCTTGTCAGAATCGGTATTGCGGTGCTGATACTAGAACCCTTATCGACACCTAACATCGCATCTATGGATGTCGCCGACGACTTGGCGTCGTTGAACTGCAATGTCATTTTAGACTGATATTTGGGTGTCTGAGCCATCGCGAACACGAGGCCGACCAGGGCACCGATGACCAGCCCCGCCATGAGCAGGCGTACATTTCCACGCAGAAACCTGACCAGCTCCTGCATATCGACTTCACTGCTTGCTATCAAGGATGGTTTGGCCTGCATCATCGTGTTATCCGTTGACCCAGAAAAGCGCTCGTAACCGTTGGCAGCAACTGCGAAATAAAGCGGTTCCAATCCGTAATCCCTTTGCTGTCAACGAAAACGACATCGCGACTTTTAAGCCAGATATGCTGCGCCTGAAACATCCCCAGAGCCGTATCCACCTTTACGCGGGCAACCTTTGGTTCATCCAGTGCACCTCTGATCACGTAAACATTGCTGCCATTGGCAGTCATGGCATCCATGCCGCCTGCTTGTGCAATCGCCTCGGCCAATGAAAGCGAGGGTCCCGGATTCAGCACCATCCCGGGCTTGCCTACCTCGCCCAAAACCAGAATCTTTCGACTGTTGTAGCTGACTACAGTCACCCCGACCTTGGGTACCTTTACAAACTTCAGCATGGCTTTGGCGATCAACTGCTTGGCTTCATCAACCGTCAGCCCCCCCACCACGACATGACCAATAAGCGGCAGATCAATACTGCCGTCGGCGTGAACTAGATAATGGAATCCGGCCTGACGCACCCCGGTAGTGGCGGTCAGTGTGGAGGCCTCAAATTCCGGCACACCCCAGGCAATCACCTCCAGCTCGTCTTCCGGAGAAATTTTATGCTCTTCAGTCTGCTGCAGTTCCTCAATGGTCAACTCGGCCACTGTATTCTTCGATGCTGTAGAACCGCCTAGGCTCATCCCGGAGCAGGAAGCGAGGAAGCCTGCGGCCAAGAACAGTGCAAGCCCCTTGATGAACATCCGCTTCACCGGCTCATTTAGGGCCATATTTTTTTGCACCATGCTTTCACTCCCCGTTCAAGCAAGCCAAGAATATGTTCGAAATATTCAGGCGATTTCCTGTATGGATCGGGCACCTCTGCATCAATCCATTTCCCTATTTCATGAACCTTGCCATGGGCACTCGGCGAAATCGAGTGCACGGCGTTCATATGACGTTTTTCCATGACTAGAATCAGATCCGCTTCACGCACAATCTCGAGAGTCAACTGGCGAGCCCGATGCTGAGAAATGTCGATGCCGCGATCCTGCATCAGCTTGACAGCAATCGGATCGGCAGGCTCTCCAACCAGTGCACCAATGCCGGCGGAGCTGATTACTACATCTTCAGGTGCACAGGAACGTAGCAGCCCCTCAGCCATGGGGCTCCTGCATATATTGCCAACACATACAACGAGAATTGAATTAAACACCTTACCCCTCTTCAGCCATGTTGTGCCACCCCTCTGAACATCCGAACTCCTACATCGTTGGCAGGCTGAAGTAGTAACCCAGCGACAGTGACAAAACCTTGGCCTTAAAATTCCCCTTTGGTGCCTGCATTATACCATAAAATGCCTGCAGGCTGTAGGCATCCGAAATCTGCCAGCCGATGCCGGCATCAGCCTGCCAGACAAGACCTCCAGCCACGTCCAGGCCTCCGCCTCCGGCTGCTCCGACAAGTGCATCACCCTCAACAAACAAGGGCGTTCCGGGTATCGGCAGTCGCACGCCTCCCCCCACGAGGCCGGTCATATATCCGCCGCCCTTGCCCTTATAAGCGCCGATTCCCTGTCCGCTCAGGTAAAACCAGTCGTTGATAAAATAATCCATCTGAAAGCCGAGAAGATCCACATTGAGATTTGCATGATGACTGCGCCAGTTCGGTGCACCCTTGAGATACCGCTGGTTCACCAGTCGAATGCGGAAATGCCTCGCATCAAATCCTGCCAGGTCGACTATGGATATCGGTTCATCCGCCACATCGGGCGTAGAGAACCGATATCCGACCATGCCCGAGGCACTGGCTGCCCGGAAGCTGCCACCGGGTGCCTTTACATAACCGGCCCCTGCCTCAACGAATAAATGTTCTCCCAGCATCTGCTGCAGTGTCAGCTGCGCATCCAGCAGGATGCCTCCGCCCGTTGCCACACCACCCCCGCCCGCAGGGCCCAGCGCAGCGGAAAGCTTGACCGATGTACTGCTCGTCAACGGCTGCCGGTATCCTGCTCCGGCCAGAATCTGCATATAGCCGTTGCTCTTGCCCTGCATCGCACCCTCGGACTCAACCTTCAGGAAGAAATGCTCATCCAGATAGCGATGCCATTCGACACCGGCCAGCCCCATGCTGTTGTATTGAGGGGTGCCTGTATCCGTCAGCACACCTGATGGAATCCTGTACCGGCGATACACAACGGAAAACTCCTGCTCGGCCGTACGCACAGAATGCTCTTGATCAACATTCTCACCTTCAGGAAAATCGACCCAGCCGCTCGGCATCAGGGTTGAAAACGGCATCATGTAAGAGACATACGGTTGCACACTGTGGATGCTGCCGTTTGGGAAATCGACCCAGCTTGCACCAGCGCCGATTCCACCATACTCGCCCAGCTTCAAGGTGGCTCCCATATGGGTACGCAGCATGAGGCCGCCTCCCTGCAGCGTGAATCCACCCCTGCCGCCGCCTGCACCTACAAACAGGCCTGCATTGATCTCTACGTGTTCCCCAATCTGCTGATGCAACTCGGTTGCAAGGCCGAGAGTGATGAAGCCGCCGCGCTGGCCGGCCAGCGCGCCATAAGCGCCTCCTCCCACCGATAACCAGTCGCGAACATCAAAGAGTATTGCGCCACCCAGAAGACCCATTTTTTCGTTGCCGGGCAATTTCACGGATTCATAGGTGGTAACAAATCGTGCCTGCGTCGGCTTGATGGTGCCCGCTTCTCCAGCCTGAACCACGGTCCCCATCAAGTAAGATGCACAGATAACCAACTGGCAGCACTGCCACCCCATTCTTCTCAATAATAGATTCAGAATCCCCTCCCAAAACAAGACGTCTAAGCTTCTTGCCTTATGAATCGCATTGCAACCAAGAATGTTTCGGATTTTCGCTACACCCACCAGAAACCCGCCTAGAGGAAGAATATAACTGTCAATTAAGTGACCTTTATTAGCCTGATATGCAACGCAAAAGAAAAGGCTCCGGAAGATAATCTTCCGGAGCCTTGTTTATTGGCGTCCCCAAGGGGATTCGAACCCCTGTTGCCGCCGTGAAAGGGCAGTGTCCTAGGCCTCTAGACGATGGGGACGTATAGAGCGCGGCGAAGATTAGCGAATGCCCCCTAGAGGTCAATCAAAAAATTGACCGGCAGCCGAATCTGGCCTTGCTATCTATTGAATCCAATCAATGCCTGATTTTCTTTTCAACCTTAGCCAGCCGTTCCTTTGCTTCTGCCTTGCGACCCTTTGAATAGACCGGACGACCCTCAACATCGGGCAGGGCCAGCACTTTTTCCAGATATGGCTTGGCTTTCTTGTAGTCTTTCTCTTCCAGCCAATAGTCACCAGCGAAGTAGTTGGCATCCATATCGTTCGGCGCAATTTCCAGTGCCTTGTTGAGGTATTCGAGAGCCTTGTCGTCGTCACCAAAACCAATCGGCCACCCCGGGGTCATATAGTAGAAGCTTCCCAGTGTGGTATAGACCGAACCGTTAAGAACCTTCGGATCGATCTTTTCAGCTTCAAGCAGAAGATCACGCCCCTTCTCCATCTGCGGCATGGCCTTGGTCATTGACTGCAAGCCACCCATGGCGCCGGCAAAACCGGCACGAATGATTGCCTCCCAGACCTTCGGTTCAGCGCGCTGCGGATATGCGCTGCTCAACGCCTCGGCTTTGGCAACCAGAGCCTTGAAAGCCGGCTCCTTGTCTTTGGCATCCGTGGAGTAGTTGGCCGTGGCCCACGCCTGCTGCAGCTCATGCACCTTGACCATGACTTCGTCAGCTGATGCAGCAGACGCCATCATCGACGCGGCAAACAACATCAGTCCAGCTTGCAACCATAGTTTCTTCATTTTCACTCTCCTCAATCCTTTTCTTTGGCGAATTTACGGGCAATCCGGTTCTGGGCTGCCAATGCCTTGTCCACAAGGCGCGGAAAACGCACATTGATATCAACAAAGAAGGATTCAGGGAACCCGATATATACTTCCTTGCGATTATTATCGATGGCTTTGATGATCTCCCGGACAACACGTTCCGGCTCATCCATGTTCATCTTGGTTGCTGCACCCATACGCATGATACGACCGGTATTCAGCGGTGTTTTTACCGCCCGGGGCGCCACATACATGACTCTGATACCGGTATCGTAGAGCTCCCGGCGCAGGCCTTCGGAAAAACCGCGTAAGCCGAACTTGCTGGCCGAATAAGCAGTGAAATAAGCAAAGGCAATTGAACCGAACACTGAGCCGACATTCACAATCCGGCCGGTATCCCGTTCCACCATGTCCGGAAGCAGCGCACGCGTCAGCTGCATGGCGCCCAGCAGATTGACCTGCACGATCTTCTCGACCATGGCCGGATCTTCATCCTCATAACATTTAAAACTCATCAGGCCGGCCAGGTTAATCAACACATCCACCGGACCCTCAGCCTGCCGTGCAGCATCAGCAATGGCAGCGCAACCGGCCACTGTTGACAGATCCCCGGCAATGGCGTGAGAACCGGACAATCCCCCTGCAACCTCATCCAGTGCCTCTTTATTGGCATCAACCAGTGATAATATGGCCCCACGATCATGCAGACTGGCCGCCAACAAACGGCCCATGCCACCGGCAGCGCCCGTAAGAAGGATATGTTTATCTTTTATATTCACTCAGGACTCCTGTTGGATGGCAATAACGGGCAAGCTGCGGAAGATGTCGCCATACAACTTGTAAAACATATTGGCGGCATGAATCACGGCCTGTTTGTCTTCTTCCTTCACGAGCTGGTTCATCAGCTTTTCATAGAAATCGACATGCCCGATATCGAGCGATCCGTGTGAGGTCAGATAGGAGAATGCCTTCTTGGGCAGGTTGAGCGATTTTTGAATATTGTCTGCAGCCGATGTCGCCAGCGACACGCTCGTTCCTTCAAGCACCAGCACCATGCCGAAAAATCCGACCGGATTGCAGCGATAGATCGTATCGTACGCATAGGCAACCATCAGTTCGGTCGCCGGCATCGGGGTGTCATGACGGACAGCCTCCTTATCGCCGCCACAGGCCTCGATATCATTCAGGATCCATTCCTGATGGCCCATTTCCTCTTCGATATATTCGCCGATAGCCACGCGCAGCCATTCCTTGTCCTCGGAAAGTCTGCCACCGGTTGCCATCAACAGCGGAATGGTATGCTTAACGTGATGATAGGCTTGGCCAAGAAATGCCTTATAACTCTCCAGCGAAAGTTTCCCTACTGCCCCCATCTGGATAAAGGGAATCGACAGAAGATCGTTGCGGGCCGCCTCGGTTGCCGCAGTCAACTCATCATAAAAACTCATGCAAACTCCTTGTATAGTTCATCAATGTCATGCTCATAGGCCTTGAAAATAAACTGACGGCGGGGCCGCCCGGTACCGGTCCATAGACCATTAGCCACTGTAAACGGTTCACGGGCCAGCAGCCAGTGCGACACCCTGGCATAATCGGGCAAGCGTGCATTCGCCGCATCCACCGCCTGCTGGAGCGCGGCCCTAACGACAGCCGCCGGCTCAACACCGGCCCGCGGCTGGATCACAGCCACATTAAACGGCTTGGCCTCACCGAAAACGCAGGCCTGCCCGATAGCCGGTTCAATCGTCAATTCCCGCTCTACCCATTCAGGTGAAACATTACGCCCGAATGCGGTAATAAACAGATGCTTTTTGCGCCCGGTGAGGTGTAAAAACCCCTCTTTATCCAACCGGCCAATATCCCCAGTCGGCAAGAAGGCATCCACAGGCTGTGGCGCATCACCCAGATAGCCGGAAAACAGACTGCCGCGCACCAGTATCTCCCCATCATCGGCAAAGCTTAAATCAATATGCGGCAAGGGCTTGCCGACGCTGCCGGGCCTCGCGTCGCCCGCCCTGTTCACCGCCACCACGCTGGCTGCCTCCGACAAACCGTAACCTTCGAACACAGGCAACCCCAGAGCCTCTGCCCTCGTCAGCAGATATTCGGATACGGGTGAGCCGCCGACTGCGATATAACGGAGATTCGCAGGCCTTGGCATGCCTGCCTCCAGGCCTGCAATCAGGCCATGCAGCATCTGGGGAATCATAATACAGGTACTGATACGCCTTTCGTTCAGAACCGCCACAAACTGCTTCACATCAAGGCCCGATGAGCCGGATAGCCCGACCGCAGCAAGGCCGGGAGCACAGATCGTTGCGCCCGCCATAAGTGGTGCATAAAGGCCGCCGATATTCTCCAGAAGCGTGGCATATGGAAGTGCGGCAAGATGACGATCGTCAGCGCACGCCTCTGTTGCCGAAGCCAATGATCCGGCGACCGTTTCCATGGCTTGCTGAGTCAGGCATACCCCTTTCGGGTCGCCGGTCGAACCGGATGTAAACGTCACCTTGGCACAGGCTTCCGGCAACGCTTTCGGCTGATCGTTATCTTGTGCAGACAGGATAAATACCGACAACGATTGTTTGCCTGCCTGCACTTCTACAGGTGCGGCAACGGGAACATGCATCCCGGCCAGCAATTCGGCCACCTGCTCGGGCCGATCGGTCAATATCGCATTCACACCCGAGCTGTGCAGAAGGTGAACCATCTGGGAGGGTGCGAAAAAGTGCGGCACCGGAATCAATGGCATGCCGGCCCGGATTGCTGCAAGGTCAGCCACAGCCCATGCCGGTGTATTATCAGCCAGCAAGGCACATGCATGTATATCGAATGTTTTTAAAGAAGCTGCCAGATTCTCGATAGCCGGAACAAGCCCGGAGTAAGTCAACGAATCAGAATTATTCAGTCCTTCAAGAGCGACAGCCTGCGGCGAGTCGACGGCAAAACGGTAAATCCCATCAAGCACGCGACTCATTCCTGGTGTTTTCTCTCTTCGGCCTGCCGTTCGCCCACTTCCACAGCACGCGCCCAGGTATCACGCAGGCTTGCCCACAACTCCTGGAGATTGTCATGTCCCTCGTTGATGTCTCCGAAACAGACAACCGGATTGCCATCGTAGTAGCTTCCCCATGCCACACGCTGCTCGGGGCTCAACCTGCTTTCGTCGGCAACCATTAATTCTTTCGGCTCCATGCCGAGGCGGCGGAAAGCATTGCGCAGACGTGTAATACCGGTAAATACGACCCACCGATATCCGGCTGCATGCAGGTAGGCCGTCGCCCCGATAATCGCCATGCGCGCATCGCCGGGTTCCGACTCGGCAAGATTTCCCACTTCCACAATACTGGAGCGTTCGACTGGATAGCCCAGATAACGGGAAATCGACACCTCAACCGGCTCATCCAGATAAACTTCCAGAAACAATCTCTCACTCTCGGCATCGCGGTAGCCCAGAATGGCCTTGAGTTTATTCTCTTTGGTTGAAACACGGACAAAATGCGGCATAAAGTGCTGCAACTTCGCCCCATAGGCCTTCTTGAAGGTGTTGGAGACAACACTGACTGCGTCATCCCACTCGGGGGTATTCTTATGCAATATTTCAATCATAATGGCAAAACCCCAAGTACAAGTTCGCTCTTTCCCGACCAGACTCAAGCAAGATTATGGAAGGGGAATGTGAATACATTGCGCAATAAAAAAAGGCCCCGAGAGTATGTTCACGGGGCCGCTAAAGTTCAATCAGAAATCCTGTAACATCTGTTCATGTTCGGAAAGCGAACGCTTGAAGGCCGGGCGTTCAAACAAACGATCCATATATGCCTCAAGCTTTGGCCATTTGGCAGTATCAATACCAAGAGAAGACAGGCGCCACAAAATCGGGGCAAGCGCCACATCGGCCAGCGTGTACTGCTCGCCAATAAAATATTCCTGCCTTGCCAGATAATTGTTCAGGGAAGACAGATAGGCAGCCAGTTTTTTCACAGCATCTTTCTTCTTGCGAGGGTTCTGCATTTCGGCATACAGAACGTAAACTTCTCGCTCCAGTTGCAAAACTGCCATGCGCATCTGAGCCCGCTCAGATGGCGAACCGGGCTTCAGCGGTGGATGAGGATAACGCTCATCTAGGTACTCGTTCACCACAGATGATTCGAAAAATACGATATCGCGATCAATGACCGTTGGCAGCTTGCCATACGGATTCAGCTCAAGAAATTCAGCAGGCAGGTTTTCCGGCTCAACTTCAACGGTTGTTACCGGCAATTCCTTTTCAGCCAAAACAATTCGCGTGCGATGCGACTCAGGGCAATGACTGTCGGAATACAGCTTGATCATCTAAACCTCCACGTTCAGGCGCCAGTAATTGGGCGGAGCCAAAAAGGACGCGCACACTAGCGTTTTCCATAAAAAAATAAAGGATTTTCTGGCTGAATCAGCCACCTATTCCTCACCATCGCCGCGACGGATCCCCATCAGTTCGGCATGGATGAAGTCATCAATATCACCGTCCAGAAACGCCTGAGTATTGCCCGTTTCCATGCCCGTACGCAAATCCTTGATGCGCGACTGATCGAGCACATAAGATCGTATCTGATGGCCCCAGCCGATATCAGTCTTGGTGTCTTCCATGGCCTGCTTTTCAGCATTACGCATTTCGATTTCACGCTCGTAAAGGCGCGCCTGTAACATCTTCCAAGCAGCGGCCCTGTTCTTGTGCTGTGAACGGTCATTCTGGCACTGCACCACGATACCGGTCGGAATATGCGTCAGACGAACAGCGGAATCAGTTTTATTAATGTGCTGACCGCCCGCACCGGATGCCCGGTAGGTATCGGTGCGCACATCCGCTTCGTTGATATCAATATCGATTTCACGCTCAATATCCGGATAAGCGAATACGGAAGCAAATGATGTATGGCGACGGTTTCCGGAATCATATGGCGACTTGCGCACCAGCCTGTGTACACCGATCTCCGCCTTCAGAAAGCCGTAGGCATATTCCCCTTTTATCGAAACCGTGGCCGACTTGATGCCAGCCTCTTCGCCTGCCGTGCACTCCATCAGTTCAGTTTTAAATCCCTTTCGCTCGGCCCAGCGCAAATACATGCGCAACAGCATTTCAGCCCAGTCCTGCGCCTCCGTGCCACCCGACCCGGCATTGATATCGAGGAATGCCGATTCGATATCGGTTTCACCGCCCAGCATCTGAGCAAGCTCAAGGGTTTCAACATCATGTTGAACCGTATCCAGACTCTGCACCGCCTCTATCTGCGACTCCCTGTCGCCTTCTTCAGAACCCATCTCAAAGAGAGTCGAGGCATCATCAAGTGCTGATTCGGAGCCATGAAAACTTTTCAGCACACGTTCAAGGCGCGTGCGATTCTGCATGAGCTCCTGAGCCGCTTCGGGGTTATCCCACAACGTAGGATCCTCAATGCGCGCATTCAGCTCACGTAATTCGTCTTCCTTGCCTTCAACGTCAAAGTGACCTCCGCAAGGCATTCAGTCGATTAGCAAAATCATCAGCCTTCGTTCGAAAACCCGAGATACAATCTTCAACACTCATTACTCACTCCACTTACTACAGCCCAACTTCAAGGGATGTGGAAGGTACTTATCCGACCCCGCCAAATCAACCGGTCATATGAGCTTGGAAATTGACGCCCATACCAGTCACCCCTATTTTTCAATCATGCCCGCGTCATAATCGAGACAAGCGTTAGGGCATCACCATGCAGCAAGATTCATTTCCGACTCGAAGTGGTGTGCCAGACCGGTGACGGGGTCCGTGAAGGCAAGACTTCTGGCCAGCAGCTGCAGAGGATGATTGAAATCGGTTTTATCCGACTTTGGCTGCAGCTTCGGGTAAAATCTGTCATTGAGAATCTGCGAACCAATCAGGCCCATGTGCAGGCGCAACTGATGCGTTTTGCCGGTTATCGGGGATAGCGCAAAACGCCCCCTACTACCCTCTTTATCCAGGAGCTTGATGCGGGAGCGTGCATTGATATCACCGGGCACATTGCAAAATGTAATCCACTCATCACTTCGCTCAATCCGACTTTCGACCAGCCATGCTGTTTGCCCGGCATCCTTTGGCAGGCTTGCAACCGCCTCGTACTGTTTATCGATCTCACCTTCCCTGAACAGGGCAAAGTAGGATTTCCGCGTAGCCTGACGTTTGCTGAACAGGACCACGCCCGCCGTTTCCCGATCCAGTCTATGCACGGGCACCAGTTGTTCATTGCCGGTCCGCACAAGCAGGCGATGCAGCAGGCATTCATTCACATATTGGCCGCCGGGTGTCACCGGCAGGAAATGCGGCTTGTCTGCAAGCAGGATTTCATCATCTTCATAAAGAATGTCTTCAACAAACGGAATGCGCGGCTCGGCCTCTACCTCGCGGTAATACCGCAACCTGGCATTCACTTGATAAGGGGCCGATTCATCAACGACCCTGCCTTCGGCATCATGAATTTTTCCCGTGCGCAGGCGCTGCAGCCATACGTCACGCCCGACCCGCGGAAAATGGTCATGGAGAAAATCAACCATGGATGGAAATGGCGGTTTCAGATGCGGTAAGGTGATGTATGAGGGCCTGGGAGATCTGCTGCCCTCAATGTGGCTGCTGTCATGCGTTAAACTCATGAATGAATGCGTCAATCCTTCTTGCCGGAGTTCCCGACCCGTTTCCGCCACTCTTTGAGGAAAGCCAGGATCTCCGCCAGCGCCTCGGATTTTTCCATATCACCGCGAGGCAGAATGAAGTCGGCACATTCCTCATACAGCGGGTAACGCACGCGGGCAAGTTCCTGCAATTTGTTCAGCGTATCACCTGCGGCGATCAACGGCCGATTGAGATCACCATCAATTCGCTGGGCAAGAAACTCCGGCGAGGCCTTCAGCCAGATCACGGGAGGGTGCTGCCTGAGCAGCGCCATATTCCCTGCGCGCATGACAATGCCACCGCCAGTAGCGATCACCGCATGGCGGCCAAGAGCATCGCGCAGAGCCTCCGTTTCCATATCCCGAAATGCATCTTCCCCCTGATTAGCAAAGATTTCCGGAATCGCACAACCGGCGCGCTCGACGATCATTTCGTCGAGATCAATCAGCGGCAGGTCTAAATGCCTGGCCAGACGCCTTCCGATACTGCTCTTGCCGGAACCCATCAGTCCGACCAGAACGGGACTCATACCGACTTTATGCCTCTTTTTCATCACGTTCGCTCATTTGCGGCTAAGCCTGTTCCAGCGACGCTTTTTTGACAACATACCTGACACACAGGTTTGTTTGCTATCGAATGTAGAGGGCCTATATTCAACAGCATTAGATGTTTGGCATGAATGATTTTCCGGGGAACAGCGGCTTATGAATGTTCGTATCGATAAATGGCTCTGGGCGGCCCGTTTCTTTAAGACACGCGGACTGGCTACCGAGATGGTGAATGGTGGACATGTGCAGCTTAACGGAGAGCGCATCAAACCATCAAAACACGTGGAATGCGGCGATGAGTTGACCATTACTCGGGAGCATGAGGTGTTTATCGTAAAAGTCACCGGCCTGGCGGAAAAGCGCGGATCAGCCGCGATTGCCCAAACGCTGTATACAGAAACGGAACCAAGCCTGAAGGCCAGAGAGAAGGAAAAGGAGCACCGTCGCTTCAATGCACCCGGTGCCCCGACAAAACGTCCGGATAAAAAAGCGCGCCGCCAGATTATCCGGTTTGTCAGACAAGAGGACTAGCCCCTCCGGTTCAGGAATCGGTCAACAAATCCTCAATCACAAACTGTACCGCGCCATGGCCCCGATAATCGTCAAGCTTGAGTTGACCGAGCAACGATACGATGTTGCCTCTCTCCAGCGCATCGCCAAAAGCACCAGCACCAAAAACAATGGCATCCAGCCAATGTGATCCGTCACTCACCTTCAGTCGCGCGACACCGCCCTTCAAGGCCCGATTTTCCGCGATATGCACATCCTTGATCAACCAACTGCAGGCGGGATTGCCCTGCCCGACCGGTTCAAATTTCACCAAACGCTCCGCGAGCCCCGCATGCATGGCGCCCAGTTCGAGAATGCCATCCACAGCCTGCGCAAGTTGATCTCCCGCATGTTCCACCTGCAAGGCCACAGCAGCACCGAAGGCAAGTACAAAATCACTCCAGCAACCTGCTTTTACAGTCCCGCCACCGGCTCCTGCATGCCCGCCGAACCCCTCCAGATGGGCTGCACAATCATTCAAAAGATTGCCCACGTGAAAACCGGGACGCCCTCGCAAGGACACGCGCACCTGCCCTTCAGGTGTGATAAAGCCGACTGCTGCGGGCTTGCCATGTTTACGGGCCAAACGCCCGGCTGCGAGGCCTACAACGCCGGCATGCCATGCCTCATCGTAAACTGCCAGCACGTCATCATCACCAAGCTTGGCTTCGGCCTGCTTGAACACTTCCGCTTCAACCAGACGTCGTTGCTTGTTGGTTTCATCGAGCTTTTCAGCCAGTGCCATGGCTTCATCCATATCGGATGTGGCAAGCATCCGCATAGCTTCCTCACCATGGCGCATACGCCCTGCCGCATTGATGCGCGGAGCAAGATAGAAGCCGATGGTTTCGACATTCGCACTTTGTTTTACACGTGCGACCTGCATCAGCGCCTGCAGGCCGACACAGGGGCTGGTATTCAGGCGCTGCAGCCCATGATGGACAAGGATGCGGTTCACACCCGTCAAACTCATGACATCCGCTATCGTGGCAATGGCGACCCGATCCAGCAGGGAACGCAGGTCGAATTCCACATCGTGCCCCGCCTCACGCAGGCGTTTCCAGACACTCATCAGGAGAAAAAACCCGACGCCGGTCCCACACAGCTTGCGATCGGCAAATCCGCAATCGGAGCGGGCCGGATTGAGCAGGGCAAACGCGTCAGGCAACCTTTCCTCCAAGCCCGGTTCAGAGGCCTGTTCCGGCAAATGGTGGTCGGTCACTATTAAATCGAATCCAAGCTTAACGGCCTCCTCGCAAGCATCAAAACAGGTCGTGCCGGTATCAACACTGATACCAAGCCTGACACCTTCGGATACAGCCATGCGTACAGGCTCAACGCCGATGCCATGCCCATCATCGGAGCGGTGCGGAATCGAGAACGTAACTTTGGCACCAGCACCGCGAAACGCTTCGGCCAAAATAGCTGTGCCGCTCACTCCATCGCAATCTTATTATGCAACACTAATTATCCCAAAAACATACTAAGTAATATCCATATTGAAACACAAGTATGTGATCCCCGTTTGCAGATGGCACTCAAATCAGCAGGTCATTGCACTAATCCGGCATGCTAGTGCAATTGAATCCAGCACCCTGCTGCACTATGGTTGAAATTGATCATCAAAGCTGAAAATCTGAACGTCTGCTTCCGGCCAGAAGCGGACATTCAGAACTTAGGCTATAGTTTCCCTAAATAGGGAGCAGGAATATGAAGAGGGCCACATTATTTTGTTTGATATCACTCGTGTTACTATCGAGTTCCGATGCTTTTGCAGGCGATCCATTCCATTACGATCAGCGTACCCGATTGGTTAATAACAGTGAGTTAATTCTCATTAACCACGGCCTATGTGTGAACGAGAATGATTGTACCAAAAAAAAGTTTGTATTCGCTGGTGGATCAACAGGAGGAATTCACCTTGAGGTTTATGGGGTTTCTGACCTGCCTGTAATTGAGAGGATTATTGATGCCTCGATAGTTGAGTATGGAAGAAACAACAAAAAGATTGGTGTAAGCGTTGAATTCTATAGAGGGAAGCATGAAGAATCAGAAGGGTTTACGGGGCTATTCACTAGTCCATTTATAAAACTGCATTTATCAGGGGAAGAATAGTACTAGCATTTTTGAACGAACGTCTGCTTCCGGCCA
>Ga0209919_1000127_pt1 | contig 38847 bp, 33 predicted proteins | sample SalPon2A_C_D2_MG_FD_185721 | JGI IMG/M metagenome (GOLD analysis project Ga0209919, IMG submission 185721) | Soil microbial communities from South San Francisco under conditions of wetland restoration - Salt Pond MetaG R2A_C_D2_MG (SPAdes)... | ecosystem: Environmental > Terrestrial > Soil >... | reverse complement strand
TCAAAATCAACAGTTGAACTAAATAATATTTATACAAAGCTTCTTGAGAAAAGCTACGGAAGAGATACCTTAATTATAGGAATGGGAGGCGGCGTTACAGGTGATCTTGCCGGGTATGCAGCATCCTCATATATGAGGGGTGTTCAGCTTGTTCATATTCCCACAACGTTGCTTGCTGATGTAGATAGCTCGGTTGGAGGCAAGACCGGAATAAATTTTAAAAATAAAAAAAATTTGATCGGCACTTTTTTTCAGCCTAAATTAGTTCTAATTGATACGGATTTTCTTCATACTTTACCTGAAGAGGAATTCAGGTCTGGAATCGGAGAAATAATTAAATATTCTTTCCTGACAAATAAGAAATTTTATAATTTTGTTTTTAAAAGCATTGATAAAATTAATCCGGGCAATAAAACTATTTTAAATAAGATAATCTCTGAGTCAGTGCAGTTCAAATCATCGGTAGTCGCTTTTGATGAAAAAGAAAACGATTTAAGAAAAATTTTAAATTTTGGACACACTTTTGCACATGCTTACGAGAGCGCGACAAATTTCAGAATAAAACACGGTGAATCAGTTACAGCAGGAATTATTTCTGCGCTTTATTTATCAAACTTGTCGGGTTTGCTTCAGAAGAAAGAACTTGATATTTTTCTAGGTAACTTATCCGGCTTAAAACTTCCGGTAATAATTAAAAAAGTACGTTTACAAAAGCTGCTTGAATTAATGTATCACGATAAGAAGGCAGGTGAGGGTAAAATTAAGTTTGTTCTTCTTAGTGAAGTGGGTAAAATTTTTACTGATTATGAATCAAGCAGTGAAGAAATTCTTGAGTCAATAAAACTGACCTTTAAATACATCTGATATAAATATTTTTAATGAGAAAAACTCTACTATTTCTATTTTTAGTTCCCATTATAGGATTGGCACAACCAAAAGATGAGGTACGTGCTGTATGGCTGACCACCGCCTTCAATCTGGATTTTCCGAAGACTTTTGGCGTTGAAAAACAGAAAAATGAATTGATAGAACTCCTAGATGAATTTAAAAAGTCCAATTTCAACACTGTTATGATCCAGGTCAGAGCAAGAGGAGATTTAATTTATCCTTCTTCAATTGAACCCTGGGCGAAATCTTTAACCAACAATCTTGGACAGGATCCAGGTTATGATCCTTTGAGATTTGTAATTACTGAGGCTCATAAAAGGGGAATTGAAATTCATGCATGGTGGAATGTTTATAAAGTTTATGGTAAAGGTACACCGATCAGGACTATTCCTGAACATATTGCAACATTGCATCCGGAATTTTGCAAAACTTATAAAGATGAAATATGGCTTGATCCCGGTATTCCCGGTGTAAGAAATTATCTTTTAAATCTCGCTTGTGAAATGATTAGGAAATATGATATTGACGGATTACACCTGGACTATGTCCGCTATCCCGATACAGGTTTTGATGACTCAAAGACGTATAATCTATTTGGAAAGGGTGAAAACAAGGCGGATTGGCGACGGGACAATGTTACAAAATTTGTAGAGGCTGTTTATGATTCTGTTCAAAATATCAGGCCTTACGTAAAAGTTGGAGTTGCCCCTGTCGGAATCTATAAGAAGAGTACTGCTGGATCCGGGGGCTGGGATGCTTACAATATTACCTATCAGGATCCTGTAAGGTGGGTTCGAGATGGAAAAGTTGATTATGTTTCACCCCAGACATACTGGTCTATTAATTCTTACCCTTATTTTGTTAACACAAACCGTCAATGGGAAAAGTTACTTACCGGTAATGTGCAGTTATTCCCTGGAATAGCAGCATATAAATTAAGCAAGGAATATGAAAATTGGCCGGCTGATGAAATTTTAGCCCAAGTTGATGCATTGAGAAAATTGGGTGTTAATGGCGTGGTTTTCTTCAGGGAGGAAAATCTTTTCAGGAATAATAAAAACATTCTAAATTTGTTAAAGAATACGAGATTTAAATACCCGGCAAATATTCCCCCGATGAAATGGAAAGATAGCACCAAACCGGGATCTCCGATTGGCCTTACAACATTTAAGGATTCTGATACAAAATTTTCATTTTACTGGAACGATCCGAAAATTTTATCCGGGAATAATATTCCGAACTATTATAATTTCTATATTGATAATGTTTCACCAGTAGACATAACTCAGGCCAAAAACATCTTAAAACTCAGAGTGCCTGCTGATAAAAAAAGCAGATTGATTGATTTGAGTTCATTTCCAGATGGCAAATACTTTGTTTGCATTACTTCACTGGACAAGGGAAATAATGAAAGTGAACCCTCAAACGAGGTATTAATATCAATTGATCGGTCAGGAATACCTATCTCAATAACTGTAGCTAAAAATCAAAAATAATAATCCGGTTTTAAAGTAGGAAAGCCGTCAGACTTTGAGGGCTTAAAATCTGACGGCTGTGTGTGTGCCAAATTGTGTGAGGGATGTTTTGCTTAAAACTATTTTCAGGATAGTAAATTACAATTACTGTGCCGATTTATTTCCTTCTAAATTGATGTGAAAACAAATAAAATGTGAATCTAAAATTGATATTTTCGGTAATAATTACTGAAGTGCCGGAATAATTACCAGCACTAATTAAATAATAATTATCGGTATGAGTCAATGGGTTAAAAATCTTAATAAGAACGATTTTGATTGGCTTTACGATTTGATCAATTCGATCCTGAAGGTTGTTCCCTCGGAAATATGGGAATTTTTTACAAATATTTTTCCGCCATGGTAGCCTTCAATAATCCTCTTGGAAAGGCTCAATCCAAGACCCCATCCTCTCCGTTTTGTACTATATCCCGGTCGAAAAATATCTTTTCTGCTTTTTAAATCAATTCCTTTTCCGTTATCATTTACTTCAATGTCTACTATATTTCTTGAGTCGTAAATTGCAATCTCTATTCTCCCGTTTTTGTGATCTATGGCATCCAGCGCGTTTTTAACTAGGTTTTCGATTACCCATTCAAATAATTCAGAATTTATTTGAGCACAGATTTCCTTATCGCCAATAATTTTCAATTCAACATTTTTCCCAGTCTGTGGAAGTCTTCGTTCAAAGTATTCTATAACATTTGATATTTCGTCATAAACATTACGTTTTTTTAATTCGGGTGTTGCACCTATTTTAGAAAAGCGATAAGTTATCTTATTAAGTTTCTGAACATCACTGTCAATTTCATCGGAAATATCCAATACTTTATCCGGATCATTATAATTTATTCTAAGCATCTCCAACCAGCCCATTAAACTTGAAATTGGTGTACCAAACTGATGGGCTGTTTCTTTTGCCATACCAACCCAGATATTTCTTTGTTCACTGCTTTTAACATTGCTAAAACCTACATATCCGAGTATGATGAACAGCGTTGCAATTATTATCTGAAGGTAGGGGTAAAACTTTAACTGGTTGATTAGAGCAGAATCGCCGTAATGAATTTTTGTTAGTATTATTGAATCAGCATATGCAACAATAAGAGGGGAATGTATTTTATCCATCTCCTTTACTTTTTGATTGAAAAAGTCTTTTAATTCCTGTCTTGTAAGAGATGTATCGTAATCCACGTTGCGTATATCTTCTTTGCTTCCAAAATTAACTTCATCATTTGCGTTTGTAAGAATTAAAGGAAAATCTATAGGTTTAATTATATTATCAAAAAGAAATGTTATATCAGCGTCCTGGTTAAAAGTATTAGCTACATATTCAATCCCTTTTGCATAAAGCTGTACAATCTGACGTTCCTTTTCCTGAAGTTTTGAAACGAGGTTTTGAGTATAATATAAAGTACCGGCAGCAATTGCGAGCGCAATAACTATCAAAAATACTTTTAGCCTTAATGAAGTTGGCCCGCTGGACATCTTCATTTTATAATCCTTAATATTACTAGCAGTTTTCGATTAATTATGAACAAAAAATGTCTGTTTCCTTTTAGGGCCGACAGAAACAATATTTATTTTAATACCTGCTTTCTTTGCTATAAAAGATAAATAATCCTTTGTACGTTTGGGAAGCTCATTATAAGAGAGGCATTTTGAAATATCAGATTTCCATCCGGGCATAGTTTCATAAATTGGTTCAACTACAGATAATCTGTCTGTATCAGTTGGAAATGATTTTATATGTTTGCTGTTTATTTTATAACCTGTGCAGACCTTTATCTCATCAAAATCACTCAACACATCAAGTTTGGTAATTGCTACAGAATTAATTCCATTAACCATTGCAGAATATCTGACTAAAAATGCATCGAACCAGCCGCATCTCCTGGGTCTGCCAGTAGTAGCTCCGTACTCAGCGCCTACTTTTCGTAATTTTTCTCCATCTGCGTCCAAAAGTTCAGTAGGAAAGGGGCCGTTGCCTACTCTGGTAGTATATGCTTTTACAATTCCAATAACATTATTGATCTTTGTAGGCGGAATCCCCGTTCCTGTACATGCTCCTCCTGATGTAGGACTGGAGGATGTTACATAAGGATAAGTTCCATGATCCACATCAAGCAATGCACCCTGTGCACCTTCAAGCAATACTGATTTTCCATTGTCAATTGCTTCGTTCAGGTAAGCAGGTACATCTTTAATATATTTATCTATTGCTTTATCAAAAGCCAGGTATTGTTCAATTATTTCCTCAACATCCAGTCCTTTGCTGTCATAAACTTTTTCAAGAATATTATTCTTCTCTTTCAGGTTTGTTCTTATCTTTTCTTCAAGTACTTTTTTATTTAAAAGATCTACAATTCGAATCCCTTTTCTGGCAAATTTATCTATGTAGCAGGGACCAATACCTCTCCCGGTTGTTCCAATTTTATTTTCGCCTTTTTCATTAATCGAATCCAGCAATTTGTGATAGGGCATAATTAGATGTGCGTTATGGCTGATAAATAATCTGCCGTTAACTTTAATATCATTTTTCTCGAGCAGATCAATCTCTTCAAGTAAAGCAGTAGGATCAATTACTACTCCGTTGCCGATTACACAAATAACGTTTTCTCTTAATATTCCTGATGGTATTAAATGAAGGATATATTGTTTTTCACCTATTTCAACTGTGTGGCCTGCATTTGCACCACCTTGGTACCTGGTTACTATTTCAAAGTTTTCGCTGAGAATATCAACAATTTTTCCTTTTCCTTCGTCACCCCACTGGCTGCCGACAAGAACCGTTACGCTCATTTGGATTCCTTAAATATTGGTTTTTTTTCAGATTTTACAAAATAAAAACTCCGAAGTAATTAAACCCGGAGTTTAAAATTTTAATCGATAAACGATTTAATTTAGCTTGAAAAACTTTTTATTGCTTCATCTACTGTATCATATGACTCGAATATAGTTATCAGCTTTGTTATAACTAAAAGACTTTCAATTTTTTCTGTAGTACCAGCAAGTTTCAATGCACCACCTGCATTTTTCATAGTAGTGAGGCCACTGATTAGCATACCCAGACCGGAGCTATTCATAAATTTAACATCCGCTAAATTTAAAACTATTTTCTTTTTTCCCTCATCAATATATTTGTGAAGCAAATCGTTGAATTCTTTGGTTTCCTCACCACCCATCACATTTCCCTTTAATTCAACTATCACTGCTTCATATTTTTCACTAGTTTTAAGTTTCATTAATAACTCCTGGTTTTTTGAGGTTAATTTAAGCAGTTAGGCATATTCATGCAACTTGATTCTGTCCAAATATATAGAAATAAATCAAATTTTCATGCATAAAAATAATCATTATTTTAGGGAACAAAAATGAGGGCTTTCCGTCTAAATTTATGAGTTTCAGAAAAAATAAAAATGATTTGCAGTTTTCTACGGTTGTGAATAACAATGATGATTTTTCACTTATTCAAAAATTTAACGAAGGTGAGGAATCGGCTTATTCTACACTTGTGACAAGGCACAAGGAAAAGGTGAGAAACATCATTTTTGTTACAATGGGTAACCTAAACTCGGTTGATGATATAGCCCAGGATGTTTTTTTGATAGTTTATAAGAACTTGTCAAATTTCAGATTCGAAAGCCAGTTTACAACATGGCTATATAGAATTACTGTTAATAAGTGCAGGGATCAATTAAGAAAAAATAAGATAAGAAGCATAATTATACCACTTAAAGATTCTGATAGCGATGCATCTTATACCCCAAGTACTGAAAAAAAGGAAGTTAAAGAGATTGTGAGAAAAGCGATTTCAAAATTACCAGATAAATTGAGAATACCACTAATGCTTAAAGATATTGAAGGTTTCAGCTACCAGGAAATAGCAGATTTTGTAGAATGTGAAATCGGTACAGTAAAGTCCAGGATATTCAGAGCAAGAGAAAATTTGAAAACGCTGCTTAAGCCTTATGAGAAGGAATTGATGCAATGAAAAAGAAAACAGAAAAAAATAAAGAATTATTATCCGCCTACCTTGACGGTGAACTTTCTGAAAATGAAATTAAAGATTTGGAACAAAGAATTTCTGAATCAGAAGAATTGAGCGCTGAGCTTAATGAATTAAAAAAAATTAAGTCCTTAACATCATCTTCTTCTGAGAATCTGGCAGAAGCAAATTACTTTGAATCTGGTTTGATGCAGAAAATTCATTCCGGTAAATCAGCTACTGCAAAATTTAAAAAATGGAGCCCTGTAATTGGTTTTTCGACACTTGCAATAATCTTAATGATTGTTCTTAAACTGAATCCGGGTATTCTTGATCAATTTGTTGAAAATCAGAAGACAACCCTTGCAGGATTTTATAAAGAAAACCTTCAACCTTTGCTTTATGCTGCTGATCTAACAAATGAAGATATTTTCAATTTTGCAATGTACAAACAGCTTCCGCTCGATAAATCAACAAATAAATATATCCAGCTTGGTACTTCCGATAATGGTAAAGAATTTGTAGAATTCAGAACTATTGATAACGCACCGTCTGAAAACAATCTTCAAAAATTCGTTACTGCTCTTGATCTAAATGAAAAACAAAAAGAGCAGGTGGACTCAATTATCAACTCATATTCAGAGGAACTCCAGTCACAGATATTGATAAATGGAAATAATACAGTAGCGATTAACAAAAATTTGTGGAATTATAATAAAGCGCTTATTGCTGATCTTTATGCTTATGCAGAAAAAAATAATCAAAAAGTTTTTGCAAAAATAATTCCCGCGGGTTATAAGTCAGTTGATCCTGTAACAGTTACCCGAGCTATAAGCGAAGTTAAATCAAATAATAATAACGATTACATATTCGTTACGCCTGACACCATATTTTCTGAGAAATATAAATTCGATAAAAAAGATTTTGCAAAGCAAATGGTGGATCTGAAAAAGAGTATGGAAGAGATGAAAAAAGAATGGAAGAAGAGCAACTTTGTAATAAAAACTGATTCAAATTTTTACAAAGTATTCGGCGATTCAAATAAGGCAAACAATTACAGGATTATGATAGATTCAAACATCTGCCGTGTAAATATTCCTAAAATTGCTATTAGTCCTGACCTGCCCAATTTTGATAGTATCTTTTCAGAAATGCATCTTGAAAAGATTACAGAAAACCTTAAGAATTTTACCGTTGAAATGCCGAAAGGATTTCCATTCAAAGGAGGGGATTTTAAGTTTAAATATGGTAATGGTGATTCTGTAAAATCATTTAAGTTTGATATGCCTCCTATTAAAATTGATTCAATTTTACACGAAAGTTTTAAAGTTCTTGATTCTATGAATATTCCAATACCAAAAGAAGTTTACAAAGCTCTTGATTCATTAAACTTTGATAATTTTAATTTCGATGATTCCGGTAAAAGCTTTGATAAAAAGGAATTTAAAAAGCAGATGGAAGAAGCCAGGAAGGAATTATTGAAACTAAAAAAGAAAAATAAAGAATTAAAAAAACGTCCGGAAAAAGCTCCGAAACCTGTAACTGCTGATACTGTAAAAAGTTAAACATCTAATTATTGTCCGAAAACGAACAAATCCGCGTAATTTCAGCACTATTATTACTACTCATATCCTTGTTTTTTTCCGTCCATACTACTTTTCTTTACTATCTAGCCAGATACTAATAATTTATCTGAGAATAAAATGTCCGGAATGTGTTATTTTATGCCTGAAAAATGAATTATATATTTTTCAGTAAGATTAATAAACACTAACAAATTCGATTATATGATATTTAATTTTCAGAGATTGTTTAAGAATTTAAAACTTCAGGCATTTTTAGGAATAGGAGGAATACTTCTTTTCTTCAGACTATTTGTAAACGCAGACGGTTCTTTGCCATTAATGATCATCAGCGATCTGCTTGTTTTAATTACGGCAGCCGCATTGATTATTTTCCTGATTGAGTCTTTAAACTCAATGACATTAAACCCGCTTTCATTGGTAATGAATGTGGGAATATTAAACGTTATTTTATTCTGTCTTATTACTTTTTCAGGATCCATTTTCAAATTGTTCTTTGATAATGTTAGCGAGCGAATTCAAAATCCGGGAGTGTTATTATACCTGGCAGTTTTTGTGTATTCTTTTATCATAATCGGATGTATGTCTTACATTTTTATGGTCTTTAAGGAACTCTACTTCTTAAGACAAAAAAGAAATGTAAATGTTTATTTCAACACGATGATTGTTTTTATTTTTTTAGCAAGCGTTACTTATATTCTAAAAGATTATCCGGAACTGTCATTTATAAAAAACACGTTTATTATTATTACAATAATATTAATTGTAATAAACTCCCTTAAGATTTCCTGGATCGCTTTTATTGTTAAAAAGGAAAAAATTTCCCTGCTAATCTTGTCCGTAGTTATATCTGTTCTTTTTGTGGTAAACCTGATTAACAGCACAGATTCCAATTTACACAGCAAAATCATTTATTCATTTTCGCCGGCTTTATCACAGTTAACCACAATTATAATGCTTTATGGAGCTATATATTTCGGCATATTATTTTTTACAGTTCTATTTCACCTTCCAACTGCAGAAGCATTTGACAGGAAAGCACAGGAAGTTTCCTCACTTCAATATTTCAGTAAACTGATAACAGAAGTTCTGGATTTTAATGACCTGGCTGATACAATTACAGAAATTGCAGTAAAATTGTGTAATGCTCACGCAAGCTGGATAGTAATGAAAGATGATTCTGATCTTAAAACAATTGCCAATAAAAATATCGGATTTGTAGATGCAAATCTTTTGAACCAGTTTATATTCAGAAGCGAAAAAAGAGAAAAACGTTACAATACTTTTTTTATGAAGCTGGAAAAATTTGATGGAATTGAAAAACTTAGCGAAAAATATTCAAATTTAGCAATTGCACCTTTAATTGCACACAACGAACTTAAAGGTTACCTGGTTGCAGCAAAAAAGAATGAGCTTCTTTTTGATGAAGAAGATAAGAATGCGCTGGATACTTTTTCTGATTATGCATCTGTTGCAATAGAAAATTCAAGATTGCTTGAAGAATCAATTGAAAAAGAAAGGCTTGAAAAAGAACTTGATGTAGCAAGGGAAATACAAAGAAAAATTTTACCGAATAAAAATCCGGCAATTGATAACCTGAATATTTCTTCTGTTTTTATTCCTGCATTTGAAGTTGGCGGCGACTATTTTGATTTTTTTGATCTTGAGAATGGAAAATTCGGTTTTATAATTGCAGATGTTTCCGGGAAAGGTATTTCCGCAGCCTTTGTAATGGCAGAAATAAAGGGAATTTTTGAATCATTGACGAAAGTGTATGAAAGCCCTAAAGAAATTCTTGTGAAAGCAAACAATATTCTTAAAAGGACTCTGGACAGGAAAACTTTTGTCAGTGCAGCGTACGGACTGATTGATTTTAAAAGCGAAGTTTTGAAATTATCCAGAGCAGGGCATTGCCCGATTATTTTAGTCAGGGACGGTAATGTTGAAAATATAAGACCTACTGGTATCGGGCTTGGCTTAAATTTTTCTTCAAAATTTGTAGATTCAATGGAAGAGATCGAAATTAAGTTAAAAGAGAATGATACATTTGTTCTTTTTACAGACGGGATTACTGAAGCTAAAAATGTAGATCTTGAGGATTTTGGCGATCATCATTTTGAAAGAGTTTTGCTCGAAAGCATTAATGAAAATGTTGATGGAATTGCAAATAAAGTAATGAGAGAAATAACCGAGTTTACTAAAAATACTGCACAGCATGATGATATAACTTTGGTTATTTTAAAGTGGAAATCAGCCCATAATAAGGGCGGAGAGAAAATTTAAATTTAATGGAGTATTAGAATGGCAGAATTCAACACCTCGGTAAACGACAAAGGTGAAATTAGTGTAGTATCTCTTAAGGGATTCCTGGATGCTCACACGGCAAATGTTCTTGAAAATACTTTCTCGAATTTGCTCGAAGAAAATAAGTACAAAATTGTCGTAAACTTCGAGGACCTTTCATATATCAGCAGTGCTGGACTCGGGGTTTTTATGGCATTTATTGAAAAAGTCAGGGAGAACGGAGGAGATATTAAACTAACATCAATGTCAGATAAAGTCTTTAACATTTTTGACTTGTTGGGATTTCCATTGTTGTATGAAATCTTTAAATCTGAAGATGAAGCTATCAATAAATTTAAAGAGTAATTTAAAATTGGGAAGCAACAGCAAACATATTATCAAAAAGATAGTTATTAAAAGTAAAACTGAAAATCTATCAGAGATTAGAAATTTTATCTCCGAAAATGCAATAGAAGCAGGATTGAAACAGGTTGAAATTGATGATATGATTCTTGCTGTTGATGAAGCCTGCACGAACATTATTAAACACGCTTACAAGTCTTATCCTGAAGGCGAAATATTAATTGAAGTTGATTACAATAATAAAAAGTTTACTATCAAATTAATTGACTATGGCACATCGTTCGATCCTGAGTCAATTCCTGATCCCGATCTTCAAAAATATTACAGGCAGAGAAGAGTCGGTGGACTTGGACTTTATTTGATGAGAACATTGATGGACGATGTTCAGTACATTTCTGTGCCCGGTAAATATAACCAGGTTCTTCTATCCAAAAATTTAAACAACTCAAATTAAAATGGCAGATTATGACAATATAAAATTGAGAAGGAATATGACCGCGCTGGTTGAATTCAGCAGGATTATCAATTCCAGCCTGGATCTCGATTTTATATTGAATAATATTCTTCTTACCTGTATGGGTAAATTCCTGGCAACTAAAGGTGTAGTAGCTTTAAAAGAAAATGGGATACTAAAAATTCGCGTTTCAAAAGGGCTGCCTAAAGAGATTTTAGAAAACTGTCCAGAAGTAAATGTAAATGAAGATTTATCAGAAAATGCTGAATTCCAGAGATTTGCAGAAAATTCACATCTCCAGACCTATGAAAAAATCAGTTCATCAGAAGAATGCCTTGGTGTAATTTGTCTCGGCGAAAAATTAAATAAATCTCCTTACACTGAAGATGACCAGGAATTTCTTAGAACCATTCTAAATATTTCTGCTACTGCAGTTCAAAATTCACAGGTTGTAAATGAAATAAAAAAGGTAAACCGTGAGCTTGACTCAAGAATAAACAGGTTAAACTCGCTGTTTGAACTAAGCAAAGAATTTGGATTGTTTTCTGAGTCTACAAGAGTTGCAAAGCTATTAGTATATTCTGTTATCGGTCAATTCCTGGTGTCGAAATTTGCTGTTGTTTCATTTGAAGGTGAAGCAATAAGAATTCTTGAATCAAAATATCCACAGGATGAATTAATTACAGTAATCAGGAATTATGGGATTACTTCAATTCAATCCTCAATTTCAAATCATAAAATTAGGAAAAGTTACCCTGAGTTTGCAAAATTCGGGATTGAACTTATTGTACCAATGCAGTTACAGGGAAAAACTAAAGGCTTGATATTTTTAAGCAAAAGAATAAATAATCTTGATTATTCAGAAACAGATATCGAATTTATTTATTCCGTAGGAAGCCTTGCGATAATTTCGCTGGAAAATAAGAGACTATTTAAAGAAGAATTAGAGAAACAAAAACTCGAAGAAGAACTTGAATTGGCAAAAGAAATCCAAAAGAATCTTTTACCAAGTAAATTTCCCGAATTTAAAAATTTTGAAATTGCTGCGACTAATATTTCATCAAAGCAGGTAGGCGGTGATTATTACGACATTATAAATTTAGATAAAAATAAGTATGCTGTTGCGATAGCAGATGTTTCAGGTAAGGGGGTTCCTGCGGCTCTTTTAATGGCAAATATACAGGCGTTTTTAAAAACTATCTGCCGCCAGCAAATGGATATTTCTGAAGCTACAGGGTTGATAAATGACCTGTTGTGCGAAAATATTACGGACGGAAAATTTATTACATTTTTCTGGACCATAGTTGATGATGAAAAAAAATCAATAAAATACGTTAATGCAGGACATAATCATCCACTATTAATAAGGGATGGAAAAATCAGAAAACTGGATAAAGGTGGTATGATACTGGGTGTGATGAAAACCGACCTGGAGTATTTATCGGAATGTATTGAGCTTAAAACTAATGATACTATAATTATGTTTACAGATGGCATTACTGAGGCAATGAATAAACACCACGACGAATTTTCGGATGAAAAGTTGGAACAAATAGCTCTCAACCTCTATAAAAAATCAGCGGAGGAAATTCTTTCCGGCATTCATAAAGAAGTTGTGAATTTTACAAAAGGCGCTATTCAATCTGATGATATAACTTTGATGGTATTAAAAGCAAAATGATCTTTGTTTTTTTTGGTTCGATTTCTGTTTATAATTAGTTAGTATTTAATTCCTCATTTCCGAATTATTTTCTCGTTCCCATTAAACTATTTAGTTATGAATAAAATAAAGGAATATTACATTAAGGCCAGGCCTAAGCTGATAATCTTATTGTCGCTTATTCTTATTATTGTGGCCGTTATAAATATTTACTTTACCCTGGAAGTGCGTGTTACATCCAATGATGAATGTCTCTGGGTTCCCGATAAGTCTTTAAAGGACAGCACAGAAATTCATTTTGATTTTGTTAAGGTTAACGGTGTTTCATGGAATGCCGGGATAAGGGATGGAGATCTTCTACTTAAAATTAATGGGAATACAATAGTAAACACTCAGCAGGCACAGGCAATTCTAAATACTGTCAAATCAGGAGACTATGCAGATTATGTAGTTAGGAAAAAAAGCGGGGAATTGCTTGAAACTAAAGTGCTTATTAAAAAATTAATACAGTTTCAGTTTCTTGCATTTAGTTTGCTTGGTTTGATCTGGATTATTATTGGATTTATAGTCCTTATGGCAAAGCAGGGGACAATACAGAAAATATTTTATTTAACAGGTGCAACTCTTGTTCTTGCTATTGTTTTCTTGATACTACCTCAACAACCTGCACCAAAAAATATTTTCAGGAGTATATATATTATTTTGCTGGGCGCCAGCTGGTGTTTTGGACTTTGTTTTATTGCATTTTATGTAATGTATTTCTTCTGGGTTTTTCCACAAAAATTTAATTTTGTACAGAAAAAGCATTTTAAAAAGATATTTTTCAGCATACCATCTTTATTATCGGTTTTATTGTTTGTTTTTATATTTTTCTTTTCACCCAGGATAAAGAATGCCGGATTTATAATCAATAATATCGTGAATGGTTTTGCATTGTTTCTTGGAGCAGCGTTCCTCATCGGTTGTATCTCTTTATTTATTAATTACAGGAGATTAAAAACAAGGGAAGAAAAAAAACCAATCCTGGTGATACTTGTTTCTTATATCCTCGCCATAATTGCTATTATTTATACTGCACAGATAGCCCCGGCTATAGCTGATACAATATTCAATTCACCCGAATTTTATACTCCTATTATATTAATTATAATATTGCCCATATCGTTTGCATACTCAATATTTAAATACCAATTGATGGATGTCAGCATAGTTGTTAAAAACACTATTATTTACGGTGCGGCAACCTTAACCCTGGCAGCTATTTATTTCTTTATAATTTACGTTGTTGGGCAAAGCATAAGCCAGGCGATCGGGACAGAATATCAAAATATAATTGCCGGCCTGTTCTTTATTGGCTTTGCACTGGTATTTCAGTCTACTAAAGATAAATTTCAGGAATTTATAACAGCAAAATTTTATCCCGAACAGTTTGCGTACCAAAAAGTTTTAATGCGTTACAGTAATGATGTTGCCAGTATAGTGGGACTTGAAAACATAGTTTCCTCAACAGCCCGTATACTGGTTGATGCACTAATGATAGATCATTTTGGAATTATGCTGCGATCGCAGGACAAGAAAAGTTTTACTATGGTAAGAAGCCTTGGTTTTGGAAATAAAAAACTCACTTTAATGAACGGTGAATTACAGAATTTTATAACTACTAAAATATTTCCTGATAATGTTATAGTAATTGAACGTGAGAATTTTCCGAATGTATTTCCTGCATCAGAAGAATTACTGGTATCGGAAAATATTTACACAATCATACCAATGATCATTAATTCTGAAGTGGTTGGATTATTACTCTTTGGACTAAAGCATTCCGGTGCACAATTTGCAGGAAAAGATCTTGAATTACTGGCAGCAGCGGCAAACCAGGCGGCGATATCTATTGAAAATGCCCGGCTGTATGAGATGGAAGCTCAGAAACTAAAAATTGAACGTGATCTTGAAGTTGCTAAAAAAATTCAACATGGATTACTGCCAAAATGTATTCCTGATATACATGGTCTGGATATCTGTGGTGAAATGTTTTCAGCGATGCAGGTTGGAGGGGATTATTTTGATCTTATAAGAATTTCTGATAAAAAATTATTTGTTGTGGTTGCTGATGTCTCGGGCAAAGGTCTTTCGGCCTCTTTATATATGGCCAAAATGCAGACGATGATGCAGCTTTATTGTAACGAAAAAACTACTCCAAAAGATGTGCTGGTTGAAGTTAACAGGAAGCTATATCTTGAAATGGAAAAGGGCTGGTTTGTTACTGCTACGCTGGCTTTATTCGATATGGAAAATAGAAAAGTCACTTTCTGCAGGGCGGGGCATGTTCCGGTGATTGTCTCAGATTCAAACGGTATTTCTTCATACAGAATTACAGGTCTGGGTATCGGGCTCGAAAAAGGTGTGATTTTTGAAAAATCACTCAGAGAAGAAGAAGTAGATCTAAAACCCGAACAGGTTTTCGTTTTCTTTTCAGATGGCGTAACAGAAGCTATGGACGATAAAGAAGAACTCTTTGGGGAAGATAGACTTTCCGAAATGCTCAAAAATAATTCAAGTAAAACTTCCTCGTATCTTATGAGTACTGTCTGGGATGAATTAAAAACTTACTGTGGTGCAACTGAACAATTTGATGACCAGACCATGGTGATAGTTAAAGTTAAGTAAACCGGTTACAAAATATTATTATAACTGCCAGATTCCGTGTTCTATTCCGCCAATTTCATATATCGCAATAATTCCACGACGTGGTAATTCCATTTTTCCCAGCAAAATATTTGCACCGGATTCTGCTGCTTTTTTAACCGAGGTTTCCAGGTCGCCTACCCGTAAATAAGTCCTGACTATTGGCTTTTCCATTTCACTCATTGGTGCACGAATTCCACAAAGCGATCCGTCTGGAAACTCTGCAACTTGTGCATTTCCTAATTCGGGTATTGCCTGAAATTCCCATCCGTAAGATTTTGTGTATAGATTGCATACGGATTCAACATCCGGTGTTACTATTTCCAAGTAATGCACTGAGTTTTCCGGAACCTTTGTCGGCATATTTTCTCCTTTTTTATAATTTTAGTTTTTATGACGTATTGCCTGTCCGTCTATGGCGTGGCCATCTGGTAATCGAATAGATATTATCGGCAATAATTGTTATTAAAATTAGAAGATCATTAAGTCAAAGAACTTTTTTTACAAATTATTTTTGCCAGGGTATTTTATTACCTATTGACTTTTTACTTATTAAAGAGGTTAGGCAGATTATTTTAATAAAATTGATGAAACATAGCCTTGAACACCGGAACCAAAATTTTGGATACTCGTTCCATCCCATTTGAAAATACCATTCACAGTCTTTCCATTAACACTGGTAAATAAACCTCCGACATATAAAAAGTCACCGGATGAATATAAGCTGTTCGGCCAATTATCAAACGAGAACCTACTGAAATTCCAATCAGCTCCATTCCATACTGCGTAATAGGGTAAATCATTTGAACTATTTGATTGACCCGCTAAATGGAGTTCATTTTTATATACTGCTGAAACATATATTCTGTTTGAAAGGGCAGTACTATCGGCTGATTGCCAAATACTGTTATTCCATTTTGCAATATTAGTAACCGTCACATTGCCACATTTACTAAAATAACCAGTAGCGTATAACTCATTATTGAAAACCGTAAGTGTCTTTATATAAGAACCGGAATTAACTCCGCTTCCAACTGTGTCCCAATTTGCTCCATTCCATTTAGCGATTTTATTTGCATTAAAATTTCCCGAATAGTTTATTGTAAACCAGCCGCCCGCATAAAGTTCATCATTATAAATACAAAGTGTATATACTTCATCTGAAAGCCCTGTCCCGACTGATGACCAATTGCTCCCGTCCCATTTAGCTATATTATCTGTATGTAAACCACCCGCACTTGAGAACCATCCTGCAGCATACAAATCATTTTTGTAGACTGCCAAGCTTGTTACTCTTCCGTTTATTCCATTCCCGACTGCAGACCAATTTTTCCCATTCCATTTTGCAATGCCGTGTGCTACTACTCCACCAGCTGAATCGATAAAACCCCCAACATATAATTCATTGTTATAAAAAGTCATACATTCAACATCTACATTGTGCCCTGATATTCCAGTGCCAAGGGCATACCAATTACCATCATTCCAGACAGCAATATTATTTATGGATTGATTACCTTGTATGGTAAAACTACCACCAATAAAAAGTGAATCTGAAGGGGAGGTGGTGTTACCATCAATTATTTGAGTTGGAGCTTCTGATTTGCAGCCGTAAAATATTATTGAAACTAAAAAAAGTAACTTTAAATACTTCATAAATTCCTCCCCGATTAACTGTCTAACGGTGTTGCAAATAACCGGCGCCCCATAACAAGAAAGCCGATTAGAAAGACAACACCAATAATTTAGCAGACGGTGCGTAACTTTCATCGTACGCGCCGGCTGCTACAATTTAGTATTTATCAATACTGCTGAAAAGCAATGTTGTTTAATTTACAAAACTTAAGAACAGCACCAAGCCCGCATGAATAAAGGCGTCCGGTTGATTTGCTTGTTATATGCGGTCACATTAATCAATATCATTAAACTTGCTATAATTTGCCATCATAAAAGTTCTGATAGTACCGTCAGTTTTATAAACAATGGATTTCGGCTCAAGAAATTTGCAACTATATGTATGATGAGTAACCCCAAAAACATCCAAATAGGTAATGCGTTCAAAAGAATAAACCCGTACTTTGCTGGTATCAGAAGCGAACCGAGCGATTTCTTCCTTTGTAAAAATATATTTTGCTGGAACCTTGCCCCCAATCGCAGTAGAGTCACGAACATTTGGGAACACAGTAAAGCTTTGAGTGATATTATTTATTTGGGAATAATGAGGGATAAAACTTCCGGACAATGGGAAAGGCAAAACTTCAATTTGTCCAGCAAGTTGTACCATCTTTGCGGGGGTTTGTCCATAATTAACAATGCGAATAGCTGTTGCAAAAAAGTATTTACCATCAAGTCCTTGCCAACCAATAATTTCGGTAGAAAGATAAGCTCTCAATTGTCTCTGGGCAGTGTCTTCGGAGATTTCGGTTTGTTTAAAACTAAAAAAGGCCGCTATCAAAGCAATTACAACAGCGAAAATAGAAACGATAAGATTCGTACGATTATATTGTGGTTCCTTTATATTATTCACATCGCTATTATCGCTACCGGAGTTTTCATCCTCCGATTCAAAATGATTACTAATAAGAGGCTTATTATCGGACTTATTATTATTTTCATCGGGCTTGTTTTGGGTTTTCTTATTCTTGACCAATTATTTACTCCATCATACATTGAAATAATTATAAGCATATAACTATTACTTATACTGAACTGGTTAATTATATTAAATGTACAAAAACGAGAACTTCTTTCGTGTATAACACACCTGTAATAATGGCTTACATCCGTAAATGATTAAAGATAAACAATTTATAATCCTTTAACACTTAGCCTCCTGTGTTATATGAGAATTTTATTTGTGAATAACACAATTTAATCCAAAGGGCTTTTCACTGTTATACCACGGTTCAATAACTTCATAATTTTATTTAGCTTTTATATATTTCTCGAAGACTCCCCGTAGTAGATTTGATCAACAAAAGAATGTACGGCATAAAAAAATAAGACGCAATAGCTATTTATCCAGTGGTACGTTTGGGGTATTTAACGGTAAAACTTCTTAAAATGAGACGTTCGTTTTAGTGCATAGCTGCCAGTTGGAAATAATAACACTGGTCAGTTCCGGACGGTCAAATTTTACTTTCTATAATAATAAAATTAGGTTTTGAAATCCCTCCCATATTCTTAAATTGCTGTTCTAATAATTTAAACTGTAACTCTTCTTACAGAATGTGTGCATCAGTCCCTATACATTTAATACTTATTTTTTTGTTCAGCGGGTAAAGTCTGTAGCTTATTCCAATGTCATTAAAGGAGAACTTTTTTATGAAAAAAATATTCGCGGTTATTTTTTCAATATTATTATTCCTGTTTTTTTCTGTTTATTCTTTTGGCCAGGGGATAAGCTATGAAGCAGGAAATGGAATTCATTTTAAATCAAACGATAATAAATTCGACCTGCTTTTAAGCGGCTACATAAATACGATGTTTGCATACCATAATCTTAATCAGAATAATTCTATCCAGAACTCGTTTTCCGTTCACCGTGCCCGGCTCGACCTGGGTTTTGATTATTCAGGTGATTACGGAGGCTTTTTTGAGCTGGAAACTGCCGGACAGCGCACGGCGATGGTTCTCGCCCAGGTGCAGGTAAGGCTTTTCGATAAAAACTACATTATGGCCGGAAAATATATTGATCCTTTTTCGCCGGAAAATAATCGGTCAACCAGCAGGCTCACAACGATTGAAAGATACTCTGGTTTGAATTCTGTCTTTCTTCTACCGGGAGTCGATACTCAGTACGGCCTTATGTTCTTTGGGATGAATTCAAATATTAATTATTTCGTCAGCATCACAAACGGAAACGGGGCCGCGGGACAAAATATTTCTGAAAATAATGACAGCAAAAATATAACCGGAAGATTAGATTATAAGTTGAATGAAAATGTTTCTTTCGGCGGAAGCGCAAGCTATGCAAAAGAGCAGCCGCAAATATTGAGTTTGCTAGATCATACTTTTGAAAGTTTCAGCAACGCTAACATTATGGGGGGAAGGATAGGTTACCTTGCACATTTTGAATATGATAATAACCCGGTTCTTTTGCGCGGGGAAATATTCAGGTATAATTTCCGAGAAGATCTTTCTTTCCAGAACCAGGTTAAAGATTTTACAGGTGCATATGCAGAAGCGGGATATTTTTTATCAGGAAATTCTGAGCACGGTTTCCAGCTAATCGGCCGGTTTGAAACGGCACGTTACTCCAATGTGATTTCAAATTTTGCCGGGCCAACGGCACTCGACAGTTATATTTTCGGAACAAACTGGTTTATGAACAATATTTTTTCATTCCAGGTAAATCTTATTTATGAAAAAGCAAATAGTGTCTCTTTAATTCCAAATTCTCGTAAAACAGGAAAGGACAGCGAGTTTCTCTTTCTTACAACTTTGCAATTAAGATTTTAACGAGGTAATAAATGTTTTCAGTTTTAACCTGGCAGTGGATTGTACTGGTCGGCTTCTCTTTAATAATGATTATCATTACGCCGTTTGTTAAAAACAATGACGGATTTTACAGGGGAACATCAAAGAAGGCAGAGAAGCCGGGAATCGTGATGCTCACTTTCAGCCTGGTTATTTCCTGGATATTTGCAAAATCTGTAACAAATGCTGCAAACCTAGGGTTGAGTTTTGGAATTGTAGGCGGCTTTGCTTACGCAACATACTATTTCTCTTTTCTTGTTGCCGGAATTGTAATTTATAAACTGAGAACAAAGCTAAACGTAAAAAGCCTTCATCATTTTCTCGAAACAAAATTTGGAGTCGGGGCTTTAAGATTTTTTACAATAATTGTTGCAATCAGGCTGCTGAACGAGGTCTGGTCAAATACTGAGGTAATCGGTACATACTTCGGACCAATAGGATCTCCGCAGTACATTATTTCGATAATTGTATTTACAACTCTTACACTCACATACGCTCTTAAAGGCGGATTGAGGAGTTCCCTTATTACTGACCTTTTACAGATGGCTTTATTTGCCATACTGCTTTTTGTAGTTCTTGGAATGATACTTCCCAAAGCAGGCTCAGTTACTCCGTTTTTGAAAACCGGTCACTGGACTCTTGCCGGTGGATTTGATCTGGTACTCGTTGCATTAATCCAGATTTTCAGTTACCCGTTTCACGATCCGGTTTTAACTGATCGCGGCTTTATTTCGGATGAAAAAACAACGCTGAAAAGCTTCATTATTGCCACAGTTGCAGGTTTCGTTTTTATTTTGCTTTTCAGTTTTGTTGGTATTTATGCTCAATTCCTGGGAATGTCGGGGCAGGCAGCAGTTGAAGTTTCCAAATCTCTTGGCGCAGTTGGAATGATAGTTATGAATTTTATAATGGTAACATCTGCTTCTTCCACAGTTGATTCCACATTTGCATCTGTCTCAAAGCTAATTGTAGTAGATCTCGGAAAGAAAAAAATTGCGACAGTTTCAAAAGGAAGATGGGTGATGATAATTGTTGCAATTGGCGGCACGATACCGTTAATATTTTCCCCTACAATTCTCTCGGCAACTACTATTAGCGGAACAATGGTTCTCGGGCTGGCACCTGTATTTATATTCTGGAAAATTCCTGCGCCTAAAATTTCTTTTCATCTTGCACTATGGACCGGTGTTATTGCCGGTGCTGTACTGGTTTTTCACCTGCTTCCGCAAAATATGTTTATTTCGGAAGGTCCCTTTGCGGAACTACTATCTGTAAACCTTTATGCAACAATTTTGATTTTAATTGTTTATTTTGTGCCGGTAATTATCAAAAAGAAAGAATAACTAAAATGCATGCTACTTTTCTTTGCTTGTCTATCTATGCGGGAAGAAAAGAGAATTTAAAAAGTCCCTCACTTTTAACAGAGGGATTTATGGTGAGTTAAAGTTGGAAATTAAAAATACAATGAAAGAAACAACTCAAAGTTTTCCCAAAATAGAACTCGATAATCTTGACAATCTCTGGTTCCAGGTTGGCGGAACTTTGTGCAACATAAAATGCGAACATTGCTTTATAAGTTGCAGCCCGGTGAATCATAATTTTGAGTTTATGAATTTCGAACAGGTTAATGAATATTTAAAAGAATCTGTCAGCATCGGAGTTAAGGAATATTACTTTACCGGCGGCGAACCGTTTATGAATAAAGATATTTTCAGGATACTCGAAAGCACAATGAAACTTGGTCCTGCTACAGTTTTAACGAACGGGATGCTGATAACTCCTGAAAAAGCCGAAAGATTAAAATCTATTTCGGATAACTCAATTTATTCTCTCGAAATGCGCGTAAGCCTTGACGGATATACCGAAAAAATGAACGATGAAATAAGAGGGGAGGATGTTTTTAAAAAAGCGATGGAAGGAGTGAAATATCTTGTTCAAAATAATTTTCTGCCTATAATTACAGTTACAAAAACGTGGGAAGATAGCAGGGATGAAGAAGTTTTATATGGTTTTATTGAAACGTTAAAATCACATGGCTATCCAAGGCCGAGGATCAAAATTCTTCCTTCACTAAAGATCGGGCAGGAGGCAGTAAGAACAAAAGGTTATGATAAATACGAATATGTTACAAATGAAATGCTTGTGGATTTTGAAGCGAGTAATTTCATCTGTTCAAACAGCAGGATAGCAACAGATAAGGGCGTGTATGTCTGTCCTATATTAATAGATTCGCCTGACGCAAACCTTGGAAATTCTCTTAAAGAAGCAGACAAAGGGTATGAATTAAAACATCAGGCTTGCTATACCTGCTATCTATTCGGGGCCATATGTTCCAATTTTACTTCTGTGGGGAGAGATGCTTAAGAAGGTCGCCCTTATAGGCGGTGTTTACAGTAATCATATCGCTCTGCAGGCTACTGTTGATGATGCAAAAATAAAAGGAGCTGATGCGATATATTGCCTTGGCGATCTCGGTGCGTTTGGTCCCAATCCCGATAAAGTTTTCCCAATTTTAATTGATAATAAAATTCCGGTAGTTCAGGGGAATTACGATAATTCAATCGGCAACGGACTTGATGACTGCCAGTGCGGTTACACGGATCCGAGAGATAATTATTACGCAAAACTCAGCTATGATTACACATTCAAAAAAACAAATGATGTATTCAAATTATGGATGAAACATCTTCCTGCTGAAATAAGATTCGAGCTTGGAAATTATAAAGTACTTCTCAGCCATGGATCGCCCCGGCAAATAAATGAATTTCTCTGGGAAACAACTACACCGACTCACTTCCTTCAAAAACTATGTGAAGATTATAAAGCTGATGTTATTTGCACAACTCACACCGGAATTCACTGGAAAAGGGAATTGCCCGGCAATAAGTATTTTGTAAATGCAGGAGTTATTGGGCGGCCCGAGAATGACGGTAACACCTTTGTTGGCTACACAATGCTACAGCTTGAAAATGATTCAATAAAAAGTGAATACATCCCGATAGAATATGATCATCATGCACTTGCCAAAGAAATGAAAGAAGAAAAACTTCCCGAAAAATTTATTGAAACTATATTAACAGGATGGTGGACGACCTGTCTTGAAGTGCTTCCTTCAAAGGAGAGAATAAAAGGGAAGTATTAAATTCTATTGTTTGTTCAATCTCCAGTCATAATTTTTATATTTTATTGTCCATTTTTGTGCATTTTCAATTATATCCTTTGCTGTGTCATCTGGCAAAAATTGAGAAATATAATTCAGTATTTCAATATCATTTTTACCAAAATCTTTCCTGAACCAATTGAAAATCTGAGATATGTATGCAATGCGGGAATTCAGATTGAAAGAATTTTTAGTTGTATCATTAAGGAATAACCTTGCCTGTTGGTCTAATTGACTATTTAATTTTTCACCGGAAAATGCTTCCTGCATCAACAAAGGGCAACTTACGGAAGCACAGACCAGTGCAAAATGTACTCGCGGCTCATCGAATTTTTTACGGAGTATATTATTTTCTATATCATTAAGAGAATAATCTTTTTTGTTAATAGAAATAAATTTCTTATCCCATACGGTTTTGCCAGGTAATTTATCAATTAATTTACCGCCACTGTTCAAATCAGAAATGCTTTTTATCGGGTAGTTAGTACAGACTAATTTTAATGTGAAGGCATTATAAACATTAATCCAAAAAGCAAACTTAGAATCACCTGTTGACAGTTTGTCAGGATCAGTATTTTCTATCGATGCAATATATTTATCAAGCCTTTTGTCATCCTTCATTCCCGCATAATTAACCTTTCCGTTTTTTACAAAATCTCTTAAAAGAGAATTGAATAAATTATTATTCTGTGAATAACCCGGGTTATTACAGATGAGGCCAAGCACAGCAACTATTATGAGGCTCTTTATGATTGAAATTTTTAACATAGCTTGAGGTCTTTGATTTTAATATTATATATAATGGATAAATTCTAATCATGCAAAAAATTGCGGAGAATGCTGCAAACAATTAGTAATTGTTTATAATTTTGTTGAATAGTGAATTTCTAATCATCTTGTGAATATAAAACAGGTAAAATATCCTTTGTTTATATTCTCATCAATTTGTAAATTTAGCAAAGTTATTTTTGTGAAACTTAATGGTAGGGGAACAAACCTAAAATATTCTATCCGATATCAATTCATGGGGGAATTATGCAGAGAATTTTAGTAATTGAAAATGATACTGCTATTTCAATAGGGTTAAAAGCCGCGCTCGAACTTGATGATTTTGAAGTAATAAGTGGGTTAAATACAGTTGGGAAATTTCAAACCGCGAACCCTGATCAAATTGATTTTATAATCCTGGATGTTAACCAGCCTGGTAAAAACAGGAATGAGTTAGTAAATGAAATTAAAATTAAATTTGCAGATAGCCCCATGCTTTTAATTGCCGGTGGAGGAGATCAAATTAATAAAGCAGAATGTTTGAAGCTGGGTGCTGAAGATTTTCTTTTAAAACCCTTTAGTTTGGATGAGTTGATTATCAGGTTAAATACCATATTGAGGGGAACAAAAAGAAAACCTATGAACACGGATCTTTTCAATTCACCAACCTCCATTTCTTGAATTGCATTTTAAATTAAAAAAAGCCGACAATTGTGTCGGCTTTTTTTTGGAAATCCTGCTTACTAAAACTGAACTTTCTTTTTGGATTTGCTTGCATATTCCAGTACAAGTGCACTGGCAACGAAAATTGAGGAATAAGTTCCTATAATAACTCCGAAAAAGAGGGTAAATGAAAAGGCTCTTAAAACTTCGCCTCCGAAAATAAGCAGCACAATTGTAGCCATCAAAGTAGTGCCTCCTGTTAGTATTGTTCGGCTCATTGTTCTGTTAATACTCATATTTAACAAGTCGAACAGAGGCATAGTTTTATGAATTTTCATATTTTCCCTCACCCTGTCAAAAACAATAACTGTATCGTTTACAGAATATCCGACAAGCGTCAGGAATGCCGCAACAACTGTAAGGTCAATCTCAAGATTTAAACCCGGGATAACACCATAAAGGGCTGCATATAATCCCAGAGTAATTAAAACATCGTGGAACAATGCGAGAACTGCACCGAAAGCAAATATAAATTTAAATCTGAAAGCCAGGTAAACAAGGATTGCTATTAAAGAAAAAATAATTGCAACCACAGCATCCTGCTTTAATTCTTTTCCAACTTTTGGCCCTACGTGGTCTTCCTTAATAACCTTAAATGGATTATCTGCCATTTTTGTTTTTAAATTTTCTTTTACCCATTCAGCAATACCCACATTAACAACCATCTGCCTGTTGTCGGGTTCTTCAGATACCTTGCCTGTCTGATATCCTTGTGCAAACAATTTTGAAACCAGGGAGTTCGTTGTATCAGCGTTTGGCAACTCATAAGTAATTGAACTTTCAGTTGAATCAACAACACGAAGGGGAATACCGGGATAAATATCGTGAACAGCAGTTTCAATATTATTAACTACTCTTGGATAAATGTCCGCAGGAATATTTTGAAGTTCAGTCCTGACCATCACACCGGTTTCTCCGCCAAAGGTTTTAATCTCGATACTCCCGAGACCGATATTCTCGACATAATTTCTTACTTGAGCAATATCAACGGCATTATCGAATTGTAAAACAATTTCAGATCCACCTTTGAAGTCAATTCCAAATTGGAAGCCTCTTAAAGCTACATTAACTACGCCTATTAAAAACATAATAGCTGATACAGCATAGAAAATTTTTCTTTTGCCTAACCAATCAATATGAATATTTTCGAATAATCGCATTTATAAATTTGCTCCTATATACTTGCCGGCCAGCCGGCTGAAGTTATTAATTAACCAATAGTAATTTTCATTCCTTTAGTAACCATAATATTAAATACCAGTCTTGCAATAACCAGCGCACTAAATAAACTGGCGCCGATACCAATCATTAAAGTTAAAGCAAAGCCCTGAACGGGGCCCGAACCAAACTGGTAAAGAATTATTCCGGTTAGGAATGTTGTAATGTTTGAATCAATAATAGCAGAGTTTGCTTTGGAAAATCCGCTGTCGACTGATGCTTTCATAGTTTTGCCGGTTTCAAGTTCTTCCCTGATTCTTTCATAAATTAGCACGTTTGCATCCACCGCCATACCTATTGTAAGAATAATACCTGCAATACCGGGTAAAGTGAGTGTAGCATTAAAACCTGCAAGTATACCGAGTATAAATAAAACTGTAAATATTAATGCTGCAGAAGCAACAGTACCGGCTTTCTGGTAATAAAGTATCATAAACAGTGCAACAAATAGAAAACCTATGATAGTTGATTTTAATCCTGCATAGATTGAATCCTGTCCAAGTGATGGTCCAACGCTCCTTTCTTCAATTATTTTAACAGGAGCGGGAAGTGCGCCTGCTTTTAGTACTATCTCAAGTAGTTTCGCTTCTTCCATATTAGCCATACCTTCAATTTGCGAACGTCCACCTGAAATTTTCCCATTAATGTTTGGAGCAGAATAAACCGCACCGTCAAGAATAATTGCCATTCTCTTATTAACATTTGCGCCTGTAATTCTTGCCCAGTCAGTTGCGCCTTCTGAATTCATTTCCATTTCAACAATAGCCGAGGAAGTATTAGGATCAATTGTAGCACGCGCATTAGTTATAACTCCTCCAGTGAGTTCCGGAGCTTTATTTACGCAATATAGCATAAAGATATCTTTTCCATCTTGTTTCCCTATTGGCTTTGCGCTAAAATCAAATTCAACGTTGTTGGGTATAACTGCTTGTACATCCGGACTGCTTAATAATATTTTTAATTTATCCTTTTGATCTTCTTTTACATATGCATCCGCAAATTTTCCGTTTGGGTCAATCATAGCCATTGTATAGAAAGGATGCTGTTTTTCAAACTCTTCCTGAGATAATTGCTTGGTTGAATCCTGCGCAGTTGTATCGGCAGTAATTGTACTATCTCCGCCCGCATTTTTTGCGGCGAGAACTTTATCAATTTTGTTCATTACTGATAAAGTAAATTGAGGATCCTTAACTAATTTAAATTCCAATAGAGCAGTTCCCTGTAAAAGCTGTTTAGCTTCCTCTTCCCTGGCCACACCCGGCAATTCAACAACTACTCTCCGGCTTCCCTGGCGTTGAATTGATGGTTCCGAAACTCCATATTGATCAACTCTGTTTCTGATAATTTCCATAGCTCTCGTAACGGCATCATCGGCATCTGTCTTAAGTTCGCTTATTATTTTACTGTCATCATCTCTTATCGAGCCATAATATCTGCTAAGTCTTACACCTCTCTGTGACATTATTCTGGCAAAAATATCTACAACTGATTCATCCGTTATTGCAGCTTCTTTTTCAGCTTCACTAATAACTTGTTTGAAGGTATCGTCAGGATTTTTAGCTATTTTTTCCAGGAGTTTCCCAGTATTAACCTCAAGAACAACCCTCATTCCACCCTGCAAATCCAGTCCAAGCTTTACGGCTTTAGTTTTGGTTGTTGTAAAAGAAGGGTTAGCAGCTTTTATACTGTCTTCAACTAATCGTAATTCCTTGCTCAGGTCGTCTTTTGAAATATCTGGATTGCTTTTTGTAATTTCTTCACTTCTTTTATCAAGAATTTTTGAAATTCCCTGTTCGTTTTTATAATTCTTATAGGTCGGATAAAGCAGGTACAAACTCAATCCAATTGCCGCAAGAATGATAATTATTGTGAATCTGAATTCTTTCATATTTAAATATTGCTCTGTGGTAGTTATGAAAATAATTAACTGCTAAAATTACCAGATAAGGTCTTGAAAGTCAACCAAAACAGTGATTATATATGCTAAATTCGGTATAAAATGACAGGAAATAGAACTTTATTTGCGATGTGATAAGTCCTTAATTAATCGATTGAGTTATTGAGCAATATTATCCTTTTTACAAGTTTTTCAAATTTATCTTTTGTAAGGTTTGCTGTATCTGTTACTTCCCGATGAGACAACTTAGTAGTTGAAATGCCTGCTGCAAGATTTGTGATCAATGATACTGATGAAATTTCCATCCCCAGGTAAGAGGCAAATACTGCTTCGTGTGCTGATGACATTCCCACAGCATCACCACCAAATTTTTTCATCATCCTTATTTCGGAAGGAGATTCATAGGAGGGCCCTTTTGTATACCAGTAAATACCTTCCTTGAGACCAATATTTTCCAACTTAGCAGCTTTTTTTATTATTTCGTTAAATTTATGAGAAGGGAAATCAGATAAACTATTTTTACCTTCTACTGAAGAAATACCTATCAACTCAGTAAGTTCCTTTTTAATAAAAAGACTATTAAAAGATGTGATCAGCATCAGGTCCCCGGGTTTGAAATTGCCATTAATTCCGCCGGCTGCGTTTGTAATAAATATTTTTTTTGTACCCAGTTTGTTTGATATAAAAACGGGAAGAAGGCATTCATAAATTTTATAGCCTTCATAAAAATGAATTCTGCCCTGGAATATTAATAGCTTCTTTCCGGAAAATTCCGCAAAGTGTATTTTGCCCTCGTGACCTGTAATAGTTGAAGGTGGATAACTGGGTAGTTCTTTTGTTGAAATTGTTTTTTTTATATCTACACTTTTGGCAAAATCGCCCAATCCGCTGCCGAGTATTAAGGCAATACCTGCTTTGAACGGGGCTTCATTCTCCAGGTAATTTATTAAATCACGATATTTAAAACTTAAATCTAGCAAATTATAAATTTTGAATGTTGAGTTTTGAATTTAATTTTGATTGAGAAGTCTTAACGATTGCGGTTATAATATTTATAATATCGTTAATTTCTTTCACGTAAATTGAATAATCTAATCTAACCATATTGCTTTTATCTAATAAACGAAGCCAATAACTTGTTTCTCTCGTCTCTTTGGATGCAATTGACATCTTCGCTATAATTTTTTTTTTCGTTTGTCCTGCCAACGCTTCTTCAATATTTGCCCCAATGCTTGTACCACTTCTAAGTAATGGTTTTGATAAAACATATTCTTTCGCGGTAATTAGCTTTTTATAAAGCTCGATAATTATCAAAGCAAAATTGAAACTTTTTTCCTGAATTAAATTTTCTTTTTTTGCCATTCTTTATTCTCTTACAATTCTAATAATTAAAAAAATAAGAATTCAGCATTCAAAATTCAAAATTTAAAAGAGCATTCCTGCTAATGTCGCTGTCATCAATGTTGCAAGTGTACCGCCAATTACTGCTTTAATACCAAGAGCTGCAATATCCGATTTTCTGTTTGGAGCTAAAGGCCCAAGGCCTCCGATCTGAATTGCAATTGAACTAAAGTTTGCAAACCCGCATAGTGCGTAAGTTGCCATCAGAATACCTTTTGGACTTGCCAGGGTATCCGCTGCAATCATTTTACCCATTTCTAAATAAGCTACAAATTCATTTAATACTACTTTTGTTCCGAGCAAACTTCCAAAGTGTAAAGAATCATGCCACGGCACACCGATTCCAAAAGCGAGAAATTGTAATATCCATCCCAGTATTAATTGAAAATTGAGAGGCTGCCCATATGTTGCCTGAAGTCCTGCATTCCATCCTGTTACACTGCCAAGCAGGTTTAACAGGTAATTTACAAGTGCAATTAATGCTATAAACGCTATTAGCATAGCTCCAACATTTAGTGCAAGCATTAATCCGTCACCCGCGCCGTTTGCAGCGGCTTCAACTAAATTAGATGCATTTTTTTCAACATTTACTTTTACTTCTCCTTTTGTTTCCGGATCACTTGTTTCAGGATAAATAATTTTTGAAATAAGCATAGCGGCTGGCGCTGCCATAAAACTTGCACCCAGAAGTTGTGTAGCAAAAAGCTGCTGGGCTTCAGTTAAAGGAATTCCGTGTGCTGTTGCGTAAGAGTTTCCAAGAATTTGAATATAAGCTGCCATAACTCCACCGGCAATTGTTGCCATTCCGCCAACCATTATTGTTAGGATTTCACTTTTTGTCATTCCTTTTATAAATGGCTTTACCATAAGTGGTGCTTCAGTTTGACCAACAAAAATATTTGCAGTACAGGAAAGAGATTCAGCTCCGCTTGTTCCCATTACTTTTGCCATTACCCACGCCATACCCTGTACAACTTTCTGCATAATTCCGAGGTAATAAAGTATTGACATAAGGCTTGCAAAGAAAATTATTGTAGGCAGAACCTGGAATGCAAAGAATGAACCCATACTTTCTGTTTGTCCCGGGCTGACTGCAAGATTACCGAATACGAATTTTGCACCTTCTGTTGTAAAATTTAATAGTACAACAAAAAAATAGCTAACCCCGCTGAAGAAATCCTTTACCCACCCGAGCGGAGCGAAAACAGAACGAAGGTATTCCCCTTTTAAAATCAGGAAAGCAAAAACAATCTGAAGAGTTAATCCTCCTCCAACCAAGCGCCAATTTATTTTTTTCTTATTGTTTGAAAGAAGAAAAGCAATACCCAGTAAAAGGATAATTCCGAGAATACCTCTAAGTAAATCCATAATTTTCCTTTAATTTTCTTTTGGAATGTAATGGCACTTTCTGCATCGCGCTTCGTAAATGTCTGCTGCTCCAACCACAACTCTTTCTGATGAAGTTGTTTTTCTTTGAGTCTTATCTGCAGGATTTCCACAGTTCATACATATTGCAAGTGTTTTAGTAATGTATTCTGCAATTGCAAGTAATTGCGGCATTGGTTCAAACGGGATGCCTTTATAATCCTGGTCAAGTCCCGCAACAATTACCCGCTTACCTACATTTGCAAGATTGTTACAAATATCAACAATATCATTTGAAAAGAATTGTGCTTCATCAATACCGATAACCTGGGCATTTTTTGAATGTTCAGGAACTTCATTAATATCAGTAATCAAAATTGAAGGGAGTGATTGCTCGCTGTGAGAAACAATATCGCTGTCGGAATATCTTGTGTCTATTTTTGGTTTAAAAATTTTAACTTTTTGTTTTGCAATCTGTGCTCGTCTAAGTCTTCTGATTAATTCTTCAGTTTTCCCACTGAACATACAACCGGCAATTACTTCAATCCAGCCGGTTTCTTTTGGGAGAGAGTGTGGTGTGTATTCCATATTAATCCCGTGAGATAAAGCTTATAAAAAAATATAACTAAATTAAAAAAACATTATTAACATCCCGATAGATTTATTTTTTTATCTCACGGGATAGATCCTTTTCACTGAAAGCAAGTGGAAGTAATTCTGACATTTTATGCGCTTCTGTGTTTTTGTTCTTATCAACTAATATTACGTCAATATCTCCGCAAAGATCACTTATTACCTGTCTGCAAGCCCCGCAGGGGGAACAAAATCCCTCAAGATCACTGGCAATTGCAATTGCTTTAAACTTTCTTTCACCTTCGGAAATTGCTTTGAAAATCGCGGTTCTTTCAGCACAGATTGTTAAACTGTAAGAGCTTACTTCAATATTTCCACCCTGGTAAACTTTATCATCTTCTGTCAATAAAGCAGCACCTACATGAAAATTAGAATAAGTTGGCATCGAAACTTTTTTTGCTTCGATCGCTTTTTGTGCAAGTAAATTATAATCCATTTCTTATCCGTCCTTTTCAACGAATTCAAAAATACTTTATTTGAGGCTTTAATCAAACAAATGTTATAGCTTTTTCAAAGTGAAATAAAATGTAGGATTAATAAATTTATTTATAAATCCCTGTTTATCATTTGATATTCCTCTAACAATTCCGTCAAGTTTTAGCGCTTTTAATAACTTTAATATTTTTAAATGAAAATCACTCCAGACTATTCCTTTGTTTCCGTTAAACAGCTCATTCACAGAATATTTCGTATGAAGCTTATACTCAAATTTATCATCGAATAATTTCTGAAGTTCCTTTAATGAAACCAATTGAGCAATATCTCTTCTTTTATATTCTGATTTCCTATAACTTTTTAGAAACATTTCTTTAATTGTTTTGCGGCGAAGAATTGATACAAAAGGTAATCCCCAATGCGGATCAGTAAAAAAATTAAATATAGAATATTTGTTTGGTGTGCTTAGGTATAAAATGCCGTCTTTCTTTAAAAGGTTATATAAAACGGAAATTATTAGTTCAGGATTTTGTAAATGTTCAATTACGTCCTGAAGAATTATCAGGTCAAATGAATCATCTTTCAGCGGAACATTTAAAGCATCCCCGTTTATTCTGAAAATATACTGATCAAAATCCTTTTGAAAATTTAATCTTGTTTTGTCAATATCGAGACTAAAAAGATTATTATTTTCAGAGAGAACCGTTGCCGTTCCACCCTGACCGGAACCCAAATCAAGAACAGTTAGCCCAGAACATTTTATTTTCTTTTCAATTATTGAGACAACAAATTTTCCGCGTTCTTTCGAGATACTCCTTGCACGTTTCCATCTTTCATAATTTGGATGTGATTCGTCCAGCCAGGCAGGTGTAATTTTCTCTTTTACTTCCATTCAACTTTCCTGAAAAAAGAATTGAAAAAATTAACGACAATAAGTATTTCGTATATAATTTGGTAAAAAATAATTTCGAATAAATTAAATTTGTAATTGAAAAATTTTTTAGTTGAAACCACAAGGTTTATATCACCAAATAATTTTAATAAAAATAAAATCAAAAATTTGTTGTCGATGAAAATTAGAATAGGTGATAGAAGCATTACCAAATTAATTAAATGCCATACTCCAAGAAATATTTTATGTGTCAATTTATAATGAATAGATGTAGAAGTATGTCTCGCTTTTTGCTTTAAGTAATCTCTGAATGAATCAGGAGTCTCTGAAATTACAAGAGAATTTCCTTCTGCAACTATTCCAATTCGCATTTTATGTTTTACAGCCTCTCGTAAAAGCAGGTCATCATCGCCACTTAGTGTTTCAAGTGTATTACTGTAGCTTTTAATTTTTTCAAATGATTTTTTTCTAAAGCCAAAACTTCTTGCAGCAGCAGAGTAGGAGAGATTTGATTTTGCAGCGGTAAAGGTTAACAGGTGTGCCCTCAGATTCTCGAAACAGGCAATCCTATTTATTAATGATTTGGTCTCAGAGAATGGCGCTGCGCCCAAAAGGAAATCATTTCCAATTTCAAATTTGTTCGAGAATGCATTTATCCATTTTATTTCCGGTTGGCAATCGGCGTCTGTAATCAAAATAAAAGGATTGACTGCTTTTTCTATTCCGTATTGAAGTGCACCTTTTTTGCCTGGATATTTTTTATCGGAGACTTTGTAAATAGAAAAATGATTTAATCCTGAAATTAACTCCGCACCAATTTCAAAAGTATTGTCTTTTGAGTTGTCATCTACAATTATAACTTCAAATAAATTTTCCGGGTAATTCTGTTTTTTTAATGCATCAATTAGATAGGGAAGATTTTTTTCTTCATTTTTTGCAGCAACAATAACTGAAAATTTTAATCTCGGTTTGAAATCTGCTTTTGGACTATTAAAAATACTTTTTACAGAATTCAGAATGATCGATTCTGAAAAGAGGTAAATTACTGCTATTATTAAAATTATAAACATCATTATTTCTAAAATTCTTCATCCAGTAGCCAACCTTCTGCAAGGTCTGGATTCATTTCTGAAATAAATCTGGATGGTTTAGAAAGTGTCATTCCTGCTTCCCGGTCAAACAGGTTCATTGGGTAAGTTATAAACAAATTTTGTTTTGCACGGGTTGATGCAACGTACATCAGTCTTCTTTCTTCTTCGAGCGTTTCAAGTTTTTCAAGCGACCTGCTGGAAGGGAAGAAGCCTTCGACTGCATGAATAATAAAAACTGAATGCCATTCCAATCCCTTTGCGGAATGTATTGTTGAAAGAGAAACAAACTCATTTTCTGAATCTTCTGCTTCTACGTCAATTACGCTGTCAATTATCGGCTCGATCGCCATATCAGCCAGCAGAGAATCGAGAGATCTGTAATTTTCTGTGATGTTGTGAAAAATTTCAAGATCTTTTTTTCGCTTATTAAAATCATCGTACTTGGCTTTAAAGATTGTCCAGTAATAATCAAAAACAAGCTGGACTTTTTCGGGTGGCAAACTTTTCTCAGTATGAAGTTTATAAAGAAGGCGGAAAAGTTTTGCAATGCTGTCGCTGTATTTCCATTTTGTTTGCGAATCTGGGTCAGCTTTAATTGTTAGTGATGCGGCTGCAAGATCGTCCAATATTTTTTGTGCGGTTTTTGGTCCAACTCCTTCGTGTAAAAGCAAAACCCTGTACCAGCTTACAACATCTTTTGGATTTGCGGTAATCCGTAAGAAAGCTAGTACATCCTTTATGTGTGCTGTTTCAATAAACTTCATTCCGCCAAATTTTTGAAACGGAATATTTGCTTTAGACAGTTCAATTTCAAGATCAAATGAAAAGAAAGAAGAACGGAATAAAACTGCAATATCTGTCAAAGGGACACCTTCTTCTCTCAACTCAAGAATTTTTTCTACAATATATTTTGATTGAAGATTTTCAGTAGAAGCCGCTACTATGTGAGGAAGCTCGCCGCCATTTTTTACTGTATATAAATTCTTAGAATATTTTTCAGTCGAATTTTTAATTATGTGATTTGTGAAATCGAGAATAGGTTGGATGCTTCTGTAGTTTTCTTCGAGTTTAATGATTTTTGTATTCGGATAAAGTTTAGGAAAATCAATTATATTTTTAAAATTAGCACCGCGGAAAGAATAAATTGATTGAGAATCATCTCCGACTACCATAATGTTTCTATTTATTTGAGTTAATCCTTTTACAATATCGGCTTGCAAAATATTTGTGTCCTGGTATTCATCCACCATTAAAAATTTTATAGAAGATAAAAGCGATTTAGCCGCTGAGCCGAAATCATTTAAAAAATCGCGCAGGTAAATAAGAAGATCATCGTAATCCAGAAGATTATTTTTTCTTTTGTAATTATAAAATATTTTTTGAATTTCCAGGATTTTTTCAAGCTGATCTTCAAAATGAGGATAATCTTCTTCTATAATTTCTTCAGCTTTTCTTCCTGTGTTTACACTTAAGCTAAAAACCTTATTTAATGTTGTTTTGTTTGGAAATCGCTTCTCTTTGGAAATGAATCCTGCCTGTGTACGAATAAGATTAATAATATCCTGGCTGTCTCCCTGGTCAAGTATTGTAAAGGAAGGATCGAGATTAGCGGCTTTAGAATATTTCCTTAAAATTAAATTTGCGAATGAATGAAATGTCCCGCCATTAATTTTTGAACATCGATTATCCAAAAGCAAAGCAGCGCGGTTCATCATTTCATTTGCGGCTTTTCGGGTAAAAGTTAAAAGTAGAATTGATTTTGGATTATATCCCATTTCAATTAATCTGGAAACACGATAAACAAGTGTTCTTGTTTTGCCTGTTCCTGCACCGGCAATAATTAGGTAGGCGCCTTCTACTGCAGAAGCAGCTTCGTACTGTGAGGGATTTAGTTCCTGCTGATAATTTATTACAAATTTGGATTCATCAACAGTTTCGCGGGCATTTTCCAGAGAGTGAACTCTTTTCAGCTTGAATTTTTTTAGTGGTTTGTCGTTACTCTCCAAATTTAAACCTCATCGGTAAGGTAACAGGAAAAATCCTGTTACCTTACATGTCTGTGAAATGCTCTTGGTTTGCCTAAAATCTCTGACATTAGAATATATTCTTTTAATGTTTCAGGGTTTTTAAGCGATTTTCTTAGAACTCCCAATCTAATGTTGACCGGCCTATTCCTGGCATCAATTAACTTTTGAATTCTGTTTGCTTCTTCTGTAATTAAAGTTGATTCTTTTTCAAAATCAGCCTCGGTTGTCGGTCTGTGCCATTCATCATTTATTGTATGCTCAGTTTTTAATGCTTTCTCCCATTCGGGCGTTTCGTAAGGACTATCTTGATAAGTTTGTTTATCCTCTATGTCTTCAACCGGTTTTTTAATCTCTTCGGAAGTCTTGAAAATACTTTCAATTTCCTTAAGAATATCATTTTCCGCTTTACTTCTATTTGATTCTGAACCAGTTCTGTTGTTAACAGAATCTTTTGGCTTTTGCGCTTTTCCATTTTGCTGCTCCGGCTTCTTTTTAAAAAGCGGAGCAACAAAACTGATAATCAAAAAGAGAATAAATATGATCTGGAAAAAATTATCCATCTGTATTCTTATCCTTCTTTCCTTCAGGCTTTGAAATCGAAGTTCTCATATCTGTGTCAGCCTGGACATTTTTTAAATTATAATAATCCATTACGCCAAGATTACCAGATCTGAACGCTTCTGACATTGCGCGTGGAATTTCTGCTTCAGCTTCAACAACTTTTGCTCTCTGTTTTGCAACTTCGGCAACCATTTCCTGTTCAAGAGCAACAGCCGCGGCTCTTCTTTCCTCAGCTTTAGCACGGGCAATTTTAAGATCTGCTTCAGCCTGGTCTGTTTGCAATTTTGCACCGATGTTAATTCCAACATCAACGTCTGCAATATCAATTGAAAGAATTTCAAACGCTGTTCCTGAATCGAGACCTTTTGATAAAACCATTTTAGAAATTCTATCCGGATTTTCAAGTACTTCTTTGTGTGTATTACTTGAACCAATTGTTGACACAATTCCTTCACCAACACGCGCAAGAATAGTTGCTTCAGTTGCACCACCAACAAGTCTTTCAATATTAGTTCTTACAGTAATTCTTGCAATCGCCTTCAGCTGGATTCCATCTTTTGAAATTGCTGCGACCATTGGAGTTTCAATTACTTTTGGAAGTACTGACATTTTAACCGCTTCCAGAACATCACGTCCTGCAAGATCAATTGCGGTTGCACGTTCGAATGCTAACCCCAAATTAGCTTTATCAGCAGAAATAAGCGCGTTGATTACCCTTACCACATTTCCGCCTGCAAGATAGTGAGCTTCAAGTTTTCCCTGTTCCAGTTTTATTCCTGCTTTGGTTGCTGTTATCATACTTCTTACAATAATTACAGGAGGTACTTTTCTAAGGCGCATACCCACAAGGTCTTTGAATATTTTCATTCTTACGCCGGAAAAGTATGCAGTAATGTATAGTCCAAGTGGAACAAAGTAGAGAAATACCATCAAAAAAATAAAGACGGCAATAATAATTACAATTGATAGCCCCGTTAACGCTTCCATTTTAGAAACTCCATTTTTAAAATTAATAGCAAATCATTTTAACACTTATTTAATTTTTAAGCAAATTAGTTCAGTTTGCATTGTCAGTCGTAGTTAAAGCCTTTATTTAAAGGAGTGATTCTAATTGAATTAAGCGATCTTTTTAACATTCTTTAATTTTTGGTTACAATGTCAAAAATATTTGAAAACTTCTTTGAGCATAATAAGCATTTTAAATTATAATATCTTATAGGTTGTAATTTGAAGCTAAACTTCATTAAGCTATAGAAGCTATTATATTATCAGATAGATTGTCCCTGTTATTTAAATATAAAGGTTAAGAACAAAGTTAGAAAATAGGTCATAAATGCAGGTTTTTGTCCAGGTCTTCAAATTTTAAGAAAGATTTATTGGATTTATTAAATATCTTAATATATATTAACAATTAAATCTTGAGACAGGGATTAAGAAATCCCTTAAAATTGATGAAATTGAAAGATAGTGCAAATAATCGTGAGTTGATTGCATATAAATCTATTTCTATTTTTGGTGTGATAACAAGAATTTATTTTACCTCCAAAGTCAAAAAGGAAAAAATATGGATGGAAATTTTTCAGACAGACTTCAAGATGTTATTAGGTTAAGTCGTGAAGAGGCTTTAAGACTTGGGCACGATTATATCGGTACTGAGCATCTTCTTCTAGGGATAATCCGCGAAGGACAGGGAGTAGCTGTAAGAATTCTGAGAAATCTTGACTGTGATCTGATGAAATTGAAAAAAGCAATAGAAGATACGGTTAGAACATCGGGAGGCACCCTAACTATTGGTAATATTCCGTTAACAAAACAAGCTGAAAAAGTCTTAAAGATTACACAGATTGAATCAAAAATTTATAAAGCTGATGTAATTGGTACCGAGCATTTGTTGCTTTCACTATTAAGAGATGAAGATAACATTGCAACACAAATATTGCATCAATTTAACGTTACTTACGATGCTGCGCGTTCGGAATTGAATGCAATGTTAAGTAGCAAAAACCCAAAAGATCCGTCGGGCGCATCGGGAATACCCGATAAGAAAGTTGAAAGAACCAAAACTCCCGTTCTGGATAATTTTGGGAGAGATTTAACGAAGTTGGCAATTGAAGATAAACTCGATCCTGTTGTGGGAAGAGAGCTTGAAATTGAACGTGTTGCTCAGATTTTAAGTAGACGCAAGAAAAACAACCCGGTTTTGATAGGGGAACCAGGGGTTGGAAAAACTGCAATAGCTGAAGGTCTTGCAATTAGAATCGTTCATAAAAAAGTTCCTAGAATTCTGCAGGATAAAAGAGTTGTTACTCTTGATTTAGCCGGACTGGTTGCAGGTACAAAATACCGGGGACAGTTTGAAGAAAGAATGAAAGCGTTAATGAACGAGCTGGAAAAAGCACGGGAGGTTATACTTTTTATTGACGAGCTTCATACAATAGTGGGAGCAGGAGGAGCTTCAGGTTCTCTTGACGCTTCAAATATGTTCAAACCTGCTCTATCACGTGGAGACATTCAGTGTATTGGTGCAACCACAATGGATGAGTATAGGAAATACATTGAAACTGACGGTGCTCTCGACAGAAGATTTCAAAAAGTTATGATAGAGCCGCCAAGTTATGAAGAAACAATTCAGATACTTGATAATATAAAGTTTAAATATGAGGAACATCATCACGTAAAATATTCCAAAGATGCTATTGACTCTGCTGTAAAACTTAGCAACCGCTATATAACTGACAGACACCTGCCGGATAAAGCAATAGATGTGATTGACGAAGCC
>Ga0209919_1000126_pt1 | contig 38917 bp, 33 predicted proteins | sample SalPon2A_C_D2_MG_FD_185721 | JGI IMG/M metagenome (GOLD analysis project Ga0209919, IMG submission 185721) | Soil microbial communities from South San Francisco under conditions of wetland restoration - Salt Pond MetaG R2A_C_D2_MG (SPAdes)... | ecosystem: Environmental > Terrestrial > Soil >... | reverse complement strand
TGGCCCAGGCATACACGAACAGGTCGAGCGGCTCGTTGCGCTTGTATTTCTGGCCGACCCGCTGCACATAGCGCTTTTTGTTTTCATCGTAAACCTCGGCCAGCAAGCCGCTGAAATACTCCTCGCTCAATCCGGAGCAAAAGCGGATGGCGCGCTGCTGCACGGCCACATTGCCGTCGCTGGCCAGCTTGCCATAGATGAAATCCTTGCAGTGCTCGGTGCCGACATTCCAGACCGAATACCCCTTGCGCAGCGCCTTGCCGCGCCTGTTTTTATCCGTGTTCGACGGCGTCTGTGCGATCGGGCGGCCGAGGCGCGTGGTGGAGCCCTGCACGGAAAACACGCGCACCTTGTGCGTGGTGCGCATCACGAAATCCTTCACCTGCTCGGTGCGATGCCCGCGGCTGTCGACCGCCACGGCGGCCGGCAGCAGATCCTTGCCCCATGCGTTTTTCATCGGCCTGTGAATCTCGGCCTCCAGCTGGTTCCATACATCCTGCTGCGAGGTGTCGCCCATGATCTGGCCGTGGTCGATCACGGCGAACGTGTCATCCGGCCCGAACGCCAGCCGCTTGTACTCCAGCCATGTGTCCTGCGTATCGACGGCCATGGTGAACACGTAGAAGCCGGGCGGCACCGTGCCGCGCGCGATCGCATCCTCGTCGGCGCGCTTCTCCAGCTCGGCCTCCCTGATGTCGGCATTCTTCGGCCGCCACACCTCGCCGAGGTTGGAGTTGACGAACACCTGCAGCAGCGCCGGGTCTTTATAGACACGGCGGAACAGCCCGACCAGGTCGAGCCAGCTCGGCCCGAGCCCGATCGGTGCATACAGGGCGCTGATATGGTAGCTGCGATGTACGTCGGAGCGCTCCGGATGCCCGGCCTTCCAGTAGGCCGTGCCGCCGTGCCCGCGCTCGGCCAGCAGCTGGGTTTTCATGTGCTCCGGAATCTCGCAGCCGCAATGCTCGCAGACATACCAGGCCTCGGTGAGCGCCTCATCGGCATAGACGTTCGACCATTTCAGCACCTGGTGCTCGCCGCAGTGCGGGCACTGCACATGGTAGCGGCGCTGGTCGCCGTCCTTGTATTCGCGCTCGATCAGGCTGGCCCCCTCGATGGTCGGGGTGGATGCCTTGAGAAACTTGTAGCGCTTGTGCGCCTTCACGCGGGTGCGCCCGAGCTCCACCGCATCGCCTTCCTTGCCGACCTCGGCCGGAAAGCGGTCGAGATCGTCCATCTCCAGCACCTTGACGGTCTTCTGCGCGTAGCTGTTCGGCGAGTTGCCGCCGGCCAGGAACAGGACGCCGCCCGGGTAATCGATGGCGGTCTTCGAGTTGGAAGCATCGCGGCTGCGGATGCCGCCGATGATATCGCGCACTGCCGGCGTGTCGGTCAGCAGCGGGTTGAGCTTCTGGATCTTCCAGGTGTCGCGATCGTCGAGCGTCGGCATCAGCACCATCACCGCGCACGGATCGTGGTGCATGTAGTAGCCGATCGAGCTGATGAACGGCCCCTCGGTGACGCCGACCTGCGACGACTTCATCACCGTGATCTCGCGCACCGGCGAGTAGAGCGACATGCAGTCCATGATCTCGCGCAGGATCGGGTTGCGCTTCGTGCGCCAGCGGCCGGGCTCGGCCGAGCCCTTGCTGGTCAGGATGCGATGATTGTCCGCCCACTGGCTGACCGTCAGCCGCTCGCGCGGCTTGCATGCCCGTGCGAATGCGCCAAGCAACACGGCGCGCCCGTCGGCCAGCCCGGCTTCGACGTTCACAATGGACAAGCGCCGTGATCAGCCATCAGTCATCCACCCATTCGATACAGACCCAGTCCAAAAACTCCATATCCGTTAGAACATCAGGATCCAGCGCTGATACACTAATTGCTTGCTGACGCCACGATGCACGCTCCAGCCATCGCCATTCGTTTGATATCTTCTTCGGCAAAAACAGAAACCCACTGCAAATCAATTCATCTCCATCTTTATAGCGTGCTTTTTCCTTGGTTTTAATTCGCATCACTCACTCCTTGCCCTTCAATCTTTCCATCTCCTGCCGGTCGATCTCCGCCTTGCGGCAAATCTTCGGGCGGCGCTCAAGCATCTGGCACCACCCGGTAGAGCCGGACGCCAACCCCTTGCGATGCACACACACCTCGCACGGGCAAGCCAGATCAATCAGCACTTTCGCCTTCCACCAGGTAGCCAGGCACACCAAGCTTCATGGCCAGGCCCCTGCATTCATCCGGAGAAAGCGGCTGGCGCTTTCCGCTCGCCACAGACAGCAACACGTTCTCAACGCTGACGCGGTTGTTTAACTCTTCATCATGGCTGAATATCAGCCTCCAGCGGAACTTCATTGTCAACCATGCCTGCTTAATTGTTCGCCGCATCACCCACCTCCAAGTCCTGACTGCAACTTCCTGCTTAGCTCGCCAAGCACATGCTCGACATGCTCGCTCATGGTTGAGTGAACCAGCGCCGGATCGCTGATGACAGCCAGCTCGGATGACATCTGGTCCACCATATTCTCCATCGATGTGCGCAGGTATGCCCCGAGATCGACGCCGGCCTTTTTCACCGCCGCCACATCGACCAGCTCGCCGATCTGCTTGCGGAACTCGGTCTCGGCCTGGGCGGCGAGATAGTGTTCCTTTTTCGCGCGGGCCTTCTGGTAGCTCATCGTCGCCGCTTCATCTTCCGGCGCTGCAGGCTGCTGCTCGACTTCGCCTGCGCGCTCTTCCGCGTGGCGCTTCGCCACATCGTCGCGGTTCGGATCCTTCGTTGCTTCGATGCGCGCCAACGACTCATCCACCAGCACCAGCACGCGCTTGCCTTTTTCCTCTGTCACCAGCCGGCCGGCCTGCTTCAGCCCGGTCACATGCGAGCGCGACCAGCCCTGCATGCGCGCAAACTCAGCCTGGCTTACCTTGCGGACAGTTTTGGCCTTGCTCATCCCTTCACCTCCTGCTTTTTTATCGCATCCAGCTGTGCCTTCAGCGCGGCGCTCCGCTCTTTTCGCCATCCGGCATATCCTTTCAGGGCGGCCCGCTCGGTCGGGAATCTCTCGGCATCCAGGATCGGCAGCCCCTTGCAGCACGGCCCTCCATCGATGGCGCCAGATTGCTCAGTCTCGAACCAGAACGCCTTCCCGCAGCTCCTGCACTCCAGCAGGTTCAGCACGATGCTCATGCCGAAACACTCACAGCAGATTTTTCGCTGCAATAGTTGGCAGAGACAATGGCGTCCGCCACATCCGGGCAAACCGAGTTTCCGCACATGCGGACCTGGGCGCTCTTGGTCAGCTTCAGGCCCTGTTCAGCGTCATCGCCGATGATGTAGTCATCAGGGAATCCTTGCGCACGGAACAGCTCGCGCGGCTGCAGCATGCGCATGCCGATGTCGACGATGGCGTATTCTTCGCCATGCACCGTCACCAGCCCGAACCGATCTCTTGCCGTGACTGTATGCATCGGATCATCGAGCTTCGGATTCTGGTCGGTGCCGAAATATTTGATCAGGAAAGCGCGCACCTCGGCATGGTGAGTGCCTCCCGCGCTGATAGTGGCCAGCGGTGAGCGGTTATCCTGCCCCACGTTCGTGCCGCGTAGTTTTACAAGGTTGGAGGTGACCAGGCTGTTGTGATCCTGCGCCGTGACCGTTGAAACAGGCTCGCAAATCTCGGACCCAGGGCGCTGGCCATTGTCGCCGTAGTGCTTGGCAAGGAACGCAGAAACAATAGCCGTCTTGCCGAGGCCGTCAGGCATTACCGTGCCGACAGGCTTATCCGCTCCACTCCCCACGCTTTGCCCGAACTGGCGACTGATCACCGGGGCGAGCAGCGCAAAGTGGCCGCCCTTCACCTGCGCGCATTGCGTGCGCAGCGGCTCATCCGGCGACATACAGCGAGGGGTGGACGCATTCGCATGCTCGGTGATAACCGGAGTGATTAGCGCCCGCTCGCCACGATGGGCTGCGGTCACTGTCTTGAAAGGTTGATCCAGCCCCTCAATCCTATCGCTCCCTTGATGGGTAAGCGGGACAACAAACGGATCTGCGCTGTTCACCACATAGCGCATGATGCCTTTGGCGATGCGCCGGCATGTGGCATCGGCAAGCGGCCGCTTGCGCTCGAAGATGGACGGGCAGGGCAGGGAAAAGTCGATGCACTCGGCAGCGGTGCGCCACGGCAGCATGTCGCCGCGCTTCACGGCATCGCTGTTCGGGTCGCCGTGCGTCGGCCCCGGCCACACGATCGGATCGCCGTCGCGGCGGGCTACCAGGAACAGGCGTTTGCGGATGGTCGGTGCGCCATAGTCGCAGGCGCGCAGCTCGCGGAACTCGACGACATAGCCCTGCCGGCGCAGGGCATTGCAGAAGGCATTGAACTCGCGCCCCTCGCGTTTTTTGCACGGACGCATCCTGCCGTCCGCATCCTTCACCAGCGGGCCCCACTTTTTGAACTCCTCCACGTTCTCCAGAGTGATGATGCGCGGGCTCACGGTCGCGGCCCATCGCACGGCCACCCATGCCAGGCCTCGAATGCCTTTCTCGACAGGCTTGCCGCCCTTTGCCTTGGAATGATGCTTGCAGTCCGGCGACAGCCACACCAGGCCGACAGTACGATTGCCGCACAGCTCGCGCGGATCCACATCCCACACCGATTCGCACAGGTGCAACGTGTGCGGATGATTGGCCGCATGCATGGCCAGCGCCTCCGGATCGTGATTGATGGCGATATCGACAGGCCGTCCGATAGCTTTCTCGATACCGGTCGATGCTCCACCTCCGCCGGCGAAGTTATCGATCACCAGCTCGTCGAAGTTCATCAGCATCTGTGTTGGTTTGTGGACGACGTGCAACTTCGCGTTCCTCATACAACCCCCATTTGCGCCATTTGCGTCACTTCAAACAGAAAAGCAGAACCAAATGAAGAAATGACATTACGGGTTTGATTTGACATTACGGGTTTGATTACAGGTTTATGCAGCCTTAAACCCTTATATTTACTTAAATTACAGGTATTACGGGTTTCGTGCGCGCATGCGTGAAGTGTTGTCGCGTGTTTGCATGTACACTTGCACGCTTGCGTCATGCGCGGGAAGGCGTAATACCTGTAATACATGTAATACATCAACAACCGCAACACTTTTGAAGCTGATATACGTGTAATCAAAGGCGTAACACCTGTAATGTCAGTCATCGAAACCACCCCCATGGAGCGACTTGTTGAACTCGACGATCATCCTTGTGCGATCTTCAATCGGGTTTTGAGATACATCGGCATCAGCATCGACAAGGTATATTCGCGTCGGCGATGTTTTGCGCGACTCTTCTGTCGGTGATTGCACCAGGGCTTTTTCCATCCCTTTGTACACTGGCTTCACCGTCGCCTGGATATCGTCAAGCTTGGAAATTGTTGATGTGAATTGAATCTGCGAACGAGGGAAGCGCTCACCCTCACGATTGCACCATCGCCGGTATGCCTCATACAGATCAGGTTTCAGGCATGCACAATATGGGTGTGGCGTCTGTTCTGTTTGCCAGTCTTCAAAGAAACGCTGAACTGTGTCTTTGCTCTGATCTATCAGCCGCTCTTTCGACTTGGTCATCGGCGGCGGCGTACCGATATTGAAATCGCCAAGATCAAGCTCCAGCAGGTAATGATGCAGTGCCTCGATACCGCCATCGGATATCTCTTTCAGGACGCCTGCATAGAAATCCTTCTCCCGCCGCTTGGGAGTCCACACAACCAGGAAGCGCTCATCGTCCGGATCAGGCACCACGGGCATCAGCTCATTGGAGAGAAAGACGATATTCATGTGATTCGCTTCGCTGTGCGAAGCGACGTTTTTCGGGTTGATGTTCACCGTCACGTCGGTGACCAGCGCCTTCAGCTTGTTTTTCTGATGGAAGAGCTCCTGTCTGGCCACCACCTCATTGGCGATGAGAAACAGCTTGCGACTGGCCCATTCGTTGAACTTCTCCTCCAGCTCTGTCTGGCCGATCACACGGCCATACTCGCCATAGATTTTCATCACAGCTTCAAAGAAGAGATTCTTTCCGACGCGCGTAGGACCATGCACCACCAGCGCCGTCTTCATCTTGGCACCGGGATGCTGGATCGGATAAGCCAGCCAGCGAAGCAACCACTTAAACAGTTCACGCGGGTTATCCTCTTCTGAGCAAAGAAACTCAAGCAGCTCCAGCAGCTTGTCGCATGAGCCATTTGTTGACGGCTCGGTCGGCCAGCCTCCCCACATATTGCATTTGATTCGCTCATCGGACTCGGTTGGATCGAAACCCACCTCATCGATATCGTAGCGCCTCAGCAACGGGTGCCTTTTTATGTCGCCCCACGCTCGATCAGGCGTGTTGTCCAGCACGCACGACTTCGGCACAAGCTTGAACATGGCATGGTCGAACATCGTATCCTTTACCGCATAAATCAGAGAATACCGATCACATGCATCGTCGACAGACATATACTTTGGAGACGCCTTCCCCGCCCCCCCAGGGCGCGGTTCCCGCGCGGGCGCGGCTTCGCCGGCTGGGCCAGCCTTGGGGAAATGTGCATCGATGGCGGACCGCACCTGCGCCGCCACGGCCTGCAGCGATTCCTCGACGTGCAGATCGTTGTAATCGGAGAGCTTCAGAGGCTTGCCGGTCTTCGCATTCGTGCGGCTGGTGAACTTCGGCACGATCCATTCGGCGCGATCGATCTCGAAAGCCGCCTGCATGGCCACGGTCACACCGGTGTTCTGCTTCTCATGCGGCTCGCCGCAGTTGCTGCAGGCCACCAGCTTGCGCTTGCCCGGCGGATCCTCGACCGGCTCGGCCACCGGCACCTGGTGCTTGCAGTGCTTGCAGGTGCAGAGATAGTCATCATCGGCGCAGATCAGGAAACGATTGCGCCGGAAATGGTCGGCCATGATGGTCAGCACCGGCAGCAGGTTGTTGGCATTGAATACCACGGCCACCGGGCTGCCGGTTGCCTCATGCAGGCTTGCGCCCGTGGCATAGCCCTCGGTGGCCAGGATGACATCGCCCGGCTTCGGCTGGCCGATCAGGTGGAAGTGCCCCTGCATGGCCATGCCGGTCGGCCAGAACTTCTTATCGGCGCCGTCGTTGCGGCGAATGGTGTCGGCGTGCGCCGGGTTGGCTTTATCGAAGATGCGCTGCAGTCCGTGGACCTTGCCGCTGGTGTCCATCATCGGAACCACCACCTCGCCGGCCATGAAGCGCGCCTCGTAATCCTTGCCGGATCCGTTCTGCATGGTGATCGATGCGCTGCCCGTGCCGAAGCGCACGCCATGCGCGCCGACCTGCTTGCGCACCAGGTAGCCGGATTCGCCCTCGGCCGCACAGGTACGCCACATCTGCACGGCACAGGCTGCAGCCTCGGCCTGCTTGCGCGCCTGCTCGGCCTTCATCTGCTTCGTGCGCTCGGCCTGCTTCCTGCGGATGGCCGCCTTCTGCTCCTTGGTCAGCTCGCGGGCCTTCAGGTCGCGGCCCTTGCATTCCGGGCAAATCTTGCGCGTGCGCTTCATCACCGTGCCGCAGCTGCTGCATACCTTCTCCGGCAGGCTGATGTTCTGCTTGCCGTCGTCGTTGCCGTGCCAGATGCCGAACGAGCCGGTGATCAGGATGGCGCCGTCATCCAGCGGAAACTCGGAAAGCCAGTACCATCCCTTGCTGCCGCGCTCTCCGTCCACCTTGCAGCGCACCGGCTTCAGCGTGCCGACCCGCAGCCCGCCATCGATGAGGATGCCGGCGGCGGCGATCTGGTTCGCTGCGTCTTGTTCGTTCTCGTAGCTCATCGGGCAAACCTGCGCATCGCCTGGCGCACGGCGCGCTCCATCTCGATCGGGAATTCCTTGCGGATCCGCGCGATCACCCTGGCGTTGATGCGCTTCGTGTTGAACATAGACGGCACGCCGACAGTCGACAGCGCCTTGATCGGTGTGCGGCCTTCACCCTCGCGGATGAATACCGTCCGCCCCTTGTTGCCGATGAATGCGCCGGTGATCGCCTTGGCCTGGCCGTGCCGCTTGATCTTGAAGCGCAGCATGTTCTGAGTGCCGGCCTTCTTGCGACGGCGGCCTTCTGCCAGCGTCACCTTCGATTCCATAAAGCGGATCAGGTTCATCGATCGGCCACGTCCGGAGGCGAACGGGTCCAGCTGCGCCTGCAGGTGCCCACGCCGTGCTTTGCTGATGCGCAGGCGCTGGCGCACGTCGGTCGCCTTGATGTTGAACTCCGAAGTAATCGCCCTCGTCATTTCCGTGCGGGCTTTCGGTGCGGTCTTGTTGATGGCCATCACGGTGGCCTTGTCGCGGATGTCATCACTCAGCCGCTTCAGCCGGCGATTCAAATCCCTGTCCTCAATCTTCACGTCGACCTTGATCATGCGACCTCCATGTCGGATGCACGGCAGCAGCAAGGCAGCACGGCTGATTTGTTCAGTATGTTTGAGCCCCACTCCCTAGCGCTGTTTCGCGCTCTTTTAGACCCGTAGAGCGATATCGCCAGGAAGGACCCATTCACTGGTAAAAAAATGAATGGTGCCTTCCTGTTCAGTGGGGCTTCTTGCGTGTGAACAATCGCACGCGCTTCCTTCCTCACAAGGGGGGCGGGGCCTGTAGGGTAGGGAGGCAAGGGGGCCCATCGTCTGAATGCGATGGGATTCATGCGACCTTCTTAATGATAAAAGAGGTTGAATGTTTCAGCGGTGGAATTTCTGCGCATCCCCTTGGGGACGCCAATAAAAAGGCTCCGGAAGATTTTCTTCCGGAGCCTTTTCATTTTAACCAGTCGGTTTTCTTCTTGCCTGCCGATTTTCGGAAGAGATGGTGCAGATAAATACCACCCTTAAATTGCTCGGTTAAAGCATAGCTGAACAGTGCAGAAATTATCCGAATTATTCCTAGTTGCAATGTCATTCATAAGGCAAGAAGCTTAGTCGTCTTGTTTTGGGAGGGGATTCTGAATCTGATGATGCGAAACTTCACATGGTTCCGCTGGTTACTGGTTTTTCTGGCACTGGGTTTTGGATCTGCTCCGGTTCAGGCCGGAGAGGTTGGCTCCATCAAGCCGAAGCAGGCACAGGTTGTTACCACCTATGAATCCGTGAAATTGCCCGGAAATGAAAAAATGGGCCTTCTGGGTGGCGCAATACTCTTTGATGTTCGCGACTGGTTGTCTGTGGGTACAGGTGCGTATGGAGCGCTTGCCGGTCAACGTGGCGGCTTCATCACTCTGGGGCTGGCAACTGAGTTGCATAAGCAGTTTGGCGAACATGCAGAGGTTAATGCGGGCCTGTTTGTAGGCGCCGGCGGCGGCAGGGGCGGATTCACGCTTCAGGGCGGTGGCCTGATGCTGCGTACCCACCTGGGAGCCACATTGAAGCTGGGCGAGTATGGTGGAATCGGCGCTGGCGCAAGCTGGGTCGATTTTCCCAACGGCAGCATCCACAGTGTCCAACCCTATGTCTCTTACATGATGCCGTTTTCAACCCTGATGCCGAGCGGCTGGATCGATTTTCCCGAGGATGAAAATGCGGGTCAAATGCCTTCTTCTGTGCGTACGGCCGAGCAGGAGTTTTCCGTTGTGTATCGCCGGTACAGGATTCCATCAGGGGTGCTGACGGATACCGGCACTCCCCAATACAACAGCATGGGGTTGGCCGGTGTCGAATGGAATCGTTATCTGGATGAACATTTCTTCCTGAAGGTTGAGTCCGAGGGTGCGATGCAGGGGAGGAGCAACGGCTACATGCAGGTTCTGGCCGGAGCAGGATACCGGCAGGCGTTGACGAGCAGTACATCGGTGAAACTGTCCGCTGCGCTGGGTCCTGCAGGCGGGGGTGGTGTGGCAACCGGCGGCGGTATCCTGCTGGATGCCCAGCTGACAGTGCAGCAGATGCTGGGAAAACATTTCTTCGCTGAAGCAGGGGCCGGTTATGTGAATGCTCCCGGTGGAAGCTTTCGGGCAGCCAGTGCATCGGCCATGCTCGGCTACCGATTCTCTACGCCCGATGTGGCGGATGAGCCTGTTGCATTACCCGACCTTGCCGGGTTTGAACCAAGGCATTTCCGCATTCGACTGGTGAACCAGCGTTATCTGAAGGGAGCATCTAACTGGCGAAGTCATCATGCAAATCTGAATGTCGATCTGCTCGGTTTTCAGATGGATTATTTTATCAATGACTGGTTTTACCTGAGTGGACAGGGAATAGGTGCATACAAGGGTAAAGGCGGCGGATACATGACCGGCCTCGTGGGGGGAGGCGTACGATTGCCGATATCCGGAACACCCTTGTTTGTTGAAGGTGACGCGCTTGTCGGAGCAGCCGGCGGCGGTGGGCTGGACGTGGCTGGAGGTCTTGTCTGGCAGGCTGATGCCGGTCTTGGCTGGCAGATTTCGGATGCCTACAGCCTGCAGGCATTTTATGGTATAATGCAAGCACCAAAGGGGAATTTCAGGGCCAAGGTTGTATCACTGTCGCTGGGTTACTACTTCAGTCTCCCGACGATGTAGCAGTATTTTCAGATTCGGTTTGGATACGCGTGGCTGGCAGCTGCATGAAGCGTGGCATGAAGACCGGGATTTGCATGGTCTTGTAGGAAAAATGGTGAGGGTTATCTTATTCGTGTTTAGAGAATTACTTATTGTATGTGTCGGCAATATTTGCAGAAGCCCGATGGCGGAAGGATTGTTACGCTCCGTTGCACCGGAGGGTGCCAATATAAGCTCGGCTGGAATCGGTGCGCTTGTCGGCGAACCGGCCGACCCCATCGCAGTTCACCTGATGCAGGATCGTGGCATCGATATCTCCGGCCACAGGGCTCGCCAGTTGACCCCCGAGATCGTGCGCGATGCCGATTTGATTCTGGTGATGGAGAAAAAACACGTGCAAGCGGTTAATTCAATTTCGCCCGGCGCATGGGGCAAGATTCATGAAATCGGGAAATGGATTGATGCCGAGGTGCCGGATCCATATAGAAAGTCGCCTGAATATTTCAAACAGGTTCTTGAGTTGCTTGAACAGGGAGTGGAAACATGGTCCAAAAAAATCTGGCGTTGAATCTGAAGCATTTGTTCCGCTCAGGATTGGCGCTGTTCATGTCAGCAGGGCTTCTCGCAGCATGCAGCGGCATGAGTCTTGGCGGCACGACTGCCTCGGGAAATAAGGTACAAGAGCTGACGATTGAGGAGCTGCAGAAAACCGAAGAGCATAAGATTGCTCCTGAAGATGAACTGGAAATCATCGTATGGGGTGTGCCGGAGTTCGAGTCGGCTGCGAGCAATACTTCCGGTGTCCGGCAGGCGGGCCTGCGGTATGTTGTGCATGCAGACGGCGGTATCGATCTACCCTTGATCGGTAATCTGGTTGTCGGTGGCATGACTGTGCCCGAGGCCAGGCAGGCAATTGAAAAAGAGGCTCATCGTTTTGTACTGGATCCGAAAGTCAGTGTCACCGTTACACAATACAACAGCAGGAAAATCCTTGTTCTTGGAGAAATATCCAAACCCGGCTTGGTACTGAATCCCGGCCCGGCCTTGTCGTTGGCAGAAGCATTGGCGCAAGCAGGCGGGGTCGATCCGATGACTGCGAATGCAAGGCATGTGTATATCATCCGGGGCGCACTTGAAACCCCAAAAGTCACCCGTATTCCCGTTGATACCGCCGTCGGGATGTTTCAGGCCCAGCATATCTGGTTGCGAAGCCGGGATGTGGTGTTTATTGATAGCAAGGGCATTACCGACTGGAATCGGTTTATTTCCCAGCTATTACCCACGATTGGAAGTGCCTTTCTTGTGCAGCGTGGTGTCCGGTGAGCGCATCCAGGCAAGAAACATCTCCGATGGATCAATTCAGCCTGCAGGAACTTGTCGGATTCTTCGTGCGCAACCTGCGTACGCTGGGGCTGGGTGTAATCGGCGGCGCGTTTCTTGGGTTGATCGTGGCATTCTGGCAGCAACCCCTGTTTGTATCCGAGGCGACGCTGCAATTCAGTACCGCCAAAGAAGCCCCAACCTCGCTGGACAGCATGTTCACGATGAACAGGACATCCAGTGCAAATTCGGCAACGCCCATTCTGCAAAGCCGGAGGCTGGCTGAAGAGGTGGTCAAGAAACTTGCGCTGAATGCGGTGCTGACCAATTTGACTGATGCGACTTTTGGCAAGGTTCTGCGTCGAAAGGTCAAGCAGTGGATTAACCCGCCGCCAACCCCGGATATCCAGGGCCTGTCGGGGAAGGCCAGGTATTTTCTCGCCAGCCTGCTGGGAAATCCCGGAGCGTTCGGCTTTATCACGATCAGTGACCTGAAGCTTGATCCCTTCCTCGCTTCACGGGAGCTGACGCTTGTCCTGCTGGAGGATAGTTCAGGCCTGGACGTGTTCGATGAGTCGGAAACACTGCTAACCCGATGCCCAGCGAAGGGCGTGTGCAGGGTTGCGTTGGGTGGCGGGGAGATATCATTTGTTACGCGCCGGATCGTGCCGGGGTATCACTCTAAGATAAACATGAAGTTCCAGTCGCTTGACAAGGCCGCTGCAAATCTGCGTTCAAGCATCTCCGTTCAGTCGCTGGGAAGAGCATTGGATGACTTTCTGCAGGTCAGATGTAAGTGGCCCGACCCTTATCAGGCAGCCAGAATCCTCGAGCTGCTGGCTCAGGCCTATGGTGAGAGGGACCGAAGTGCGGCAAGCCGGTCCTATGACCAGATGATCGACTTTCTCGAGCAGCATCTGGCGCCGACAGAAGCCAAGCTGGAACAGGCTGAGAAAGAACTCAGGGCGTTTCTCAGGGCCCAGCATGTGATTGATATGCCGGCGCAGTACCAGCAAGGCCTGCAGAGCATTGCCGGGTTTGAACAGCAGCGGCTGGACGTCGAGTTGAAAGGCAGGGAGTTATCGTATCTCGCTACCGTGCTCGACGGCGCGGACCGTATAGCCTATGGCGCACTGATATCGCAAGTCAGCGAAGGATTGGCTGACGAGTGGCAGAAATTACAGGAAAAGTCAGTCGAACTGAATTTCGAGGGCGAGAACCTGAACGGGTTCACCGAAAAATACCCCCCCATGAAAAAGCACCTGTTGGCTGTAAAGAGGCTGCAGCAAAGTCAGGATGTGTTGAAACGAAAGGCGCTCAAGGTGATTCAGGAGCAGCAAAAGATGCTGCTGCAAAAGGATGCGGTGATCCGCTCCTCGATCGAGAAGGTGGAGAAGGGCATGGTCCTGGATTCCGGTCCGCAAAGCGAGTACCTGCGGCTGCAGCGAAACAAGGATGTGGCAGAGAAGCTTTACGGCATGATTCTGGAGAAGCGGGAGGAGATGCGTCTTACCAGGGCGGGGGAGACAGCTTCCATGCATGTGCTGGATACACCGCTGGTCGGTCGCCAGGTTTCACCGAATCTGCTTTTGAACCTGCTGCTTGGAGGCTTCCTTGGGTTCCTGTCGCTCGGCGTGTGGGTGTTCCTGCGCGAGTCTCTGGATACAGCCGTTAAAACCCCGGATGAACTTGAAAAGCTGGGTCTCTATGTCCATGGCATGATTCCCATACACAAAGAGGCTCAAGAGAGCGAAGGGCTGGTTACCATGACGCGGCCAACGTCGGTTGATGCTGAAGCTTATCGAAGCCTGCGTACCAGTATCCAGCTATCAAGCCTCGAAAATCATATCCGCTCTATCATGATCACAAGTTCCGGGCCCGGCGAAGGAAAATCGACCACACTGGTCAATCTGGCCGTTACATTGGCGCAGGCCGGAAACAGGACGCTGGTCGTGGATTGCGACATGCGAAGGCCGGTCATTGACAGCTATTTGAGTGTTGAGCGGGAGCCGGGATTATCAGAGATTCTGAATGGCAAGCTTGATTGGCGTGAATATGTTAAGCCGACTACGGTTGACGGCCTTTTTGCTTTACCAGCTGGCTCCATCCCTACCAACCCATCCGAGTTGGTCGGCAGGGTTCATATGGCCACGATCCTTTCTGAAATGAAGCAGGAGTATGATTTTGTTCTTTGCGATGTGCCGCCGATTCTGGTGGTCAGCGATGCGGCTCTGCTTGCCTCCCATCTCGATGCGGTGCTTATCCTGATTCGCGCAGGCAGGGACTCTGCTCATGATATTGCCAGGGCACGGGAACAGATGGAACGTGTCGGCGGCAATGTGCTCGGCGCAGTATTCAATGCCTTTGATGGCAAGGAAAGCGGCTATGGTTATAGCAACTATCGTCACGTCGGGTACTATCAGCAAGATCAAGGTAACGATACAAGAAGCGGGTGGAGGAAACGCATCGACAGTGCTCTCGACCGGTTCAAGAAGCACTAATCATAATGCCTTCATGCGCTTAAAGAGGGCGGGATTTAACCATGAGTAATAAAACAGTTGCAGTCGTAGGGCTCGGTTATGTCGGGCTGCCGCTGGCTCTGGCATTCGGGCGTGAATTGCCGACGATCGGTTTCGACATTTCAGCGGAGAAAATCGCGGCCTATCGTGAAGGCTATGATCCGACGGGTGAAATGGCTGGTGATCTGTTTGTCCGGGCCGAATATCTTGCCTATACCCATGATGCAGCGGAGATCGCCTGTGCCGACTATGTCGTGGTTGCTGTGCCGACGCCGGTGGATGAGGGGCATAAGCCCGATCTGACACCGGTTATCAGGGCGACAGAAACGGTCGGGCGCAATCTTAAAAAAGGCTCGATTGTGATCTTCGAATCCACCGTCTATCCGGGCGTGACGGAAGATGTGTGTGTGCCGATTCTGGAGCGGGAATCGGGCCTGAAATGCGGCGATGATGGCTTCAAGGTGGGTTACTCGCCCGAGCGTGTGAATCCGGGTGACAAGGTGCATACGCTTGAAAAAATCAAGAAGGTGGTATCCGGGCAGGATGATGAAACCCTGCAGCAGGTGGCCTGGCTTTATGAGCAGGTGATCGAAGCAGGCGTGCATCGCGCAGCCAGCATCAAGGTGGCCGAGGCGGCCAAGGTGATCGAGAACACCCAGCGTGACCTGAATATCGCCCTGATCAACGAACTGGCCATTATCTTTGAAAAGATGGACATCGATACACTGGATGTGCTGGAAGCTGCCGGCACCAAATGGAATTTTCTGCCCTTTCGGCCGGGCCTGGTGGGCGGCCATTGCATTGGTGTCGATCCCTACTATCTGACCCACAAGGCCGAGATTCTCGGATATCATCCGCAGGTGATCTTGGCCGGCCGCCGTATCAACGACGGCATGTCAGCCTATGTTGCCCAGCAAACGGTGAAACAGATGATTCAGCAGGGCTCCTGCATCAAGGATTCGAAGGTTGTCGTGCTGGGTCTGACCTTCAAGGAGAATTGCCCTGATCTGCGCAATTCCAAGGTTGCCGATGTCGTGCGTGAGCTTACAGAATACGGCTGTATCGTCAGCGTACATGATCCGCTTGCCGAAAGCGCCGATGCCCGGCATGAATATGGCATCAGCCTGACCGGCTGGGATGCTCTTCCTATAGATGCAGATGCTGTGGTTCTTGCCGTCGGGCACAGTGAATATCTTGCCATGTCAACCGGTGAGTTGCTTGCCACGCTGAAACCCGGCGGGGTTGTCATTGATGTGAAATCGTTGCTGGATCGTAAATCCGTTGTCGCCGAAGGGTATTCTTTGTGGCGGCTATAAAAACCGGCCAAAAGATACTGGTTACCGGCGCTGCCGGATTTATCGGCTCGCATCTTTGCATGCGCTTGCTTGCGCGCGGCGATGAGGTGGTCGGGCTGGATAACCTGAATGACTATTACGATGTCAGCCTGAAGGAAGCGCGGCTGGCACGTTTCTCCGGGCATCAGAATTTTCGTTTCGTCAAAATGGATTTATCCGATCGCGATGGCATGGCAGCACTATTTGCCGCAGAGAAATTCGACAAGGTGGTGAATCTCGCCGCTCAGGCCGGAGTACGCTATTCGCTCAAAAATCCGCACGCCTATATCGATAGCAATATCGTCGGCTTTACCAACATCCTGGAGGGTTGCCGGCACCACAAGGTGAAACACCTGGTATATGCTTCCTCCTCATCGGTTTATGGCGCCAACGAGACGATGCCCTTCTCTGTGCATGACAATGTCGACCATCCGTTGTCGCTCTATGCCGCCAGCAAAAAGGCCAATGAGTTGATGGCGCATACCTATTCGAATCTGTTTGATCTGCCGACGACCGGCCTTCGTTTTTTCACCGTTTACGGCCCGTGGGGCAGGCCGGATATGGCGCTGTTTCTGTTTACCAAGGCGATGCTCGAGGGCAAGCCGATTGATGTATTCAACCACGGCAGGATGAAGCGCGATTTCACTTATATCGATGATATCGTCGAAGGTGTGGTCCGGGTGCTGGATAAGACTGCCGAAGCCAATCCCGAATGGAGCGGCAAGCATCCGGATCCCGGCAGCAGCAAGGCCCCATGGCGCCTGTACAACATCGGCAATTCCAGCCCCGTGGAGCTGATGGATTATATCGGTGCGATTGAAAAAGCGCTGGGCATTGAAGCGAAAAAGAATTTTCTGCCATTGCAGGATGGCGACGTGCCGGCCACTTATGCCGATGTCGATGATCTCGTGCGCGATGTGGATTATCGTCCGCCTACTCCGGTGGCAGAGGGCGTGGCCAGTTTCGTGGATTGGTACAGGGCATATTACCGGCAATGAGTCATCAACAGAGCAGAGAATCAGGTGAGGTGTATAAGATCGCCATTGCCGGAGTCGGTTACGTCGGGCTGTCCAATGCCATTTTGCTTGCTCAGCACAATCAGGTTGTGGCACTTGATATCGACGCGGGAAAAGTAGAGCAACTGAACGTCAGGCATTCAACCGTTGAAGACCCAGAGATTGAATATTTTCTGCAGCATAAAGCGTTGAACTTCCGGGCGACTCTGGACCGGCAGGATGCCTATGCCGGCGCGGACTTCGTTGTTATTGCAACGCCGACCGACTATGATCATGAAACCAATTGCTTTGACACGAGCTCGATAGAATCGGTGATCCGGGATGTTATTCGCATCAACCCGCATGCCGTGATGATTATCAAGTCCACTGTGCCGGTTGGCTATACCTGCAGGGCGAAAGAAAAATTCCAATGTGACAATTTGATTTTTTCACCCGAATTTCTGCGTGAAGGCAAGGCGCTTTACGACAATTTACACCCCTCCCGTATCATTGTAGGCGAGCGAAGCGAGAGGGCTGAAGTGTTTGCAGCTCTTCTCCAGCAGGGCACAATCAAGCAAGGTGTTGAGACATTGTTTACAGGCAATACCGAGGCTGAGGCCATCAAACTTTTTGCCAATACCTATCTGGCGATGCGGGTGGCATATTTCAATGAGCTTGATTCCTATGCGCTGACCCATGGCCTTGATCCGCGGCAAATTATCGAAGGGGTGTCGCTGGATCCGCGCATTGGCGATCACTATAACAATCCTTCATTCGGATATGGCGGCTATTGCCTGCCGAAAGATACCAGGCAAATGCTCGCGAACTATCAGGATGTGCCGCAGAATCTGATCAAGGCGATTGTCGAGGCCAACAGTACCCGCAAGGACTTCATCGCAGAGGATATTCTCAAGCGTCAACCCAAGATGGTGGGCATCTACCGTCTGGTTATGAAAGCAGGCTCGGATAATTTTCGCTCGTCCAGTATTCAGGGAGTGATGAAACGACTTAAGGCCAAAGGCATCGAAGTGGTCGTATACGAACCGGCACTCAAGGTTGCTGAATTCTTTCATTCAAAAGTTATCACGGATCTGGAGCGGTTTAAATCATGCTCCGATTTGATTGTTGCCAACCGTATCACCCCTGAAATTGAGGATATGATTGAGAAGGTGTACAGCCGTGATTTGTTCGGGAAGGACAGTTAGCAGTTTTGAATTTGCTTCCAGCATTTATCCTCCGGCGAATTGAGGGCAGGCCGAATCTTGTCCGCATCATCGATAACATGTCCTGGCTTTTTTTCGACAAGGCCCTCCGCATGGGTGTCGGCCTTTTTGTCGGGGTGTGGATCGCTCGCTATCTTGGTCCGGAGCAGTACGGGCTGTTGAATTATGCGATGGCCTTTGTGGCGCTTTTCGGCGCCTTCTCGACACTCGGTTTGCAGGGAATTGTTGTACGTGATCTGGTTAAGGAACCGGAAGACACGAACAGTACGCTTGGCACAGCATTCATATTACAACTTGCTGGGGCAGCAGTAACCGTTGCGCTGATCGTCGTTGCGATTGGCTGGATGCGGCCGGATGATGATCTCACGAAATTGATGGTCGCCATTCTGGGGGCAGCCCTGATATTTCGTTCCAGCGCGGTAGTTAAATACTGGTTTGAGTCCCAGGTTCAGTCACGCTATGTCGTGTGGGTTGAGAATGGCATCTTTTTGTTTATGGCGGCAATCAAGATCGGTTTGATTCTCAGCAAGGCATCCCTGATCGCATTTGTATGGGTTGTTCTTGTTGAGGCGATCATTGTTGCCATCGGCCTGTTTGCCATCTACATCAGGCGGACAAAGGCACTGTATCAATGGTCGGCAAGTCTTAGTCGAGCCAAAAACCTTCTCCGCGATTCATGGCCGCTGATTCTCTCAGGGATTGCAGTCGCTATATATATGCGCATTGATCAGATCATGCTGGGGGAGATGATCGGGCCTGAAGCCGTAGGTGTCTATTCTGCCGCACTTCGGATTAGTGAAGTATGGAACATGGTGCCCATGGTAATAGTAGCATCGCTGTTTCCTACAATTATTGAGACAAAGAAAAACAACCAAGCCCTTTATATTAAAAGAATTCAGCAATTGTTTAACTTGATGGTTGTTATATCTTTTTCAATTGCCTTGGTTATAACCATGTCCGGTGACTGGCTTATCAACTTCCTTTTTGGTCAAAGGTACACAGAGGCCGCCTCTGTTCTTGTTATCCATATCTGGACGGGGTTATTTGTCTTTCTTGGTGTGGCTAGCGGACGGTGGTATATCCTTGAGGGCCTTCAACGGCTCGCATTTTACAGAACTGCGCTTGGCGCAATCGTTAACATTATTATGAACATATTTCTAATTCCGAAGTATGGGGTGGTAGGGGCAGCTTGGGCAACAGTTATGGCAAATGCCTCAGCTGCATATATATTCGACTTAAGCAACCCAAAAACCCGGGTAATGTTTTATATGAAGTCACGCTCCTTCAATATTTTCAAATCTCTCTCAGGACTACGCAATTAACATGAAAACTATCTATTACCTCTATGCATATCTATTTGGTCGACCGGTATTTTCTAGGTTCAATAACTTGGTATATTGGTTGGCATTACGATCTCTGGGGATTTATAACTATCAAAACAGCAAAATATCAGGTGAACAATGGCTGCTGAATAATGTTGTCAAGATGCTCGGCCGAAATCTGGTTATCTTTGATATTGGCGCCAACGTCGGGAAGTTTTCAAGGGAGGTAATTGAGGCAGAGATTGACGCTATCAATATATATGCATTTGAGCCTCATCCAACAACTTATCTAACACTTCAAAGCAATGTGGAAGCCTATAAAAATGTTGTTCCTGTTATGGCCGCCTTGTCTGATAAGGAGGGTGAAATGCCCCTGTTTGACAGGGAGGCTGGAAATGGTACATCGCACGCATCACTTGCGGGTGAAATATTTTCTGAAATACATCATGTCGGAAAGACAGAGTTTTCCGTATCTGTTGAAACACTTGATCGGTTTTGCTCAAAAAATGCTGTTGATAAAATCGACTTTTTGAAAATTGATGTAGAGGGCTTCGAATTGAATGTGCTACGTGGAGCCAGTGATATGTTAATCAATAGAAAGATAAGAGTGATTCAATTTGAATTTACCCAATTAAATTCAGTTATCGGTGTCTTTTTTAAAGATATATATGACATACTTTCTGATGATTATGACATATACAGGCTCCTTCCGCATGGTCTATACGAGATAAGTAATTACAATCCAACCATGTGCGAAATATTTGGCTATCAAAACTTTGCAGCCATTCTGAAATCAGAGGTGTAAATGTACAAAGCAACGGTTATTGGGATGATAAGCTTTGAGATGAAGAGCCTTTTCTTCAGAATGTTTTTCAAGTGTGCTCCAAAGCTCAATAAACCCTCAAACTATCTCAACCTCGGATGTGCCAGAAACCACATTAAGGGGATGGTAAATGCAGATTTCTTTCCCACCATTCGCTTTTGGAAAATCAATCCGAAACTGGAGTGGTATTTGGATCTGCGTTATCCACTCCGTTGCAGAGACTCGGTATTTGATGGCGTGTTTTCCGAGCATACGTTAGAGCATTTATACCCAGACGATGCCTTGCGATTGTTGAAGGAGCTCCATCGAGTCATGAAAAGGGGGGCAATTATTAGGATTACTGTCCCTGATCTGGAAAAATACGTTGAATTCTATAATGGGAAATTAACCGGAGAAGATCAGAAAGCATTCGCTGAAAAGTTTGAAACCGGAGCTTCTGCCATCAGGAGAATGTCGCAAGACTTTTTGCACCTCTCCCTTTGGGACTTCCAAGAATTATCCCGATATCTAGCTATAGCCGGATTCGTGGACATCACAAAAAAAAGGTTTAGGGAGTGTTCCGACCCCGTCTTGTGCCATGATTTGGAAAATAGATGCTGGGAAACGCTGTATGTAGAGGCTAAAAAGCCATAGAAGAGGAATCATGGAAAACTATAATCCACGCAAACGTATTCTTATTACTGGTGGTGCCGGGTTCCTCGGCTCTCACCTGTGCGAGCGCCTGCTGGCAGAAGGCAACGATGTCATCTGCCTGGATAATTTCTTTACCGGCACTAAGGACAATATCGCTCACCTGCTGGATCATCCTTATTTCGAACTGATGCGGCATGATGTGACGTTTCCATTGTATGTGGAGGTTGATGAAATTTACAACCTCGCATGCCCGGCCTCACCAATTCACTACCAGTTCGACCCGGTACAGACGACCAAAACCAGTGTGCATGGTGCCATCAATATGCTGGGGTTGGCCAAGCGGGTGAAGGCGAAGATATTCCAGGCTTCCACAAGCGAGGTGTATGGCGATCCGTTGGTGCATCCGCAGCCGGAAAACTACTGGGGGCATGTGAACACGATTGGCCCCAGAAGCTGCTACGACGAGGGCAAGCGGTGTGCCGAAACGCTGTTCTTCGATTATCGCCGGCAGCACGGTATGAATATCAAGGTGGCGCGCATCTTTAATACCTATGGCCCGCGCATGCACCCGAATGACGGGCGCGTGGTATCCAATTTCATTATGCAGGCGTTGCGCAATGAGCCGATCACGCTCTATGGTGACGGCAAGCAGAGTCGCTCCTTCTGTTATGTCGATGATCTCATTGAAGGCTTTTTGCGACTTATGAATACCGCGGATGATTTCACCGGTCCGGTGAATCTTGGCAATCCAGGTGAATTCACCATGATTGAGTTGGCGGAAAAAGTTCGGGAGCTGACAGGCTCCAAATCAGAATTTGTCTTCAAGTCGTTGCCCGCTGATGATCCCCGCCAGCGTCAGCCGGATATTTCGCTGGCGAAAAAGGCACTTAATTGGGAGCCGAAGGTGGCTTTGGAGGATGGCCTGAAAGAGACCATTTCTTATTTCAGGGTGCTGCTGGAAAAATGAGCACGTCTAATATTCAAATTGAAAATAGTTTGCCTGTAGATCAGGAAAAGGTAAGCCGAAATCATTTTGAAGCTGCTGCGCCACTTCAGACTGCCGTGCTTTTTCTTGTCTTCAACCGTCCTGAGCCCACTGCCGAGGTGTTTGAGGCCATCCGCAAGGCAAAGCCGCCGCGCCTCTATATCGCTGCTGATGGTCCGAGGAAAGACCACGAAGGTGAAGCCGAAAAAGTGGCGGCTGTGCGTGAATTGGTGTCTCGAGTGGATTGGCCGTGTGAGGTTACCACCCTGTTTCGGGATGAAAATATGGGCTGCCGCAAGGCAGTTAGCAGCGCTATTACATGGTTCTTTGAGCACGAGGAGCAGGGAATTATTCTGGAAGATGACTGCCTGCCGGCGCAAAGCTTTTTCTTATTCTGTCAGGAGATGCTGAATCGTTATCGAGACGATAATCGCATTTGGCAGATTTCTGGAACAACATTTTTCTCCGAGGATGTCACCTCTGGCAACGCCGATTATTTCTTTTCTCGCTACGGACCGATTTGGGGGTGGGCCAGTTGGCGAAGGGCTTGGAAATTCTATGATGTCGATCTGGAGCTTTGGCCGGAAATGAGGAAGCCAGAATTTATGGAGATGGTGTACTCAAACCCCTTCGAGAGAGCAGCGAAGTTGAGCTTGGGAGAGAGACTTTATCGGAACAGTTATGATACATGGGATTTCCAGTGGGGGTTTGCCAAAGCCTTTAATAATGCTTTAACTGTCCTGCCACGGCGCAATCAAATAGTGAACATTGGCTTTGGACCTGATGCCACGCATACAACAGGAACGGGACATATGGGGCCGAAGCGAATGCATGAGCTTGTCGGAGAAATATCACATCCGTTGTTTGTACTTACTGATAGAATGTACGACGATGCATATGCGAATAACGTCTATCAAAGAAGAAATCGATGGGTGCATTTTGTCGACAGAATAAAACAACTGGTTAGGCGCGGTTCCCCATGCTAGCGAAAATTTCTGCAAAATTTGAACGAATTAAAAAGCTTATATTGAGTTTGGAAGAGCGTAATCGCCTAAGAGAGGATCAGGTAGTAGGCCAAAAACTATTATCGGCTGAATATAATAGAATCCCCGTTGGTGAGTTTCAAAATTTCAGAGATGTCGGGTGGGGGCTCTACTCCCAGCATGATGAAGATGGCATTCTGCTATATATCTTTTCCCGTATCGGGATAAAAACGCATCGTGCCGTTGAAATGTGTGCCGGAGATGGGATCGAGTGTAATGTCGCAAATCTGATATTGAATCATCGCTGGACTGCTCTGCTCGTTGATGGAAATTCGGATAATATTGAAGTAGCCCGCGCATTTTATAAAAGTCGGCCTGAAACAAGACACTGGGGGCCTGATATTAAGCAAGCATGGCTCACCAGAGACAATGTGAATCAATTGCTTTCTGATGCCGGCTATGTGGGTGAAGTGGATCTCCTTTCGCTGGATGTGGATGGAAATGACTACTGGCTCTGGCAGGCGTTGACGGTCATTGAGCCACGCGTTGTTGTATTGGAATATAATCATCTCCACGGTCCGTATGTTTCGGTTAGTGTTCCTTACCGGGATAATTTTGTGGCTGAATTCAGCAAATACGGTAGTGATTATGCAGGAGCATCCCTAGCTGCTTTCATCAAGCTCGGGCGTAGTAAAGGCTATCGTTATGTCGGCTCGAACACTATCGGCACGAATGCATTTTTTGTCAGGGATGATATCTCGACCGATCTGCTTCCTGAGGCGGATCCACTGCAAGCATTTTCCCATCCACGTGCAAAATTTGGCATGGAAGTTCGTTTTAAGGCTATTAAGGACAAAGAGTGGGTGGAAGTCTAAAGATGAACGTTTCCATTATTACGACAGTGCAGCACAATATCGGCGACGATTTCGTGCGTGAAGGCATCGTGGAGTTGCTGCGTGCCACCGACTGCGGGAAATCGGCGAAGCTGGAGCTTATTCACAAGCATTCGCCTGTTACCGCCGTCTACGGCAGGGAGTCGATGCGCAATCTGAAGACTTCGAGGATTGTCGAGCCTGTGTTGCGCTTTGCCGGTTCGCGTAACCGCATCGATGATGCGGATCTGCTGATTCAGAGCGGTGCCCCCGTATACTGGTGCCATCCCGGCGGCTCGCATTGCGCCGATAACGAGTGGTTCGATCCACTGCTCCGGAAACGCTTTCTCAAAAAACGAAATGGTCGCAAGTTTCTGAATATCGCAGGCGGCAGTTGCCAGCGCTATCACTCCGATGGCAGTGAACTGCGCATATGCGAGAAGTGCAGCAGCTATATCCGCGAATTTTACGATGTCTGCGATCTCACCCTGCTGCGGGATCAGCTTGCAAAGGATATGCTCAATATGGTTGGTCGGGATGCCGAGGTGCTGCCATGCACGTCGATCTTTGCCCGTGATTATCTGAAGATCGAACCGGCAACGGGTGAGTATATCGTGCTGAATTTCATGGAGAATGGCGGCCACTTCAGATTCGGCCAGCAGATCGACAGGGAGAAGTGGCGCTCCAATTTCCGCGCCATTGCCGGGATGGTTTCCAAAATGGGCCGGGTTGTTGTGGCCTGCCACAATGAGAAAGAGCTGGCGTTGGCTAAAGAGGTGGTTCCGGATATGGAGTGCTTCCTCGTTCCGGATGACCATGTCGAGTTCATGCGTTTCTATGCCCGGGCCAGGTTCGGCATCGTCAACCGGGTTCACGCAGCTTTTATGATGGCTTCGCTTGGCAAGCCGGCGACAGTGATCGGTGCGGATAGCAGGGCCTTGATGGTGGGCAACCTTCATTTGCCATCCTACTTTGTTGAAGATGTTGAAAACATTGAATCGATTGTGGAGATAGTAGCCGAACAAGAGAAAAGCTACGGGGCGGTTATTGAAGAAGTTCGGAATAAGGCGCGTCGGGAATATATTCGGTTGCTTTCCGAGCAGCTCTGAGCGTTGCCAAATGTTCCGTATGTTTGGAGTGAGGCGATTTCGTGTTGAGTAAAGCTACTTATTGGCTTCGCCAGACCTTGTGGTTGCTAACAGACAGGGTCGCCTGTTTGGGGAGTGTGAAACGTTGCAGCGGCAACGTGCTGCTGGTGAAGGTAGATGCGATTGGTGATTTTGTACTCTGGCTTGATTCAGCAAGAGCCCTGCGCGAGCGCTATCGCGAGCAGAAAATTATATTGGTTGCCAACCATATCGTGGAAGAACTCGCGGAGCGAACCGGGTATTTTGACGAAATTATCCCTCTGAATATCCCGAAATTTGATTTCGGCGGTAGCCTTTCCTATCGTTTCAGGCAATTGAGAAAGGTACGAGGCGTTGGTGCCGGGGTTGCCATTAACCCTACCTATTCGCGAACATTCTGGACGGGAGATTCACTGATCCGGGCCAGTGGGGCTGCTGAGCGGATTGGCTCGGTTGGCGATGACTTGTTGATCAGTCCGAGAAAGAAGCGGATATCCGACAGATGGTACACACGGCTTGTTCCTGCAACAAAGAATCCTTTAATGGAACTGGAGAGAAACTGTGAGTTTCTTGCTGGTTTCGGGCTGCCGGATCAGATCCCAAGGGTGGCGAGTATTCCAAAGCTGGTTGACCTGCCGCCGATCCCTGAGTTGGAAAATGACTATTTTATTGTTTTTCCAGGGGCTACCTGGTCGGGTCGTATGTGGCCAATAGCTTCTTTTGCGGAGGTCATGAAAGCGGTTGTTGATCGATATCATCTGACGCCAGTTATATGTGGTTCTGGTGCAGAAAAAGGGCTGGCCAATCAGCTCATGGATCAAATTGGTGAAGTCGGTGCGGTGGATCTGACGGGAAGAACCAGTTTGGTGGAGTTTGTGGAGATTGTCAGGTCTGCACGTTTTCTGATCGGCAATGAAACCTCAGCCGTACACATTGCGGCCGCAACAGATACGCCATCAGTATGTCTTTTGGGCGGAGGGCACTTCAATCGATTCGCACCATATCCGAGCAAAATCACTGGCAGGAAGCCTTTGCCTGTATATGAACTGATGTCGTGTTACGGGTGTAATTGGCATTGTACCTTGCCTCATCGAGAGGCTGGGCCGGTTCCGTGTGTGGAATCCATTCAGGTCGAGGCAGTGCTGGCGGGGGTAATGATTGCCTTGTCGGGAGCGGGGCATGATGAGGGCATAGTGCCTGTATGATGGTACAATTCGAGCCATGCCTAGGTGGCGGAGACTTGCGAATCGTGACTTTGGCGACTTGCTACAATCGCCGAGACCATACCCTTGATTCCCTCTCCGATCTTCATCAGCAGCAATTGGCGGATGGTGTGTTGCTGCAGCATGTTATCGTGGATGATGGCAGCTCCGACGGTACTGCCGATGCCGTGCGGGAGCAGTTTCCCGATGTCGAGATCGTAAAGGGCAATGGCCAGCTCTACTGGGCCGGCGGGATGCGCCATGGATGGGCTGAAGCAGTTGCTGGCAGGAAATTCGACTATCTCTTTGTATACAATGATGATGTGAGCTTATCCCCGGATGCGATCGCAGATTTGTTGGCCGCAAGTGAGTCCGTCTGGCAAGAGAACCCATGCCATGTGATTGCCGGTTCCTTCAAGAGCAGTGATGGCGGTCAAACGACGTATGGCGGTCGGCTCAGGTCGTCATCGTGGCACCCTTTGAAATTTGCCGGAATGGTAGAGCCGAATGGCCGCGTGCAGCGTGCCGATACACTGAATATGAACGGAGCACTGATCACGGCCGAAGCATTAAAGAAAGTCGGTTTCCTGTCGGATTACTTTCTTCACAGCGGCGCTGATTTCGAGTTTGGATTGAAGCTGGCGAAAGCCGGTGGCGCGGTTTATGTGGCAGGCCAACCTATCGGTGAATGTGATGCGAACCCTGAATTGGGGGGCGGGCCAACAGTGAGTGCCTTTACCCCTTTGCGGCAAAGACTTGGTTTGATTTTCGACAACAAACGTGAACCTTTTCGCCAGCGGTTGTGCTATTACCGGCAGCATGGAGGTGTGCTCTGGCCCGTGTTATGGGTCTCGCCATATGTTACCGTATGGATTCGGTATGCGTGGGACGTGTTGCTTCGCCTTGCAGGCCGAATCGACCGGAATGAAGGATAGCTCGATATATGCTCCATACAGTCACGATAGGGATCACGGCATACAATGCCGAGGACACCATTCTCGCAGCTCTGCAATCGGCGGCAAACCAGTCCTATGATGCCGTATGTCAGATTATTGTCGTGGATGACCACTCGACCGATACCACCATGTCCGTGCTGAACGGCTGTGAGTTTGTGGATCGTATCGAGGTCTATCAGAACCCGGAAAACTCAGGCGTCGCATACTCAAGAAACGAGATTATCAAGCATGCAACCGGCGATTTTATCGCATTCTTTGATGATGATGATGTGAGCCTACCGGAACGCGTTTCATTGCAGTTGCAACGTATCCGTGATTATGAAGCGAGCTTCGCCAAAGGTGCGCCTGTGCTTTGCCATACGGCAAGGCTGCAAATCTATCCAGATGGCCATGAGCGAATTGAATCCACGATGGGTATCCGGCAGGGGCAACCGGCCCCATCCGGCATGGCTGTGGTGCGCAGAACCTTAATGGGGGATCCCCTGGAAGATGCTTATGGATCCTGCGCAACCTGTTCGCAGATGGGACGCACGAGTATGTACCGTGAGTTGGGGGGGTTCGATGTATCCTTCCGTCGATGCGAAGATTCGGATTTGGCAATCCGACTGGCTGCATCTGGCGGTCATTTCGTCGGGCTGGATGAGCCGTTGGTGGTGCAGCATATGACCGGCACATCGGATAAGAGCCTGAGGCTGCTTTGCGACTACTCTCTGAAGCTGTTGGATAAGCATCGGGATCTTTTCAGGAACGATGCACTTTACCACTTCTCAAGAAGATGGCTTGAGATGAAGTATGACTGGCTGGGCGGAAAGTGGCCGGGGTTCGTTGGCATGATGCTGCAACTGGCCGTGAGCCACCCGTTGTTGACCTCGCATCGGGTGAAAATGGCGATGCCGAACCTGGCTGGGAACAACGCGTTTCGGCGATTCGCAGGCGGAATGAAGAAGTGAAGGTCGGTCGTCGCGCCATATGTGCAAGACCAGTGGAGAGAGCATGAGTGAAGACAGTTTGTTGAAAAAGGTTGCACGGGATCCCGGCAGGGCACTGTCGGTGCTGGCACATAAATGCCTTACCCCGATCGGGCATAAGGGATATAAACGTTTTGTCGTGCTGACCCGGGACCGCACCGGCTCCAATATGCTGATTCAAATGTTGAATTCCCATCCTCACATCGCCGCCGATTATGAGGTGTTCGGAAAACTGTTCGGTAACAGCGAGCAGGAGATACTGGATAAAACATTTTCCAGGCAGCCTTTTTTCATCAAGGCCAAAGGTTTCAAGATCTTCTATTATCATCCTCAGGATGCAGAGAACAGTTCGATCTGGCAGACGCTTGAGGAGATGGATGGACTCTACGTCATTCATCTGAAACGGCGGAACATCCTGCATGCACTGGTTTCGTCACGGGTTGCTTACACGACCGGTGTTTACGGGATCAGATCGGACAAGGAGTTTTCCGAGTATGAGAAAAAACTTGCTCCGGTGACCTACAGCGAAGCTGAACTCAGGGAGGGTTTTGAGCAAACCAGAGGTTGGGAAGAGGAAGGGGATGCCAGATTTTCCCATCACCCAAAAATCACAGTCTACTATGAGGATTTGGTGAACGAACCGGCTCGGGTGTTTCGCGAGATAACCGATTTCATCGGTGTTGAATTTCATGCCCCCAAAACAGATTTTCGTAAACAGAGTGCCAGAAGCACGCGCGGTAACCTTGCGAACTACGACGATTTGAAGTCGGCATTTTACGATACTCCCTGGCAGGGTTTCTTTGATGAATAAGCTGCGCGTAAGGATGAGGTGATCGCTCGGTGCCAACTGTAAATATCTATTATGGAGGATTTCGCAGTCAATCAGGCGGGGCCTTTTTTCACGCCATTAATTTAGAAAAAGTGCTCAGTCAACGTGGATGGAAGGTTGAAGTTATCACTCTGGATAGTTTGCCTGCCTGGTGTAGATACATTCCGCATTTGGTCGAACGGGTCGTGAACTTCTTTTATGCTCCGTTTGGATTCATATATAAAGCTGATGTTACTAAAATATTATATAGACGCATTTTGAACAACCGTGTCGATCTGCGGGTTTTTGAAGATATATATATATCTTGGAACTCCAATACCCCGTCAATAACAATTCTACATGCAGTGTGGAGTGATAATTTACAAGCGATATCAGTTCCTGGAGGCAGGGGCAGATGTTTTCGTAAAAGAGAGATAGCCATAATTAATGGTATATTACACCCGGTTGCAACTGTCTCTTATCCTTATCGGGATTATATTTGCCAGGAGCATTTTAATGGTGCTCTGACTAAGAATATTGATGTTATAGAATTAGGGGTGGACCAATCAAAATTTGTTAGTAATCCTGAAGAAGAACGAGAAAGAAAATCAATCGTATATGCAGGAGCACTGGAAGCAAGAAAAAATATCACCTTTTTGCTGGATGTTTTTAAGCGGCTATATGATTTGGATTCCGGATATAAGTTGACAATCATTGGATGGGGAAAAAACAGAAGAAAACTAGAAAACTTTGTCAGTGAACATGGCTTGCCTGTAAGGTTTCTTGGGAGGTTGGAGAACGATAAGGTGTTATCTGAGCTTCACCGCCATGAAATATATGTGCACACCTCTGTCAAGGAGTCGTTTTCGTATTCCTTGCTTGAGGCTAAGCTGGCAGGTCTGATCACTTGCGCCTATTCAAAGCTAGAGGTGCCGAAGGAATTTATAGATGTAGGATTTGATCATTTTCTTGTGGAAGAGTGGTGTTACGGAATTAAGAATATCTATTCAGGATCGTTCGACGAATTTGATGGAAGCAATTACTCCTCGGAAAGAATGACAAAAGCTACACTTAATTTGGCTGGTCTGGGATGATTTGAAATGAAGAAAGTCCTTTCAGTTTTTGGCACTCGCCCAGAAGCGATCAAGATGGCGCCGGTTGTATCCGAATTGATGCGACATGCCAATGCATTTGAGAGCCAGGTGTGTGTCACCGGGCAGCACAGACATATGCTGGACCAGGTCCTGGAATTATTCGATATTATTCCTGATTACGATTTGGATATAATGCAATCTGGTCAATCTTTGACCGATATTACATGCGCGGTATTAAAAGGATTGAATCAAGTATTGGAGGAGTCCGCCCCTGATCTGGTTTTAGTTCATGGTGATACCACCACGACAATGGCTGCGAGTCTCGCAGCCTTCTATCGTCAGATCAAAATAGGGCATGTCGAGGCCGGATTGCGAACAAGAAACAAGTACTCACCCTGGCCTGAGGAGATGAATCGCCACCTGACCGGAGTGATCAGTGATTTCCATTTCGCTCCTACTGAAGCATCGAAGCAGAATCTTCTCGAAGAAGGTATTGATGAAGGCACGATCGTTGTCACTGGCAATACAGTCATTGATGCATTGTTTGATGTGGTCAATAAAGTGAATGCGGACGATGGACTTAAGAAGCAACTCGAATCGCATTTTCCGTTTCTTAAACGAAATAGTCGAATCATTCTCGTTACAGGGCACCGCAGGGAGAATTTCGGGTCAGGGTTTGAACAGATCTGTAGTGCGCTCAAGGCAATTGCCCGAGATCACGATAATGTTGATATTGTTTATCCCGTCCATCTAAACCCCAATGTGCAAGTCCCTGTAAACAGGATATTAGGGGGTTTGGATAATGTTCATTTAATTGAACCTTTGGAATACAAGTCGTTTGTCTATTTGATGAGTCGGGCACAGCTAATCATTACTGATTCAGGAGGAATTCAGGAAGAAGCCCCTTCTCTGGGGAAGCCAGTTTTGGTAATAAGGGATACCACAGAGCGACCTGAAGCGGTTGATGCGGGGACAGTTAAGCTGGTAGGAAAAAGTACCCGGCGAATTGTATCTGAGGTCTCAAAGCTTCTTGATAATCCCATTGCATATGAATCGATGAGTAAAGCGCATAACCCTTATGGTGATGGACAAGCTGCTTTGAGGATTGTAAATCATTTAAATAAAATGTTGTGATTAGAAAAGGGGGGGCAATGGAAAGGGGGGCAGTGGATAACAAGGATTTGCGCACCGTGGCCAGTTTTGGAGATGAGTGGTCGCGTTTTGATCAGACAGGCATGACATCCAGTGAGTCCAGAAAGATTTTTGAAGAATATTTTTTTGTTTTCCCGTGGCAAGGGTTGCCCTCGGATGCGGAGGGTTTTGATATGGGCTGCGGAAGCGGCCGTTGGGCACGATGGGTGGCTCCCAGGGTGGGGCTGTTACATTGCATTGATCCATCAAAGGCAATTGATGTTGCAAAATCCAATTTGAAGGGATTCAAAAACATCCAATTTCATTCGGGGTCTGTCGATTCGCCGGGGATAAAGCCGGGCAGTCAGGACTTCGGATATTCTCTGGGAGTGCTGCATCATGTTCCCAATACTGCTGAAGCGATCCGCTCCTGTGTAAACCTGCTTAAGCCGGGAGCACCTCTGCAACTATATTTGTATTACGCTTTTGATAATCGACCCTGGTGGTTTCGAGTCTTATGGCGGCTGTCGGACTGGAGCCGCAGGTGCATTTATCGGCTCCCTCCGGGGATGAAACATGCTGTTACAGGTACGATTGCAGCTTTGATATATTGGCCTTTAGCCCGGTTAACCTTGGTACTGGAGCGGCTGGGGTTTGGGGTTGGCAGCATCCCACTATCCTATTACCGGCATCACAGTTTTTATACGATGCGGACAGATGCACGGGATCGTTTCGGAACACCATTAGAACAACGATTTTCTCGCACAGAGATTGAAGCAATGATGGCTGCCGCCGGTCTGGAAAACGTCATATTTTCCGATCGCGCTCCATTTTGGTGCGCGGTGGGATTCAGGAAAAGTTAATCCCATATGTGCGGAATTACGGGGTTTATCAGCTCGAATGATGTTTCAGAATCGAGAACTATTGTTAAAGACATGGCTACCGCGCTCATTTCCCGAGGGCCTGACGATAATGGTGAATGGGTTGATGAATCGGAAGGGGTGTCTTTGGGGCATCGTCGGTTGTCAATTCTGGATCTTTCCGGAGCCGGGCATCAGCCGATGCATTCGGCCTGCGGGCGTTACGTGATTGTATTCAACGGTGAAATCTACAATCATCTGGAAATCAGGAATAAATTATCAGGTGAATGGCGGGGACATTCCGATACGGAAACCATGCTGGCTGCGTTTAAAGAGTGGGGGATCGAAACAACCCTCAAAGCTTGCGTCGGAATGTTCGCAATAGCACTGTGGGATCGGAAAGAGCGGGTGCTGACGCTGGCTCGAGACCGCATGGGAGAGAAACCACTTTACTATGGGTGGCAGGGCAAATCGTTCCTGTTTGGTTCTGAGTTGAAGGCAATAAAAGTGCATCCGGATTTTAAGGGTGAAGTTGATCGTGAGGCATTGACGCTTTATCTCAGATACAACTATGTGCCGGCACCGCATTCCATTTATCAGGGAATTCGCAAACTTCCTCCGGGAACCTTTATTCAATTGAAAAGGCTATGTGACCTATCACTGCCGAAGGCATATTGGTCGTTGGCCGAGGTCGCGGAGAGAGGGCAAAGCAATCCATTTTCGGGCAGCGATGACGAGGCGGTGGCCTTGCTGGAAACGACTCTGGGCGATGCCATTGCCGGGCAACAGGTTGCCGATGTGCCGCTTGGGGCATTTCTATCCGGAGGTATTGACTCATCCTTGGTTGTGGCGCTGATGCAGGCTCGCTCTTCGCAGCCGGTTAAAACATTCACCATCGGCTTTGATGATTCAAATTATAATGAGGCTGAACATGCAAAGGCCGTCGCATCTCATCTCGGTACCGAGCATACCGAACTCTATCTCTCGCCGCAGGATGCTCTGGATGTGATTCCGCGGCTGCCTTCACTCTACGATGAACCTTTCGCCGATTCTTCCCAGATTCCGACTTTCCTTGTGGCGCAGATGGCTCGGCAGCATGTGACCGTGGCACTTTCGGGTGATGGCGGCGACGAGCTGTTCGGTGGGTATAACCGGCATACGTGGAGTCGGGCGATCCGCAAGAAAACCCGCTGGCTGCCCGCGCCGGTTCGCCATGGTGTGGGTGCGGCGATCGGTGCCGTGTCACCTGCAGCATGGGATAAGTTGAATAGTTCATTCGGGCAGTTGCTGCCGGCTCATTACAGGGCCGTGCAGGCTGGTGACAAGGTCCATAAAGTAGCGCGTATTTTGGCCGCGGAAGATGATGCAGCGATGTATCGCGGGCTGGTGTCGCAGTGGTCCGATCCCGCGGCAGTCGTGATTGGCGGCAGTGAGCCGGATATGCTGTGGGAGGCAGGGGTGACAGGCGATATGTTCGCCGACATTGAGCACCGCATGATGTTCATGGATGCGATGACCTATTTGCCGGACGATATTCTATGTAAAGTCGACCGCGCGGCGATGGGTGTAAGCCTTGAAACGCGAGTGCCGTTGCTTGATCACCGAGTCGTCGAGTTGGCCTGGGCTATGCCGCTGCATTTGAAAATCAGGCATGGGCAGGGCAAGTGGCTGTTGCGGCAGCTGCTGTTGCGGCATGTGCCGCGCAACTTAATCGAACGGCCCAAGCAGGGCTTTGCCTTGCCAGTTGATGCATGGCTGCGTGGGCCATTGCGTGAGTGGGCGGAATCGTTGCTGAATGAATCACGGCTGCAACGGGAGGGGTATTTCAACCCTCTGCCGGTGCGCGTTGCGTGGGAGGAACATCTGAACGGAAAAAACAGGCAAGGACAGCTCTGGGGCATCCTGATGTTCCAGGCTTGGCTTGGGGCCAATGGATGATAGCCTATTGGTTGCTATATCTGGCTGCAGTATTTGCCTGCATTTCCAATGCGCATCCGGACAAGTCTTCCTCCCAGACAGGACTTTGGAAGGCATTTGGTGCGCTAGCTGTACTGATGATTGGTTTCCGCTTTCAGGTGGGGGGTGATTGGGGTAGTTATTTAAGCATCTATCAAGCAATTGCAAGTGCGCCGGAATCTCTGCATGGATACAGTGTCGCAGGGGATTTTGGCTATATAGAACTGAACCTTCTTATGGATAGATTGGGCGCGGGTATCTATGGTGTGAATCTGGTCTGCGGCATGATTTTTGTCTTTGGCCTACAGAAATTTGCCCGCCAGCAACCACTGCCATGGCTGGCCATGGCGGTGGCGATTCCGTATCTGCTGGTTGTCGTGGCCATGGGCTATACCCGCCAGGCAGTTGCTCTGGGGTTCCTGTTCTGGGGATTGTCGATGCTGCAGAGGGGGCGTTGGAAAGCCTATGTGACGGCTATTATTATGGGTGCTCTTTTCCATAAAACCGTGGTGGTATGCCTGCCGTTTGCCTTGCTCGGACAGGAAAGGCTGATGGCTATTCGCTGGCTGCCGATGGCTGCCATTACCGGGGCTGCCGGAGTGGCCTTTCTGGGCGATTATTATGATGCCTTGATGACGAACTATGTTGCGGCCGGTATGGAATCGTCTGGCGCCCTGGTTCGTGTCGGCCTGAACCTGACTCCGGCTATCCTGCTGCTGCTGATTTGGCGGCGCTGGAAGGAAAAATTTGGCAAAGATGGCCCATGGCGCTGGATGGCACTGATGACCCTTGGGGCGATGGTTCTGCTACCGATTGCTTCTACGGCGGTGGATCGTATGGCATTGTATCTGGCGCCGCTGCAACTCGTCGTATGGTCACGTGTGCCGCTGCTATTTGCAACCGTGCGTGCACGCACCTTCGCAATCGCAACGATCCTCGGCTTGTACGCAACAGTGTTGTTCGTATGGCTTACCTATGCCACTCACGCCAGATATTGGCTGCCGTATCAGAATGTCATTTTCCAATGAAAGGCGTTATTGTGAAGTATGCGGATATTGGCATGCAACGGAATATCCCCGAGTCCACGGGTTGTTGCTCAAGAAGCGCTCATGCCTAGGCTGATCATTATCTCCAACACCAGCTGGAATCTATTCAATTTCCGCCTGCCTCTCATGGCCCATCTGCGCGAGGCGGGATTTGACGTGGTGGCCGCTGCTCCGCACGATGAATACAGCGCTGCAGTTGAAGCCGCCGGATTCCGCTATATCGAATTGCCGATGAATAACAAGGGCACGAATCCGCTCGAGGACCTTGGCCTGATGCTTCGCCTGTCCCGGATATTCAGAGCTGAAAAGCCCGATGTGATCCTCACCTATACAGCCAAGCCTAATATTTATGGCGCACTCATTGCTGGCTTGATGTCGATCTCCGTGATTCCAAATATCTCCGGACTTGGCAACGTGTTTATCCGCAAGAGCCCGGTCACAGGCATCGTCAAATTCCTGTACAGGCTTGCTTTACGTTTTTCAGGATGTGTCTTTTTTCAGAATCAGGACGATGTTGATCTTTTTGTTGAGCTGGGACTTGTAGAGCGGATCAGGGCGAAGCGCATTCCAGGCTCGGGCATCAATACATCCACCTATGCGCCAGTTTCGGATATGAAACAAAAACATGCGGGCTGTATTTTCCTGCTGGTGGCACGCATGCTCTGGGACAAGGGGGTGGGTGAGTTCGTTGAGGCTGCCCGGCTAGTAAAAAAATCGCATCCCGAGGCGCGCTTCCAGTTGCTCGGCTTTCTGGATGTGGAAAATCCTCAAGCGATTGCGCGCGAGCAGATGCAGCAGTGGGTGGATGAAGGTGTGGTAGAATATCTCGGGGTCAGCGATGATGTGAAGTCCCACATGCTTGCTGCCAATTGTATTGTGCTGCCTTCGTATCGCGAGGGATTGCCGAGGACCATGCTGGAGGGCGCCAGCTTGGGGAAGCCTTTGATTGCTACCGATGTTCCCGGTTGTCGGGACGTGATTGAGGATCGTGTTACCGGGTTTCTTTGCGAGCTGAAAAACTGTTCTGACCTTGCTGAGAAAATGGAGAAAATGATTCATCTGCCGCCTACGGAAAGGGCAACCATGGGTGAACTGGGTCGGGAAAAAGTCATCCGTGAATTTGATGAAAAAATTGTCCTCGATGCATATATGCGCGTTGTCCGGCAAGCTATACATGGTAATCGGCCAATATGAAGTTGAGGGCTAAGGGATAGATATGGTTGTGGAGCGCTTCAATGATCGCGCTTAACGTGGATGGGGCGTGGGTGTTGCTGATGCTCGCTGCGACGTTCATGACACTTCTGGCCATGCCGATGGTGATCAGATTGGCCCATCATCTGGGGGCGGTGGATCAACCTGATGCACGCAAGGTTCATGGGCAGGCGATGCCTCGCATGGGCGGGCTGGCATTCCTTCTGTCCCTGCTCGTGTTGCCGGTCTCGATGATGCCGCTGTCATCCGAGATGCAAGGTTTTTTGCTTGGGCTGGCAGTTATTGCTGCGACGGGAATGGCCGATGACCTGTGGGAGATTTCACCGCGCTGGAAGTTCCTCGGGTTGTTCGTAGGCTCCCTGATATTTGTTCTGGTCAGTGATGTCGGAATCAAGCAATTGGGAGACCTGTTCGCGCTCGGAAATATTGAGTTGGGCATTCTGGCAGTGCCGGTCACAGTTGTAGCGACGGTGGGCTTTATCAACGCCCTGAATCTTTCCGATGGGCTTGATGGCCTTGCAGCGGGGATAGCGCTGATCGCTGTTTTTTTTCTCGGCTGTTTCGCTTTGCATGCCCACGACCATCTTTGTCTGCTGCTTTCAGTGGTTCTCTTTGGCTCCATGATCGGGTTTCTTTATTACAACTCGCATCCTGCCAGGGTATTCATGGGCGATACCGGCAGTCTTTTGCTTGGATACGTTTTGGCAGCCATCTCACTGTTGCTTATCAAATCTCATGGCGGTGCCAATACACCAATTACACCCGTGCTCATGGGGACATTGCTGGGCTTGCCACTGGCCGACACCTTGTATGTCATGGGCCGACGCGTGCTGAATGGAACAAGCCCTTTCCAGCCGGACAAAACACATTTCCATCATCGCCTGATGCAACTGGGGCTGACCCATAATGGCGTGGTGGGGACGATGTATGGCATGATGATGTTTTATGGTGTTGCCGCACTGGTGCTTATTCAGACGCCGGCGTGGGTTCAGTGTGCCGCATTGGCAGGCCTGATTGCGCTCACCTACGGGCTGCTGCATTGTCTGGAGAGGGCAGGTATATGTCTGGAGTTGCCAGATACAGCTGATGAAACTCTTGCAAGATCATCGAGGAATGCCTTCTTCCTGCAGATGACCCGGATCAGCGGCAGATCAATTCCCTATGTGACCTGGTTCATTCCTGCGACGCTCCTGTTCCCGGTAGCATTTATGGGCGTGCATGGCCCTGCGCTGATTCTGGCTGGTGCCGTCATATTATTGGCAGTTGTGCTTTATCCATGGAAGCAGGTTCGTGATGCCACATGGTCAAATGGCATCCATTACCTGCTTGTGTTTGTACCGATTTTGTGTGTGGATTTATTCGCCGGGCAATGGCTGAAGGATTACATGCTTTGGGTTGGCGGTCTTCTGGCCTTCTGGGTTGTGTTGAAGCTCTATTTCCGGCGCTACGGCAGAATTTTTCTTTCTACGGGCCTCGAGATATTGCTGCTTATGCTCTCGTGGGTCATGCCATGGCTGGTATTAAGACTCGGACTTATTACAGAAGCAATGCAGGCATCACTGTATGTGGCAAGCTTCCAGGCAGTGGTTTATTTATTGGCCACCAAGATTGTTTTGAGACATCAGCCGAGAAGAAACAGAATCCTGCTACTGTCCCTGCTGACGGTTAATATCCTTCTGTTTGTTTGAGGTGATAGTTTTTCCAGTATTTATAAAGCGGCCCGATAAATGCCCCCGCCATCAGGAACCAGATAAAATCTTCACGCGGAATGAAAAATATGTAACCACCGGACAGTGTGTCCATTGACCAGGCATGCGTGATCCAGCCTGAAGTTAGAAATTCCGGCACGCCAAAGAAAACAAATGCCAGCAGGCAGGCAAACAGGCTGCTTAATGCAGCGTTGAAAATCAGGTCTTTTCTGAGTGAAAGGATCAGCAGCGTGCATATACCGAATGCAAGCACTGTAGCCAGGAACGAATGCAACTGGGCGATCAGTGTGCTGCCGAAAAAAACTGCCGAGATGATCAGGGCTATATATCGGAAACGGAAATATTGTTTGTACGGGCCTCGCTTGACATGTGTTTTTTTCAGCAGGACTTCATAACACATGGCCACAGCGCCGGAAAAAAAGAAACCGAACAGGAAGTCTTCAATGCCGACTTTTGTACCTGTTACGGTGGTCGGGCTCCACCAGTCCGTGACATAGATGAATTCGGATAAAACGCCGCCGATGCCAAACAGGAACGACAGCTTGAGCATTGGGGAGCGAAGGTCCGGGCGTACAAAAAAGAAATGCACCCAGAACACTCCGATGGCAAGCGTTCCAATCAGATAGCTGTAGCTGTAAATGTCATTCACTTGTTAAAACCCACTCCTGTTTTTTGTAGTTATAGCAGAAGATTCTCTGCATGGGGCATAGGAATTTTTCTTATTTTTTTGCTGAAGCCGATGCAGGGGTGGAGTATGCCCAAACAAGCCAAGTTGATGGGAAGCATAGTCGCATGTGATGTGAGTCACAAATTATAGATCGGGACACTCAAAGGAAATGGTCAAAATCAACGCTTTGATTTCGGGTTGTGCCCTCCAATATCAGGTTCAGGTTGGGACATGCAGGGCCTGAAATGATCTTCCGAGTAGCCACAATAAAACTATGTACACGCAAATAATCATAACATAGGATGTAGATGCATTTTTTATCCTAGGAGGTGGAGGCTGTGGTCGGAAATTCCCCGGAAAACCCCAACTACAATTTTACGATCGTGAAAGCATTTGCGATTTGTGCGGTAGTTTATTTAATCGTCGGCGCGCTGGTAGGCGATATAATTGCCTGGCAGTTATCATTTCCCTCGTTGAACCTGAATGAATATCTCAGCTTTGGACGCCTGCGTCCCCTGCATACGAATGCGGTAATTTTCGCATTTGGTGGCTGCACCCTGATGGCCACTGCCTTTTATGTGGTACAGCGTACCTGTGCTGTCCCTCTCTGGAGTAACAATCTGGCCTGGTTCACCTTCTGGGGCTGGAACCTGATT
>Ga0209919_1000125_pt1 | contig 39178 bp, 56 predicted proteins | sample SalPon2A_C_D2_MG_FD_185721 | JGI IMG/M metagenome (GOLD analysis project Ga0209919, IMG submission 185721) | Soil microbial communities from South San Francisco under conditions of wetland restoration - Salt Pond MetaG R2A_C_D2_MG (SPAdes)... | ecosystem: Environmental > Terrestrial > Soil >... | reverse complement strand
GTGTGGCGACGGGATTGTGGAGCTTATTTTCCGGTGCTCTTGGAATCGCATCGGCGGCAGAAGGTACAGCGGCGGTCACAACGGGAACGCTGGGAACGGCGATGATGGCGGCGATCGGTCCGATTGTGGCAGTGGGCGCGGCGATAGCCGGTGTAATCGCGGCGGTGAGTAATTTTAATAACACGGTGGCGACGGGCGTCAGTTATGCGCGCGGGCAATTAGCGGATGAATTAAAGAGTGGGGCAGTCAACCGACAACAATTGGACGCGGCATCGTTCGGAGCGGTGGCGAGTCAATTTGGTGGGGGCATTGTGGGTGATATAGCGGCGCGGTTATCGTATAGCAATGTCAGCGATCGGATCGCAGGCAAGGCGAACGGAGGCGATGTGGTGGCAGGACAGCCGTATATGGTAGGGGAACGTGGACCGGAATTGTTCACGCCGGATCAAAGCGGAGCGATTACGCCTAACGGCGCGATGGGTGGCGTCAATATTTATGTTACCCAACAGCCAGGGGAGAATGGTCAGGCGTTTGCCGGGCGGGTGGTGCGTGAGATGGTGCGGCAGGGGGTGACACGTGGTTAACCCTCACCGGATTCTGAATAAGAGCTTTTATATAGACACCTCATTTCTAGGGAGGTTACATGGATAGCCTCGTAAGATTCGGGACGGGAAGCGTTCAAAGTCGGACGTTTATCCAACGCAATCAAACCGAATATAGCGATAATTTCGCCAACATCCGACAGACGACGACGAATGTTCCGGGCAAGGACGGCGGTATTTCGCCATATGGACTCGGACGCGGTCCGAGCGAAGTCGGGAACGTGCGTTATGTGACGTGGGTGAAAACGGGTGAATTCGGGGGCATGGGGCAGATCGGCTATGATGTGAGCCAATTACGGCGCATGGCATCATGGGGGATGCAACGGTTATTCAAGTTGCACGAAAACGGGGAATTGATGTGGACGTGGGCGAGCTTATCCTCATTCAATAGTCCGCAAGTGGCAAATCGTGTGCCGCATTTACAGCAATTGTGTCAGATGACGTTCCAGTGTCCCGATGCAAGATGGTACAACAAGCCGGAAATGGTGTTCTGGAACGACGGCTTCAACTGGGATGACGCGGAGCTGATGCTTCCATCGCTCAAGCTCGATCAATCGTCAGTGCTGGATGGTTCGACGGTGACAGTCACGAATCGCGGCAACGCACCAGCGGCGGCATGGGTTCGATGGGAAGGGAACGGAAGCGATACGTTTAGCAATCCGTTAATCGAACGTAAAAACCAGTATGGTGAAGTGGTTGATAGCCTGCTATACACTAAAAATTTCGCGGCGACGGATGTGATCGAGATCGATGCACGGACGTATACGGTCACAGATGAAAGCGCATTGACACGCGGGAGCGGGGCATGGCTGGAAATTCCTGAAGGCGATACGACGCTGTATATCAGCGGAACGTTTGCGGGACATGCACTATTCACGATTGATTTCTGGGATACGTGGATATAGCCCTCACCCCTAACCCCTCTCCCAATGGGCGAGGGGGAAAGTTAAGAAAGTATTGATGGTTCAGCTCCATCGATGGAGCTAAGACAAGACATTATCAAGAAAGCGATAAAGACATGGCGAGTGATCCATATGCAGGATTGGCAAAATTAATGCAGGATATAGACGACGTTCGCGCACAATTGCGGGTACTGGAGCAACAACATCAGACGCTCAGTGACCGGCTACGGACGCAACTCCGCGCGCTGTACCTGCCGCAAGGCGATGAATTGCGCCTTGTAGAGACGCCGGATACAGGCGATGTCGTGATGCTCGAACGCATCGACAAAAACAGGGCGTTCGAGCTATTTCAATATCCCGTATTGAGGGCATCGAACGAACAACCGGGCGATCTGGTATTCAGTGCCGATGGGATTTATTCCAAACGCAACAAAAAACGGATCAAGCTGGAAGTTCAGCCACCAAGAAAGCAATCTACATAAAAGGGATTATTGAGACGTGATTTATCTGTGGGCAGAGGTTTACAACGCGGCGTATAGTGCGCCTAAAACAAATAATGTGATCCCGCTGGCGACAGCACGGATTACGCGCGCGTTTGATGGACCCGGGTCAATCGATATTGATTCGCCGGTGATCGGTCTAGAATTTCTGGCACGGGCGCATGATCTACTCACGGTCAAATCAGTGGTCGAAATCTGGTGGCAGGAGGAACCGAAGACGCCAATTCTCAAAGGTGCAATGGTAGTTGAGAAACGGCAGTTCGTGGAAGATGCCCAGGGTTTTCGGTTGAAAGCAACGGGTTCAGATGTTATGAGCCTACTGCTTAACAAATCAACGAATTATGCGCGGTCTTATGCGGATCAAACGGTGCAGACGGTGGTATCGGCATTGCTGACGCTGGCAGGATGGACGGCGAGTTATGATAGTGTGAGCGGGAATATCAGCACACGATTTGACGGGGCGAGTGTATTAAAGGCATTACAGGCGATAGCCAGTCAAAAAGGCTATCACATGCGCCTCACCAGCACGTTTAAAACGCTGGAATTCGGGGCATTCGGTGACAGCAATGGCTATACGCTACGTAAATTTGAGGGCGATCATCCCGAAGTGGAACGGGCGTCAACGGTAATCCCGATTGAATCAATGAAAGTTCTCGACAACAGCGCGGACATCGTGAACAAGATTTATCCAAGCGGTGCAGGGGATGGAGACAGCTTCCTGACGCTGGAACAATCAACAGCGGTCACGACCTATACACGGCAGAGTGAAACGGGTCCCGACGGGCGAACGGTCTATTATTATTCCGATTCCACCAGTATCACGGCTTACGGGACAATTGAGGCACGAGTAAACTTTAAAAAAATCGCGCCAACGGGAGCCAGTGCAACTGAAGTTGCTAACGCGAGCGATGATCTGGCAATCGCGGCGAATGAATGGCTAGCACGGCATAAGGACCCGGTGGAACAATTGACGGTGCATGTATTTAAGCCGGATGTCAATTTTGCGGTGGGGGATAAGGTGGCTGTGGATTATATCGGCGTGGTCAATCAAAACGGTGTGCCAAATACACTGGTGGACATCAGCGGCGATTACTGGATTTTGAGCGTTGACGAAAGTTTGAGCATGAGCGGCGAAAGCGTTGCTCTGGATTTATCGAACATTGACCGGGTGGCGATGGGGGAAGAACAAATCATTGTGGGACAGGTGGACGCGATCGACGTTCAGGAAGTGGGTTATCAAGCGACGCTCAATAAGTATGTGTGGGGTCCGTATCAGTCGCCGATGGATGCCAGCAACACCGGCACGAGCGAGTTTATCATCGACGATCAAACGGTTGATATTGATAAGGTAACGTTGTATATCACAACAACACCGTTTGGGAGCACGGCGAAAAGCGCGGCCCATAGGCATCAGATGTTTAACTGGATAAGCTCGAATGCTGATCTGGCAGGCAATAATATTTTTTCGGCGGCGGCGGATGCGGGCGCGGTCGGATCGACGACGGTTGTTCTGGCCGTCGCCTCATCAGTGGGGGATATTTATACTGTTAGCGCAGATGGTGCTCAAGAGTATGGAGTTTATACAGACACGGATTACCCGGATCATGTGTCGATTACGGTTAACGGAACGACGGTGGCGAGCAACCTCGATACATCTGGCGCGGGGTTAACCAACCTCGAAATTAACATCACCGATGAAGTGCGCAATAAAGTCGGAGGATTCCAGACAACCCATCCGATCGTCGCCAGTTGTACCGGCGGGCAGGGCGAAATCAGGTTTCAAATCATGGTACAGAACATCATTACACGCGGAAAGGCGGCATAAATGGGAAGCAATGCAAACCATACCTCATTAACAGGTGGATTAGGCGCGGCGGATACACTCACGGCTTTCAACGGTGCTCTGAGTGATCTTGACGCGGCATTAGTGGCAAAAGTCGCCAACGGATTTACACAGGCGGCAGTCTTCCGCAATCAACAGACAAATGGCACCCGCGCAGGAGCGAGTCTGGCGGCTGATTGGAGCGTGCGCACATTCAATCAGATTGTGAACACCGGAAATGCGTTTTATGCAACGGATAGCAATCAGATCACACCGGACGCAGGGACGTATATCTTATTTGCGATATGCCCGGCTTATAAAGTGGGATTGCATAAAGCGCGATTAAAAAATGTGACAGCCGGAAATGTGACGGCTTATGGTAGCGTCGCTATTTCGCCAGCGGCTAAAAACAGTATGACAAACGCTTATTTGCTGGCAGTGTTCGCGGCGAACGGGACGGATGCGTATCAGGTCGAACATTACACCGAATTGGCGGTCGCAAGCTACGGGCTAGGTATCGACAATAGTGTCCCGGCGATTGAGGAAATTTATGAATTGATCATCTTAATCAATGTATCTCCCACGAGCGGCGGCAGTGCGGCGTCATTCGGCGCAATTACGATGTTACAGCCTACAGGATTTGTCAGTGCGAGAGAAATTAATTCGCGTCTGGCACAATTGGATGAGAACATTGGAAATTTGCTGGTGCAATCAGGTTCAACCCCTTCCGTGGCGCGGGTCTACGACAGCAAGGCGACGACAGTAGACGGCGGCGGATCAACCGGCGCAACGTGGGTACAACGTGATTTAAACGCAGAACAGGACCCGGATAATATCGTAACGATTGCGGCAAACCGCTTTACTCCGACAGCCGGAACCTATCTAGTATTTGCATTTGCTCCGTCTTATGAGGCGTTGACACATAAGATTCGATTGGTGAATCACACCGATTCTGATACGGTTGTGATTCAGGGGCAAAGTACCAGCGGATTAGGATCAGGAAGCGGATTCGGCACAGCGGCGTTTTTAGTCGGACTCATTACGGCGAATGGCACGGATGAATATCAGATAGAGCATTATGTTGATACGACGATTGCAACAAACGGATTTGGTCTAGCGGTCGATGACGGCACAGAAGAGAATTTTGCACAGGTTTTACTAGTACAGATTCCATAGGAGGCGATGTGAGTACAACCTATCACGATGCCATAGCGACTGATGGCGCGATTACTGTACAGGTCGCTAATACGCCGATGAAAGCCATCGAGGACGCGATTAATACGGCGTCAGGTTCCGTCAGTGATCTAGCGGCGGCGGTAGTAACCGACACGGAATTGACCACTACAGACGGCGGGACCGCAAGTAATACATGGAATAATGCCACGCTGAATACAGAAGATGACGCCGCCGGTATTGTCGCGGTCGCAGGGAATCGCTTTACTCCGACAGCGGGAACTTATCTGGTGTTGGCGTATGCGCCGGGTGTGGACATTGGACATCATAAGCTGTTGCTGTATAACGTTACACAGGGATCGGAGGTGGCACACGGGCAGAACGCAACGGCAAATATTACCGCAAACGCCGGAACGCCGGCATTTCTGGCGTATATCATCACAGCAAACGGGACTGATGCGTATCAGATTCAACATTATGCGACAACATTGAACATCGGCGATGGGCAGGGCGTGAATACCGGTGATGGTGGTGATGAGGTCTATCTCACGGTCCTATTGTTCAAAATCCCGTCTTGATTCGTTATATATGAGGGTGGCGCATATGCTTAAGGTGATCCATAACATTCCCACTTCCCTAATTACTTCTCTTGCCCCCAAGAGAGCAAACGCCCCCGTAGTCACAATCGGGGGTGTTTTGTTTTTGTCTACATAAGGAACTTTATATAGAGGGGAATTCGTTATATAGATGAGGCTATGCGGATAATGGTATGATAATCATACGCAATCATTAAGGAATTATAGACGTGTCCGAGCAGACGCAAGATATGGAGAATGAAATACAAGCTCCGCCGGTAGAGGTGACGATTGAGAGTCTCAAACAGTTCCGCGAGAATCTAGAACGGTCGATCCAGCAGAAATTGGATGAATCACAGCGTGCGACGCAGAAGTCCATCGACGACGCCTTGAAATCAAGCGGCTACATCAAACAAGATGAAGTTGATGAGGCGATTAAATCGGCACTGGTAGAGTATCCAAACTATGATGCTACCAAGCAGATCGTTCACGCGGCGGTTGATGGCATGGAAAGCCAGATGAAGGAAATTGATGCTCAATTGAAAGTGTTGAATAAGAATCTCGATCAATGGCTAGAGATACGGACGGTGGCAATCGGTAACGCCGATGACATCCGCGAGTTAAAAGCGGGACATAACGATCAAGAAAAGGCGTTGGCAAAACTGGATGCAGAACGTGCGATGATGGTGGCGAATTTTAAGGCGTTAAACCTGACGATTTCAAAGGAAAATGGGGTATTGGATCAGCTACGAGAGACACGGGCATCTGTCAATAACAATACGCGGACGCTGGATAATTTAACAAACAACGTCACCGCGATTATTGATTATGTGGCACAGGCGAAAGCGGCAAAAGCACGGCGTCAGTTATTTTATGATAACTTATGGTCAGTGGTAAAAAACTGGAAAGCCTGGGTGATTCCGGGGGGCGGAGCGATCGGGGTTGTGATTGCGGAAATTTTACGTTTATTGGGTAATACCAAGTGAAAGGAGGCTATGATGCAAGGTCTACAGGAAAGCAAGCGGTTTAAGGCAGGTGCATTAGGCACATTGATTATACTGGTAATCGGGCTGTTGCAAGTGTTTGTTCCTGACGTGGGAACCAAGCTGGCACAGCACACGGATCAAATCTTGATGCTAACAACGATCCTGATGGGATTGTTCGGTATTGAGGATGTGGTTCTCGCGTTTAAGGGCGTTCCAGTGGTCCCGCCGGATGAGCCGGTAACGGACGCTCAATCACCAAGCGTTTAATATTTTACCCTCACCTCCTGCCCCCTCGCCTTGGGGAGAGGGGGTGTCCGATTGGAGCGAATATGAAACAGTGGTTTTATGATGGTGTGCGACAGGTCCACGAGCCGATGCCACGCGGTAAAGTGTGGGCGTGGCGGCTGATTGTATTGCTGGCGGTGCTGGCGGCGATAGGCTTGTTGATGCTCAATAATGGAGTATTGAAATAAAAAAGGCTGATGGGAGTTCAGCCTTCGGGGATTAGCTATCATCTCAATGTGGAGAAATTACGTTACGAATTCGTTAAGCTGATTATAGCGTATTGTTGCAATCAAGCCAAGTGCGGTTATCTACATAATATACGGGTCGATATTCCGCAATCAATACCGCCACGAGGGGCGGTCTGGTGATTTATGCGCCAGACCGCCGCGAAAGCTAATCCCATTGGGCTAAAAATTCATCGGACAACTTTTGTATAGGCAACGGCGTGCCCAAGATATATAGAGCCATAAAATGCTCTCTTGGACGATGTTGTCTGGCTTCTTCGAAATGCTCCACCTTGATATGGTGGAGCATATTGCGTGGACAATAGGTCAAGAGATGAATCCACTCGCCTTTTTGACTTGGCGATTTAATTTGCTGGGAGGTCTTTAAGGTTTCGCTCCATGCCGATGAGTACCAGGAACGGAATCGGATGAGCTGGCCGGTTTCCTCATCATAGGACATCCAATCTTCTCTCATTAAATTGATTGAACTACTATCGTTATATAATATCATTCTCAATTTCTCCTTAGTTTTGTAGTCTTACCAGACACTTAACGGCGGTCTGGGTTGGTTTTTTAAGATAGGGATTTTATCCCCTAAAATCACGGCGGCACCAGACAAAGGCTGGGTGTCGTCTAGCAAGGTATGTCAGATGTTTCGCGTCTTTTGTCGCAAAGACGGAGTCGTGTTCTGGCTTGTCGATGCCAAAAATAGCCCGGGATGACACCGACCCGGACAGAGAAAATATTACAAACGGTATACCGTTTGCTTCATAAATTTTGCGACCATGTAGGTCTGTTTTTTCTGATTCTGTGATGTTTATCTTTTTTATTGATCCACCAAAATATGGCTCTCCATCTCTCCTAATGCGGATTGTGACATCCGCATCAGAATCGTTGAATATGACTGTTCCTCGTTGCCACCGTTCGTTGTTTAAAACTATTTCTGCTTTCATTTCATCTCCTTAGTTGTTTTACCAGACACTTAACGGCGGTCTGGCGTTGACCGTTCTACCACTGTAAATTCTTCTTCTCCGCATTGCTCGCACTCGATACTTCCTTTTTGAGTGTGTCCACACCACAGACACTTATAGGTGCGGTTGTGATCGCCCCAGCCGGGTAATGTTTTGGCGGGTTTATCCTGACATGCTTCGTTCAGCGTGTCGCGTACCCACCCGCTCAGCGACTGGTAGCCGTCTATTTTTCGTTGCGTCTCCCACGCCTCTTTCTCAGCGGCGGAGCTTTTCAATTCTGTTCGTTTCATGTATAATACTCCCTGCTCGTAAAGGGCTTCTGATTTGATCCTCCCGTAGAGGGAGACGCGGGGAGTGAAAGCTCCCCGCTTTCGGTTTTAGTATCCGAAATCAGCTCGTTTTGCTTGTTTTATGCAAAAAATGTGACTGCGTATACGTCGTATCCTTCACCATTTCCCCATTCTGCACGGACGGTGGCGGTAACTTTGTTGCGTTCCATGACTTCAAGATCGTGTTCAGCAACAAATTTGCCGAAATCCTCATCCCGTTTTCCAGTGGGGATTTGATTGTAATCGCTCGATATTGCGTAAATTTCAAACGGTTGATTATTGGTTGCTGTCTGTACAACTGGATTCAGCAAGCTGTAGAGCTTGCTTATTGGGTAGGTGCTACCGGGGATAACTTCGGCGTCCCCGTCCAGTGTCCATACGGATTTCCTTTGGCGATTGACCCGTGTGCCATCTTCTTTTGCGGCGCGTATAACGGCATCGATCTGGCGGTCACACTTTGCGCCTTTTTCCATCATCCATGCAGGTAAGTAATAACCCAAACCAAGAGCACGGATTTCTTTTTGTGCCTTGAGCGTAACTTTGTTTTGCTTGGCACTGTTGTATTGGACTTTGGCTTCGAGTAGGATGTTGTTGATTTCATTCAGTATGTCTGTGTTCATTTTAAACTCCTGTGATTTGATCCTCCCGTAGAGGGAGACGCGGGGAGCTTTCACTCCCCGCTTTCGGTTTTAGTATCCGAAATCAGCGGGATTCAATTTGCGGGCTGACTTTTCTGTAATACGATAGATGTTTCCAGCATTGTCAAAAACAGTACCAGTAAAGCCACCGAAAGCGATAGCAACAGCACTACGGGCTGATTTTGGCGTTAATTTCTCAGCATTAGGAAGCTGAACGGTTGCTTGGTGTTGATTGCGGGTTACGGTTACCTCTAACATGATTTTACTCCTCTGATTTAATCTCGTTAAGCTGTATTGCTTAACTATCTATATTATAGCGTAGATACGTACCTTTGTCAAGCATTTCATCTCAATTCAACCCCCCAATTTTTAGGGGGTATTGAACAGATCTACATAATGCCGATAATTTCGACAGGTCTTTTCTGATTCTTGCTGATCTTTTTTAGCCTATAGAAATCACAGTATATGTATTCATTTACGTTAGTCAAACATGTGCGGCAATAACTGTTGAATATGCAATATATTGCCATCTTGAACCGTGACGATTTCGTGCAATTCATCACCGTGTGGTTCATCACCTGTCCATCCCTGCGGATAGATATTGTCCACCCACATTTGTCTGATGACAGCTTCTTCGTCGTCGCTAACAAGCGTAATATGCAAACCATCTGGCGCACCTTCATTGGTCGCATCTTGAATGCGCTTAATCCAATCAAGTCCAACTTGCCGCGCCTCGATATGAATAGGTCCGACTGGCGCACTTTTCCGGTTGCGATAAGTGCCATCAGACTTGAGACTTGGCTTTACCATCATGAGGCGTTGCGCAGGCTGTGCTAGCCACACATGGAGTTTGTCTAACTCACGCAACGGTTCTAGCCATCCCCATTCTGGACATTTTTTAACTAACCAATGGAAGCTTTTGTCTTCGTGGACTACCTGACATTGGATGCAACCTGTCCGAATACCATTTGGGACAAACTCGTCCAGCTTATAGACATCTTCGATACCGCGCAATACAAGCAAGCTATTGCGCTCGTCGTTGAATAGCCATCGGAAAACATGACAGGCGCGCCAGTGGACAATCGGCGCAAGCGCGTTTTTATTTTGCTGATACCAGCCTTGACCGCATTCCCCATCCCCTGTGGAGCATGACGCGGTAATGATTTTGTCGCGTTGGTCGGATTCATTTAGGCGAACCCCTGTAATCAATACCCAGTCATCGCCCAATTGTTCGATAGCTTGCGCCATCGGTTCTTGTTTTAAAACTCGTGTACACCACCGCCGCCGATTAGTCGGATAGGGATAGCCATAGCCTAGCATCTTGACATACAGACGATTTTCAACCGGAGCGCGGACTATTTGCGTTTTATAGCCACGCTGTTCAAGCTCCGATAAGGTAGCTCTAGCAGTGATGTCAAGCGGTGGTAATTCCAAGCCTGTATCGGCGTACAAGATAATTAAGTCAGCAGGTTTGAGCATTCCGCTTTCAATGGCATAAATCACCAGTGATAAGGTTGCGCTTGAATCTTTCCCGCCGCTATAGGTCACAGCTAATTTTTTACCGTTTGCATATGCTTGCAAACTAGCAAAAGTAAGCTCTATGTTGTCGTCATACTGTTCTTGTGGCGAATCCCAAAAGGTAGTCTTTCTTTTTTCACGATCATCTATCCAAGTCATTACTCGCCTACTTTCATTACATATATTCGGGCATAGTTGCAATTAATCATCAAAGCAATTTCGGCCTCCACACCTTATCCAGCACGATACCCCGAATGGCATCATCACATCGGCTATCTTTGTGACCACTGGCGCACCCGGCCTGCAAAATCCACCCCATATTCGGCCTGCCCTGCTGAGTCCAGCCGCACATGGGCAATGATGCCGATGCATGTGTCTGGAATGTTCAGGCGTTGGGATGCCGAGGGTATCAGTGTGATGTCTTCGCCGATGAGCAATAGGTTAATCATGGCATCACATCCCCAAATAAGCTGAGTTGTCTAAGACCGTTGTTCAAGTCAGTTGCTTTATAAGGGTCACTATTTTGCAAGCGCTGGTTAGCAAGGTCTACATAATCTTGTGATAAGTCACAGCCGATATAATGGCGGCCTAAGTTTCGGGCTACTTTTGCAACCGTGCCACTGCCCATAAATGGATCAAGCACAATATCACCGGTGTTTGTCCATGTTCTGATATGACGTTCTGCTAATTCTTCGGGAAATAGCGCTGGATGACCAAAGGCTAATGCGTCAGTTGCGCCATTGAATCCTGTCATCATAAGCCAGACGTTGTAATCTATAGAATCTTGCTGGACTGTATAAAAGTTTTTTCCGTATGATTTCCCCTTTTTCCCGTAGTGCATCTGTTTTTTCTTTTGCCCGTAGTTTTTATTTTTACGTCTGATTTCGTTAAACGTCTCAGGTTCACCCTTGCTCAAAACAAACATATACTCAAAATCGTCGAGATATGCCTTTGAACGTTTTTGAGGTATCGAGTTTTTTTGCCAGATAATCGTCTGATGATTACGGAAACCGACAACCTCATTAAAATAGATTAATTGCTTATGGCTATTTAAGCCCTTGCCATTGTCAGACATTGCATCATCGACTACCCACACCACCACACCACCGGGTTTAATCACCCGGTACAGCTCCTGTGCAATTCCCTCAAAATCCCATGTATAGCCATTGTAATCCCGCAAGTTGTCGTAAGGCGGGCTTGTCACACAACAATCTATGCTGTCACTATCCAGACCGCGCAGGAAGTCGAGTGCGTCCATGCAGACAATCGTGTCTACTATAATCATGGTCTTAGTCCTCCCCTGCTATGCCATCCAAATAGGTATCTATCCCGTTCGCTATAATTCAGCATGTATTGTGTGATTTCATCACATAAGCCTTCGAGTAAACGTGTTTTGCTTTCAAATTTAAGCTCATGACCTTCGATAGATTCCATATCTGATATTGCCTTTAGTATAATAGTTGCTAATTGCATTTCATCCTCATTTCTTTCATCTCCATATAATGCCGATTGATTAACCAATTTTAACATAATTGGTGATCAGGGTTGAATCATAATCCGGTTTCTGTCCGATGTAATGCAGGGTCACAGAACTATCTTTATGGCGTAATGCCTTGGCAATGTCGGGCAGGGGCATTCCCATTTCATAGGCGATGGCGGCAAATGTGCGGCGGGTATCATGCGGTTTAAGTCCGTATTCATCACCCAACACGCCAGCCGTCCGCCTCCAGATCAAGCGGCGCAATCCATCGCCAGTCATGCCGGAATCGGTGGCACCAATTGCCGGGATATGTCCGCCGGTCAATAGACTTTGAATGATGGGTATATCGTCTTCGATATGTTGTGCCTGCTCACCTGCGAGAGCGTTGTATAGATTCACGTATTGCTTGATATAAGAAAAAAGTTCGTGACTAATGGCGATGGGATCAATGTTCGAGCGTTTGCCGCGCACGGTAATGAGCACGTTATCGCCTTCGAGCGTGATGCTATTGGGCGTTATGCGCCCGAGTTCGGATAGACGGAAGGCGGTTTCAAACGCCGTGCGCATGATGACATAATCGCGTAAGCCGGGCAGGGTTTTGGTATTACAGGCACGGAGCACAGCGTTGACCTGTGTTAATGTCAGACGGGTAAATTTGGGGTTCCAGAGGGGCGCGATATTGGTTGTCTCCTGATTGCGGGGTGGCTTGACGGCGATGGCGGCGCGGATGTGCTCGCGGCAATCGGTGACAAAATCGCGTTCGATGCCATGAACGCCGGTGATCTTCTGTCCTGCCAGCTTAGTAAGGAAGATACGCAAGGGCGCGATGTAGCGACTGGCGATGGACGCGGTGGATATGCCGTAATAGGTTTTACCGCCCCGTGTCCACTCCTTTTCCTTGGATAAGTGGGCGATGTATTCCGCAATCAGATCGGCGGTAGGCAACGATAAGGATGATCCGCCAGCCCATTCGAGAAAATATTTTATCCCGGCGACGTATAAATTACGGGTGTGCCGTTCGGGAGTGCGGTCAGAGGGTAGGGCGGCAATGTGGGCGTGAACGGCGCGTAACGCCTGCTTTATGTCGAAATATCGCAACCAAGAGGTGTCAGTAAATTGATCCTCTGATATACTTTGATCAAGGATGGTGAGTGTATTCACGGTGCATTCTCTCCTGATAAATGGTTTTCTCTAGACTAAACGGTCTGGACAAATTCCCCCGTATATCAGACGGGGGTTTTTGTTTCTTACGACTATACAATAAATTTTACCGTATAGTCATGAAAACGTCAAGTGATTAATCAGGGCGCATTGACATAATCAATGTTTGCTACGCGCCAATGTTGATTAGCATTCTCCCAAATATAGAGCGTTGATGTTTTATCATCGCTCAGGATGATTTCGATTTCCATGGAATCCGTATCCAAAACTGTAATCGCCTGTGAGCGGATTAGATCGGCAATTTCTGACGTGTTGTATCCCGCTTTTGTACGAGCATCAATGTTTATATGTGGGTCCTTTTCCGGGACAAGAATAGAAACGCTCGTAATGGAGGTAATGGCGGGGATCATGATTATCGCCTGCCCCAATAATTCGGTTTTTGGGTGGGTGGTCGCTCTCATAGCTGGCGTTACTTTTATCGGTGTTGTCGCGGGCTTGCTGTTGAGATATGCGCCGAATCCTATTATAGCAATCAGCAATAAAATACAACCTCCGCTTGAATTGTTTCTGGGTTTTTCTTTTTTTGCCATTTCTCACCTCTTATGTTTTAAGTTTATTATATGATAGTTTATACAAGGTTGTTAAGATTCCGTGTAATAAATATAATTTCTTGACAAGTCGAGATTGTAGGTGTATTTTAGAGTTACCTCTAGTTAAGGATATTCTATGTCAAATAAGCGAAAGAAAACAAAGAACCGATTTGCGGAACTTCTCGCTAAAAAAGCACGGCGGGAGGAACGACGGATCAGCCCAATTAATGTTATCGAAGAAACTAATCTTGGAAAACCAACAATCTATTCATGGTACAACAATACGGTGACTCGATTCGATCAAAGAATCATCGATGCCCTGTGTGAATATTTAAACTGTGACGTTGGGGATTTACTCACAAGAGAGGAATCGTCAGACGACACAGAAGAAAGTCCCCTGCCAGCTATTCCCGTGTAAAAGTCTACCAGGGGCGACTCAACAAAAGATGACAAATGTGATCGAGTGCTGATTACAAATAAAAATAAGTCTATTTAATTATTTACGTTCCCGATGTCAATGAGGACTCTCCGTTTTACGGTGAGAGTTGGATAAGGTTCATTAAGAGTCGGGGTACTCGGATTTGAACCGAGGACCTCTTGTTCTCCTGCCTTCTTTGCATTTATTTCCTGCCCTCTTTGAATAGCTGAATAACTTTCGGTTGTTCCTGTTTACGGGTAGCCAAGGATTGCACGGCTTCCCTTACTCTCTCATCATCATTCGGATAGTAATGATCGAGCGTCGTTCTTACGTCGGTATGCCCTAATGCGTTTTGAGCGACAGACGGCGGAACGTGCGCATCGGCGAGCCGGTGTCCCAGGCGATGACGGAAACGGTGTGAGCCTACCGGGTGATCAATGCCACAGGTTTTCGCCAGTCTCCAGACGGCTTGAGATATGGCGGCTGGTTTGATCGGTTTGTCTCCCGGACGTTCGCGGAAAACATACGCACCGCTTTTCTTTTTTTTCATGCGTAGCCAATTCTGAAGCGCAATGCGGCATTCATCTCCGAAATAGACAGTACGTGATTTATCGCCTTTACCCGTAATCCAGGCCGATTTGGAGGTTAGGTCAATGTCTTCCAGTCGTAGACCGGCTGCGGCAATGGCACGACAGCCAGTGTCGGCAAGGAAGAGAAGTAAGGCGTAATTACGGGGTGATGTAAAGCGTGCATATTCGAGCAGACGTTCATACTCGATTTCGGATATGGCGCGATCGCGGGGAACGGCGGCGTTGATGGAGGGTAATTTGACGATATGCGCAGGGTTAATGGAGATGTAGCCCTGTGCAATACACAGATTGAATAAAGCGCGCAGGCTCTTTATGTGCTTACGGCGGGTAGCAATCGACCAGGTATTATGATCCTCCAGTAGCGGTATCCAGAATATTTTCTGGAAGGTTTCAGCATCAATGGATGCTAACGCGCGATCTGTACCCAGATATTTCATCAAATAAGTTGTCGCCTGTTTGTAGGCTTTTTTGGTGCCGGTGTTATCGATGCGATTTAGGAATAGTTCTACAGCCGATTTGAGTTTCATAGCTAATCTCCCTGTAGGTTATTTTAGCACAAATTTAATATTAGATGAAAGGAATTGGAGAATGTCAGATCAACCGCAACAAAAGCCAGCGGAATTACCGGATTATCCGCAAACGGCGGATGAGAAAATGGTTGATCCCGAATTATTTACAGCGGGATACAAGGCCTTCAACGAAGAGACGGGTGAAACCATTGTTATCCGCTATCCGACGACACGCGATAAGTTCATGTGTACGCTGTCAAACGGATGGACAGAATTCGATGTGGAATTGAGCATCGAGAGGATCCAGGCATGGGGTAAGCCGGTGGTGGAACCGACGGTACCGCAACAGGTGAGCGCGGAAGTCGAGAAGACGCTAGAGGAACATTTCGGCGGCGGGTCGATTGTCAATCCGGGCGTCAAGCATGAAATAGATGTCGCAGTTTTCACGTTTGATGAAATTAAGGAAGGGGAAGCATCGGCTTATTTATCTCAAATGGCGGCGAATGCTTGGCAAGTTACTTACCGTGAATTCCGCAATAAGGTTCTGGTGGTCATGCTGGAGCGATTGGTTAAGGCGGAATAACGCCCTCACCCCTTGATCCCCTCTCCCACAGGCGAGGGGGAAAGAAGTCTAGATAAAAGGAGTTATTTAGAGATGAAAGATTGTCCTTTATGCCACAAAGACGGACTGGAATTGAAACGAACACCGATTATCCGTGATGGACATCTATATGATGCGGTTCTACTCACTTGTGATGATGGACACCAACAGGCATGGTGGAAAGATATTGAAAATGCATGTGTCTACGATGAACCGGAAAATGATCGGGTTGTTCCGTTGTTCGATCGGGTGTGTGTCGTTTGTGGTGCGCCGCGAATGGTATCCAAGACAGGGAAACAGTTAACGATGTGTGTTGATTGTCAACAGGAATACTGGCGGAAAAAGAAAGAGAATCACACGCCAGCGAAACGGAAATCGCGTAAAAAGGCGGTTAACGCGAGTGAGAAGAACATCGATCAATTGATTGCGGGAAGCCTGCCAGAGAAACATGAGCGGCGGGTATCGCCAGTGATTGACAAGATTGCACAAGCGAACGATCGGCGGGCGAAAATCCGGCGCAAAATCAAGGCGTTTGACCATGACTAGATTTACAGTGTGGATCATCCATGAAAATAAGCGGGTCCGGATCACCAATGATCTAGCGGTGCCGGATGATGTGCTGATCACATCCTATGATCAAATGAATGATGTGGCGCATGAATTCAGCCACTTTGCGGACGCGGTGGAATTCGGCGTCAATAAGGCGCGGAAGCTTCACTATATACCGGTGGTCGTTATGGTGAAGAAACTGAAGAAATAAGGTTAGAGGGTGAGTGCTACGTTGTTGGATGAGGAACAACCTGCAACGTGGCACACAACTATAGTATATAGGAAGGTTACAGATTATGAAAACTATAGGTTTATTTAATGAGAAGGGCGGTGTCGGGAAAACGACACTGAGTACGCATCTGGCGGCGGGCTTGGCATTGCAGGGCGCGCGGGTGTTGTTAATCGACGCCGATGCACAGGGACAAGCAACACGGGCATTAGGGCTGAAGAAAAGCCCGGCACTCTATGACTTGCTGGTGCGGGAAGACACCGATTGGCGGAATGTGCTTGTTGTTCCAGCGCGGGAAGTGTGGGGAAGTGATAAGGATGGCAAGGGAACGCTGGTGGTACTGCCAAGTAACAAGGAAACGCGCTCCATCGGCGAAAATATGAGTGATCCGATGGTGCTCGCAAATCGATTGGCAGAAATAGCCCCGGTGTTTGATTATGTGGTGATTGATACTGCGCCCACCCCATCTCTATTTCATGTGGTGGTGTATCTGGCGACTGACCATGTTTTGTATCCCACCGAGACGGAGAATTTCAGCCTCGATGGGTTGAATGAATCGCTCAAGACAATGGCAGGGCTAGAAAAACTGGCTCCGAAATACCAAACCGAGACGCCATTGATTTTAGGCGTTTTGCCGAATAAGTATGACGGTCAATTGATATCACATAAGAAGGCACTGGAATTCCTGAATCAGAAATTCCGCGATGATGTGTTTGAACCGATCAAGGATTTGACGGTGTGGACACAGGCGAGTTTCTTATCGCGTCTGCTCTATTCCTATCAACCAAAAGGGGAAGCGGTCAAGCAGATGTGGCGGCTGGTGCATCGGGTGGAGGATATGGTTCATGGATAAATTAAACGATGCGACTGATCCATTCGGGAATGATAACTATGAACCGCTCAGTTTGAGTGATGCAGATAAAATCCTTTATGGCGATCTGCCGAAATCAGACAAGCGGGTGATTCCGACGGTGGACATTTCGCAATTGAAAGCGGACATCACACAACCAAGGCGAGCCGTACCGACATCGGTTCGCGGCATGTGGGGCGGACTAGCTCAAGATGTGCCGGGCTTGTTACGACGGTGGGCTATCAAGGCGGAGGAAGAATTGGAAACGCCGATTGCATTGCGGGCGATCCTGCACGGGAATCACGACGGACTCGATATTGATCCCATCACGCAACCGATCGCGGATAAATTCGTGAGTCTGGCCAAACTGGCGGCGGGTATCCACCGCGACGGATTGATCAACCCTATCCAGATCGAAAAGTCCGGGCAGGGCGGGACGATCATCATGGGCGAGCGGCGATGGCTAGCCTTCCATCTATTGCGCGAGCATGTAGACGGTGAATTATACGCCAGAATCCCGGCGGAAGATAAAAAGCGCGATGTCTGGAAGCAGGCACAGGAAAACGGGAACCGTCATCCCTTGAACGCTATTGAGATGGCGCGGCAGTTGGCGTTACTCATCATGGATATGTACAAGGATGATGACGGAGTGTCATTTGACACATTTGATACACTGGTGAATGCGGGTGGGTGTGACCGTCCGTTTTATGCACAGGTGGCAGATGGAAATATGTTCCAGATTAAGCGGGGATTTATGGGGCATATCCTGATAGCGACGGGATTAAAGAGCCGTCAACAGGTGGGACAATACCGCGATTTGCTGAATCTGCCAGATCATGAATGGAATAATGCGGATGAAGGCAATTGGCGCGAGTTCCGCTGTCGGTTGATTCTTCATCCCCAAACAAGAACCGTAAAACCGCCCTCCCCCACCGTCGAAAATGAAGATGATTGGACGGTTGAAAATGGAGATATGTCAACGGTAGTTGACATAAGTCCTTCCCCTGCCGATGAAAATGAGACACTTACGCCGTTTGTATCTCACATCAAGCGAAATGTTAGTCCTGAACCGTCTGCCACAAATGAGGGTGATTTACAGGTGGGTCAAGGTCGATCTTACCGCTATGAAACTGATGACGAATGGGAACAACCACAGCGGCGGATAATCGACGACGGTCAGATTCCATTGAGTGCAGTCACAGAGCGCAAACAAACGCTATGGGTATTGAATAACTTAGCGGATGTGTTTGCTTATCAATTTGAATTAAAGCAGGAGGCAAAAGCATTACAGTTTTTGCGCTCCATCACGGGGGAATATATCCGCGAGCAGGTACAAGCGGGTAACGTCACATTTGTTAATGATGTTTTCGAGATGACAAACGCGGCAATGGAGACGATCTGGAGTCGTTGTCTAGATGCCATCGCGGAATTATTTAACGACATGGGAACGATCCTGGATAAGGAAATTGAGAAACTGGAGGGTGAGGAATAGTCCTCACCCCTCACCCCTTGATCCCCTCTCCCATAGGCGAGGGGAAAAGAAGTCTAGATAAAAGCGTTTATGAGGACACAATGATTACAGGACAATATAGAATCCGGCTGACAGAGTGCCGGTACAAAGAAGCGTTTGAGAAGATCACGGGGACGGACGAATTGAACGTGATGTTTGATTGTCCGCTGAAAATGTATATGAACGGGAACGCGGAACCGATCACGGGTTATATGGTAGACATGGAAGCGTTTACACCGGTGGAATATGAACGGTTTCTCGGTGTGCTGGCAGGTGAGATGCAGATGAGCCGTGAAGATGTGGACGCTCTGCTAACGGTGCAGGGGTTCATGATCGCGGCTGATGAGTGTCAATTGCTGAGTGATGAATACGATCATCTATATAGGAAAGAAGATCATGATTAAGCGGGGATTGATGGCGGCGGGAATCGTCATATTGATTGACTGGCTGATTTTCTGGCTGGTAGCGGCGCGGGATTGGATTGATCCGGCGGAGACGGCTTATCACGGGGGTAAGCCGATCCTTGAAGATGAGGACGCGCTTAAATTACAGGCGCGGCTCGCGGAACTTCTGGGAGAAAAAGAGGCGGCGATTGTGCAGAAGTTCCGCGAGTGGACGGAAGTTAACCGGCGTGATGCACGGAATAGTCATGGCGGCTATGTATGGACATATGGCTCGTATCGCTTCTGGCATGAGAAACATTTTTCATGGTTTTCGGAGCGTTGGTTCAAGGAATTGATTAGAAAGCTCGAGCAAATGGGCGTAATTATTTCGTGTGACGATGCCCCATTTTTAAGACGACGCGAAAAGGCGTATCGAGTGGATGAATTGCGGTTGGATGGTCTTCTCAATCATGGGGAAGAAAGTTCTCAATCATGGGGAAGAAAGTTCCCAATGATGGGGAAGAAAGTTCCCAATGATGGGGAAGAAAGTTCCCCATATACAAATAAGAAACCAAGAAAAGAAAACAGCAATGCCTTATCACAAGCAGAAACACCACCAACACCAGACGCGCGCGCGAAGCGTGATGATGGTGGTGATGAATTAAATATTCCAGATACGGGAGAATTTGATTCGATCCGGGAAGATGGCATTGACGACACGGCGACATTCGAGCCGGTATTGATGGCAAGCGGGGCAGATGCTCCCCCCTATTCCGCCGGTCCCCCCTCAATGTTGGCCCGATTGATAAGGGAGGATATACCGGGCTTAACGCAGACCGTAACAGAGGGTTTGATTCAGCAATATGGTCAAACAAAAATGGCGTTAACGGTGGCATATGCCAAAAAACACAAAGACGGCTTGAGGAATCCGGCGGGATTTGTGATCGATGAATTACGGCGGAATCGTCTGGTGATACAGGCGGCGGATGTTGAATCGTATGGGTTCGGGCGATACGATGATTATTTCGCCCTCACCCCTGCCCCTCTCCCAATGGGCGAGGGGGATTGTGACACGTGTCCGACGTGTGGCGGGTATGGTCCCAATGCGGGGATAGCGTATGAATTACAGCCATGTACATGCAAGGGAGTTAAGGCTCATGGGTAAAAGTAAACGGCGCGGGCGTCAGGTGGATGTGAAAGATGTTGTGATTCGTGGATTGCAGGATCGTCTAGCCAATGTGCGGGCGGAGAATCAGCGGAACATACAAGCGGCACAGGTGACGCATGAAAAATGGGAGAGCGAACGGGCGCGGCGGCTGGCAGTCGAAGCGGAGAATTTGCAATTGAGTGCGGATTGTCGAAGTCTTAAGGCGCGGTTGCTGGTGGTTGAGGGGGTGCTGAAAAATTTAGAGACGGGCGTTTAGGTCGAAATAAGCGACTTCTATCGACACAGGAGAATATTGATATGACACAGGAAGAATTGATCAGTGAATTAGAACAAGCCTTCTACGAGGATACTGGATTGATGGGTGTGCCAACGGAGATCAGTAAATTGATCGACGAACACGCAGAGGATGATTATTGGCACTGGCAAATGATTTTATTTTTAGAATGGACGCTTGAGAAAATCGGGGAGGGGTCTAAATAACTGATGTTATGTAGACAAGATTGGCGGCGTGTTTCAATGGGAGAATTGGGATATAATTGGGATAAGCGGAAGGGATTCCTAGCATCTCAATGTGGGCTAGACAGGAGACACTAGGAGATCATGTTTGACGATTTGATTATCACAGCGGTCAGTAGGCTTCAACGAACTTACAAGAATGGGGTATTCCCGTTCCAAGTTCAATCTAAGTTGCCAGTGGTGGCGAGTGAGGGCTACATTCGCCGGAATATGGAACGAATGTGGCGAGACGGAAAATTGATTCGATTAGGCGGGTATGGCTCGCGGCGCGGGTATCTGGTGATCGATGCCTGGGAGATCATCCGGCAAGGCGTTCTGCCTGTACCTGATTTGATTCAACATCAGAGGGTGAGTCGATCCATGCGGTTTGAGTTTAAGCGGGTGGATTTAAAATCAGTGATGGAAGCGCGGGAATGGGTGGCGTAAGGCGTCACCCCATTTTTGAGGAATGTGTCAAAAACGTGGCGAAATGATAGAAAAATGCCTCAAAATGGGGCATTTTTGATTTAAAAGTGGACGGTTTCGTTACAGATGGATGTCTAGATGTAGTGTAATGATACGATTTCGTATAGCCAAGTATGCGCTTGAAAAAATCGGCGTATGATTTGACAGATTTTGACAGTGGGTGGAGATTGCGCAAGATGGCAAGCATCACAATCACCAAATTTAAAGAGGCTCTTGAAGGTTCCTACGGCAATGTTTCCGAGATTGCGCGGCGGTGTGGGTGTTCGCGGCAGACGGTCTACAACTTTCTCAAGAAACGTCCGGAATTAAAGAAGTCGCTGGAACGGGCATCTGACGAGATTGTCGACCGGGCGGAGTGGTGGTTAGCGCAATATTTGAATCCGGTCAATGCAGACAAAAAACCGAAAACGGATGATGATGGAGTGCTGGTGAAACCGCCATTCGATGTGATCAAGTACGTATTATCAACGCGGGGCAAGCGGCGCGGGTGGACATCCAGAGTTGAGGTAGCAGAGGCAGGTGTTCCGATTATGGAGCTTCCCGACGATGTGCGCGAGTATTTAGCGAAAGTGGGCGCGGATGAGGAAGAGGTGATGTCTGAAGCGGTCAATCAATTTGTGGCGATGATGCGGGAGGCAATCGAAGAGAGCAATCATGAATGAGACACAGGTGAAATTGATCGAACAATATGGCGTGATTGTCCTGCCGGATACGATTGATCATGATGCTTATATGCAAATAGTTGAATCTTTCTATTTTGCGCACAGCATCAAACGCAAAGAATTACGGATATTCTGTCAGGGGATGGGCGGAGAAACCAATTGCGCCTTGGCGATTGCCGATATGATCCAACACCGGGGGAACTGCGTTGGCTTACTACCGGGTCAAGCGGATAGTTGCCACGGCGATGTTTTTCTAGCGTGTCAAAAGCGGTATGTGTTCCCGCTGGCGTGCTTGGGTATCCATTCCTCAAAATACTTCTTCGACAGCGGAACCAAAATGGATATTTCGGGGGCTGAAAACCGATTTCGCATGATACAGAGTTATGATGGACGGACAGCGCGGATCATGGCGATGGCATCCAATAAATCCGGGGTCTTCTGGGAAGATCGTATGAGAGCGATCGGGTCCGATGGCGTCCAACATTTAACGGCGTATGAGTTAGTCTGGTTTGGTATGGCGCGTCCGATTAGTGAATTAAGGCAAGAATTCAAGGGCATTAATCGAGATGCTGTGGCTGTACAAGGTGACTAGTGAGATTAGAGGATATGATGAGAGAACGAATTGTATTTGAGGTTGAGGGCGGGACGCTGGAAATCACACAAATGACGGTGATGGTGTCATTCAAGTTGACGTTTGGCGATGGTGTGATTCACGGGCAGGGGCGGACGGTCGAACATGCGAAAACTGTAGCGGGTGAATTGTATCTCGAACGGACAGGGCGTGAGCTGGTGTTCGCGGAAGAGAAGAAAAAGACAACCGCGAAAGACGACAAGTAATCGTCATAACCGGAATTATGTAGAATGATATGAGTGCATCGGGAAGCAATGTAAAGCTTCAAAAAACTCTTGGAACAAATCTAGCGGCGCGGCTGGTGAATGTCTTCACTAATCCGCCGCTTTTTGATTCCATGCGCGAAATCGACGAGCGTCACCCCAAGCAAGCGGAATTCATCCGGGCGAATGACAAACATCTGGCGATGATCGGTGGCATCGGGAGCGGGAAAACACGCGGCGGTGCCATGCGAGCGATCCGGGCGGCGTATGGATGGATCGGGCAGGAGCGGATTGACACACCGAATCTAGGTATTGTGACGGCTCCGACATACCCCATGTTACGCGATGCCAGCTTGCGAACATTTTATGAAGTGGCGGATCGATATATTGAGGGGATGAATCGGGCTACGGGTGAGATGCGTCTCAAGAATGGAAGCGAGATTCTGTGGCGTAGCACGTCGAATCCTGAACTATTGCGCGGTCCATCGGCGGCGTGGTGGTGGGGTGATGAGGCGGCGATGTATGGCAAGGACGTGCGCAACATCATGATCGGGCGTCTGCGGCAGGGCGGGAAAATGGGGCATGATTGGCTAACGACGACTCCCAAAGGACGAAATTGGCTATGGCAGGTGTACGTCCGTGATCCCCGGCGCGGATTCAAGATTATCAAGGTACGGAGTGCCGACAATCTTTTTCTTGAGGTGGAGATTGTCGAAGAATGGCAGGCGTCTTATGCGGGTGATTTTGCGCTTCAGGAGCTTGAAGGCGAATTCATTGCGCACGAGGGATTAATCTACCAACTGTTTGACCGGGATCGCCATACACGGGTCGTTATGCCAGTGTCGTTCAAGCGGGTAATCGCGGGTGTCGATTGGGGATTTGCTCATCCGGGCGTGATTCTGGTAGTGGGGATCGATTACGATGGACGGGCGTATGTGCTGTATGAGGCGTACCAACGACAGAGGCGAATCGAAGAATGGGCGTCACTGGCGAAAGACTTGCGCAATACGTGGAATATCGAGACGTTCTATTGTGATCCGAGTAAGCCGGATTATATCAAGGAATTCAACAAGCAGGCGGGCGTGAAGGCACTAGGGGCAGATAACACGGTTGAGACAGGAATCCAGAAGATACAAAACCGGCTGGTGATACAGGCAGACAATCAACCGCGATTGATGGTATCACGCGAGGCGGCGAACACGATCATCGAATTTGAACAATACCAGTGGGCAAGCAATACGAGTGGTATCCGTGATGTGCCGATGAAAGTGAACGATCATGCGATGGATGCGTTACGCTATGCGATTATGGGCGAAGATAAACCATATGGTCAAGTAACGAGCGGTGTACAAAATGCTTGGTGAATTATACGAACAATTATTTAAGGACTATGTGGCTGTTGATTGGGCACAGGAGATCGATCTGTGGGGGCGGCGTATCGCGCTCTACCGGCAATACACCAAGGGTCAACAGCGGACTTACCTCACGGAAACCATGAAACGGATGCTTAATCTCAAGAGCGACGTATTAGAGCATTTTTCGATTGACTATACCAAGAAAGTAGCGCGGAAGAAAAGCGAGCGGTTGGTCGTCAAGCAGATTGAGGCGAGTGAAACCATCCCCACCCCTAGCCCCTCCGCTATGCAGATTCCCCCCTCTGTTCCCCCCGCTACGCAGACTCCCCCCTCTGTTCCCCCCGCTACGCAGGGGGAGGTAATTAACGCGGGGCAGATGTGGGTAGATGATCGGCTAAAGCTGAACCGCTTCGATGCGCTACAGATCAAGGTGCATAAGGCGGAATCGCGGGACGGTGATGTGTTCGTGATGGTGGCATTCGACGAAACTACGATGACCTCACGCATGTATTACGAGCGTGCATATGATGGGGATGTGGGCATGATCCCGGTCTATGACAGGGCTGATCCCGATGAATTGTACGCGGCGATCAAGATATTCTATACCGGCAAGGAAACAAAACAGATCAACGTATACTATGCCGATCATATTGATAAATATACGATGGACATCAACGGCGGCGATCTGACAGTCGTTGAGACGGGTATCCCCTGGATTGATCCCGTCAGTCAAAAACCGCTGGGTGTGCCGGTGGTACATTTTGCGGCAGAACGGGAAGACGGGGATAACGTGGGGCAGTCGGAATTACTGAAGATCATCAATCTACAGGATATGCTTAACCGTGTGAGTGTCTCTATGGTGATGTCCTGCGAATTGACCGGATTCCTTCTGCTATTTGCGAAAGGATTCGTGCCACCTCCGACGATTGCACCGGGCGATATTATCACAGCAAACGCGGACGGTGATCCTAGCCTTCTGCAATATGTTGATCTATCAAGCATCAATCCGGGTGATCCGCAATCCTTTATTAAGGTGTTGGAGCGGTTGGTTGACTTCATCGGGGATATTTCGGACACGCCAGTGAGCGGTCAACTAGGAAGCGATTCCTCCAGCGGGGAAGCACTGAAAGAACGTGATAAGGGTTTGCTCGCTAAAGTGCGAAATGCACAGGTGATCCTTGGAAATTCGTGGGAAGATGTGATGAGCCTCATGCACCGGGTAGAATCAGCATTCGCCACCAAAAAGCCGCCGATGATCGACCTGTTTAATTGTCACTGGCAGGATGCCCAGGTGAGGAACGATCTGGAGACATTCCAGGAGGCGAACATGGTATATGATAAGCTGGAAGATAAGACGCTGTATCTCGATATGATCGGCGATGTGATCGATCTGGATGCAAGCAAGCGACAGACGATCCTAGACCGGTCACAGGCACAAGCGAATCAAGTGCTGGCGGGCTTGAATCTGCCGGGTGTGGGGAATGCGTTGAATTTCGGCGCGAACCTCAACGGCGTTCCGGGAGCGGTGGCGGCTCCATCGAAAATCTAATCGACAGAAAACAAATTATTTAGAACGGATAAGACGATGGGTTTTTTAGGGCGAGCATTGGGTAAGAAGATTATAAGTGCGAATCAAACGTTCAAGGAATATTTACAGAGCCTTGGTGCCGACCTGCTTTTAATGCCCAACGAATCCGGCGGCTGGGTGGGCGGCACGGCGGTTGATTTTGGTGTGCATGGATTCACCATCAGCAATGGCGGCGCGGTGACCCTGTCCGGTGGGCGCATGGTCTTTGATGCGACGGCAACATCCATTTTGACCTTTAGCAATAACGCAACCTTTCGCGCTCACGAACAATGGACATGGATATTTGACGTGACGCTAACATCGCTTGGTTTAAATCAAGAATTACATGGCTATAGCAACTCGTTTCCGCATGTCTATATTACGGCTGCGAATCAACTCGATTCGCAGGGCGCTTATGCTACCTCAGCGAGCAACATCCGCACGAATGAATTTGTCACCCTCGGCATTAAAACCATTGCCGAGCAAGTGGACGGAACCACGACCAAGCTGGCAAAGCTCTATTTTGATGCTGTTGAGCAAACCTATGCCGCAGCAACAGCGGGCGTCGGAGCGTATCAGCCGGATGATGTCACCACAAATATCGGCAACCGCTCATTAGGTGATACTGGACTTGACGGCAGTTTGGGCGTGGTGGCACGCATTCCAAGCCTGCTCAGTGACGCGCAAATCTTAGACCTGCACAATCGTATCGGGGCGTATCGGGGGTAAACATGGATAACGTAGACGAAATGATCAATGAATATGAACGTGAGGGCGTTCCAGAACGTCAGATTCTCGCGTGTCTGGTGATGCTGGTACTGGTACCGGTGTGCTTGCTGTTTTTATGTGCGGGAACGGTGCGCGCGGATAATGCGCCTGCGTGTGATGTTGGCGCGTTGGAAGAGCTAGGATATATCAACGTATCCGATTTGTGGACGGTTGCGGGGATTCCGCTACTGTATGCACGATATGATATGCGTTACGGACTCTATTTTCACGCGGGCGAGTATGTGACGATCGGCGGGATGGTGTCACGGTGGGCTTATCCACGTTATCTCAATCATTCGCGGTACAAGCTATTATTCGCAGGATGGTATCAGGGCGATGATGGGAATCCTCATCCCGGTTGTGGCGTGTGGGTTGTGTCGAAATAATGAGCATTATGTAGATAGCTCCTAATCACCAGACCGCCACGAGGGGCGGCTATTCTATTTATAGGAAAAGAATGACATTCAAAATTGAATACCAAAGGAGAAATTATGATTACAGAACTTACAGAATATCAAAAGGATCTATTTCCTGAATTTGTAGCCAAGTGGACTGCCATCGGTCTGTCTACCAAAGCTGCGGATCGACCTGAAGCCGAGAGAGGGGTCAATCTGGCTTACGAGGTGGCAGGATTAAAGCCACCGAAGCGCATCATCTGGTGTGATTCGCCTATGGCTATGATGTTAAAGAAGAATTCCATCCGGGATTCCGTCCGGGCTTCGATCCGGGCTTCGGTCCAAGACGGAATCTGGGCTTCGGTCCGGGCTTCGGTCCGGGCTTCGGTTGGGGATTCCGTCCGGGCTTCGATCTGGGCTTCGGTTGGGGCTTCCGTCCGGGCTTCGGTCTGGGCTTCGGTCTGGGCTTTGGTCCAGGCTTCGGTCCGGGCTTCGGTTGGGGATTCCGTCCAGGCTTGCGTCTATGGGCAACACGAAGCTAATTGGTTAGTCTTCTATGATTACATGGCAACGGTGTTAGGATTAGTTGATCAAACAAAAAACCTCCAGGGGTTGAGCCTAGTTGCTCAACATGCTGGGTGGTGGTTTCCATATAAAGACATTTGTTTTGTCTCGGAACGTCACAGCATCTTGAACTTTGATGTACGAGATCGTTTGCATTGCGCAAGCGACATGGCTTGCGCATATCCTGATGGGTGGGGTATTTACGCCTGGCATGGGCATCGGGTGCCAGATTGGGTTATCATAAATCCTGAGCGAATTACACCACAAACCATCCTGGAAGAAGATAACGCGGAGCTAGCACGGGTCATGATGGAACGATACACCGAAGAACGCTTCATCCAAGATAGCGATGCGAAACCTATCCATAGTGATAAATTCGGTGACCTCTACCGCATTGATTTTAAGCAGGACGAGCCACTCGCAATGGTCAATGTGCGTTGTCCATCGACACAACGACGTTATTGGTTGCAAGTACCTGCAAGTATGCAAAGCGCACATCAGGCAGTCGCATGGACATTTGGATATGAAGAAAATTGGCGCGATTATGATCCAATTTTTGAGAGTTGATAAGCGCAGGGGTATGCGTTTGAATCACCAATTAAAAGGAGTGACAAAATGCAATTTAGACAAGGTGATATTTATTTTGTGCAAGTCGATGGTGATTATCAAGGCGAGAAGGTAAAACGCCAAAACAATCGTATTGTGATTGCGGAAGGTGAGATTACTGGTCATGCTCATGCGATTCATGACAAAAACGCAACCATGTATCGTGATTCTGTCCAGGATTTGGAATGGCTTGTTGTTGATGCACCGGTGAAGGTTGTCCATGAAGAACACGCAACCATTAATCTGCCTGCTGGAATCTGGCAGGTAATTCACCAGCGCCAATATGTGCGCGGTGATATTCGTCGCGTGTTGGATTAATTCATTCATCGGTAAAACCGATGAAACAAAAGCGGACACCCCTGAAAATGGGGTGTTTTTCATTTGTTCGTTATTTATGCGCGGGAATGGGTATTGTGATAGGAAATATGCGCATATTTAACAGGAGATTTTAAGATGACGGACGTAGTAATAACAGCCACAAGCGTAGCAAAAGGTGCTAATGCCATTACGCGGCTTGGAACATTAGGCGCAACGACGACAGCGGGTCAGGCTGTGTATTTCGATTCATCGGCGGGAACATGGAAGCTGGCAGACGGAAATGCTGTCGGAACAGCGGGCAGTGATGGCAATATTGGTATTGCGCTCAATGGTGGTGCGAGTGGTCAACCGGTGGAAGTTGACATCGAAGACGATGATTTTACTCCGGGCGGGACACTGGCAATCGGGACACAGTTATACGTATCTGAAACAGCAGGCGGAATCTGCCCGGCGGCGGATGTGGGAGCAGGCGTATTTGTAACGCTGTTGATGGTGCCGATATCCACATCCAAGGCGATACTCAAGCCGATTCCATCAGGTGTGGCGGTTGCGGCATAATGGCTACGGATTGGCGTACTGATCTCGAAAAGAAGCTAAAAAATGTAGTTCGGGCGTTCGTGGCGGAAGTCAAGGCGCATGGTGACGAGGATCAAGTGATGGATGATCCATCCATTGAAATGCACATAGGAGAGGATTCCCGCGAGTGGACATCTATCCATGTGTTCGCCCCTCCAATAGCTAAAGCTGATCCACCAAAGAAAAGACCGAAAACGGCGGAATGATACCCCATGAACACCAAGGCGGGGCATGATCCATCATGCCCCTACATTTTGTAGGAGCGGATACATGGTACAACCGAATGCGCCAGCGGAGACGGTACAGGCGACGATTGACAGGTTGCTGAATCGAGGCTATGTGCAGACGACAGAAAAAGTCGTGGCGTCTATCGTCACGTCGACCAATGATCCAAAGGGACTGATCCAACAGCGATTAGGCGAATTAGAGGCAGAGGCGCGCCGATTGGCAGGGGAGGGGCAGAAGCTCAAACCGGATAACGCAGTATTACGAGCGTTACGGGCTGATCTGGATACGGTGATGGGACGGAATGCGTCACGGGTGGATGGTGTAGCCGATGATGTGCAAAAAAATGGGGTGGATGTGGCGGGAACGGTGACACGGCAACTGGCATTACCGGGGCTGAGTGATGCACAGGTGCGGCTCGCGGTGGGGAAAGATTGGAATACACCGGACCCGGAAGCGGTCAACCGGCTTGTGGGATTCGTCGATTCGGCGGGGTGGTCGGAAGAGCTGGCACAATATGGTCCCGATGTGGTCAATGTGATCAGCAATCAGGCGGTGCAGGGATTCGCGCTTGGATGGAGTCCGATGAAAACGGCGGGCGTGATCCGACAAATGACACAGGGACTCCCGGCGTCAACGGCGAATACTTTAATGAGGACGCTACAGCTCGAATCAATGAGAACGGGAACGGCAATCCACCAGAACGCCAATGCGGACATCATCGCGCGGGTGATACGGATTGAATCGCTTGACGATAGAATCTGTATGGCGTGTATCGTGCTACACGGGACGGTGATATGGGATAGCGTCCGCGATAAGGGCAAGCCGATCCCGCCGATTCAGGAGCATCACAACGGACGGGGAACAACAGTAACGGATGTGCTGGGAACGACGGCAAATGTAGGAAGCGGTCAAGATTGGTTCAACGGCTTGAATGAAAGGAAACAGCGCGATTTGATGCGTAATGATGCGGCGTTTGAGGCATGGAAAGCGGGCAAGATCGACCTACAGGATTTTGTAGAACCGTATCAAGACAGGGTGTTCGGGGATATGATCCGGCAGGCGTCACTTAATGGAATGCTGGGAAAAGACGCGGCGAGTCCGTTTAAAAAGTGATTCGTTATTTGTGAGGGGCAGGGGTACTATTTATATACCGAATAAGTTGATTCAGACTCCATCCATGTCTTGTAGCGGGACAGCAACGGGTGGAGATCATGCCATAGTAGCTCAAAGGTCAGAGCGATTCGACCTTAGATCGAATAGGTGAGGGTTCGAGTCCTTCCGGTGGCACATGCCTATAATATATAATATATAAAAGGCTTTAGTCTGCAAAAGCAGACCCAAGGCACCCCTGAAAATGGGGTGTTTTTGGTTATGCGCGGGGCTTGAATTCCGGGACATCTTGCCATCCTTTAGATTGCATTAAGGCAACGCCATTGATTGATATTTGCCACTGGAAATTAAGATGGGCATATACTTTATATCCAGCACGTACAAACGCAAGACTTTTAGGTATGTCATCACGTTTTAAAAGCCATGTATCATATGATGGTTTTTGACCATTTACCGTAATTTGTCGATTGATTTGAACTAAATCTCCGAATTGTTCGAGTCCCGGAACATGAATGTCTATTTCGGTGATTTTCGTCATGTGACTAATCCTCAATTATTCTTTGTGGGAAGTCTTTTTCATTTTTGTATTGAAGATGTCTCAAATGGTCGATCTCATTTTGTAATCGTTGTGTATAGTTCCCCATGTGGTTTTCTCCCTGATTTGATGAGGATATTATACCCCATATTTAGCCCGCTTCTATTCCGTTCAATCCTAGAAAATGAGAGAATTTATCGGACTTCTCTATATAAAGTTCGTTATTTAGAGAGGAGATGATTTAGATTGTAGAGAGATAGTTAATTTCGTGAGGAAAGAAGGCGAGACGCCAATGCAGCAACAAGGGCGCATTCGAAAAACCGTGAGTCTGCATCGTCGGGAGCCAGTCGCTTATCTGGCGAAGCGGCGTTTTTGGTTTGATGATAGTGATCCTGCCGGTGATCCGCCAGCTAATGACAGCAATGGCGCGATTGATTTAAGTGGTCTATCGTCTGAGATACGTGCATATATCGAGGAACGCGATAGACGAATCAAAGAATTGAACAATGAGAGTGCGAGTCGTCGCCATGAGATTGAGCGTCTGAAGCAGGAGCGAGAGGCTGAGCAAAAGACACTCATGGAAAAGCTGGCGGCAGAAGGCAATTTTAAAGCGATTGCCGATGAAACCGCAAAAAAGTTGGCGGAAGCACAGGCGAAAGCGGCGCGGCTCGATAATGTTGAGGCGATCATTCGCACCAATAACGAGGCACAAATCGCACTGGTGCCGGAACATATGCGCTCGCTGATACCATCGAATCTCGCACCGGAGGCATTAGCGGAATATCTAGCAAAAAATATGGCAATTCTCACCAGGCAGCCGGCTCCGAACCTTGATCCGGGTGTCAATGGTGGCAGTGGCAATGCTCCAAAGTTGACCGATGAAGAAAAGATCATCGCCAAAAAGATGAAGATGACGGAAGCGGAATATCTGGAGCAGAAACAAAAAATAGCAGGAAAAACACCCTCCTGAACGGGCGAGATGCCCAACCACGTAAGACAGAGTAAGCCCCAGGGCTTAATTGACGGGATGTCATTGTGTAAATCATAGCTATGGAGAGAGTCGCAATGACTAATCTTGATACCGGTCTTGGCTTCAAATTCGCCGGGACTTTCTACGGTGGACCTAACGCCGCCCCCATCTACAAAGATTTCTATTTCAAGGACACGGAAACTCTGACAAAGGGTGATGTTCTGAATCTGGAATCGGGTGAGGTCGATTTAGCGGCTACCGATGACACGGCGTTTATCGGTGTAGCGGCTGAAACTGTCGCGGGAACCGATTCCACAACGCAAATTCGAGTGATTGTCAATCCTGACGCAGTGTGGTCAGTCTATGACCCGAATGCCCGGGCTATCGGCGCACAGCTCGATATTACCGGCACAACAGGACAAATGACGGTCGCAACTGACAGCAACCATGATGTGTATGTCTGCGGCGGTTTAGGCGCGGATGAACGTACACTTGTTCGATTCGTTCCGGCTGAGCAAGCCTGGGTATAGGAGACTCAATCATGCCAGTTATTTCAGATCAATTTGCAGAGGCTCTAGTACCGGGAATCGAACGCTTTTTTGATGTTGGATTCAACATGCGTCCACCGATGCGTCAAATGCTGTTCAACGTACAATCATCGGAGCAGGCGTGGGAAGAATTTGTCGGCATGGGCGGAACCAATCCAGAACCATTCCGGCAATATAGCAAAAACGGCACCATCGGCAAGCTGGAATTCAACAAAGGTTATGTAACACGCTTTACACACGTCGAATATCCGGCGGATTTTGTGGTAGAGCGGTCACTGATCGATGATGATGCTTATGGCGTGATTCGCAATCGTGCCGAAAATCTGGGATCAGCCGCACAGGTGTTGATGGAAAGTGATGCGTCAAGCGTCTTCAACAATGCGTTTGATGCCACCAATTTCGCGGGGATCGACGGTCAATCCTTATGTGACGGTGCTCATCCGGCAAGCCCTGACGACACCGGAACAACCTTCAGTAACAGTGGAACAACCGCATTATCCAAGGACGCGGTGAAAGATACACGTGTCTTGATGATGGCGTATACGGATGACGCAGGCAACAAAATCAACATCATCCCGGATACGCTGATTGTTCCGCCAGCGCTGGAAGATGATGCACTGGAAATCACCCGGTCGATTCAGGACCCGGACACGGGAAACAATGCCATCAATCCGCAAGCGGGACGCTTCCGTGTGATTCCATGGCTGTATTTAAGCGACTCGGATAACTGGTTCATGGCGGATAGTGTCGCCATGCGTCAGTCCTTGTTCTGGTTTGATCGCGTTCCGTTCCGCATTGAGACTGAAAAAATGCGGATGAACCAAGTCGAGATCGTCTATCCAACCTATATGCGGTATTCCTACGGATATACTGATTGGCGTTGGATTTACGGACACGCCACCTAATAATTGTCTTCACAATTGATCCTTCCCCCGGTTGGGGAGGGGTAAATTCCGACAATTAGAGAGGTCTAGAGAAAGGTATTTATGATGACAAAACTTACAGCATACCCGAATGGCGTGAGTTCGTTTGGACTGCCGGTTTTACCCGGCAATGGCATTCCGACAACAACGGGAGACGTGTATTTCGTACATAGTAGCACGGGAAGCAATGGCTACGATGGTAAAGAGCCATCACGCCCGAAAGCAACGATTGATCAGGCGGTCAATCTGTGTACTGCCAGTCAAGGTGATGTGATTATTGTCATGCCGGGACACGCAGAGACAATCAGCGCGGCTACGTCGCTTGTGTTGGATGTGGCGGGTATCAGTATTATCGGCTTGGGACACGGACGCAATCGCCCGGTGTTGAGTTTCAGCGCAACCGCAAGCCGAATCCCGATTAGCGCGGCGAATATCCTTGTTAGCGGGCTGGTGTTCCTTGGAGCAGTGGCTAACATCGTGAGCGGTGTCACCATTACCGCCAATGACGTTACTTTGCGCGGGTGTGATTTCGAGGTAGGAAGCGCGATTCTCGAATTCCTGCAAATGTTGGATATTGACGCAGCAACACGGGTAGTGGTTGAAAATTGCCGGTTCATTGCGAATGCAACAGCGGGAACCAATAACGCGATTCGTATTGATGCGACAGTCGATTGTACGATTCGTAATTGCGAATTTCGTGGCGACTACACAACGGCGACGATCAGCGGCAACGCTGGAACCAGCGCGGCGTCCACGAATGCGGCTGTGTTGAACAACCTGATTGAGAATCTGGATACAACAGCCGGATTAACTCTCGATCATCACGACGATACAACCGGCATTACGGCAGGTAATCAGGCGTTTACGCTGTATGCGACGGCACCGGAAACGGCGTTCGATCCGGGCGCAACATTGAACACAGAAAACTATGTGGTCAATGCTGTCGACGAATCTGGAACCATCGTTCCAACCGCCCTATCAACCTAATCAAAAATGGGGTATGTAAGATATACCCCATTTTTGAATGGAGAAGCAGATGAGTAATACATTCCAGACGATTGATAAAACGTTGCTGATTACAGCCGGGGCGTACTCCGCCAGTGATGTTGTCGGTGGATTGTTGACATTTACACCGAATCATCTTATCGAGGGCGGTTTACTGCTTGATCGCGTCTTATTGATCGATGACGACAACGAAAAGGCGAATATGAAGCTGTATTTATTCGATGATGTGCCAACGACGATTGCTGATAATGGTGCATTTGCAACCGCCTTATTGGTGGCTGATTTGAAAAAGATGGTATGTGCGCCAATTGCGATCGATACCTATGTGACGATCAACGGTAACGCATATGCAGAGGCAGACGGTAGTAACGATGTCTTCGGGATTCCGTCCGGGAAGCTGTACGGGTATCTGGTTTGCGATGGAACGCCAACCTATACGGCAACGAGTGATCTGTTTTTGCGGACGTTCTGGTTAAAGAAGTAGACGATGACATTTACTTACTCACCATCGGCGACACCAAGCGATACAACGCTAATCCGCTATCACATCCGTGATACGGTGGAAGCATCGGCGATCTTCACCGATGAAGAAATAGCGATGGTCTTAGCGGATCAGAGCACAGTGAAAGCGGCGGTTATTAGCCTGTTACGAGGCAAGATAGCCGAATTATCAAGTGAACCGGATTTTAAAGCAGACTGGTTACAGGTTGACAGCTCGCGGGCTGTGGCAGGACTCGAAAAGCTTCTGAACGAGAAACTCAACGAATTCGGCATCTCGCGGGTGACAAGCGGCGTCGTCAACCGGTATAGAAACGATTCGGCACAACATGCAACACCTGACTATGATTTACCGGATTATGACGCGCTATACGATGGTGACACGCTGTATTAGGCGCAAAAAACAATTTATCAATTGGTCTAGATAAAGTGGTTTATTATGAGCAGTCGGTATCTGACGGCAATTCAGCGGCGTCTTGCTACATTCCTGACGGAGACAGCGACGATTGAAAAGCGTGATATTAACGCGATTGATCGTTTAGGTGCTCCCGTTGAAAACGCCTACACGCTAGTTGACACGGGCGTAGCCTGCCGGGTGATTGACGCACGGAGTAGGCGCACTGAAAGTTGGATGGAAGTAGGTCAAGCCGATGCGATGGTGGATATGTACCGCATTATATTCGCAGTTGGAACGACGGTGGAGCAGGATTATCGGATTACGGTAGGCGATAGAAAATATCAGGTAGTCGATATGACCGATGATCGCACGGACGCGGCGGATTTACAGGTAACAGTCAAGCGCATTCGAGGTAATGATAATGAGTAGCGGAATCGAAATCACGGTAGATTTGAGCGGCTATGATCGTGTGTTACGTGAGGAACCGATTAAAGCGGGACGGTTGTTATCCGCCGGGGCAGAACGGGCGATCACGATCATGAAAACATCGTTCAATACGAGTCCGGCGGGACGTATACATCAACGCGGGACACGGACACATACCGCCAGCCAGCCGGGTTATCCGCCGAATATTGACACGGGAGCATTAAGCAATTCGCTCCGATGGGAAGAGGCGGGACAATCGACGCGCAAAATCTTCGGGATGGAATACGGGCTGGAGCTAGAAGATAGCACGATGAAAAATCGTCCGTTTATCCAACCGGCATTTGATCAACTCAAAAATGAGTTTCCGGGTATGGCGAAAGCGTATCTTACGCTATGACGACGTATCAAGCTCCTGACGCGGCTTTATTTGTGATGAGTAACACCTTACGCGGTGATAAGTGGGGAACACACGTCTACAGCAAATTCGCACCATCGAATATCTTCGATCGGGCGTCGGGCTGGGTGGTGATCCGCATAGGCAGTGATGAGGATGGAGCGCAACGCGGGAACCGCTCAAATCGTGTGCTTACGGTCAAGGTGCAGGCGATTAGTGCTGACGGGGAATGGTGTGAACGGGCAAGCTCGCGGATTTACGACCTGTTGAACGAAAGCGGGTCACAGGACCGACGCGGGAATCTGGCGTCAACCGACGCGGATTACAGGAGCATCGGCACACATAGCGAGTGGACATTCACAACGGTAACGGCAGGGCGGGCGATCCGCATTGAACCTAATAAGGAATATGGCATCAAATATTTCGAGTACGGCTATGAGTTTATGATTCGCATGGAGGATAAAAGTGACTTCAATTAACACGAACGACGTATTTTTAAGCCTGGGTGGCTTGGATGTATCGGCTATCTATACCGATGAAATTGTATTCGATCAGACAAATGATCTGGTGGAATCGACAGCGGGAGCCGGTCAAGCGACCAAACAGCGGCTATCCGGTTTAAACGACTATACGCTTAAACTGGGACTGGTGCATGATGATGCAACGCGGACGACGGCGATGGCAAAGATCAAGCCGGGTGATGAATTCGCGGTGATTTACGGTCCGAGTGGCAATGCCACCGGCGAACCGAAATTTGCTTGCAATATGCGCGTGAGCGCAATCAGCGGACCGAATGCAGGTATTCAAAAACCTCTGCAAAAGTTCGAGGTAACATTCATGGCGAGCGATACTCCGACAGCACGTCCGGTCGATGGCGATACATTCTAGCCATCACGGGAATTAATTGGGTCTAGAGAAAGGTGCTTATGACGAGATGTCTAAAAATGGAAAGACGATGGAAGTTTCGCCGGAAGTCGTTTGCGACTTTTCGCAGGTATCGCGACGGTGGGGTAGCCGGTGGTTCAAGATTGACGCTGAACTACAGCAAGCGGTAACGGTGGCGACGGCTCCCGAACGTGATGATCTGACGGAAGATGAACAGGCGACTTTACGAGTTGGGCGGATGGAGGCGGGCAGTCGGATCAACGAATTGATCGATGAACGCAATGTCTTGCTGGCAATGGTGATTCAGGACATCCCGCGTGAATGGTTGACGGCGGATGCACCGGCGGAAATCGACTGGAGTAATCCTGAAAACCTGCTGGATTATGTGCTCGACATCCATACAAGCGATCTGGTGCAGGGTGTGACACTGGCACGGGCGAACGACTCAAAAAACTTGCGGGGTGGTACCGCGAATCATTAGATACACCGGGATTCGTCAATTTTGACAGTGGCGAGATTGAGCGAATCCATTTTGTCAAGCTGTTGATGCTCGGAATACCACCCGAACAAATCGAAGACATGAATCTATTTGACGCGATGGACATATTGGAATTAGCACAGGTGCAAAAGTACGCGGATGCACAAGGACAGGCGAAATTGATTGCGGTGGAATTAGCGAAATTATTTAGGCGGTAATCATGGCAACAGTCGTTAGTGAATTGCTAGCTCTGTTGAAACTTGATGACAAGAGTTTCAAGGACGGCATGAATAAAGCGAAAAGCGACACAAAGAGCTTTAGTTCTAACCTCAAAGCGGCAGGTCAGAATATTTCCAATTTCGGCAATAAGATGACGGTGGCAACGGTGCCGATCGCGGCAGGGTTAGCAATAGCGGTCAATGCGTCCAAGAACTTCAATTCATCGATGGCGAACATCGATGCGATTTTAGGTATCACCGGCACAGCGGCGGATGATCTACGCCAAAAATTACTTGAATATGGCGGCAGTACACGACAGGGACCGCAAGCGGTAGCCGATGCGTTTTATAGTATTGTATCCGGTGTGTCTGATGCCAGTACACATATGGCGATTCTAGACGCGGCGGTAAGGACGGCTGACGCGGGGCAAGCCGATTTAACCGCTACAACATCGGCTCTTATTTCGACGATGAACAGTTATAAATTCTCTGCCGATGATGCGGCGCATGTATCCGATGTGTTCACACGAACGGTTGGTATGGGCGTGTTGACGATGGATGATCTGGCGTCTGCAATGCCGCAAGTAACCGGACTGGCATCTAGCCTTGGTATCGGGATTGAGGCGGTTGGCGGACAAATGGCTTATCTGACAACGCAGGGATTCAGTGCATCACAGAGTGCGACCTTCTTGAAATCAATGATGACAAGTCTGCTCAATCCTACTGCCGATGTGCAGAAGGCGATTAATGCACTGGGTTATGATACCGGTGAAGCTATGATCAACTCTCTGGGACTTGCCGGGTCCTATGATGCCTTAAAACAATATAATAACGGGACCTTCGCCGGATTGATCACCAGTCAAGAGGCGTTACAGGGTGCAACGGCTCTATCAACTGAAGGATTCACGGCATTTAACGAGAAATTCCAGGTGGGAATTACAGGAGCGACAGATGCAGCAGTAGCGATTCAGGGGCAAACGTCGTCATGGAATTTATTGGGATCAAAATTGCAACAGACAGCAATCACGGTTGGCGATCAGTTGACGCCGGTGATTATCTCATTAATTGACAATGCCTTGCTCCCGGCATTAGATGGTGTGCTGGCATGGATGCAACAAAATCCAGAACTTACAAATCAACTGGTATTGATGGCGGGCGCGGCGGTGATATTAGGTCCGGTGATCAGTGCAGTCGGAACGGCTGTGAGTCTGGTAAGTGGACTTGTCAGTGTGGCGACGGGATTGTGGGGCTTATTTTCCGGTGCTCTTGGAATCGCATCGGCGGCAGAAGGTACAGCGGCGGTCACAACGGGAACGCTGGGAACGGCGATGATGGCGGCGATCGGTCCGATTGTGGCAGTGGGCGCGGCGATAG
>Ga0209919_1000123_pt1 | contig 39852 bp, 30 predicted proteins | sample SalPon2A_C_D2_MG_FD_185721 | JGI IMG/M metagenome (GOLD analysis project Ga0209919, IMG submission 185721) | Soil microbial communities from South San Francisco under conditions of wetland restoration - Salt Pond MetaG R2A_C_D2_MG (SPAdes)... | ecosystem: Environmental > Terrestrial > Soil >... | reverse complement strand
TGAAAAAGGCAGAATATAAAATTAAAGAATAGACCTATTATTTTTTTTGAAATTGTTTTCAATTTTTACGTATTCTGATTGTTCCCTTCTTACATCAGCTTCTAATTGAAAGGTAGGATGTTTTATCCCGAATTTTTCCTTTAAATCTTTTTCAAGTTTATCAATTATTAAATAACTCTTACTCAATAATTGATCATTTACAACTATATGCGCTGACAATGCAATATAGTCTGAACTTAAAGACCAGATATGTAAATGATGAACATCAATTATATCCGGTTGAGATGAAATGAATTGACTCACTTCCTTCATATTTATTTCTTTTGGCGTTCCTTCGCTTAGAATATTAACTGTTTCCATTATAATATCCCATGCACTTTTAATAATAAACAAACCGATGATTACAGAAAATATGGGATCCAGGATAAACCAGTTATAAAAGTAAATGAACACACCTGCAAAAACTACTAACAGCGAGTTCAGGGCATCGAAATATAAATGCAGGTAGGCACTTTTTGCATTCAGATCTTCCTTCGAATTTTGATGAAGCAAATAAGTGGAAAGTGAATTTGCGATAAAACTGATTCCAGCAACTATGATCAACCATAATCCCGTTACCGGTTGGGGATCAATAAAACGGCCGACAGCTTCGTAAATAATATAAATGCCTATTATGAGAAGAGTAGAAGAATTTATGAAGGCAACTATGATTTCCGCTCTCCGGTACCCGTATGATTTTTTAGGATTTGCTTTCCAGAATTTCATCCTTGCTGCAATCAGGCTGAGCACGAGTGAAATCAAATCTCCAAAATTATGCAGGGCATCAGATATCAGAGCAAGACTGTTGCTGAAAATTCCTGCAATCAATTCTCCCGCAACTATTACAGCGTTTAGGAAAATTGATATTATTAGGTTTTTTTCTGTGGTACCTTTATTATGAATATGCGCCATAAAAAGATTTACTTTTTCCGAAAGATAAATATTACTCCTTGCAATTAAAAGGTATGTAATTAAAAGTGGAATTATTCAATATGTACGCGCAAATAAGTTTTTCTTATGCTCAAATAGTGATACTTTTGTAAATCAATAATCTAATTATTTTCTCTCAATATAAATAACTAATGAAAAGACAACTGCTGCTTTTTGTAATATTGATTCTAACTTTTCCTTTTACTGCTGAAACTTTATTTGGGCAAAATTCAAACGTTACAATAAAAAAAACATATTATCCTGATGGAAATATTAAAACGCAGGGTGATTACAGTAACGGAAAGCTTGACGGTTTGTATTTAGAATTTTATCCAGACGGAAAGCTCTGGAAAAAATGGGAATATAAAAATGGAAAAGAAGACGGGAAATCACTATGGTATTTTCCGAATGACATCCTGAGTATTGTATGGAATTATAAAAACGGACTGAAAGAAGAGGAATCCAGGTGGTATTATGAAACAGGAGAATTATGGGCTGAGCAAAATTATGTGCATGGTAAGCTTGAGGGAATTACAAAAACATACTATAAAACCGGCGAACTACAGGGAAGGTGGAATTATAAAAACGGTGAACTTGAAGATACTTCTTACACATATTTTAAAAATGGTAATGTTGAAGTTGAAAAGAATTTCAAAAATGGCAAGTTAAATGGGAAAACCACCGTTTTCCACACTAATAAAGTCGTAGCACTTGAAGCTTTTTTCATTAATGATAAATTGGAAGGAGAAGTTAAAATCTATGATCTGTCTGGCAACCTGAGGGTAAAAGATGATTATATGAATGATGAATTAATAACAAGAAAAAAATATGATTATGAAGGAGCATTTGAGTCGGAAGAAAAGATTGAAAGAACATTTTATTCCAATGGTGCATTAAAAGAAGAAATATTTCTTAAAGATGGTAAGCGGGAAAATTTAACCCGCACATTCTATGAAAATGGATTCTTAAAAGAGGAACTCTATTATAAACACGATGTTTTAGCCGGAAGGAGTTATGTCTATTATGATAATGGGATTTTAAAATCTTCCATTGATTACCTGAATGGCATTCAGAAAGGTATAACAAGAAATTATTATCCATCGGGAATACTGGAATCTGAAATAAATTACCTAAACAATAAAAAAAATGGAATTTCCGTTCATTATTACGAGAATGGACAACTTAAGGCTGTTTATTATAATAAAGGAGATATTACCAACGGTAACTATAAAACATATTACGACAACGGACTTTTGAAATCTGAAGCGAATTATTTAGATGGAAAAATAGACGGTACAAAAACATATTATTATCTTTATGGGGGAATTAAAAGGACTGAAGTTTACGAAATGGGGAAATTATATGGAATTGCTAAGGATTATTCTAAAGAGGGCAGATTATTAAAAGAGGAATATTATACTTACGGAACATTGATAAAAACAATAGACCATACTGCTGGATTGGATAAAAATAGTTCTGATGATAATTGAATCCTAGCGCGAAAAATAATTAATTGACATTCCGGTTTTACTAAATTACATTTAACAATTATTTGAAATTGAACAGAGTATAAAATGAAGGATAAAAATAATTTTACAGTCGGTCTTTTACAACTTGGCTTCAGTAAAAGTATTAATGATAATCTGAAAAAAGCAGTTAACTGGGTAGACAAAGCTGCAAAGGAAGGCGCCCAGGTTATTTGTCTTCCAGAGCTTTTCAGGACACAGTATTTTTGCCAGGAAGAAAATGTTGATATTTTTAATCAAGCAGAAACAGTACCCGGCCCATCTACAAATGCAATGCAAAAAGCTGCAAAGAAAAATAAAGTAGTAATTATTGTCCCGATTTTTGAAAAACGGGCCCCCGGGATTTATCACAACAGCGCAGTTGTTATAGATGCAAATGGAAAGGTTGTTGGGCTCTACAGAAAAATGCATATTCCCGATGATCCGGCATTTTATGAAAAATTTTATTTCACTCCGGGTGATCTTGGCTTTAAATCTTTTGAAACTAAGTATGGAAATATCGGGACGCTTATTTGCTGGGATCAGTGGTATCCTGAAGGAGCAAGACTAACAGCGTTGCAAGGTGCTAGCATTTTATTTTACCCAACTGCAATTGGCTGGCATCCGCACGAAAAGAAAAAGTATGGAAAGGCACAATTTGAATCGTGGCAAACAATTCAACGAGGTCATGCAATTGCCAATGGTGTGTATCTTGCTGCTACTAACAGGATAGGACATGAGATTACAGTCCCCGAAACACCGGGATTAGAATTCTGGGGTTCATCCTTCATTTGTGACCCGCAGGGAGTAATTCTTGCACAGGGTTCAACAGATAAAGAGGAAGTTGTAATAGCAAAAGTTGATCTTGATCATCTCGAAAATATTCGTAGAAACTGGCCTTTCCTTCGTGATAGAAGAATTGATGCCTACAATGGAATTGAAAAAAGGTTTTTGGACGGAAAGAAAAATTGAAAACTGAAAATTTAAATTTTGAAAAGAAACTTCCAAATAATCTGGACTACAGATTTCCTGCCGAATGGGAAAAACACGAAACAACCTGGCTTGGCTGGCCTCATAATGGGGAAGACTGGCCGGGAAAAATGGCACCTATTCCATGGGTCTACGGGGAAATAGTAAGGAAAATATCAGAAGGTGAAAATGTTCATATTGTAGTAGAATCAAAAAAACACCAGCTAAGTGCTGAAAGAGTTTTAAACGCTATTGGTGTAAATAAAAAGCGTTTGAAATTTTTTATCCTGAAAACTGATCGCGGATGGTTGCGTGATTCGGGTCCTGCTTTTATTAAAAATAAATCCGGTGAAGTTGGACTTGTAAATTTTAAATTTAATGCTTGGGCAAAATATTCCAACTACAAAAAAGATAAAAAATTTCCCGCATTTATAGCAAAAAAATTAAAGCTGAAAAAATTTATCCCTATGCACAATGATAAAATCGTTTGTCTCGAGGGTGGAAGTATCGATACCAATGGAAAAGGAACGCTTGTTACTACTGAAGAATGTTTAATGGATCCGCAGGTGCAGGTAAGAAATCCCGGATTTACAAAAAATGATTATAAACAGGTTTTTAAAAATTACCTTGGTATAAAGAATGTCTTGTGGCTTGGAAAAGGAATCGCCGGTGACGATACGCATGGACACGTAGATGATCTCTGTCGCTTTGTAAATAAAAATACAGTTGTTCTCGTCCAGGAGAAGAATTCATCGGATACAAATTACAAACCACTGCAGGAAAACAGGGAACGCTTACAGGAAGCAAAGCTCGAAAATGGATCAAAGATTCAGGTGATTGATTTGCCTATGCCTGATCCTGTTATATTTAAAGGCGAAAGATTGCCGGCCAGCTATGCTAATTTTTACATTTCAAATAAATATGTAATTGTACCTACTTTTAATGATCCCAATGACCGGCTTGCACTTGGCATATTTAGCGAAATTTTTAATGACAGGGAAGTTACTGGAATCCACGCAGTCGACCTTGTCTGGGGGCTGGGTACAATTCATTGTCTCACACACGAACAACCGGAATAGTAAATTATTTCACCAGTTCTTCTCAATACAGAAAACTAATTCTCTTAACCAGTAAATTTATTTCAAATTTATTGGCCTAATCTTTTCATTTTAGCTTATAAGTCGTTATTTTTTAAATATTTGATATTTAAAATTTATCAATTTTGCCGGAATTTATGGCATAATAATTTCTATGCAACATTGATTCAGATAAAATGTTGCTTTCATTAAAAAAATTACAAAATTAAATCAATTAATCTGAAAAATTTCGGAGGAGAATTTACTGTGATAATAGCAGTCCCTAAGGAAATCCTGCCTGGTGAAAACAGAGTAGCTGTGACTCCCGATGTAGTATCTAAATTAATAAAAGCCGGATTTGAAGTTCAAATCGAAAAGGATGCGGGCCTGAGAGCTGGCTTTGTTAATCAAAAATATATTGACTCGGGCGCTAAGGTAGTAGATGGCGTTAAAGATCTCTATGCAAATGCTGATATAGTATTAAAAGTTCAGCGGCCTCTGGATCATCCTGATTTAAATCAGAATGAATTAGATCTCATTAAAAAAGGTTCTTTGTTAATAACCTTTTTATATCCGTTAAATTATTCTGAAGTTGCTAAAAAATGTGCTGAAAAAGGCATTAATGCAATTTCTATGGATTTTGTTCCGAGGACAACACTTGCACAAAAAATGGATGCATTAAGTTCTCAGGCAAATCTTGCCGGTTACAAAAGTGTACTGCTGGCAGCAAATCATCTTGGAAAAATCTTTCCTTTAATGATGACTGCAGCAGGTACTATTTCTCCTGCAAAGGTTGTAATAATGGGTGCCGGTGTTGCAGGTTTGCAGGCACTAGGTACAGCAAAGAGGCTTGGCGCGGTTGTCGAAGTGTCAGATATTCGTTCTGCAGTAAAAGAAGAAGTGCAATCTCTTGGTGGAAAATTTATTGAAGTTGAAACCGATGAAGAGATGCAAGATGAAGGAGGTTATGCAAAAGAAGCTTCCGAAGAATTCTTAAAGAAGCAGAAAGAATTAATCTTTAAACATATTACCGAAGCAGACGTTGTAATAACAACTGCGCTTGTTCCAGGTAAAAAAGCGCCGGTTCTTGTAACTGAAGAAATGGTTAGAAACATGAAAGAAGGCAGCGTTGTACTTGATATGGCTGTTGAATTTGGTGGAAACTGTGAAGTAAGTGAAAAGGATAAAGTGGTTAATAAATATGGAGTAACTATTATTGGTGAATCTAATTTACCTAGTTTAGTTCCATTTCATTCCAGTGAGATGTATGCAAAAAATCTTCTTGCTCTGATTATGCATATTGGGAGAGAAGGAAAAATTGAAATTAACCTGGAAGATGAAATAACAAAAGGGTGCTTAATTACTCATAATAATGAAGTTGTTAACCCAAGAATTAAAGAATTATTAAATAAATAGAGGAAACGCTATGGAAGGCTCTTTTTTAATGATGATATATGTTTTTGTATTAGCAATCTTTGTAGGGTTTGAGCTAATAACAAAAGTTCCGCCAACTCTTCATACACCATTAATGTCAGGTTCCAATGCAATATCAGGAATTACTATTGTTGGTGCACTACTTAGTGCCGGTATGCAAGAGTTCACAATAAGTACAATACTCGGAATGGTTGCCGTAATATTTGCAATGATAAATGTTGTAGGTGGTTTTATGGTAACTGACAGAATGCTTAAAATGTTTAAAAAGAAGTGAGTTAAAATATGAAAATAATTATTGAATTGACCTATCTGATTTCGTCTATATTTTTCATATTCGGAATTAAAAATCTCAGCTCGCCAAAAACCGCACGAAAAGGAAATCTTTATGCATCAATAGGAATGCTGCTGGCCATCGTGATAACTCTATTGGACAAGCATGTCTTAACGTTTGAATGGATTATTATTGGGGTACTTATCGGATCTCTGATAGGGGCTTTAATGGCAACGAAAGTTCAAATGACAGGAATGCCGCAAATGGTTGGATTGCTAAATGGTTTTGGTGGGGGTGCATCAACACTTGTTGCACTTTCTGAATATTATAAATTAGACACATTTAATTTATTAACCAGTACACCTGTTAATACTCTAGCTGCAATTGTTCTTTCATTGCTAATCGGAAGTGTTACATTTACGGGATCACTGATTGCGTTTGGAAAACTGCAGGGTATTGTTACAGGTAAAGTTGTAAAATATCCTTTGCAGCATCCTCTTAATGCTCTGTTGATTCTTGCTGTAGCTGCAGCGGGCGTATTTATGGTTCTGAATCCTGAAATGGAAATTATTGTAATCGGTATTCTCGTTATATCGCTTATTCTTGGAGTACTTCTTGTTCTTCCAATCGGCGGAGCGGATATGCCGGTTGCGGTTTCACTGCTTAACTCTTATTCAGGTATTGCTGCTGCTTTTACAGGATTCGTTCTTGAAAATAATGAACTTATTATTGCAGGTGCCCTTGTTGGTGCATCAGGAATTATATTAACATTAATTATGTGTCGCGGAATGAATCGTTCTTTAATGAACGTTGTACTCGGAGGATGGGCGGAAGCAGGCGGAGATGGTCCGGCAGCTTCATCATCCGGTGGTCCGCAAAAACCTGTTAAATCAGTTGACGCTGAAGAAGGTGCGATGATCTTTGATGCTGCTGAGAGTATAATAATTGTTCCTGGTTATGGAATGGCTGTTGCACAGGCCCAGCATGCGGTTCGTGATCTTGCAAATATTCTGGAGAAAAAAGGGAAGAAAGTTAGATTCGCAATTCACCCTGTTGCAGGTAGAATGCCGGGGCATATGAATGTACTCCTTGCTGAAGCACAGGTCGATTACGATAAACTTTATGCTCTTGAAGATATAAATGATGATTTCAGTAATACCGATATTGCCTTTGTAGTAGGTGCAAATGATGTTGTGAATCCAGCTGCACGCCACGATCAAAGCAGCCCGATTTTCGGTATGCCTATTCTAAACGTTGATTATGCTAAAACTGTAATTGTAAATAAAAGATCATTAAATGTCGGTTATGCCGGCATTGAAAATGAGTTGTTCTTTGGTGATAACACGCTGATGTATTTCGGTGATGCAAAGGATGCAATTACAAAACTGACTTCAGAAATTAAAAATCTATAATATATTTTTGCAGGAACAGGTTTTAAACCTGTCCCTGCATCTCATTTTGGCACTCACCTTTTTTGAATAAAACCTATATATTTTCTCTTTTTGTTGCAGGAGTATATACAATTTATTTAGGTGCTGGAGAGTGTGTAGTTGCCTCTGAATTCATAAAAAAGTATTATTTAAGTATTGATATTGAAGAATTTAGATATTCTCTCCCAAAAGTGTAGAATTATTAATAATGGACTGATATAGTGAACAAATTAATCCTCTTTATTATTTCACCTCTCATACTTACCGTCAGTATCTTTTCTCAGGATTTCCAAATTAAAAGTCTTAAATATTATCCTGGGGGAAACCAAGCTTCATTCCCACTAATTAATTTAGGAAACAATGGTGTAAATTATATTACTATAGAATTTGATATATCTGCTGAACATCAACCCGATTTAAGTATTGTATTTAAATATTGTGATCAGAATTGGAAAGCTTACGATAATTTATTTCTAAATGAATTTGGAAAAAATTTTGAAAAAGGTTTAAGCTTTACGCATTTGCCATCAAATTTGCAGCAGGCACAATATCATTATAAAGAACGATTTCCTAATAGTGAACGTAATGTTGAATTTCCATACTCTGGTAACTGGATGTTCTATATTACCGATCTTCAGGATACATCGAAAATTTACCAGACAGGTAAATTTTATGTAATTGAAAATGAAATCAGTATAAGAGATACTATAAAAAATGAAACGCTGGAAGATCAGAATTATTTCCCGAATGATCTTGGTAAAGTTTTTAATATAACTGCTGAAATTAATATCCCTGAGAAATTATATCCTTCTTTCGTTAGTAATATGACTATCATTGAAAATCAAAAATTGGATGAACCTGTTACTGTAAATAAAAATTTCAATACAAATACGCGCCAATATTATTTTGATGGAAACAGGCAATTAAAATTTGTAGTACGGGATATCCGACCCGGGAATGAATATCGTCAGGTGGATTTGAGGAATATTAATAAATTTACTACAACTAATGTGCGCGCACAATTTGATGGGATAGAATATTCCAGATTTTACAAGCAGGGCAACAGTGATCTGAACGGGGGGTCTATAATTGATAAGGCAAATGATCCTAATTCAACATATTTGAATGTCACATTTTCAATCAGGCCACAAAACAGGCTCTATGGGTATGTTTATCTTGTCGGTGCTTTCAATAGCTGGCAAATTCTTCCTGAGTATCAAATGAATGAGGCAGGTGGAGTCTTTTCAAAAACAATTCAACTTAAGCGCGGCATTTACGATTATCAATATGTGGTTGCCGATGTTCAGAACGGTATTGTAAAAGATTCAGATTGGTATATTCTGGAGGGAAACAACTGGGATACTTCAAATGAATACAATCTCTTTATTTATTATAAAGATCAAAATTACGGTGGATATGAGCGTATAATTGGCCATAAAAAAATAATCACTAAATAAGATATGAAAAATAAATTAAAAATCGGAGTAATAGGTACCGGGCACCTTGGTAAACTCCATACAAAAATGTTGACTGGTCTTAATAATTGTGAATTTGTTGGAATTTATGATAGTGATCCGGAACATGCTAAAAATACTGCCAGCGAATTTCGTGTAAAGGCATTTTCAAATATTGATGAATTACTAAATTCTGTAAATGCAGTTTCAATTGCAGCAACTACCAGCGCACATTATGACCTGGCAAAAAAATGTTTTGATAATAACATCCATGTGTTTATTGAAAAACCTATAACAGCTACAATTCAGCAGGCCGAAGAACTAATAAGTATTTCGCGTGAAAAAAAACTAAAAATTCAGGTTGGGCATATTGAAAGATTTAATCCCGCATTAATATCTCTTGAAAAATATATTGATCGTCCAATGTTCATACAAACAGACAGGCTTGCACAGTTTAATCCTCGTGGAACTGATGTTGCTGTTGTTTTGGATTTAATGATACATGACATTGATATAATTCTGAGCCTTGTTAAAAGCGAAGTAAAAAATATTGAGGCAAGCGGTGTTGCCGTTGTTTCCAATTCAATTGATATTGCAAATGCAAGAATTCAATTTGAAAATGGAGCTGTAGCAAATGTTACAGCCAGCAGGATATCACAAAAAAAAATGAGAAAGATGAGAATATTTCAAAAGGACAATTATATTTCTCTCGACTTTATAACAGGCATCTCAGAGGTATATCGATTAATTCCATTGGATGAAAAAGCTAATTCTGCTTCTATTTCCTTCGGCGAAATTGGTATTGGTGAAAGAAAGAAAAGAATAGTATATGAGCAGCCGGAAATAAAAGAAATAAATGCTTTAAAGTATGAGCTTGAACTTTTTGTTGATTCAGTTCTAAGTGATAAGGAACCTAAAGTATCCGGTGAAGATGGACTAAAAGCTCTTAAAGTAGCAGATATAATTCTTAAAAAAATTGAAGAATCATAGGTTAAATATTTAGTAAGATTTATGGCTGCTGAAAACAAATATGCAATCGGTGTTGATATTGGTGGAACCAATATAAAACTCGGGATAATTTCTGAAACCGGGAAAATCCTAAACAAGGCTTTGATAGAAACTCTAGCTGAAGGAGGGCCTGATGTTGTAGTTTCTCAATTGAAAAAAGGTATAAAAGAACTGCTTAAGAAGAATGAAGAAAAAATAGCAGGGATTGGTATTGGATGTGCCGGATCAGTAAACCAATCAAAAGGTATTGTTGAAAACCCACCTAATTTGCCTAAGTGGGAAAAAGTTCCGCTTAGCAAAATTATTAACAAAGAATTTGGTTATGACGTTTACCTTGATAATGATGCTAATGTTGCCGCGATAGGAGAAATGTATTTTGGTGCAGGGAAAAAATTGAATTCATTTATTATGGTTACTCTTGGAACAGGTGTTGGAGGTGGAATTATTTTAAATCGAAATATTCTTCATGGCGATTTTGGCGCTGCTGGTGAAATTGGGCATATTGTTATAGACTACAAAGGACCTTTGTGCAATTGTGGGTCTTATGGCTGTATAGAAGCTTATGTCGGTAACCATTATCTTGTAAAAAGAATTCAGCAGGAAATTAAAAATAAACCTGGTACAAAAATATGGGATTTAATAAATCACGATATTGAAAAACTAAGTCCAAGGATAATAGATGAAGCTGCACAGTTGGGCGATGAATATGCAAAATCTGTTATAATAAAAACGGGAGAATATCTTGGTTGTGCTTTTGCTTCACTGGCAAATATTATGGATATAGGTACATTTATAGTTGGTGGAGGAGTTGCCGGTTTTGGTGATCCTCTTTTTAAAGCTGCGCAGAAAAAGACAATCGAGAGGGTCTTAATCCCGATGAAAAAAAGGATAAAAATTCTACCTGCAAAATTAAAAAACGATGCAGGTATTCAGGGAGCTTCTGCATTGGTTTTTTATGGGAACAAAAAATCTTAAAGATTTTATTAATGCTCACTCCATATATTTTGTATAAGTACACATGGTAAATAAATTCATTTACTATCATTTATTTCCCTTCATTTGTTCCAAATCCCATTCTAAACTAACTTTGTAGCTAAAACTGAATATTTTCGATATTTTTCATATGTGAATATCTCTGATTAGCCTGTTTGCTCCCTCTTTGTTTTAATTGGAACAGGGATTATTAAATTCTGGTTTAAAGTTTAACAAATATAATAAGTTATTAAAATTAAAGAACTTATAAAAATATTAAAACCTGCTGTCTGCCATTTATTTGTTGTAGGGGTAATTAGTATTTCCAATTATAGTCTTTCTTATGCACAGGACTCAACAGGCCAGTCCACTTCTATTCTTGATACACTTGCCATTTCGAGGGGAGATTCATTAAAATCTTCAGGTAATTCAACAGGTGTTGACTCTATAATTTATGTAAGCTCTTCAGACTCACTTGTGTTTTTTGTAAACGACAGGAAGATGAAAATGTATGGTAAGAGCGAATTAAAATTCAAAAATACAGACCTGAAAAGTAAAAATATTTATGTAGATTTTAATTCAAGTAATGTCGAAGCAGTTGGTCCCGAAACAGATAGCTCCAAAGCCAATAAGGAAGGGCATCCGGTATTAAAAGAGGGTACCGAAACCTATACCGGGGACAACATAAAATATAATTTTAAAACAACTCAGGGATTTATTACAGCAGCTGGAACAGAGACTGATGGTTCATACTATACAGGTGAAAAAATTAAAAAAGTTGATCCTACGACATATTTTATTGAAGATGGAATTTATACAACCTGTGATCACAATCCTCCTCATTTTTATTTTTATTCACCCAAAATGAAAGTTATTCAGAACGAGCAGATAATTGCAAGGTGGATTTGGCTTTATTTTGGGGGAGTTCCGTTTCCTATTCCGTTACCTTTTGCAGTTTTTCCAATTCAATCAGGTCGAAGATCAGGAATAATAGCACCAGTTATAGGTGATGACCAGAGATATGGAAATTATATTTCTCACTTTGGGTATTTCTGGGCAATAAATGATTATATGGATGCAAATTTAACAGCCGATTATTATACACGTGGAAGTTTTGCAGTGTCAAGCAGATTTCGATATGTAAAAAGATATGACTATAGTGGAAATATAGAAGCTGGATACAAATATTTCAGGAATGGCGATCCTTCGGACCCGGATGTTTCTGAATCAACCGATTGGAGATTGTATTGGTCCCATCACCAGAATATAACGCCAACACTTAGGTTTGATGCAAACCTCCAGTTCCTTTCGAGTAATTATCTAAGCAGAACAAGTATTGATCTTAGTCAGGTTCTTCAAAATAATATTTATTCTAATGCAACTTTGTTTAAAAACTGGGAAGAATCGGGCAACAGTATGTCGATTAGTTATAGTAGGAGTCAGGACCTTGAAAAAGGAAATGTGAGTGAAGTATTACCAAACCTGTCATTTAATAAATCACAATCTTATCCATTCAAGAGTGATTTTAATAGTGGTGATCAAAAATGGTATGAACTTTTTGGCTATAACTACAGCGGGCAATTCCAGAACAGGAGAAATAAAGTTAATGGTGAAGTTACATCAAATGCAGGTGTACTGCATACTATTAGTGGTGGACTTTCGCCGAAGCTGGGACATATCAGCTTATCGCCAAATTTTAATTACCAGGAAAAATGGTATAACAAAAGCATTGAAAAAATTGATTATGGCCCTGGATATTCTGGAAGTGATTCTGTTGTTACAAATGATATTACCGGTTTCAAATTTGTGAGAACTTTTAGTCTCGGAATTAATGCATCTACAAGACTTTATGGTATTGTTAATCCACATATCTTAGGTATTGCATCAATAAGGCACACATTTTCTCCGAGTATTTCATATAATTATCAACCTGATTTTTCAAGGCCTGGGTGGGGATACTACGGAAGATATTATGATTCAAATGGAAAGGAAGTTACTTACGATAAATTTGCAAATTCAGTATATGGTGGTGCGCCCAGCGGCGAACGTCAGAGCATATCCTTGAGTCTCGGGAACCTCTTTGAAATGAAAACTGAAGTTGATCCTACTGACACAACTTCCAAAGAAAAGAAAATACAATTATTAAATTTAAATGCAGGGATCAGTTATAATTTTGCTGCTGATAGTCTAAAATTTTCTGATATCAACGTAAGTTACAGAACACAGGTCGGAAGTGCTTTAGACATTTCAGGCTCTTCCACGTTTACATTATATGATTATGAAAAAAATGTTGGGAAAGTGGATCGTTTTTTGATAAATGAAGGGAAAGGTCTGGCTAGATTAACCAGTTTTAATTTTTCACTTTCTACACACTTATCAGGGGAAAGGTCCGTCTCAGGAGATGATGTTGTTAGCGTTGACACATCAATTCAGAAAGGCGAGTTTGATCTGATACAGGAAAGTAACGCTATGTCAAAAGGAATCTATGGAGAAACTGAAGCTGATTTTTCAATTCCCTGGGATATTTCCCTTAATTATAATTATTCAGTTTCTAAGCCTACACCGTACAATACATTCAAATCTTCTAACATAAGTGCAAATCTAAATTTTAATCTAACAAAATATTGGAAGATCTCTCTTACCGGTAGTTATGATTTTATTGTTAACGAGTTCATTGCACCTCAAGTTAGAATTTCTCGCGACCTTCATGCGTGGATTCTGAATTTTACCTGGAATCCGGTTGGCTTATATACCGGTTACATGCTGGAGATAAGAGTTAAAGCACCACAACTTTCAGATCTGAAAATAACTAAGAGAGATCAGTTCTTTAGTGGAAGATAGCTGAAGAGAGGTAATAAAGTTTATTAATTTTCAAAATTATTAAAAATTCTATTATTTATTTAATATGAATATAATTGTATATTATGAAAACCAAATATCCTGAAAGAATTATTTGCCTGACAGAGGAAACTACCGAACTAATTTACTTGCTCGGGGCTGGAAATAAAATTGTCGGCATAAGTGGTTTTACTGTTCGTCCCACAGAAGCGAGAAAAACTAAACCAAAAGTCTGTACCTATTTAGATGCAAATTATGATGCGATAAAAAAGTTAAAACCTGACCTGATATTTACATTTTCTGATATGCAGGCGGAAATAGTGAAAAACCTGGCTCTTCAGGGTTACCAGGTAATTGTTTTTAACCAAAGAACAATAGAAGAAATTTTGCAGAATATTTTGATTATTGGGAGCGTAGTTGGTAAACAAAAAGAATCGGAAAAACTTGTTAAGAAGTATGAATCGCGACTGAAACAAATCAGGAGAAAATCAAAAACTTTGAGAATTCATCCAAAAGTGTATTTTGAAGAATGGTACGACCCTATGATTTCAGGAATATGCTGGGTAAGTGAATTAATAGAAATAGCGGGCGGAAATGATATTTTCGGAGAGTTGAGGAATAAAAAAGGTGGCAAAGACAGAATTGTAAAACCGGAAGAAGTAATTAAACGAAATCCGGAAATAATTATTGGATCATGGTGCGGAAAATATTTCAAGAAAAATGTTGTTAAGAAACGGGAAGGTTGGACCAAAATAAGTGCAGTGAAAAATAATAAACTATTTGAAATAAAATCATCCTTAATTTTACAGCCCGGCCCCGCTGCAATCACTGAGGGTTTGAATCAACTTGTTAAGATAATTCATAATAATTAATTATTTGCAGAAAATTTAATGAATATATTTTCATCTTATCGTATATATTGCTTTAATTCTTTTCTTCGTTATTATCATTTCCATCAGCTATTTCAGTCGTTGAGTTGCTTCCTTTCTCAAATTCAAAAATGCTTGTCCATTCATCTTCGTTTAAGCTTTTTGTAAAAGTATCAGCACCTATATTTTCTGATTTTTTTCGATCTAATAAGGTCTTCTTGAACAATATACTCTGGATTTTCTCGTCAAGCGTATTTTTAGTAAAATAATTTAAAATAGTAACTGGCCGGTTAAAATTGTTTTTTATTATGTTTTCAAGTTTCCATTTTAGAACCGGTACCCACCATTGATCAAAATGAATAATATAAGGCGCATAAACTAAAAGTGGCTTTGATTTCATAGCCTGTGTATCAGCCAAAAATACTGTAATAGAAGAGTCTCTTTCGAATTCAGAAATTGATTTTAATACCTCACCTTGATTCATCCTTTGAGAATATTTTTTATAACTAATTTTTTCTCTGTCAAAGAGCTTAATCAATTTTTGAATACCATGTTTATCATACTGTGAAAAAATTATTACCTGTTTGTCATGGCTTCTGATGCAATTTATATGTGACAACAATAGTTTTGATTTATTGCTGTCAATTGCATCAGTCGAAAAATTATATATCTGACTAAGTTGATGTAGCGATAAAAATAGCTGCGACTGAAAGCGAAAAGGGTTACCAGTTGCCTGAATATTTTGTAAGCTTGTTTTTGCAATAAGTAATGCCATATTATAATCTTCCTGCTGTTTTTTGTCCAACTTTACCCAATAATCGGATTCTATAATTTTGGGAAGACTTTCTCTTGCTTTGTCATAATTGTGGCTTAAATAAGATTTAAGATTTAATTCAGGAGGAACATTTTCGGAATAAATATCTTTCTCAAGATTTGTAATAATCCAGTTAAATTTAGGACTAATAATGTTAATCAAGCGTGAGAAATTATCCCTATACTTTTGAAAATATTCCGCATCATCAAAAATTAAAGTGTCAAATTTCTTAACAGATCCATTTTTTAAATAGTGTTCACTTAATAGTTTATTAAGAAGCGGATAAGAAATAATTGTCAACTGATTATTCTTTAATAATTCAGCGTTTATATCGGTGCTTTCCGAGGTAATATAATTACAGCTTAGTTCCGGAGCGAATTTAGTTAATTTGTTCAACCACCCATGGGAATTTCCAATTCTGCGTGAAAAGCCTGTATCTCCAATTGAATTATCATCTACGATAATTAGTGCGGATTTTATTTCCCGTTTTATCAATAGGTATTTAACAGCAAATATGGCCTGGACTGTCTTTCCAAGTGCGGGCTCATTAGAAAATAAAACCTTTTTATTTGAAGCTAGAAATTTTACCCCTTCAACTTGAAATGGGTAAAGCCTTTCAAAAAATATTTTCTCTGCAGTAGATGAAAGTTCTTTCCTGAGCTGAATAATTTTGTCTATTCGTTCAGATAGTTCTGTTTTTGATACGCTATCTTTAATTTGTTGTGATAATATAGAATTATGATTGTAAAAAACAGAGATGTTAAGTTGGGATTTATTATTAAACTCCGGTATCTTTATTTTTACCTGGCTTGTATTCCACGGGAATAATTCGCTATACTGATTTAGCTCACCTGTATTTATGTGAGGATTAAATTTAAAGGCCGAATACAAAAGTTCCTCTTTAAACTTAAGCTGATTATTATCAAAATTCAGTAATTGAGGTTCAACTTCAAGAAGGTTTACTTTAGTATTCGAAGAATTTATTGTTCCGGGATGTTCGAGAGGGGATAGTAATTCTATGTTATAAATTTCGGGTTTAAGCTGCGAAAGATAATCAATTATATTTGGTTCATTAATTTTGTAGTCGATAAAGTTAATCTCAGCCTTCTGAAGACTTGATGTATAAGCTTGCGTTGAATCAATGGAGCTTTTTGAGGACAATAATTTATTGTCTTTAGAGATTTTAGCGGTAAAAAATTGTTTGCGATCCTGACTAAAATTAATATTTATATTTGAAACGGAGTGATTACCAAAGCCAAAAAATACAGGATTAGTTTTAGTTTTGAGCTTAAGTCGTTGTGAAGACAGCATCATAATTTTAATCTTATTTAACCTGAACTTAAATGTTGAAGTTTTGTCTTGAATATTTATCGACAGTGATATGAAGTCCGTGTTTGATAGTTCAGGATAAAATAGGTCGATTTCTTGGTATTCGACTGCAACACCACGGATAGGCTTCTGCCATAGAAATGTATCAGTCTCTTCAATTTTGGAAACCGATGTTGCTATTTTAGATCTTAATTTTCTAACCAGATGCATTATTCACCGGTTTTTTGTAAATGAACCTGTTCGCAAGCAACTTTTAGTCTCTCAAATGGTTCGAGTAAATTTCTACCTTCGGCAATGGACATAATATTTTCTTTTATCTCAGGTAGCTCGCCTTCATATTTTTTCGAAATCTCAAGGTATATCTTCGGATTATCCGAATTAGGGGAAGATACCTCTTCTTTTTTAGAATTTTCTCTTGAGATCGCATCATTTTTATCAAAAACTCTTACAACTCTTATACCCTGCTTGCTGTTTGCTCCAAGAAAAAGTGGATCGCGTACTATTATTAGATCTATCTCCTGGCTGATTGCACCTAGCAGGGGAACTGAAATTAATTCAACAAGAATATGTTCCATAAGTACATTTCCGTAAAGGGTCTTTTGGAAATTTGTTGGTTTGATCGGTGCGGTTACTCTGAATTCAATTGGTTTTGTGTCTATATCTGTTACGAGTATTGCACCCATTATTCCTTCTTTTTCTTTTAAAGCATAAGATTCTAAAAATGCAATTTTTGATAATGCCATAATTCACCTAAATTTATTTAATTTCAATAATTAAACTTATAAAGATTAATTAAACAAAATTAATCTTTTTTATTTATGAAAATAGATTTAAGAAATAGTTGTAAGCAATTAACTGATCTGCACACGCAGGTTCCCGCTTTGCCCCTGTTTGAAGTTCCATAGATCGGGATTACAAATATGTAATTAAGACATTTTTTTCAGTTTTACAAGCCTTTTTTCAAAAAAATATAAATAAGTTGTAAATTCGGGCTATTTTATACATAATATTTTGAGACATTTAGAATAGAAGTTAACTATTTGGATTCGATAATTGCTTCAATGCAAAGGAAATATAAAATATCAGATGGGTAAGTAGAATAGATTTTGGGGTATCTTAAAAAAGCAAAGAATATGGGTGATCAGGTTATTGTTAATTAGAAATTAGTTTGAAAATTAAAACTAACACTTGTAGGTAGAGTTGGCTTATTATCGAGTCCAACCGAGATATTCCAACTCACCCCATCATTTTGCTGATTGTTGTATTTGGTTACAAGTCTCACTGCATTGATTACACTTACAATCCTGTTAAGAATAAGTGCCCCTACAATAAATCTTAAATTATTATATGCACCTTCGCTTGAAACCCACATATCGCGGTAAGTTTTTCTGTCGCTGGTGGTCTGCCATTTCCAGTAATCTGAGTTTTCATCATAAATCTGATTAAAATTTCTCTCCAGAGATTTTTCATTATTATACTGGTAGACATCGCTGTAGTTACCTATAGTGGCGTAGAAGTCAGCATCCTTACCGCTGTTATTTACTCCTCCGTTACTTGCAGCAAAAGCCTGGTAATCGCGTTTACGCATATTACCGTAAGCATTAAAACCAATAAAGGTTCCCCATAGTGCACCATCCGCAATTGTGTAGAATTTTCCACTGGAATATGAACCTGCGTAAAGTTCTCCCATTCCGGGAAGTAATAGAGAATAAATTACTGCAAGTCCCACATTTTTTTTATGGAACTCTTCATTCTCCTGAAGATTAAATCTATTGCCGGAAACTTCACTTTTAATTTTGCTTACATCATTTTTAAGCTTTAAAGATTTAGGAGTTGAAATTTCCTGCGGATAAACAATTATGCTCAGGAAAATTAAGAATAAGAGTATTTTTTTCATATTACCAATTGATGATGAATGAAGTTGGAATATTTATGCAACGAGTTCAACTTTTCTTTTATTCTCAGAAATTATGCCTGTACAAATATCGTTTTCAATTTTTGTGATTTTCACATCAGAAAATTTATTTGCCAGTGAGTCTGAAAATTCATTTGAAACCCTGACGTAATTTGAGGAAAATCCCTTAATAATTCCAGCACAATTTTCATCCTCAAACAAAACCCGTAGCTTTTTACCAATCATTGTTTCGTAAAACTGATGTCGCTTTTTTTCACTCAATATTCTCAGCATACTGTTTCTTTGTTTACGCTCAAATACGTCAACGGTACCTTCCATTTCGATTGCTTTGGTATCAGGACGTTCAGAATATGTAAAAACGTGGAGATATGAAACAGGTAATTCTCTTATAAAATCATAAGTTTTTTGAAATTCTTCTTTTGTTTCACCCGGAAAGCCGACAATTACGTCCACGCCTATTCCAACATCTTTAATTGAATTTGAAACTTTTGAAATTAATTTTGAATAATCCTGAACCTTGTACCTGCGCTGCATTAATTGTAAAATTTTAGGACTACCGCTTTGTAGCGGAATGTGAAAATGGTTACACATTTTTTGGTTATCAGCAGTTAATGATATTATGTTATAATTTAATAGATTTGGCTCTATTGAACTTATTCTAATTCTGAAATCTCCTTCTACTTTTACCATTTTTTGAAGGAGGTTATATAAATCAGTATTGAAGGCATTGCCATAATCTCCAACGTTAACGCCTGTAAGTATAATTTCTTTATATCCTGAGCTGATCAGTTCTTTAAATTCTTTCAAAACTAATTCAGGTTGAAGACTTCTGCTTTTTCCTCTTGCAAGCGGAATTGTACAGAAAGAACATTTATAATCGCAGCCGTCCTGGATTTTAAAATATGCTCTCGTTCTGTCATCTGCATCTGTTGAATGTGCGTTACCGAAATTATCAAGCTCGTCTGTGGGGGATACGTGGATGCACGAAAGTTCCTTTTTTTCAAAATTGTTTAGTATGTCAAATAGTCTGAATTTTTCTTTGCTTCCCAGAACAGCATCTACACCATCAATCTTTGAAATTTCTTTAGGCCTCAACTGGGCATAACAGCCGGTAACAATAACGTACGCATTAGGGTTTTGTCTTAATGCCCTACGCACAAGCTGCCTGCACTCCTTTTCAGCATTTTCTGTAACCGTACAGGTGTTGAAAACGTATATATCCGCATCCTCTTTAAAATCTACAATGTTAAAACCTTTGTTGAGGAATTGATTACCAATAGTAGAAGTTTCAGAGAAATTGAGTTTACAACCAAGAGTATGTAAAGCAACTTTTTGAGGCATATGTGAATTGTTTAAAATTAAAAGAGCGGGAACGAATTCCCGCTCCTTTTTTGAACTAATAAATTAATTTCCTGATTTATCAGAACCTGATTGTTTATCATCGGATACTTCAAAAATCGGAAACTCTGATGCATCAATTGTTCCTGTTTCTGCATTTTTAACTTCATCAACAGAAACTTTTTCAAGCTTATGATTTTCAATATAAGCGTTTATCTCATCATCAGATTTTTCTTTTAATGCTGCAATTGCACTAAGTACAATTTTCTTATTCTCTTTATCGAATTCAATCACTTTAAGTGAAAGCGTTTCATCAATAGGGAAGTGATTGGCAACATTTTTAATTTTATTTGTTGATAGCTGTGTTACAGGCACAAAACCGTCAACTTTTTCAGGTAATTCAGCTATTAACCCTTTTTCAATTATTCTTACAACTTTACCATCTGTAATAGCTCCAACGGCATAAAGTTTTTCAAAATTATCCCAGGGATTATCCTGAACCTGTTTGTGTCCGAGAGAAATCTTTCTCTGTTCAACATCAACTCCAAGAACAATTACATCAAGTTTTTCACCTTTCTTAACAACTTCCCCGGGGTGGCGTATTTTCTTTGTCCAGGATAGATCAGAAATGTGAACCAATCCGTCAACGCCAGGTTCAAGTTCAACAAACACACCAAAATTGGTTAAGTTGCGTGCAATTCCTGTATGCTTTGAGCCGACAGGATATTTCTGCATTAAACTTTCCCATGGATCCGGTTCCAGTTGTTTAATACCAAGTGATATTTTCTTTTCTTCTTTATCAAGACTGAGGATAACTGCTTCAACAATCTGACCCATTGCAACAACCTGTGATGGATGTTTAATGTGCTGAGTCCAGCTCATTTCAGAGTTGTGAATTAATCCTTCAATTCCTTTTTCTATTTCAATAAATGCACCGTAATCAGTTAATGATACAACACGACCGGAAACTTTGTCTCCGATTTTGTATTTCTGATCGATGTCTTCCCATGGATGTGGGAGAAGTTTCTTTAAGCTTAAAGATATTCTCTTCTTTTCTTCGTCGAAGTCAGTAACGACCACTTTAATAACCTGGTCGAGTTTAACAACTTCGTTAGGATGATTAATTCTGCCCCAGCTAAGGTCTGTAATGTGAACCAAACCATCAACACCGCCAAGATCTACGAACACACCAAAGTCTGTAATAGCTTTTACAGTACCTTCGAGTATCTGGCCCTTTTCAAGGCTGTTGAGGATTTGTTCTCTTTGACCGGAGATTTCTTCTTCGACAAGAACTTTGTGAGAAACAACTACGTTTTCAGTGGGGATATTTACTTTTACTACTTTGAAGTCCATAATCTGACCGACAAAAGCATCAAAATCTCTTATTGGTCTGATATCAATTTGTGATCCCGGAAGGAATGCTTCCATGCCCATCAAGTCAACGACCATTCCTCCTTTAATTCTTTTAAGAATTTTACCCTGCAGAATTTCACCTGTTTCGTATGCGTTAACAACTTTATCCCAGATCTTTAAGAAATCGGCTCTTTGTTTGCTAAGTACAAGGTTTCCTTCCTGGTCTTCAACACTTTCAATAACAACTTCTATTTCCTGTCCGAGTTTAATTTCCTCGTTTTCGTAGAATTCATTTTTTGAAATTGAACCTTCAGATTTAAAACCAACATCAAGAATTATCTGGTCACCCTGGATGCGTACGATTTTTGCTTTTACCATTTCGCCTTCTTTCACATCTTTGAAAGATTCAGCGTAAAGGTTAGCTAATGTTAAGAATTCTTCTTGTGAATACTCATCACTATTGAAATTCTTTTTTGCCTTTTCGAAATCATCGGCTGTAACAACACGTTTATCGTGTTCTTTTGTCTGATCGGACATCTGTCCTCCTAAAATAAATTGATCCCTGTTTTAATAACCAAAATCATCAAAAGTTACAAAACAGAAAATTTAGTGTTACATAATTAATTATGATGATTTTTATAAAAATTAAATATTTACTTCAATTCCTTTTTTGTCTCCTGCAATTTTTACCTGTTCTAAAATCATTTCAACCTGCTGCTCTATTGAAACCATTGACGTGTCAATTTCAACAGCATCTTCTGCTTTTAACAGAGGACTTACCTTCCTGGTTGAATCAATTTTATCTCTTTGCTGAAGATTTTTTTTGATTTCATCGATAGCGACATGTTTACCTTTCATTTCGTATTCTTCAGCTCTTCGCATTGCTCTCTGATCAATTGATGCTGTAAGAAAAATTTTCACATCAGCTTCCGGGAAAACAACTGTTGTAATATCTCTTCCTTCCATTACAACGCCCCTGTCCTGTTTTCCCATTTTCTGTTGTTTTGCAACAAGCGCTTTCCTTACATCTTCTATTTTACTGACACCACTTACGTTACGATTTACTTCAAGAGTTCTTATCTCTCCTGTGATATCTTCGCCGTCAACTAAAACTCTCGTTACTCCGTTCACAAAGTCAAGTTGAATATCAGTAGAATTTGCTATTTCAATAAGAGCCTTTTCATTGTCCAGTAAATTATTCCTCATTGCAAGAAATGTTACAGCTCTGTACATCGCGCCGGTATCTATATAAACAAACCCAAGTCGTTGTGCGACCAATTTGGCAGAGGTACTTTTTCCGGATCCTGCCGGACCGTCAATTGCAACGATTAATTTTTTGGACATAGTCTATAAAAATAGACAATTATCTTCAATTTTTCAAAATAATTGAGGTAAAATGGAAGAGTTTGAAAGTTATAAAAATGGCAAAAATGGTGGAATTCTGCAATATTTTGTAAGATTACTTAATTTCCTGTCCGCCAAGGTCATTTATAATAGCTGAGATTACAGAATCTTCTTCTTTTGTAGTATTTGAAGCTGCTTTTTTTTGTCCAGTGAATTCTTTTTTATTCTCGTTTTTGCTTCCAGTTTTTTCAGAAAGAATAAAATTCAAAGTAAGCTTTTTCCCGAAAAATTGTTCTGATTTTTGAACGAAGTATTTTTCGTTCATTCTAAGCAGATCTTTTAAATGATCATCTCCGGAGGTTACGTCGAGTTTAAATCCTTCCAGTTTAAGTGGTTTCATATCTTTAACAAATGGTCCCATCATAAATGCTTTTTCGGCTGCAATAGATTCAATAAAGCCATTCCATTTTTCAACAATGGATTCAAAGTTAAATTCTAAGCATTGTGAAACTTCTGGGGTTGCTTTTTTAATATCTTTTTTCGCTGTGGATGATTTTATGGCTTTTTCAGGTTTTCCCTTTTCTTGGACTACTTCAGGTTCAGGCTTTTTTTTTAGCGGGACAGAAATTTTTTCACGAACTACCTCTGAAGCAGTGTTAACATTTTCAGTTTTCACATCGCCTAACTTAGAGAGCACTTCACTAATTGAAGCGGATTTTTCGAGACCGATTAAATGGCTCAGCGAAATTTCAACTTTTAATCTTTGGTTCTGTGCAAATCTTAATTCCTGCTGGGTTTTATTAAGGAAGTTTAATAATCTAAGAAGATCACTTTCTGAAAATTTATCCATGTAATCAATATATCTTGTTCTGTAAATTTCGGCAGTTTCTACTAGTTCGGTTTTTTCAGTTATAACAACAGTCATTATATTTCTGAAATGTTCTATTAAACCGTTAATAAAATCGATGAAGTCCCAGCCATTCTCGAAAATCGTTTGTGAAACTTTAAATACAGATTTATAGTCTTTTTCCAATATCGCATCTGAAACAGTAAAGTATATTTCATCATCAATTAAATTTAACATTAATGAAACAGTTTCAGAATCAATTTTATTACCGCAGAACGAAACAACCTGGTCAAAATAGCTTTCAGCATCTCTCAGCGCACCGTCTGATTTTTTCGCAATTATTGTTAAAGTTTTATCATCAATTTCTATTTTTTCTGTATCAGCAATTTTTTTCAACAAAGTTTTTATCGTATCAAGCTGTATTCTTCTGAAATCAAATCTCTGGCAGCGGGAAATAATTGTAAGCGGAACTTTATGTGCATCGGTTGTTGCAAAAATAAATATAGTGTGAGAGGGTGGTTCTTCAAGTGTTTTCAGGAATGCGTTAAACGATTCCTTCGTTAGCATATGAACTTCATCAATAATGTAAACTTTGTACTTTCCCTTTGTAGGGGCATACTTTACAGATTCTCTTAAAGTTCTTATTTCATCAATTCCTCGGTTTGATGCACCGTCTATTTCAATTATATCAAGGGATTGCGAATTTTGAATAGAGTGGCACATTTCACATTCATTACAGGGTTCAAAATCTTTTGGGTTGAGGCAGTTAAGAGTTTTTGCAAGAATCCTGGCAGTTGTTGTTTTTCCAACACCTCTCGGACCGGTAAATAAATAGGCGTGAGCAAGCCGGTTATTTTTTAGAGCATTTTTAAGAGTGGCAGTGATATGTTCCTGCCCTACAACTTCAGTAAATTTTTGCGGACGCCATTTTCTTGCTGTAACAATATATGCCATTACTTACCTTAATTTTGAATAGTAGAATTTATAAAATATTTTCCGAAAGGAAAAGAGTCATTTCTTCAAGATATTTTTTATCAGTTTCGTTAAATGAGGAATAAGAATCACTATCGAGGTCTAAAATTCCGTAAAGGTTTTTTTCTTTGAATAACGGAATTACTATCTCACTTTTTGAATCAGCGTCGCAAAAGATATGTCCCGGAAATTTTTCAACGTCTTCAACTATAATTGTCTTTTCTTCCTTTGCCGCGGTTCCGCAAACTCCGCTGCCGAATTTAATGTTTGTGCAGGCAACTTTTCCCTGGAAAGGTCCGAGATAGAGGTTATCTTTTTCTGCAATATAAAATCCAACCCAGCTAATTTTTTCAAATGTCTGCTTTAATGCTGCTGTAAAATTTGAAAGATTAGATAAAAGATTGTCCTCCTTGCTCAACAGTGCTTTTACTTGTTTTACAAGAGACTGATACTTTTCTTCAAGTGAAAGATTCTTATCTACAAAAATAGTTTCAGCCAATTTATTTCTTTGTTTTCTTTTTTACCGGTATTTTAGGCTTCTTTTTAGATTTCCCTTTAGCAATATTCTTGTTAGGAAAAATATACGGAAGAGCATCTTCAATTTTACTAATTGAAATTATTTTCATTCCTTCAAGAACTTTATCCTGAATTTCCTTAAGATCAATTTCATTATCCTTTGGAATCAATACCGTTTTTATTCCGTTCCTTTTTGCAGCAAGCAGTTTTTCAGTTAATCCGCCAATTGGCAAAACATTTCCGCGCAGAGTAATTTCACCAGTCATTGCAACATTATTTACAGCAGGAATTCCGGAGATCGCTGACAATAAAGCCATAGACATTGTTATTCCTGCAGAAGGTCCGTCTTTTGGAATTGCTCCTTCCGGAAGATGAATATGAATTTCTTTTCCTTTGAAGAAATCAGGATTAATTCCAAGTTTTTTAGCTGAAGATCGAATATAGCTCAGGGAAGCCTGTGCTGATTCCTTCATTACGTTACCAAGCTGTCCTGTAAGCGTAAGCTTTTCAGAACCCTGCATAATTGTGACATCAACTGTTAAAAGTTCTCCGCCAACGGCAGTCCAGGCAAGTCCGGTAACACTTCCAATTTTTAAATCTTTATTATGTTTTGAATGTCTGAAACGCGGAGTCTTTAAATAATCCTCAACCTTTTTTGGATCAACAATGTATTTGTTTTTGGATTTTGCCTTTCCATTTGAAGATTTTATTAAAACAATATCTCTTGCTTGTTTTCTGCAGACTGAAGCGATTTCTCTTTCGAGATTTCTAACGCCTGCTTCTCTTGTATATTCTGTAATCACTGTTTTGATTGCTTCATCAGTTATTACAACTTCTTTTTGATTTAACCCGTGGGCACTTAGCTGTTTCGGAATAATATGCCGTTTAGCGATTTCAATTTTATCATATTCAAGATAACCGGGAAGTTCAATTATTTCCATCCTGTCCTGCAGGGGGAGAGGAATATTATATCTTACATTTGCCGTAGTAATAAACATAACCTGAGACAGATCATAGTCCACTTCAAGGTAATGATCATTAAATGTATGATTTTGTTCAGGGTCGAGAACTTCCAGCATTGCAGAAGACGGATCGCCACGGAAATCCATACTCATTTTATCAACTTCATCCAGCAGCATTACAGGATTTGCAGTTCCAGCTTTTTTCATAGATTGAACTATTTTACCCGGCATTGAACCAATATAAGTTCTTCTGTGTCCGCGAATTTCTGCTTCGTCTCTAACTCCGCCCAGACTTATTCTTACAAATTTTCTTCCAAGAGCTCGTGCAATTGATCTGCCGAGTGAAGTTTTGCCAACTCCCGGAGGTCCGACAAAACAGAGAATCTGACCGCGCATATTTTTTACAAGATTTAGTACAGCAATATGTTCAATGATTCTGTCCTTTGGTTTCTCAAGACCAAAATGATCCTCATTTAAAATCTTTTGAACGTGGTCAATATTTAAATTGTCTCTTGTTTTTTTATTCCAAGGAACATCAACAAGCCATTCAAGATAATTTCTTATTACGGTTGATTCGGGAGACATGGGTGGAGTTTTTTTCAGTTTGTTTAATTCTTCAAGAGCTTTAGTCTCCACTTCCTTAGGCATTTTTGCCTTTTTAATTTCCTGCCTGATCTTTAAAAATTCAGGCGAGCCATCTTCTTCTTCGCCAAGTTCATCCTGAAGTATTTTAATTTGTTCCTGGATAATAAATTTTCTCTGGGTTTTTGCAATATTTTCCTGAACTTTCGAATCAATTTCTTTTTCAATTTTCAGTATGTCAATTTCAGAATTAAGGATTTTTATTACTTCGTAATACTGTTCCTTGAGATTAAATTTCTGAAGTATTTCCTGCTTAATTTCAATTGACTGATTTATATTTGCAGCAACGTAAAATAATTTCCTGTCTGGTTCATCAATATTTTCAAAAGCGCTGAGTGCTTCCTTAGGAATATTTCTGCTGATTTTAACATATTCTTTAAAGAGCTGTGTAATTTGCCTGGTCATTGCATTCATTTCGTGATCAGTTTCAACTTCCGGAATAATTATTTCTACATTGGCTTCAAAAAATTCTTTTTTGTTGGTGAAGTTTTTTATTCTTCCCTGCAGAAGTCCGTCAACAAGAATTTTCATCAATCCGTTTGGCAACTTGAGGATTTGTACAATTTTTGCAACTGTTCCTTCCTCATAAATATCTTCTTTTTTAGGATCTTCCACATTTGATCTTTTTTGAGCCGCAAGGAAAATGTATTTTGTATTTTCTAGTGCGTAATTAGCTGCTCTAATTGACTGCTCGCGCCCAACCAGCACCGGGAAAATCATATAGGGGAAAATTACTATATCTCTTAAAGGTAGTACCGGTAATTGTTCAGGAATACTGTCAATTACCGTTTCATTCTTTTCAGATCTAATTTCTACGTTTTCGTGTTGATTCAAGTTTTTTGCTCCGTTCCATTTTTTGCTAATTAAAAAGCAAATATACCAAAATAGAGTAGGGCTATCAAGGAAGGAAAGTTGGGTATAATTTGCTCTTTTTATAGTTTAAGCAAAATTTAATAGGTATCAATTTTATTATATTTGAAGGTAAAAACAGAGAATTTGATGATAAACGATATTATTGAAATTGCTAAAGAAGCCGGCGAAATAATCAGGGAAGGATTTGGGAAAACCCGGGAGATTGAATTCAAAACAAATGAAACCAATCTTGTTACAGAAATAGATAAGGCGTCTGAAAAACTTATTACAGATTTTATTAAGATAAAATATCCGTCACACGGGATACTAGCCGAAGAAAGTGGACAAATGAAATCGGGTACAGAATATATGTGGGTGATAGATCCGTTGGACGGCACAACAAATTTTGCACACGGTCTACCGGTTTTTGCAGTTTCAATCGGATTACAGAAAAATGATAAAACTGTTGCTGGAGTTGTGTATGATGTTATGTTCGATGTAGTTTACTCAGCTGAAAAGGGAAGTGGAGCTTTTGCAAATCATAACAAAATGATAGTTAGCAAAAATAATATTCTTGGAAGAAGTGTAATGGCAACTGGTTTCCCTTACAATGTTTTTGAAAATCCGGATAATCTTTTGGAAAGATTCGCAGAATTAACAAAACGTGTTCGGGGTGTAAGAAGACTCGGTTCCGCAGCGCTCGATCTGTGCTATACGGCTAAAGGTGTTTTTGATGGCTACTGGGAAATGAATTTAAGTCCGTGGGATATTTGTGCAGGAATGCTTTTAGTTGAAGAAGCAGGAGGAGTTTTAAGTAATTTCAACAATAAACCTATTGATATGAATACTAAAAAGATTCTTGCTTCAAATGGGTTAGTGCACGAAAAAATGCTGGAGATTTTGTCAAAGTACGAATAAATTGTTTAACGTACTTTTGTATTGCCAAAAAAGCACCAAAAAGTCAAGACCTGAATAAAATTGCTAAAAATCAATATGCTCATTTACATCAAAATAACTCCCCGATAAATCGGGGTCAAACAAATTTTGATGCTATCGATTCGCACATCGATTTTATTAACGCAATTTTATTCAGGTCAATTATATTTAAAAATATTCACTGATTCTGTATCTAAAATCGAAAGAAAAAAATCAAAATGATTTTTCATACATCTCTTCGATTAAGTGTTTGTATCTTTCTTCTACAAATTTTCTTTTGACCTTCATACTTGGAGTTATCTCACCACTTTCAATTGTAAAAGGCTTTTCAAGTAAAACAAATTTTCTAACTCTTTCATAATTAGCCAACTGCTTCTGGAATCTGGTCATATCCTGCTCAATCAACTTATAAATCACTTCATTTTTGGCAAGTTCTTCATTTGTTTTATAACTTATTTTATGCGAATCTGCATATTCACGGACAGCTTCAAAATCGGGAACAATTAAAGCACTTAAAAACATTCGGCTGTCGCCAACAAGTACAAACTGATCGATAAATTTACTTGATACAAAAAGATTTTCTATAGGAGTTGGAGCGATATATTTACCGCCTGTAGTTTTAAATAAATGTTTTTTACGATCAGTAATAATTAAGAAACCATCTGCATCAAACACACCAATATCTCCGGTATGGAGCCAGCCATCTTTTAGAACCGCATCAGTTTCTTTTTTATTTTTATAATAACCCTGCATAATATTTGGTCCGCGCGCTAAAATCTCTCCGTCTGAGGCAATTTTAACTTCAACTCCGGGTGCAGGTTTTCCGACAGAACCAAATTTATAATCGTCAATTCTGTTAGCTGTAATTACAGGCGACGATTCAGTTAATCCGTATCCCTCAATTATCAAAATTCCTAAAGCTTCAAAAAATTCACCAAGTTCCCTGGCAAGGGCTGCGCCACCGGAAACGAAAAATCTCAGATTACCCCCGGTTTTCTGTCTTATTTTATCCAGCACTAATTTATCAGCAAGTTTATATTTTGCTGATAAGGCAAGTGAAATATTTTTATTCTTTTTTGCTTTTGCATAATCTTTACCAACATTTAATGCCCAGTGAAATATTTTTTGCTTTGATGGCTTCTGGTTTTCTACGTTCCTGATTACTTTCGAATATATTCTTTCGAATAATCTTGGAACGGATGTCATTAAAGTTGGTCTAACTTCCATCAGGTTTGTTGAAACAGCTTCGATACTTTCAGCATAACACATTGTTCCACCCGATGCAAACCCAGTATAATATCCGCCCATTCTTTCAAAAATATGGCAAAGTGGAAGGAATGAAAGCCAGACATCTGTTTCATTTATTGGGAGAATTTCCAGTGCCGCTTTTGAATTAGATAAAATATTCCAGTGTGTAAGCATAACACCTTTAGGCTTGCCGGTTGTGCCTGAGGTATAAATAATTGTGCATAAATCATCTGATTTTACATCCTTCATTTTGTTTTTAAAATAAGTCGGATTCTTTTGTTTGAATGATTCTCCCATAAGTTGAATCTTTTTAAATGAAAGAACCTTATCATCTTCAGGTATTGAATCTTTTTCATTTATGACTATTATATATTGAAGTTGGCTACAATTTTTTCTGATTTTTAAAACTTTATTTAACTGAAACTTGTTTGAGACTATTATTATTTTAGATTCAGAATTATTTAATATAAATTCTATCGATTCCGAAGTAAGGGAAGGGTAAAGAGGAACATCTATTGCGCCCAGTCCTAAAATAGCCATATCAGAATAAACCCACTCAGGTCTATTTTCTGATATAATTGCTACTTTGTCATTTCTTTGAATTCCAATCGAAGCTAAACCGTTTGCAAAGTCTTCAGTTTCAATTTTAAATTTCTTGTATGTAATGCCGGTATACTTACCACCTGTTTTGTGCATCATTACAAAACTTTTGGTCTGTTTTGAGTATTCTTCAGTTAAGAATTCAAAAAGTTCTGGTATTGTAGAAACTTCTTTTAAAATTGGCATTTATCTGTCCTGAAAAATAATTAAAAACTTGTAATTGGGAATATCGCCTAACTAAATAACGAATGCCTTGGCATTTGCAGCAGAGATCAGGATAAATATTTTATTACAAATATTCGAAATGTTACAAAAATGTTATTAAGGTAAATCAAGATAAAATATCTATAATTAAATTTAATATAATTTAATACAAAATATTTAATTATTTACGCGCAGGTAAAATTTAATAAAATCAAAAAATAATAATTTGTTCCTGGGACAAGACTTCCAGTCATTTCTATATTGACTTTTTAGAAAATTGCGCAGTCACTTAAATTGATTATCAGGGGCAAAAACCGTAATTTTAAGTTTAATTTTTAAGTATTCTGATAGAAATAGAAAATAATTACAGGACATTAAAATGAAAATTCACGAATACCAGGCAAAACAAATTTTAAATAATTTTAAGGTACCGGTACCGGATGGAAAAGTTGCGTTTTCCAGCGATGAGGCAGTAAATATTGCACAGAATGAAATTGGAGGAAATGTTTGGGTAGTAAAAGCACAAATTCACGCAGGCGGAAGAGGAAAAGGTGGCGGTGTTAAAGTAGCAAAAAGTTTACAGGATGTGGTAGATTATTCAAACCAGATACTAGGAATGAATCTCGTTACTCACCAAACCGGTCCTGAAGGAAAAGTTGTAAAAAGACTTTTGATAGAACAGGGAGTAAATATTGATAGGGAACTTTATGTCGGAATCACTCTTGATAGAGCAATATCAAAAAATGTTGTAATGGTTTCAACTGAAGGGGGAATGGAGATTGAAAAAGTTGCTGCAGAAAATCCTGAAAAAATAATTAAAGAATCTGTAGATCCTGAGGTAGGTTTGCAGCCTTATCAGGCACGCAAGCTTGCTTTTGCGCTTGGACTTGAGGGTGTTCAATTTAAGAATGCAGTAAAATTCCTGACAACTTTGTATAAAGCATATGTCAATACTGATTGCACGCTTGCGGAAATTAATCCTCTTGTAGTTACAAAAGAAGGAGATGTTATTGCTCTTGATGCAAAAATGAATTTTGATGACAATGCACTTTTCAGACATCCTGATATCCTGGACTATAGAGATACAGACGAGGAAGATCCGCTAGAGATTGAAGCTTCAAAATTTAATCTGAATTATATAAAACTTGACGGAAATGTTGGGTGTATGGTTAACGGCGCGGGCCTCGCAATGGCGACTATGGATATAATTAAGCTGGCGGGAGGTGAGCCGGCAAATTTTCTTGATGTTGGTGGTGGTGCAAATAAAACAACGGTTGCAAATGGTTTCAAAATTATTCTTTCCGATCCTAATGTGAAAGCTATTTTGATAAATATTTTTGGCGGTATTGTTAGATGTGACAGGGTAGCACAAGGGGTAATTGATGCGGCTAAAGAAATGGACATTCACGTACCAATTGTTGTAAGATTGGAAGGAACTAATGCAACTGAAGCTGGTTTATTGTTAGAAAATTCTGGGCTAAATTTTGAAGTTGCTACAAGTCTTAAAGATGCTGCAATAAAAGTTACAGCAGTTTTAAACAATTAGTCTTGAAATTTAAGATAAAAAGCCATGTTCCGTTTTTAATAGGGATGTTTTTTTGCTTATAAATTAAATAGATTGAATGGAATCACAAATTCAAAAATTTTAGTGAAATAATCAAGTTGATTTTGTGCGGTTATAATAATAGATTTTTCCTACAAGTAATTTTGAATTAGGAGATTTAATAAATGTCTTACCTTGATTCTGACTTCAGTAGTGAAGATAATTATAGAGAAAAGGAAAGAAATATTGACAGGGAAATTAAAGGTTGTAAAAGGGTAATTGACGAAGGTCATATTTATTCAGCAATTGAAAATATTGAAGATACAATTCAATTATGTATTGAAAACGATAGATATTGTGATGGTCTCGAAATTGTAAGTAAGCTTCTTGATATATCTCCCTATAATTCAGAATATTGGTTAAAAAGAGGAATGCTTTTAATTGGAATAGGGAAAAATTCTGAAGCACTTGTATCCTTTGATAAGGCTCTTTCTTTAAATCCTGGGGATGCAGAAATATATATTGAAAAAGCAAATGCTGAAGATAACAGCGGTGATTTTAAATCTGCCAGCGAATCTATAGAAAGAGCCGTGGAAATTGATCCGCAAAATGCAGATGGGTTTTTTAATTATGGAATTTTGCTTCAGAGACATTCTCAATTTAAAGACGCCATTAGGAATTTCCAAAAAGCAATTGAATTGGATCCTCAATTTGAAGAAGCATATTATGAATTGGCTTATTGTTATGAAAACAATAATCAGTATAATAAAGCTTTGAAAAATTATGACAAATTTTTGGATTTTCAACCTTACAGTGCTAGTGGTTGGTATAATCGGGGGGTTGTTCTGGCAAAACTAAATAAACTTGAAAAAGCTGTTGACAGTTATGATCTGGCTGTTGCAGTTAAGCCTGATTTCGGCAGTGCCTGGTTTAACAGAGGTAATGCACTTGCAGATCTTGGTAGGCTTCAACAGGCATTGGAAAGCTTTAAGGAATCCTTTTTAGTTGATCCTCTAGACGAAGCATCTTGCTACAATATTGCTAATATTTATGAAGAAATGGGCGATTTACCTAAGGCGATAAAACATTATTCCGATGCAATAAAAATTAATGATAGATATTATGAAGCTTATCTTGCCCGCGGTTACTGCTTTGATTCATCCGGAAAATATCAATTTGCTTTAAAAGATTTTAATATGGCTATAACTATGTCTCAGGATAATGCTGATGCGTGGTATGCAAAGGCAGATCTGGAATATTCCCTTGGTCAGCTTCAAGAGGCAGTAAATAGTTATAAAGCAGCACTTAAAATAGTTCCTGAAAACCTGGAGATTTGGCATAATATGGCGCAGACTTTTTTTGAAATGGGTGATTGGTTAAGTGCTCTTGAAGGGTATGATAATTGTATTAGAATAAATCCGCTGGATGCTTCTTCATTTTATGAAAAAGCTAAAATAAATTTTATATTGAAAAGGACTAAAGAAGCCGTGGATTGTTTAAAAACTGCCTTTCTGATAGAACCTTCATTTAAAATTGAATTCGAGAAAGAATATCCTGATATTAAATCTTCAAAACTATTTAAAAAATTACTCGGAGAGCTCTGAAATATTTTTATAAATAGACTTGATTGAAGAACTGTTTTCTATAAGTTTGAGGAAACAGTTTTTATTTTGTTGTAACGACATATAATAATCAAATGAAAAATTTAACACACTCCGATACAAAGTTGCTTGCTTTGATAGGTCATCCTATAAAACATTCCTATTCACCATTTATACAAAATACTGCATTAAAATTTAAAGACTTGGATTACATTTATTTACCGTTCGATGTAACTAAATCTAATTTGAAAAATGCAATTAAGGGAATGACAGTGCTTGGTATTAGAGGATTTAATGTTACAATTCCACATAAAGAAAATATACTTGAGTTGCTTCAGACTGTATCGGAAGAAGCTTCTATAATTGGTGCAGTTAATACAGTTGTAAATGATCATGGCGAATTAAATGGTTATAATACTGACTCTTACGGTGTGACCCAGACATTGCTTCCATATAAAAAGGATATTTCAGGACAAGTCGTTTCTTTAATCGGTGCAGGAGGCGCAGCTCGTGCAGTAATTTTTTCTCTTATTAGAAACTTTAAACCTAAAAAGATTAATCTGATAAACAGAACGGAACAGAAAGCAGAATCTCTGGGAAATTATTTCAAGGATAAAATGAAATTTGATTCTTTTACTACTTTGGAATTATTTCCTCCCGATCTTGTTGAAACATTTCGTGAATCTAAATTAATAATTAACGCTACTTCAATTGGAATGTTTCCCGATAATGAAGATACAGTTACTGATTTAAAAAATTCCTTTAATAAAAATCAAATTGTCTTTGATGTTGTTTATAATCCTGCAAGAACCAATTTATTAAAAATGGCTGAAAAAGAAGGTGCAGTTACTTTAGATGGTTTAACTATGTTAGTTCATCAGGCCAGTAAATCATATGAATTATGGACCGGCGAAGAAATGGCTCTTGAGCAGGTTAAAAACACACTGAAATATTATATTGAGAATTAGACAAACTTTAATTTAGTTTGTTCACAGCTTCTTTAAATCTCTTAGATGCTTCAATTATATTATCCATAGAGTTAGCGTAGGAAATTCTCAGGAAACCCTCTGCTCCGAATGCACTTCCCGGAACAACGGCAATATTTGCCTCACTTAAAAGATACATTGCAAAGTCAAACGAATTTTCAATTTTTAGCTTTTCAGTGCTTTTGCCAAAATAGGCTGAAATATTTGGAAACAGGAAAAATGCGCCTTCGGGTTTATTACAATTTATTTCCTCTATTGAATTTAGTTCATTAAGAAGGAATCCTCTTCTTTTTGTAAACTGGTTCAGCATTTCGGTAATTGCGTCCTGCGGTCCGGATAGAGCTTCTACAGCTGCAAACTGTGAAATTGATGACGGATGTGATGAAGAATGACTCTGTATTTTATTCATACCTGATATTATTTCTTCCGGACCTGCAGTGTATCCTATTCTCCATCCTGTCATTGAATACGCTTTTGATACTCCGTTAACAAGAATTGTCTTCTTTTTTAGTTCAGACTTCAGTGATGCAAAACTTACAAACTTAAAATCATCGTAAACAAGTTTTTCATAAATCTCGTCGGATATTATCATAAAATTATTTTTCAATGCAACTTCTGCAATAACCTCCAGTTCACTTTTTGAATAAGCCGCACCTGTAGGATTTGAAGGATTACAAAGTATAAGTAATTTTGTCTTCGGAGTAACAGCTCCATCTAATTCTTCTTTTGTTAATTTAAAGCCATTTTCCTGTTTCGTATTAACAAAAACTGATTTTCCTTCAGCCATTGTTACCATGTCAGGATAAGAGACCCAGTAGGGTGCAGGAATAATTACCTCGTCTCCTCTGTTAATAGTTGCAAATACTGAATTAAAAACGCTCTGTTTTGCCCCGCTTGAAACAATAATTTCTTTTAAGCCGTAATCCAGCCCGTTGTCATTTTTTAGCTTTTGTGCAATTGCTTTTCTCAAATCAATTGTGCCGGCATTAATTGTGTACTTAGTATGATTAGTTTGAATTCCTTTTATTCCAGCTTCCTTAATATTAGCTGGAGTAGGGAAATCAGGTTCTCCAACACTTAGATCGATTACATTGATTCCTTCAGCTTTCATTCTTTTTGCTTCAGCTGCAACCTGCATGGTTGGCGAAACATTTATACGTTTTATTCTATCTGCTACCAAGAGCATCTCCTAAGAATTTTATTTTACTTTCGTTTATTTTTTCGGATAGTAGGCTATTGTAGAACTACGGTCAATAAATTTTCGTCAAATATACAATTAGATAAACTAAATTAAAAGTTTGAAGTGGATACAAAAAAAATCCCGTAGACATAATCTACGGGATTTAATTAAAATTGAGGATTTAATTATTTCGTTAATCTAACTGGTCCGGCATTAATGACTTCCTGTGATGAACCTTTTTCAAATAATTTGAAGTTTTCAATAAATCTTGCAGCAAGGGCATCATATTTTTTCCAGTATTCATTTTTATCGCCCCAGGAATTTGAAGGTTCCAGAACATCTTCGGGAACTTCCGGGCAGGAGAGAGGAACTTCAAATCCGAATAATTTATCTTTTCTTAGTTTCACTTTTTCAAGTTGACCGTCAAGAGCGGCGTCAAGCAAATTCCTGGTGTGGCGAATACTGATTCTTTTTCCAACACCAAATCTACCGCCGACCCAGCCGGTATTTACGAGCCAAACATTTGCGTTATGTTTTAACATTCTTTGTTTTAACATTTCAGCATATTCAAAAGGATACCTTACCATAAATGGTGCCCCGAAGCAGGCACTGAAAGTAATCTGCGGTTCAATCCCTAAACCAATTTCTGTCCCCGCAATCTTGGAGGTATATCCGCTTATAAAATGATATTGAGCCTGCTCAGGATTAAGTTTAGCAATTGGCGGCATTACCCCGGATGCATCACAGGTTAGGAAAATAATATTTTTTGGATGTGAGTGAACATATCCTTCCGGAACAATATTAGGAATTAATTCGAGCGGATAAGAAGCACGTGTATTTTCCGTAATCATATCATCTTCAAGATCGATGTGGCGGGATACCGGATCGTAAACCACATTTTCCAGGATTGTTCCGAAACTTTTTGTTGTTGCATAAATTTCAGGCTCGTGTTCCGATGAAAGCCTGATAACCTTTGCATAACAACCACCTTCAAAATTAAAAACTCCCTTTGAACTCCAGCCATGTTCATCGTCACCTATCAATCTTCTTTTGGGATCTGCAGATAAAGTAGTTTTGCCAGTTCCGCTTAATCCAAAGAATAAAGCAGCGTCGCCTTTTTTGCCCACATTTGCTGAACAGTGCATAGGGAGAACACCTTTGAACGTGAGAAGAAAATTCAAAACAGTGAATATAGATTTTTTAATTTCGCCACCGTAGAGAGAATTTGCGATAATTGCAATTCTTTCTTCAAAATTAAGAATGATGCCAGTATCAGTTCTGGTTCCGTCAATTTTGGGATCTACTTTGAATCCAGGAACAGCAATAACAGTAAAATCAGGAATAAATTTCTTTAATTCGTCTTTGTCATCAGTGGTGATAAACATATTTCTTGCAAATAAACTGTGCCAGGCTTTTTCAGTTATAATTCTAACAGGCATTTTATATTCGGGATCTGCGCCTGCGTAACAATCCTGGATGAAAAATTCTTCTCCTTGGGCATAAGCCTGGAGTCTTGCCAAAAGTGCATTGAATTTTTCAGAACTAAATGGGCGGTTGTAGACACCCCACCAGATCTTATTTTCTGTTCCTTCTTCTCTTACTACAAATTTATCGGCTGCGGCGCGGGCTGTGTGCTTCCCGGTGTTTACAATTATTGGTCCGCCAGTTGATATTTTACCCTCATTCCTGAAAATTATCTCCTCGTAAAGAGCAGCGTCGGGTAAATTCCAGAAAGCTCTGTCGAGGTGAACAAGACCATGATTATCTAATTTAAAATCAGAAGCGAGTTCTTTCGCTTGTTTTGTAGCTGGTGTATTAAATTCTAAATATTTCATGACCAGTCCCTCACTAGTTTTCTGTCGCCAATATAAAGTTCATTAGGAGAATTTGGATCAAGAGCCCATTTCATTCTTTCAATTCCATCGGTGATATCTTTTATTGATCCGCAATAACTCAATCTCAAATATCCATCCAATCCAAATTCTTTTCCGGGTACTGTAAGAACCTGAACTTTATCAATTAAGAATTCGGAGAGCTTATTAGAATTCTTTTCATAATTGCTGAAATCTGCAAAACAGTAAAATGTACCATCAGGTTTAGGGACTTTCACTCCTTCAAATGAATTTAATAGATCGATCATAATATTTCTGTTGTTTTCCAGTGTTACGCGCAGACTTTCAACACTGGATTGAATTCCATTTAAAGCGCCGACCGCAGCTTTTTGTAAAAGCACAGAAGGGCCGGAAGTCTGATGTCCCTGAATGTTCGTCATGGCTTCAATTAATTTTTTATTCCCAACGGCCCAGCCGATTCTGAAGCCAGTCATTGCATATTGTTTTGAAACTCCGTTTATAACTATAAGCTTTGATCTTTCATCAAGTTTCTTTGCGTATTTATAACAGTTTATCGGTTTCTTTCCGTCAAAAATTAATCGATGATAAATATCATCCATTATTAAATAAAGATCTTTCTTTTCACAAAATTCAACTATGTCAGCGATAAAATCTTCAGGATACATTGCGCCGGTGGGATTATTCGGACTATTAATTATAACAGCTCTTGTATATGATGATACCCTTTGTTCAATATCCTGAATACGTGGATAAAATGTTCCGTCTTCCGGAAGAACCGGCACGCCGATAGCACCACATAATTTTGTCATTTCAGGATAACTTACCCAGTAGGGAGCAGGATAAATTACTTCTTCCTGCGGGTTTAAAATTGCCTGCAGAGCAACCATTATTGCCTGCTTTGCTCCTCCTGATGCAATTACATTTTCAGGAGCGACCTTCCTGTCATAAAATTCTTCAGTGTATCTGATTATTGCTTTTTTTAATGCAGGAATTCCATCCGCGGGCGCATATCTTACTTCGCCGGTATTCAAATGTGAAGAAGTTGAAAGAATTGCATCAAGTGGAACCTGACTTTTAGGTTCACCTCCGCCAAGATGGATTACAGGGTCGCCCTTTTCCCTGAGTATAGCTGCTTTTTCATTTAATTTTAAAGTAGGTGAGGCGCTTATCGATTTTGCGATCTGGCTTAAACTCATATCTTCTCCCCCGGTTTCCCCTGAAATTTTAATAAAATTATATCACTAAATTATTCTACCTGTCATTCATAAGCAAGGAATATTAACAAAACATTTATAAAAATCGGTTATTTTTTCTCAACTAATCCCGTTGTTTTGCTTTTCTTCCAATCTATTATAATCTGCAAATATTCTCGGGCATTCTCCTTGGTGTAGATGAAATTTGAACCACGCATAATTCTTTTTAATTCTTTAGGTTTTTCCTTATCCGCCCAATTCATAAATCTCTTTTTAAAATTATTTATCCTGTCGCTGGTTTTATTTGTTGGCTGAAATGATATTCTCTTAATTTTTCCATCTAATAAAGAAAACGTCGCTGTGAATTTTGCTGTATCAATTCCAATTGTTTCTAAAAGATCACTTGTTTTTCCCATTACAAATAATACATCATTTCCGGATGATGCAAAATCACTTAAATTTATCTTGCTATAAAGTGCACTTTCATACTCAAAATAATTTCTTATTTCTTCCGGAGTTGTGAGGAACTCAGATTCATTAATTTTTATTACAGCATTATTGCTGAGTAGCATCATAGTGCCATCAATATTATTATCGTTGTATGTTTTTTGATATTTGTTGAGTATATCATCCGGACTTTCTCCGCAAGAAGAGAATATAATTGATAATATGAACAAGGTAGGTAAAATTATCCGGGAAGTATTTAACATAAAATAGATACTATCCTTCAAACTTAAAATGTGGATTTTCAATTACTCCCAGTTCATTTCCAAATGGATCAATTACTGATCCAATCAGGATGTTGCTGCCAACATCCTCAATCGGTTGT
>Ga0209919_1000121_pt1 | contig 39908 bp, 33 predicted proteins | sample SalPon2A_C_D2_MG_FD_185721 | JGI IMG/M metagenome (GOLD analysis project Ga0209919, IMG submission 185721) | Soil microbial communities from South San Francisco under conditions of wetland restoration - Salt Pond MetaG R2A_C_D2_MG (SPAdes)... | ecosystem: Environmental > Terrestrial > Soil >... | reverse complement strand
GTGCTGCGAGAGCGCCGACTGGCTGAGCGGCACTCGTTCATTGATCTGCCCCACCGAGAGCTCAGCAGCCGACAAATGGCACAGCACCAGCAGGCGCACCTCGTGCGAGAGCAGCTTGAACAAGCGGGACACCTCGGCGGCATGGGACTGCATCCCGGCCGGAAGAGCCGGCAAATGGGAAAGACTCGTAGCCCGCGTCGACATGTATGATTGCCCTGGCAAACGGCATGGAGCCGAATCGTTCGATGCTTTATATTATATTTGACTAATATATTTTTGTCTAATACATTAGACGCCATCCATTTGAACACTCTCGACAGGCCATGTCCCAATCACCTCGAATCAGGCTATTCCTGCACCCGGATACCTCCACGTTTTCCCATCTCGTATGGGACCCCGATACGCGCGAAGCGGCCGTCATCGACAGCGTGCTGCACTACCAAGCCACCTCCGGTCGCACGTCCACCCATTACGCCGACCGGATCATCGAATGCCTGCGCGACGAGGGCCTGCGGCTGCAGTGGGTACTGGAAACGCATGCCCATGCCGATCACGTCACGGCAGGCGCCTACATCAAGCGCACCCTGGGCGGCACCACCGGCATCGGAGCCGGCATACGCGCCGTGCAAAGCCACTTTCGGGATGTCTACAACCTGGAACGTGGATTCCTGCCCGACGGCAGCCAGTTCGACCACCTGTTCGAGGATGGGGAAACCTTCCGGGTGGGCGGCATCGAAGCCCGGGCCATTGCCACCCCGGGGCATACACCCGACCACCTGACCTACCTGATCGGAGACGCCCTGTTCGTGGGCGACAGCCTGTTCATGCCCGATGGCGGCACCGCCCGCTGCGACTTCCCGGGAGGCGATGCGGCCAGGCTTTACCAATCGATCCACCGCCTCTTCGAACTGCCGGACGAAACCCGCCTGTTCGTTCTCCATGACTACGGCCCCGGCGGCCGCGAACCCCGCAACGAGACCACCATCGGCGAGGAGAAACGGGACAACATCCACGTCGGCGGCAACTGCACCGAGGAAGAATTCGTGAATCTGCGCACGAAGCGCGACGCCACACTCGGCCTGCCCGATCTCATCATCCCCTCGGTCCAGATCAACATACGGGCCGGGGTACTGCCGCCCGAGGAAACCAACGGCGTGCGCTATGTGAAGATTCCGCTCGACCATGCGCAGGCTTTCTCCGCCACGATCGACACGCAACCCCCGACCCCGTGATTGCCCCCCGCCCCGCGTTTCAATGAGCCGCGATCTCCCCTGTTCCGGCGCCTGCCTGCGTAACGCCGAACCGATCCTGGGCGTACTGCGCAGGCACTTCGCCGACCGAATCCGCGTACTGGAGATCGGCAGCGGCACCGGTCAGCATGCGGAATATTTCGCCACAAAACTGCCGCACTTGACCTGGCAGGCCTCTGACCGGGATGAATACCTTCCCGGCATCGGCCTGCGGCTGGAACGGGCCGGCCTGCCCAACACGCCCGCGCCGCTGCCTTTCGATGTCAACGACGATGAGTGGCCGCCGGGTGTCTACGACGCCGTATTCAGCGCCAATACGCTGCACATCATGAGTTGGTCGGATGTGGAGCACCTGTTCGGCGGGCTGCCGTCACTCCTCGCCGCCGAAGCCACTGTCGCCGTGTACGGCCCGTTCAACTACGGCGGCCGTTTCACCAGCCCGAGCAACGCCGCCTTCGATGTCTCGCTCAAAGCCACCGCCCCGCACCGGGGCATCCGTGATTCCGAGGCGGTGAACGCACTGGCCGAAAACTCCGGCCTGCACCTCGTTGACGACATCTCGATGCCCGCCAACAACCGTTGCCTGGTCTGGCGTCGGAGCTGAAGACGGGTCAGTCGGCTACCGCTTCGGTCAGTTCCTCGATGCGTTCCACGATGGAATCCTCGAGACGTTCGTAGACTTCGATTGCCCCGAGATTTTCCCTGAGCTGCTCGGGACGCGAGGCACCCAGGATCACGGTGGAGACATCGGGATTGCGCAGGCACCAGGCGAGTGCGAGCTGGGCCGGGCTCGCTTCGAGTTGGCTGGCCATTGTCGCGAGTTCACCCGCGGCCTGAACACGCTTGCGGCCGCGTTCGCTATCGATCATGTCGCGCAGCCATTCGTAACCCTTGACGTTGAAGCGTGACTCCTCTGGAATGCCCTCGCTGTACTTGCCGCTGAGGATGCCGGAGGCGAGCGGCGACCAGATCGTGGTGCCGATGCCGTATTCGCGGAACACGGGGCCGTACTCGACTTCCATGCGCTGCCTGTGAAACAGGTTGTACTGCGGCTGCTCCATGGTGGGTCCTTCCAGGCCGAGGCGCTCTGCATACGCACAGGCCGTAGCGATTTCGGCCGCACTCCATTCCGAGGTGCCCCAGTAGAAGATCTTGCCCTGCCCGATCAACGTGTTCATGGTGCGTACGACTTCCTCGATCGGTGTTTCCGGATCGGGGCGGTGACAGAAGAAGAGATCGAGATACTCCACCTGCAGGCGGCGCAGCGCCGCATGGCAGGCTTCCATGACGTGCTTGCGCGCCAGGCCTTTCTGCGTCGGCCGCGGATCGTCGACGCGGCCGAAGTACACCTTGCTCGACACGCACCAGGTGTCGCGATCGTAGCCGAGGCGCTTGAGCGCATCGCCCATGACTTCCTCGGACTTGCCACGCGCATAGACCTCGGCGTTGTCGAAAAAATTGATGCCCGCCTCGTAGGCATGGGCCAGCATGGTTTCGGCACGCTTGCGGTCCACCTGGTTGGAAAACGTGACCCAGGAACCGAATGACAGGGCGGATATTTTGAGTCCGGAACGGCCCAAACGGCGAAATTGCATAGTGCATCTCCTCTGCTGCGAAAAAAGGTCCGCACCGTCCGCAGACCGTGCGTAATCGGATTCCGTGCCGACGATGCGGGATACGCTGCGGCGAACACCCGAGCCTTCTGCTCAGGTGGCCTTGCCGGCTGACTCGGATTGCAGGATGCCGTCCTGCTCGCTTTGCTTCGCGGCCGCCCTCTGGCGCTGACGCTCGAGTTCTTCTTCGCGCGTCAGGGCGGTGGTACGGACCCGGAGCCCGAACTCCACGGTTCTGTCGTCCGGAATCTTGAAAAAATCGGTGGCCCGCATTGCATTGCGGTGCATCAGCACGAACAGGCGCTCGGATAGTGCCTGACGGATACCGGCTTCGCGCACGCTGAGCTGTTCGGGTTCGGGCAAGTGTCGCCATTTGCGCCAATAGCCCGCCAACCATCCGCGCAGGCTGTAGAGGGGGCCCCCATATGGCGCCGGCACCAGTGTTTCCCGACCGATATAGAACGTCATCCGCTCCGGGTCGATATCCAGTAGACGCTGCTCGGCTGCCAGCTTGAGCCCGATCAGCACATTCTGCTCCTGCTTGAAACCGAAGTGCATCACCACTCGGTAGAACCCGTAGCCCAGCGGCGTAATACTCAACCGCCGGCGCGATTTGACCGTCGGCTCGTCCGAGGTCATGACGGACAGCAGCAACACCTGCTCGTGCAACACCTGATTGTGGCGCAGATGGTACTTGAGCATCGGCGGTACGCCCAGCCCGGGCGCGGCAAGAAACACCGCCGTGCCGGGCACGCGGTGCGGCATCTTGTGACCGAGCCGGTCGAGGAATACCGAGACGTCGTCGGTACGCGCCCGTAGCGTCTTGATCAGACGTTCACGATTCTTGGTCCAGATCCGCATGATGGCGAAGGCGACCAGCGCAATCATCAGGGGCACCCAGCCGCCCTCTTCTATCTTGAGCATGTTGGCGCCCCAGAACGGGATATCCATGGCCAGGAAGAGAGCGATCAGCGGAACCGTCTTGATCCAGGACCAGTGCCAGAGCCGACGCATGACGATATACATCAACAGCGTCGTAATCAGCATGTCGGTGCTGATTGCCACACCGTATGCGCCGGCCAGGTTGCTGGAACTGCGGAACGCCAGCACCAGCAGGATACAGGCGATCATCAGGATGGTGTTGAGCGAGGGTATGTAGACCTGGCCGCGCTCGGTACGCGAGGTGCGCTCGACCTTTACCCGGGGGCTGATATTGAGGCCTATGGCCTGCGCCATCAGCGAGAAGGCGCCGGAGATGGCTGCCTGAGAGGCGATCACTGTCGCCAGGGTCGCGATGGCCACCAGGATATATACGGCGGCAACCCCGGCGAAGCCGGGAGCCAGGGCAAAGAACAGGTCGGGCACCTTGCCGGGATCACGCAATACCATTGCGCCCTGGCCCAGGTAATTCAGCAGCAGCGCGGGAAAGACCAGGAAGAACCAGGCCCGGCGCACGGGCCTGGCGCCGAAATGCCCGAGATCCGCATACAACACCTCGCCGCCGGTGACCACCAGGAACACAGAGCCCAGCACGACGAAGCCGAGTCCCTTGTGATACAGGAAAAACTCCACCGCATAGGCCGGGTTGAAGGCAGCCAGGATCGACGGCGTCTGCACGAAGGAAGCCAGCCCCAGCCCGGCCAGGACGGCGAACCACACCACCATGACCGGGGCGAACCAGGCCGCCACGCCGGCCGTGCCGCGGCGCTGCAACCAGAACAGGAGGAACAGGATGACGCAGGTGATGGGCAGGACCAGGTTGCCCAGGCTCGGTGCGGCGATGCGCAGACCCTCGACCGCGGACAATACCGAAATCGCCGGCGTGATCATGCCGTCGCCGTAAAGCAGCGAAGCGCCGAAAGTGCCCAGCACCAGCACCCAGGCACCGGCGACAACCCACTGTGTGCGCGAGGGGCGAGAGGTGCCGACCGGCTGGCGCTCCGCGCCCGGGCGGTTGCGGTGGCGCAGCAGCGCGATCAGGGCAATGATGCCGCCGTCACCGCGGTTGTCCGCGCGCAGCACGAAGGTCTGGTACTTGAAGCAGATGACGAGGATAAGCGCCCAGATCACCAGCGAGAGTACGCCCAGCACGTCCCTCGCATTGGGGGCGTGACCGAGGGCGAGCAGGGATTCGCGCACCGCATACAGGGGGCTGGTGCCGATATCGCCGAACACGACCCCCAGTGACAGGAAAGACAGCCACAACTGGCGCCGGCGCTCGGGGTCCTGCGCCTCGCCTTCGGACATGGGGGCCCGCGAGAAAAGTCGGGGAAAATGCATGGGAACCTGAATCGGCTAGGCGCGAGCGCGCAAACCGCCGTTCACCCTGGATACGTGGAATCGCATGGCGACAGTATAAGCTAAGGTTGTGAAAAACGTCGTAATAACAGGCCGATGAACGCCGGCCCGCTGGGTGGCGTGATCATACTGCTCGGGGTTGCGGTGGCTGCGGTGTGGCTGGTCAGGCGGCTGCGCATGCCGGCGGCGCTCGGTTACCTGCTCGCCGGCATCTGCGTCGGCCCACACGTGCTCGGCTGGGTCCCGGAGAACGCCGGCACCTCGGCGCTCGCCGAGATCGGCATCGTATTCCTGCTCTTTACCATCGGTCTCGAGTTTTCGGTGAACCGCCTCATCGCCATGCGCCGCGAGGTGTTTCTTCTGGGCGGCCTGCAGGTGCTGGTCAGTCTCACGCTGGCGGCGCTGGCCTTGTATTTTTTCGCCGGCGCCCGACCGGTCGTCGCGGTGCTGCTCGGGGGCGCGGTCGCCATGTCCTCCACCGCGTTGGTAGCCAAACAACTCGGCGAGCAGCTCGAACTGCGCCAGATCCACGGCCGCCTGGCCATCGGCGTGCTGCTGTTCCAGGACCTTGCCGTTATCCCGTTGTTGATCCTGATTCCGGCACTGGCAGGCAATCACGCCGATCTCGCCGCCTCCGGACTGACTTTTGCCGTGGTGCTGGGCAAGGGTATTGCGGTGGTGGTCGTGATGATCGCCGCCGCGCGCTTCGTGGTCCGCCCGGTGTTGATGGAAGTCTCCAGAAGCCACTCCGGGGAGCTGTTCCTGCTGACCTCCCTGCTCATCGCGCTCGCCTCGGCCTGGGCGACCCAGGCCACCGGGCTGTCGCTCGCCCTGGGCGCCTTTGTCGCCGGAGCGATCCTCGCCGAAAGCGCCTACCGGACCCAGATCGAAGCCGATATCCGGCCCTTCCGGGACATCCTGCTCGGCCTGTTTTTCATCACCGTCGGCATGTACGCCAACCCGCGCCTTTACCTCGACTACGCCCCCATCATCATCGCGGGAACGCTGGCGCTCATCGTGTTCAAAACCCTGATCGTACTCGGCGCGAGCCGTCTGCTCAAGGCGCCGCTGGTTTCGGCGCTGCGCACCGGGCTGGTGCTCGGACAGGGCGGCGAATTCGGCCTCGCCCTGCTCACGCTCGGCCTATCGAACGGCTATCTCACCGGCACCACGGCACAGATCGCATTGAACATCCTGGTGCTGAGCATGGTGATCAGCCCGTTGCTGGTCCGCTACAACGAGGTGATCGCGGTGCGCCTGTCACCGTCCGACCGCCCCCGGACCGACATCGACACCGCCGCCCTGGCGATACAGGAAAGCGACGTGGCCGGGCACGTTATCCTCACCGGCTACGGCCGTGTCGGCCAGAACCTGGCCCGCTTCCTCGACGAGGAAGGCTTTGCCTACGTCGCGCTCGACCTCGACCCCAAGCGTGTCCGGGAAGCCCACGCGGGGGGGGATCCGGTGTACTTCGGCGACGCCCGCCAGACCTCGGTGCTGGAGGCCGCGGGTATCGCGCGGGCCCGGGCGCTGGTGGTGACCTATTCCGACGTGGACACCGCGCTCGTCATTATTGCCAGCGTGCGCAGGCTGCGCCAGGACCTGCCCATACTGGTGCGTACCCGCGACGATTCGCACCTGGACGAGCTGCTGCAGGCCGGCGCCGATGAAATCATCCCGGAAACACTCGAAGCCAGCCTGATGGTGGCCTCGCACCTCCTGGCCGTGCTGGGAGTGCCCATGCGCCGCATCCTGCGCCGGGTGACCGACGTGCGCGCGCAACGCTATTCGCTGATGCGCAACGTGTACCGGCGCGGCGATGCCGCTCCGCTCGACGAGTCGCACGCCTTCCGCGAGCAGCTCGATGCGATCACCCTGGGGCCCGGCGCACCGGCCCAGGGACGAAGCCTGGCGGACCTGCGCCTGGACGAGCTCGGCGTCGACGTCACCGCCCTGCGCCGGGCGGGCATCGTCGGCCGCGATCCCGGACCCGAAACCGTGCTCCAGCCCACCGATACCCTGGTGCTCTACGGCACGCCGGAAGCCATCAAGCAAGCGGAGGACCGCCTGCTGGAGGGTTGATGCCCGCGGCGCTGACCGACCCAGGCAGTACACTGGTCGGCGAGTTTTTTCGATGGCGATCCATGCCGAGCTCCCAGAATGCCGGACCCCGCACGGTCTTCCTCGACCTGGCGACCGTCGACAGCGGCGACCTCGATCTCGATCCGCTACGCCGGGTATCGGGCGAATTCGAATCCTGGCCGGTAACTCCCCCGCCAAAGATCGCCGGGCGCATGACGGGCGCCGACGTGGTCCTCATCAACAAGATCCGCCTCGACGCCGGCGTGCTGGAGACGGCACGGCCGGGACTGGTCTGCCTCGCCGCGACCGGAACCGACAACGTCGACATCGAAGCCGCGCGCCGCTGCGGTACGGCGGTGGCCAACATCCGCGACTACTGCACCGACTCGCTCGCCCAGCACGTGTTCGCCCTGATGCTCGCGCTCACCACCCGGCTGGTCGACTACCGGGCGGACGTGCGGGCCGGCAAATGGTCGCGGAGCAAGACCTTCGCCCTGCTCGATTACCCGATCCACGAACTCGCCGGCAAGACGCTCGCGATCGTGGGCTACGGCACGCTGGGCCGTGCGGTGGCGGAGCGGGCCGGGGCTTTCGGGCTGCAAGTGCTCGTCGCCGAACGCAAGGGCGTGAAGGCACGCCCCGGCCGCGTCCCCTTCGAGCAGGCGCTGGCCGAGGCCGATATCGTCAGCCTGCATGCTCCGTTGACCGAGGCGACAAGCGAACTCATCAATGCCGGTACCCTGGCGCTGATGAAACCGGGCGCTCTGCTGATCAATACCGCCCGCGGCGGCCTGGTGAACGAAGCGGCCCTGGTTGCGGCACTGAAGTCGGGCAAGCTCGGCGGCGCCGGGCTGGACGTGCTGGGACGGGAGCCACCGCCCGCGGACCATCCCCTGCTCGACCCCACGCTCGACAACTGCATCGTCACCCCGCATATCGCCTGGGCGGCCCGGGAAGCACGTCAGCGGGCGGTGGAGGAAATGGCCGCCAACATCGCCGCTTGGTGTGCAGGAGAACGGCGTAACCGGGTAGACTGAACCACAGTCCGTGGCGACGTCCAGGAACCATCAAGGGAGCACTACATGGAAAAAATCTGGCTCGAGAACTATCCCGAAGACGTGCCCCACGAAATCGACATGAGCCACTACGGCTCCCTCACGGCTCTCATGCAGGAAAGTTTCGAGCGCTTCCCGGACCGCCCTGCCTTTTCCAACTTCGGCCATGCCCTCAGCTACCGCGAGCTGGCTCGGGACAGCGCCGCCTTCGGCGCCTTCCTGCGCGGCACGCTCGGCCTGGATGCCGGCGAGCGCATCGCGCTGATCATGCCCAATATCCTGCAGTACCCGGTCGCACTGTGCGGCGTCCTTCGCGCCGGGCTGATCGCCGTCAATTTCAACCCGCTCTATACCCACCGCGAAATGCACCACCAGCTCAAGGACTCGGGCGCGAAGGTGGCTGTCGTGCTGGAAAACTTCGCCCACACCCTGGAACAATCGCTGGACGGCACGGCGGTGGAACACGTCGTGGTAACCCGCATGGGCGAACTGATCCCCGGGCTGCACGGCCGCCTGCTCGATTTCGCCGTGAAATACCTCAAGCGCATGGTTCCGGCCTGGCACATCGACGGCGTCCGCCGCTTCAACGACTGCCTGGCACTGGGGCGGGAACAGGCGCTGCCCGCCGCCGAGCCCGGCCACGACGATCTGGCCTTCCTGCAATACACCGGGGGCACGACGGGCGTGGCCAAGGGCGCCGAACTGACCCACGGCAACATGGTCGCCAACACCCTGCAACTGAGCGCCTGGATCGGTGACCTGTTCACCTACGGCGAAGAGAAGATCATTACCGCACTGCCGCTGTACCACATCTTCTCGCTCACCGTGAACGCGCTGGTCATGATGCACTTCGGCGGCGAGAATGTCCTCATCACCAATCCCCGCGACATCCCCGGTTTCGTCAAAATACTGAAGAAGACGCGCTGGACCGCGATCACCGGCGTCAACACCCTGTTCAACGCACTGATTCACGACGACAACTTCAAGGCGCTCGATTTTTCGAACATCAAATTTGCGTTGGGTGGCGGCATGGCGGTGCAGCGGGCGGTCGCCGAACGCTGGAAAAAACTGTGCGGTATCCCGTTGATCGAAGGCTACGGTCTCACCGAGACCTCCCCGGTGGTCACAGCCAACCCGCTCACCATCACCGACTACACCGGCTCGATCGGCCTCCCCCTGCCGTCCACCGATATATCCATCCGCGACGACGAAGGCAAGGAACTCGAGCTCGGCCAGGACGGCGAATTATGCGTGAAGGGCCCGCAGGTGATGCGTGGCTACTGGAACCGCCCCGACGAAACGTCCAAGGTCTTCATGGAAGACGGATTCATCCGCACCGGCGACATCGCGCGGATCGACAAACGGGGCTATGCCTACCTGATCGACCGCAAGAAGGACATGATCGTGGTGTCCGGCTTCAACGTCTTCCCCAACGAAATCGAGGACGTGCTCGCGCACATGCCGGGCGTCGTGGAAGTTGCCGCCATCGGCGTTCCGGACGAGCATTCCAACGAAGTGGTGAAAGTATTCATCGTGCGCAAGGGCTCCTCGCCGAGCGCCAAGGAAATCATCGCCTATGCCCACGAGAACCTGGCCGGCTACAAAGTGCCCAAGCACGTCGAATTCCGCAAGGAGCTGCCGAAATCCAACGTCGGCAAGATCCTGCGCAAGGAACTGCGCCAGGAAGAAGAAGGCAAATCAGGCCAGTCAGCCAGCGACACCGCCTGAGGGATATCAGGCCCGAGGGAGAATACTCTCACAACGGCGCCACGACGCAACGAAAATCCCGCTCGCGCGGGTCATGAAGATAGTTCTCGCAAAGGCGCAAAGACGCCAAGAGAATCAAATCTATAGATGTCTGCAGGCGCTTACAGCTCTTCCTCGCATCTGCCGCCTTGGACAATAGAATCCGCGTAGGTTGGGCTGACAAAGGAAGCCCAACACCAAATGGCGACCCGGCAGCAGCCGCCGCCCCCACGCAGTATTTTCTCTGCGTCGTGGCGCCTTGGCGAGAATTATTCTTCAGACGGCTCTTTTGAAGACCCCGAAAGCACAAGGTGGTAGCAAAAACATTGAATTATTTTGCCGCCCGGGTGTATTAAAGGACAGGATTCACGGAGAACAGCAATGCGGTATTCACGCAAGCTATTAACGGGATTGGGTATTTTGGCTCTTGCGCTCGGCCTCTCGGCCTGCGGTGCCGGTCAAAACCAGACGAATGACAGCAATTCGTTGACCCTGAAGACGTACACGGTGCCGGACGGAAGCGCCAATGACCTGAGCGGGACCCTCGACCGCGTACTCCAGGGAAGCGGCAAGCACGAGATCGGGCGCGCCTGGGCCTCGGGATCGGCGCAGGTACTCGTTCTGGCGCCACAACGCATGCAGGATTCGATTGCCTCGTCCCTCAAGAAGATGGCCGGCAAGAACCCGGCCTCGACGAAGACCGCCCGACCGGTACGACTGGACGCGTGGATCGTCGATGCCCACCCCGGCAAGGGACCGGAGGACCCGGCGCTGCAGGGTATCCAACCCGCCCTGGCCGCCTTTGCCAAGGCCATGGGGCCTACCCACTTCACCGAGGCACACTACCTGACCGCTGTCTCCGACGTCGGCTCACATACCACGTTGATGCCGTTGCCCGGTCACCGATTCGCCTACGGGCTGCGCAGCAATGGGAACGGCCTGGTCTTGAGGTTCGATTACCGGGCCGATTACCACCAGCGCCCTGTCGGGCTGAATGGGCAAGCAACGATGCAACCGGCGCAGACCTTGGTCCTGGGACTGATTTCCGAGCAGACGGCCGAGGGCTCCGCCGAGAATAACGGCAGCGCAGTGGTTCACAGGCTGCTGGTCGTGCGCATAACACCCGCAACGCAGGGTTGAGCACGATTCGGTGGCGCTCGGAGAGGACGACCTCTACGCGTGTTATCAGCGCCTGGAACGTCCACTATACAACGTGTTGTACCGGATGCTCTGGAACCGGCAGGACTGCCAGGACCTCGCGCAGGATGCGTTCCTGCGCGTATGGCAGCGCCGGGACCGCGTCGAGATCGACACGCTGGATGCACTGGTATGGACTGCGGCACTCAACCTGGCCCGCAATCGCTTGCGCTGGCGATGTCTGTGGCGCAGCGAACCCATCGACGCCGAATGGCCAGACGGGGGACCCGGCCCGGAAGCCGCCGCCGAAAACCGGTCACGGCAACGCCGTTTGCACCGGGCTCTGAAACGGCTGCCGCCCGTCATGCGCGACGTCCTGCTGCTGGGCGAGTTCTCCGGGCTCACCCACGCCGACATCGCGGCGGTGTTGAAAATCCCCACGGGCACCGTGGCCTCGCGCCGCTACCACGCCCTGCGCCGGTTGCGCACACTAGTAGGCGAGGTCGATCATGACTGACACCAATCTCCTGGGACCCGAATTGGAGCCGCCCCACGGCGGCCTGGCACGACTGCAGAAGGCGGTCGACCACAAACGCCGGAGCCCCACCTTGCGCGGCGGCTACTGGCTCGCAACTGGACTGGCGGCCGGCCTGATCCTGTTCGCGGTTTTCGTGCCGGGACGCAATCCCGGCCAGCAAAGAATCCACGAGGCCGTAGAGTCGGCCCTGACCGCTTCAACCTCGACACATTTCAAGGACGCCGCCTACACTGAAATCCCGAGCCAGAACCAGGACGTGCGCATCCTCCTCGTAGGCAGCCTGAGCCCCCCTCAACAGGGTCCGAAAAGCCAATAACGGGACCGCCAACCAATGCACTCGTAAAGGCGCCAAGACGCAAAGAAAATGTCGCTAACAACCAAGCAAAAGAACCGTCTTAGATCCGAATTCCAAAGACCGGCTTCGGCCAATTCCGGTCATCTAGCTTAGCTTTCCAATACGGTCGTTCTCGCACTATCGCCGCAGTGGAGGAACGGCCACTCGAATCGAGACGGGTCAACACCGGGAAACCTTGTTAGCCGTAATCCGCCCATATTTGCTCGTCGTGTCAACGGTTATGACTTTATCTGTATAGGCGCGGAATAGACCAACCACAATCATGCATTGTTCTTGCTTCCCGCTGAGGTAATGCTGGATAGAGAAGTGTCCCGATTTTCTAGACAAATCCACGCCCTCTGACTCAGGGGCATTTATGGCTTCGGCATGTGTGGCGTAAAGCAGCGGCCCCCCAAGGCCTTGCCACCGTACAAACCCTTTCACACGAACAACATGTCCATCGTACTTGCCAGGGCTCATTACTAGGAGGGCAACGGTAGTTCCTAACGGCGGGGGTAGTGACGAGCATGCCGAAAAAGCTAAAGTAAGCACCCCAAAGACAATAGTGAGTTGATGCTTCAATAACATCACGGAAGCTCCTCCCACGTGCTTACTATCAAGTATCGTGCAGACTCATCCAAATATAGCCGGCTATGTTGTCGATGGCCGGAAATACCGTCCCTGAACGTCTGTTTTCATTCGTCCCCTATGTCTGTAAAGGGTCGATTGCTGTCGGTCAGCCTGAGCTCAAAAGGACATTCACACTTGGTCAGGAGTCATTTCGGCCTGAGCTACGCATTTCCTGCGTCTCAGCAGCTTTGCGAGACTTTTCTCTATACGGCGCTTTTGTGGACTTCGTCGATGACGATGGCGAGCTGATCGGGATCGACGTCGGGCGTGATCCCGTGGCCGAGGTTGAAGACGTGGCCGGGGCCGTCGCCATAGTCGGCGATGACCGCGCGTACCGCCGCGCGCAGTTCGGCTTCCGGGGCGAACAGCGCCGCCGGGTCGAGGTTGCCCTGCAGGGCCACCCGGCCTTCGGTCGCCTTGCGCACAGCGCCCAGGCTGGCCGTCCAATCCAGGCCCAGGGCCTCGGGACCGAGTTCAGCGAGCGCGGCGGCGTGCTGGCCGGCGCCTTTGGGGAAGACGATCAGCGGCTTGTCGCGGGCCACCGGATCGGCCTTCAGTCCCTTGACGATCTCGGCCAGCGGCAGGCGGCAGTAACGCTCGAAGCCCTCCGGCGTGAGCAGCCCGGCCCAGCTCTCGAAGATCATGAGCGCATCCGCGCCCGCATGGGCCTGGGCCGCGAGATAGGCCGTGACGGCGGACACCAGCCGTTCGGTCAGCGACTCAACCAGCCGTGGGTCGGAATGCAGGACCGCCCGGGCGCGGCGGAATTCGCCGCCGCCGGAGCGGCCTTCCAGCATGTAGGCCGCTAGAGTCCACGGGCCGCCGGAGAAACCGATCAGGGGTTTCCTGCCGGCCAGCTCGTGGGCCGCTGCGCGTACCGTGTCCAGCACGTAGGCCAGGTCGGTCTCGGGGTCGGGCAGCGGCAGGGCTTCGACCTGCGAGCGGCGCTCGAGCGGCGTGCGGAAGCGCGGGCCCTCGCCGGCCACGAATTCGAGCCCGAGGCCCATGGCGTCGGGGATAGTGAGGATGTCGGCGAACAGGATCGCCGCATCGAGGTCGAAGCGCTGCAGCGGTTGCAAGGTCACCTCGCAGGCCAGCTCGGGCGTCTTCATCAGCGTCAGGAAACTGCCGGCGCGCTCGCGGATGGCGCGATATTCGGGCAGGTAGCGCCCGGCCTGGCGCATGATCCACACCGGCCGACGGGACACCGGCTCGCGGTAAAGGGCCCGTACCAGGTCGTGCTCGCGGCTCATGCGCCGCCCACCGCGGTTTCAATTTCTTTCACGATCGCCTCCGCCGCCGCGCGCGGATCCACGGCATCGCGGATCGGGCGGCCCACGACCAGGTAATCGGCACCCGCGGAGATCGCCTGCGCGGGGCTCAGCACGCGCTTCTGGTCGTCCTCGGGGCGGTTGGCCACCGGACGGATGCCGGGCGTCACGACCAGCAGGCGCCGATCGATTTGCTCGCGCAGCATCGCCGCCTCACGGCCCGAGGCCACCACGCCGTCGAGTCCCGCTTCCAGGGCGCGGCAAGCGCGCGAGGCTACCAGGGTCGGAACGTCGCACTCGAAGCCGAGGTCGCGCAGATCGCCCTCGTCGAGACTGGTCAGCGCCGTGACCGCGAGCACGCGGCTCGCCCCCTTGGCTGCTGCGGCAGCTTCCATCATCGATTGGTTGCCATGCACGGTGATGAAGTCGGCCTCCAGCGCGGCAAGCCGGGCCACGGCACGGCCCACGGTCGCCGGCACGTCGAACAGTTTCAAATCGACGAACACCTGTTTGCCGGCCTTTTTCAATCGGCGCACCAGGCCGGGGCCATCGCCTGCGGTGAACAGCTCCAGGCCGACCTTGTAGAAGCTGACGGCATCTCCCAGCGACTCGATCAAATGCTCGGCATCGCCCATCGAAGGCACGTCGAGGGCGAAGATCAGGCGATCGCGCGGATCAATGTGAGGCACGAGAGGCCCCCCTGGAAAGCGGCGACCATTTTATCAGCCGGGGAAGACGGTCATTCGCGAACCGCGCTGATGGCGGCCTGCAATTCGTCCCGGCCCACGTCGGTCCATATATCGGCCTCGCCCAATGCATCCAGCCCGATGAAGCGCAGCGTGCCGGAGACGATCTTCTTGTCGAGCGAGAGCACCTCCTCGAGCGCCGCATCCGTCACCGAGGACGGCACGCTTACCGGCAGCCCGAAGGCCTCGATCAGGTGGCGCATCCGGGCCACGTCGCCGGCCTGCAACCTCCCCCGGCGCGCGGACAGTTCAGCGGCCGCTACCAGCCCCACGGCCACGGCCTCGCCATGCAGCCAGGTGCCGTGCTCGAGCGCCGTCTCCAGCGCATGCCCCAGGGTGTGTCCCAGGTTCAGCAGCGCACGCCGCCCCTGTTCGGTGCGGTCCGCGGCCACGATCCCGAGCTTGATGCGGGCGCCGGTTTCGATGGCCGTGGCAAGCACCTCCTCATGTCGCGCATTCAGCGCTTCCGCGTTTTCTTCCAGCCAGTCGAAGAACCGGGCATCGAAGCCCAGACCGTACTTGATCACCTCCCCCAGGCCCGACCGGTACTCACGCTCGGGCAGGGTATTCAACCGGGCGGGATCGGACCATACCGCGAGCGGGTCGTGGAAGGCGCCGATCAGGTTCTTGCCGCGGGAATGGTTGACGGCCGTCTTGCCGCCGATGGCCGCATCCACCTGCGCGAGCAACGTGGTCGGTACTGCAATCCAGTCGATGCCGCGCTGGTAACAGGCCGCTGCAAAGCCGCCGAGATCGCAGATCACCCCACCACCCAGTGCCACCAACACGGCATCGCGATGAAAAGCGCCCGCAATCAGCGTATCCAGGACACGCTCCAGCCCCGCCATCGTTTTGCTCTGCTCGCCCGGCGGCAAAACCAGCTGCCCGACACGCAGCGCCTGACCCAGCTGCGAACGCAAGGACTGGAGGTGATGCGGCGCCACGTTTTCGTCGCTCAGTACGAACACATCCCGTTGTTCGCACAATGCAGCCAACGGCTCTGCCGCTTCCGTGCCGCCCACCCACACCGGATAGTCGACACCGGTTTCAGTCAATCGCTTCATGTTCGTCTCCGTCCGGGCTTGTCGCGAGAATCAACGCAATCCGTTCGACGACCTGGTCCACGTCCAGGTCGTCGGTATCGACGCGATGGGCCGCAAGTCCGGCATACAGTGGCTCGCGGCACCGTTGCAATTCGGCGAGACGGCGCGCGGGATCGGCACGCAACAGGGGGCGTTCGCCGGTGTCAGCTGCGACCCGGCCGAGCAGGCACCGGGGCTCGGCGCGCAGCCAGATGACCCGCGCGCGTTTCTGCAGGGCATCGCGGTTAACGGCGGATTCCACGCATCCTCCACCACTCGCGATGACGCCGGCCCCCTGCTCCAGGGCGGCCGCGAGGGTCGTCTCCTCCTTGCGGCGAAAGGCCCGCCACCCTCGCTGCTCGACGATGTCGGCGACACTTTGGCCCAGGCTCAACGCCACCTCCCGGTCAGTATCGATAAATGACCACTCCAGTCTGGCGGCCAGCCGCTCGCCGACTTGCGTCTTGCCGCTGCCCGGCAGGCCCACCAGTACGACGGGTCGGGGGACGGGAGTGTTCATGGCCGGCACGGCTCACGGAGGGCTTGAATCATTGACGCGCGATTCGGTGGACAAGGCCGTATCGTAGCCGAGTAGCGCAAGAGCGTACAGAAAACCCGCACCGTCCCTCGTTACGAGGGCGCGATGCGGGGTCTGGTCGATCCGGCCCGGGCGAGACCCGGGCTCACCGGTTTACTGGCTCAGGCTGTCCGCCAGTATCTTCGGGGTCACGAAGATCAGCAATTCGTCCTTGTTGTTGGTTACGGATTGCTGGCGGAACAGGAATCCGAGCAACGGGATGTCGCCCAACAGCGGCACCTTGCTGGTCGAATGCGTCTGCGTGGTTTCATAGATACCGCCAAGCACCACGGTATCGCCATTGTCGACCAGTACCTGGGTGGTCACCTTGCGCGTATCGATACTCGGTACCGAACCGCCGTTAGCGGTGGACACCGTCTGCCCGACCGAATCCTTGTGCACCTCGATGTTCATCAGGATGCGGTCGTCCGGAGTGATCTGCGGTGTGACATCCATGCTGAGCACAGCCTTTTTGAACTGCACCGTGGTGGCGCCGCTGGAGGCTGCATTCTGATAGGGAATCTCCACACCCTGCTCGATACTCGCCTTCTGCTGATTGGCGGTAATCACGTGCGGGCTCGAAACCACCTCGCCCTTGCCCTCGGCCTGCAGGGCAGAAAGCTCCAGATCCACCTGGAAATCGTTGTTGAGTATGGCGACAGCGAGCTGGCCTACCGATCCGCTGGCATTGCTGGCCGGGAAGTTGACATTGAGATTCCCCGTGCCCGTGAGGAAGGGTCCACCGCCGCCCGCGAGTATCTGATCGGTTCCCGTCACGTTGCCCGACGTGGCAATCGTACTGTTCGGCCCCTGGTGTACGCCACCGATGCCGAAACGGGCGCCCAGCGAACGCTGGTAATTATCGTTCGCGATCACGATGCGCGATTCGATCAGAACCTGCTTCACCGGCACGTCGAGCACGTGAACCAGTTTCCTCACCTGCCCGATGTGGGCGTTGGTGTCCTGGACGATAAGCGTGTTGGTGCGCGAATCGGTCGTGATCGAACCCCGATCGGAAAGCAGTGAGGTTTTCTGCGACTTGATCAGACTCGCCAGATCTGAGGCCTTGGCGTAGTTGACCTGGATATAGGCTGTCGACAACGGCACCAGCTTGTCGATCTGGTTCTGCGCCTGAAGTTGGCTTTGCTCCTGGCGGGCGAAAACCGAAGCGGGCGCGATCATGATCACGTCGTTGCTCTGGCGCATCGCCAGGCCCTGGGTCTTGAGAATGATATCGAGGGCCTCGTCCCACGGTACGTCATGCAGGCGCAACGTGATGTTGCCGCCGACATCGCCGGAAACGACGATGTTCTTGCCGGTGAATTCCGCCAGTATCTGCAATACCGAGCGAACCGGGATGTTCTGGAAATTCAGGGTCAGCTTCTTGCCCTTGTAGTGCTTCGGTCCGGCCGCCTGCTCGGCAACCGTGACCGGCTTCAGTTCAACGGCAAAGGTGTTGTCCGCCTGGAACGCCATCTGGTCGAAATTTCCGGATCCCTTGATGACCACCTCGGCACCATTGCCGGTGTTGCGGGTGGTGATGGTGGAAACCGGCGTGGCAAAGTCGCTTACTCCCAACTTCTGCTCCAGCTTCTTCGGCACGCTCACGCCCGGGAAGGTGACGGTGATGCGGTCGCCGACCTGGTTCACGCTGCCGCTGACGCCGGGCCCCGGCAAACCGATTTCGACCCGTCCGCCGCCGTCGGGCATGCGGTGAAAATCAACCTTTGTCAGTGACTTGGACGCTGCCGATTGGGCCGCGGATGAACCGTTGGTGCCGGATTTGGGCCCGAATGTCTGTTCGGGCGTTTTGTGCGAGCCGTTCTGGGCGACCGCACTGCTTGATCCGCCCAGCGTAATGTAGATGTGCTGGCCCTCGACCCGGGTTGTATAAGGCGTCATCTCATTCAGGTTGAGCACGACGCGCGCCCGATCACTGGTAGCAGCCACCTGGACGCTGGTCAGGTCGCCGACATTGATCGCCTTCTGCTCCTCGGCCAACTGCACACCGGTGCCGGGCAAATCGAGCACGATCATGGCTGGCTGGTCGACGCTGAATGACAAGGGCTTGGGCGCCGCCTGGCTGAGCGTCAATTCCACCTCAACCTTGCCCCCCTCGAGCGAGACCGTCTTGATCGAAGTCAGTGTCCGGCTCTGGGCGGCCGCAGCCGTCCCCGGCGCCAGTCCGAGGAACACTGCCGCGGCTAGCGCAGCGATCAAGCCATTGAAAATATGCTGTCTCATTTTAGCCTCCAGACTTCTGTGCAAGCGAGAGCGATGCCGGACGTTTGATCCACCCGCCGTTGCCGCTCGGCACAATCTCAGCCAACCTGATTTCGTTCGGCAGGATCGCCGTAATTTTCCCGTTGTTCTGGCCCATGTAATTTCCTTTCGTGACCTGATGCACCAATCCTTCCGGGTCCTGGATCAGGGCGTAAGTCGTACCCCCGATAGCAATTTCACCCACCAGCTTGAGCGAATCCAGCGGAAACTGCTCCAGGAACTCCTTCTTGCGGTGCAGGTTCGGGCTGACCCCGCTGCCCGGCTTGCTCGCCGGGAGGAAAGGCGACCGCATATCGCCCGCCTGGTAGGAATAGGACACATAAGGCTTCGGCTTCGGGACCGGGGGTATATGGCCGCCATGGCGCGCCTTGACGCTCGCCACCCATTCATGCAGATCCGACTGGCCGCCGCCGCATCCGGCAAGCGGCAATACCAGCCCCAGCACGGCACCCAGAAAAATTACGCGAGACACTCCGGTATTCATCAGTGCCTCCTTCGCTTGCTCTTGCTGGTGACTGCCTCTTCCGCGCTAAGGTAACGATATGTATAAGCCGTAACGGAAAAATTAAGCTGACTGCCATCACCACTCTTTGCGGGATGCAGCCTGAAGTTCTCGAGTGTCACGATGCGGGGCAGGGCCGAGACATCGCTAACGAATCGGGCAATCTGCTGATAGCTGCCCGAATAATCCATGGCAATCGGTTTTTGCGCGTAAAAGCCCTTGCGCTGTTCGGCTTCCGGCCGGAACAGGTGCTGCGACAGCCCGTCTTCCTGCGCGGTTTGCGATACGTCGCGCAGCAAGGCCTCGATTTCGGTCTTGCTAGGCAGCTGGCGCAGCAATGCACCGAAATCCTCGTGCATCTGCTTGAGCTGCTGCTTGTAGGCGTCCAGGTTCGCCGCCAGGTGCTGCTTCTGTTCGAATTTGTGCTTGAGCGAGACTTCCGTCTGCTGCGCGGTGTGCAGATCGTCAAGCTTTCCGCGGACCACCAGGAAATAGCCGATGGCCACCACTATCACCACGATCAGCGCCATCACCACGAGGCGCCCCGCCAGGGGCCATTCTCCTATCCTGGAAAAGTCGATATCGCGAAGATCCAGATTGTTGAGGTCTTCCAGATTCATGATCCCTTCCCCGTCTGCCCGCGAACCTTGTCCTCCGGTGGCTGCACCAGCTGGGTAGTCACCGTGAAGCTGCTCCGTTTCACCTTGCCGTGATTCCCGGTGCGGACAATCTCGAGATTCGGCTCCCCGAACCAGGGCGAATTGGCAATGTTCTGCATGTAGGTCGACACACCGGCCGGCGACTGGGCCTCCCCCTGGATGGTCAGAGCACCATTGTTATTGTTGACCGAGGTGATGTAGACACTGTTCGGTACGGTTCGCGTCAATTGATCGAACAGGTGCACCACTAGAGAGCGGCTTTCTTCCAGCTTTTCGATCACCTTCATCCTATTAAGCAGCGACTCTCGCGTTTTCTTGAGCTGCTGGATCGCACTGATCTTGTGGTTGAGCTGCACGACCTGGCCTCGCAGGTAATCGTTACGGCCCTGCTGAATGCTCGTCGCACCCCCCACCATGAAGGTGGCCCACACCACGACCAGAATACCCGCGACCAGCGACAGCACCAGCGACAGCAGGAAACGCTGGCGCAGGCGGCGACGTTCCCAGTCACGCCACGGCAGGAGATTTATGCGAGCCATCAGTCGAAACTCCTCATCGCCAGGCCGCAAGCCACCATCAATCCGGGCGCATCCTGTTCGATGCCCTGCGCCTGTGCGCGTCCGGTCAACTTGAGCGAGGCAAATGGATTGGCAATCCGGGTCGGCGTGCCGATATGCTCACCGATCCGTTCCGCCGCTTCGGGAATGGATGCACAACCACCGCAAATAAACACCTGGTCCACCTTTGCATGCTCGGTGGTTGCCGCATAGAAAAACTGCATGGCGCGGCTGACCTGCTGCGCCATGTCGTCGATGAACGGATACAGCACGTCTTCCTGGTAGGTATCGGGCAGCCCGCCGCGGCGCTTGGCGCGTCCCGCATCTTCGTAGGACAGGTTGTAGCGATGCATGATCTCGTCGGTCAATTGGCGCCCGCCGAACGGCTGGTCCCGGGTATAGATGATGCGGCCCTTGTCGAACACGCTGAAGGCCGTCGTGGCGGAACCGAAATCGACCAGAGCCACCATGCCCTCGTCCCCGCCTTCCCGCCCCTCGAGGAGCTTATAGGCGTTTTCCAACGCAAAAACCTCGCAATCAACGATATGCGCATGCAAACCGGCCACCTCCAGTACGGCCTGGCGGTGTTCGACATTATCGCGCCGGGTAGCGACCAGCAACATGTCGATGGTGTTGGAACTGTTCTCGCTCGGTCCCAGCACCTCGAAGTCGTAAGACACATCCTCGATGGAGAAAGGGATGATGCGCGGCAGCATGAGTTCTATCTGCTCTTCCTGTTCGCGTTCGCTCAATCCGGCCGGGATCTGCACGGTCTTGGTTATCACCGTGGCCCCGCCGATCGCTACCGCGGCATCCTTCAAGCGACTGCGAGAACGCTTGTAGGCACGGCGTACGGCCTCTCCCACATCCTCGATATTCAGGATGACCTTGTCGGCAATCGCATTGGACGGCATCGGCTCGACCGCATAGGTCTGTGCACGATACGATGTACCCGACTTGGCCAGTTCCACCACCTTCACCGAAGAGGTGCTGATGTCCAAGCCAAGCACGGGTTTGATGTGTTGTTTACGTGCCATAATCTGAATTTGTCCGCGGCCCCACGCTGTGTGGAGGCCCCAACCCCTCGGGGACCTGTGCTCAACTATAAGGCATTGGTTGAAGATGTCAATGCAAGTTGTGCAAAAATCGACTAATTGTGTAGGATTTTTCCGATGACTCGACGCCGCCGAATCGTGCGCTACTCCTTGGTGACCCTAGCCATTTTATCCCTGGCCGGGCTGGTGGGCCTCGTTGGAACCTACCTCTATGTGGTCCCCAGCCTGCCTTCGGTAGGCGTGCTCAAGGACATTCACCTGCAGGTGCCGTTGCGAGTCTATACCCGGGACGGCAAGCTGATGGCGGTGTTCGGATCCAAACACCGCATCCCGCTCGAATACAACCAGATTCCGCCCTTGATGATCGAAGCCTTCATTTCCGCCGAGGACGATCGCTTCTTCGAACATTCCGGCGTCGACCCCCGCAGCATGCTGCGGGCTGCGATCAACCTGGTGGAGACCGGACGCAAGTCGCAGGGCGCGAGCACGATCACCATGCAGGTGGCGCGCAACTTTTTCCTCACCCGCAAGAAGCTCTACATACGCAAGATCCGCGAAATATTCCTGGCCCAGCGCATCGAGCACGAACTGTCCAAGGAAGACATCCTGCGCCTGTATCTGAACAAGATCTACCTCGGCAATCACGCCTATGGCGTCGGGGCCGCGGCCGAACTGTACTACGGCAAGACGGTATGGCAGCTGAGCCTGGCGCAGATGGCGATGATCGCGGGCCTGCCCAAGGCGCCCTCGGCCTACAATCCGCTTGCCGACCCGAAACGGGCCCTGGAACGCCGCAGCTACGTGCTGGGGCGCATGCACGATCTCGGATACATCAACCACGCGACTTACGCGCGCGCCATGGATGCCCCCATCACGGCCCGGCCGCACGGCCCGCAAGTCACCATTTCCGCGCCCTACGTCGCCGAAATGGCGCGCGATTACATGATCGGACAATACGGCGACAGTGCCTACACGGCGGGCTTCCAGGTGGTAACCACGCTGGATTCGCGGCTGCAGCATGCCGCCAGACATGCCCTCACCCGGGACCTGGAGCGGCTCGACCGCGGCGAGGGCTGGCGCGGCCCCCTCGCCCACACGACGCTGCCCACGCCGGCGTCCGCGACGACGCTCGCCGCCGCCGTCGCCACCACGCCGGTCGCAGCCAACCTGGTGCCCGGCATCGTGGACCAGGTCGGCAAGCAAAACGTAACGGTCTACCTGCAGGGACACGGACCGGTAGACATCGACTGGCCGGGGCTCGAGTGGGCCGCGGGCAAATCCGACACCGCAGGCGCCTTTCTCAAGCGAGGCGACCTGGTCTATGCCGTCAGGGAAGGCAAGAACTGGCAGCTCGGACAATTGCCGCAGGTGCAGGGCGCCCTGGTCGCGCTCGACCCCTACGATGGCGCCATCGTCGCGCTCGATGGCGGCTTCGACTTCAACCAGAGCAAATTCAACCGCGCCATCCAGGCCCACCGCCAGCTGGGCTCTTCATTCAAGCCCTTTGTCTACTCGGCCGCACTTGAACAGGGCATGACCCCGGCCACCCTGGTTTCCAACACCCCCTTCGTCTCCGTGGCCAACCGGGCGCTGTCCGACCTGTGGCGTCCCCAGAACTACGAAGGCGAAACTTCCGGCCTGATGCGCCTGCGCGAAGGACTGGTGCATTCGGTCAATATCGTCTCGGTTCGCATCCTGCAACGGATAGGGATCGCACCCGCCATCGACTGGGCGAAACACTTCGGCTTCACCGCCGATGAATTGCCGCACAACCTCACTCTCGTACTGGGCAGCGCCAGCCTGAGTCCGCTGACGATGGCGCGCGGCTATGCCGTGTTCGCCAACGGCGGTTTCCTGGTGCGCCCCTATTTCATCCAGCGGGTGACCGGCCCCGGCGGCACCCTGCTCTCCGTGGCCAACCCCTGGGTTGCCTGTGCCGGCTGCAACACAGTAAACGCAGCCGGTACCGCCGCCTCGCCCGCGGTCGCCGCCACCGCGCCCAGCGCTCCAATGAGCGTAGCGTCGCCCGCCTCGGCGGTGGCCGCCGCCACCAGCCCGGGCACCCGCCCCAACCGGGCCCGGGTGCTGGTCGCCCAGCCGTCCCATGTACCTCGCCTTGCGCCGCGTACCATCCCGGCGCAAAACGCCTACCTCATGACCAGCATGCTGCACAGCGTGATTACCAGAGGCACCGGACGCGGCGCGCGGGTACTCGGGCGCGACGACCTGGCCGGAAAGACCGGAACGACCAACGATTTCTCCAATGCCTGGTTCGACGGCTTCGGCCCCCGCCTGGTCGCCGTCACCTGGGTCGGATACGACCAACCCCATTCGCTGGGCTATGGCGAATCCGGTGCCCGGGCCGCCCTGCCCATGTGGATAGACTTCATGGGCGCCGCGCTGAAAGGCGTGCCGGAAGCTTCGCCGCCCATGCCCCCGGGCCTGGCCACCGTTCGCATCGACTCCAAAACCGGGCTGCGCTGCAACGCCGGCGACCCCAACGCGATATGGGAAACCTTCCGCAACGACAACCTGCCGCCGTGGAACCAGTCCAAGCAGGCGCCGAGCTTGTATGGCGGAGGCGGCACGGGCGGCGGGGGATGAAACCCGAGCACGCACGGCAGCTGCTGGCCCAGGAAGCAGCGAGGATCCTCGCCGAGGAAGGCCGGCGCGATTTCCTCGCCGCCAAGCACAAGGCGGCCACCCGCCTGGGCCTGGCCTTGAAGCACCTGCCGACAAACCGTGAAATCGAGGCCGCGCTGGTGGCGCATCAGCGCCTGTTTGAGGCACCGGCGCAACCGGCCCGCCTGGCCCGGCTGCGCCAAACGGCGCTTGAGGTCATGGGATGGCTGGAGGGGATGGAAACGCGCGCGGCGGGGGCCGTACTGGGCGAAATCGCCACGGCGCATGCCAGCGTGCAACTGCATGTCTTCGTCGAACCGCCGGAACGGCTCGTCTTCAGGCTGACCGACCTCGGGGTGGATTACGAGGAAAACACGCGCCGCTATACCTGGCGCAGCGGGCGAGTCCGCGACGTACCGATGTTCGCCTTCTCCGTCGACGGACAGGTCGTCGAAACCGCGGTCTTCGGACTGAATGATCTGCGCGAGGCACCCATGGATGCCGTCGACGGCCTGCCCATGCGCCGCATCAACAAGGCGAGCTTGGAAAACCTGATCGAAACGAGCGGCTCACCGGTCCCCATCTAACGACCTGCCGGCATCGCGCCGCCCGTTTCCAGAGAACTCCCGCAACGACGCAGAGACGGCCAAGAAAGCATTGTGTTGTTCCGCGTCTGATCGCCTTGCGGTCAGACGGCTTGTTTTTTTAAATAATCTTTGCGCCTTGGCGTCTTGTCTTGGCGAGAGTTCTCATCCGCCGCGTTCAGCGCTTGTCGAGGGGTACGAACTCGCGCTTGTCGGCACCGGTGTAGAGCTGGCGCGGGCGTCCGATTCGCATGCGTGGGTCGGACACCATTTCCTGCCAGTGCGCGACCCAGCCCACCGAGCGGGCAATGGCGAACATCACCGTGAACATGTCGATGGGGATGCCCAGCGCCTTGTAGATGATGCCGGAATAGAAATCGACATTGGGATAGAGCTTGTGCGAGACGAAATAATCGTCCTTGAGCGCGATCTCCTCGAGCTTGAGCGCGAGATCCAGCAGGGGTTCCTGGCGCCCGCCGAGGCTTTCCAGCACCTGGTAGGTCATGGAGCGGATGATCTTGGCCCGCGGGTCGTAATTCTTGTACACGCGGTGGCCGAAACCCATCAGGCGGAAAGGGTCGTTCTTGTCCTTGGCGCGGGCCACGAACTTGTCGATGTTCTCAACCGAACCGATCTCGTTGAGCATCTTGAGCACGGCCTCGTTGGCCCCACCGTGCGCCGGCCCCCACAGACAGGCGATGCCGGCGGAAATCGCTGCATACGGGTTGGTACCCGAACTGCCGGCAAGACGCACAGTGGAGGTGCTGGCGTTCTGCTCGTGATCGGCATGCAGGATGAACAGCAGGTTCAGCGCCTTGGCGGCCACCGGATTCACTTCGTACGGTTCGCTCGGTACCGCAAACAGCATGTGCAGCAGGTTCTCCGCATAGCCGAGCTCGTTGCGCGGGTACATGAAGCGCTGGCCGATCATGTGCTTGTAGGCGGCGGCGGCGACCGTCGGCATCTTGGCGATCACGCGCTTGGCGAACAGGTCGCGGTCGTCGGGATCGTGGATGTCGGTCGTCTCGTAATAAAAGGCGGAAAGCGACGCCACCACGGCAGTCATCATCGCCATGGGATGGGCGTTGGGATGGAAGCCCTTGAAAAAGCGCAGCACGTACTCATTGAGCAGCGTGTGGTAGCGAATCTCCTTCTCGAAATCACCCAGTTCCGAGGTGTTCGGCAATTCGCCGTTGAGCAGCAGGTAGGCGACCTCCAGGAAATTGCAGTTCTCGGCCAGCGCCTCGATCGGGTAGCCACGGAACAGCAACACCCCGTTCTCACCGTCGATATAGGTGATCGCGCTTTCGCAACTGGCAGTGGATACGAAGCCGGGGTCGAAGGTGAAGACACCCTGCCCGCGATAAAGTCCGTTGATATCGAGCGCCGAGGGACCCAGCGTCGGCTTGCGCACCTCCAGATCAATCCGGGTACCGTCCGGCGCACTTAACTCATACTGGGGCGAACGCTCCGACATCAGGGGTCTCCTAGGTATTTGACAGGTGGCAACCTTCAGCCCGCTGCCACGTGGGCGGGCGCTTGGCGAATCCGCCGCGGACACGCGTCAGTGCAAGCCGACGCCCGGGGCAACGTCCTCGAACCGTCGAATCAGCTCGCGGAGGCGCCGTACTTGCGACGGAACTTGTCTACACGTCCGGCCGTGTCGACAATTTTCTGCTTGCCGGTATAGAACGGATGGCATGCCGAACACACCTCGACATGCAGGTCCTCGCTCAGCGTGGAACGCAGCTTGAAGGTGTTACCGCAGCTGCAGGTCACGCCGATCTCGTTATATTCTGGATGTATGCCTTCTTTCATGATCGCAAAAGGGGGCTGTAAAGCTCTTTATTGTACCAGCATGAAGCAATCCGAAGCGAGCGTCCCGCCACCGGCATGCGCTATCGGGGCAAGCCGTGGCCGGCCATCTGCAAGTTAGCGACAAAAGTCAGAGTCCGCTTCATCAACCTCCCCTAACTGCCTATCCGTCCGATAGAAATCCAATTCTTCCACAACCCCTGTGGATAACTTTGTGGACTAACGGAAGAAATCAGGCTCGTGAAAGGTTCTCGATGCTACCGGCTTCGGATTGACGCATTTTCCGACACGGAAATAAATTCCAAGCATATTCAATTGGTTAAGAGCTTTTTTCTGGTACCCCGGGACAACGGGCTCGAGGTTAGGCACGGATTCGAAGCCTTAATTCAAGCGCGGTGCATAACCCGTTGTTTCTGCGTTACGGGGGATGCTCAAAGGGGCAGGAAACGGGCCTGCAACTCGTTGAGGTAGCGCAGTCCCCGGGAGCTCGGCCATACCCGCTCACCCGTCGTTTCCAGCAACCCGTCTGCAACCGCCTCCGACACCGGCCCGACAATTGCCTCGCGCGGCAGGCCGGTACGTGCCTCGAAGGTCGGCCACTCGAAGCCCCGCAGGCAGCGCAGCGCGTTCAGGAGATACTCGAACGCGCGCTCGCCGGGCGCCACCTCGCGCAGGCTAACGGCCTCGGGAGTCCCCGCCAGCCGCAGCCAGCGGCTCGGCGAGCGAATCCGCTCGCTGCGCCGCACAATGTCCTCCGTGCTGCGCTTGCCGTGCGCCCCCGGTCCCAGGCCGAGATAATCCCCATAGCTCCAGTAATTCTCGTTATGCCGGCAGCGGGCGCCGGCTTGGGCATACGCCGAAACCTCGTAGCGCTCGTAGCCGTCCGCGGCCAGCAGCGCGCGACCCTTGGCCTCCATCGCCGCCATTTCAGCTTCTTCCGGCAGACGCGGCGGTCGCCGGTAAAAGACCGTCCCCGGCTCGAGGGTCAACTCATACCAGGACAGGTGCGGCGGTGCCTGGGCGAGAGCCTGCGCCAGGTCGTCGAGCGCCGAGGCGGCCGTCTGCCGCGGCAGGCCGTACATGATGTCCAGGTTGAAATTGGCGATGCCGGCGGCCGCCAGTTCCTCGATTGCCCGGCCGGTCTCCGCCGCCGAATGAATGCGGCCGATGCGCCGCAGCAGGGCATTGTCGAAACTTTGCGCGCCAAGAGAAATCCGGTTGATCCCGGCGTCCGCATACTCGCCGAAACGGCCGCGCTCGACCGTACCGGGGTTCGCTTCCAGGGTAATCTCGGCGGCCGCGGCCAGTCCGGTGCGACGGCGGATGCCCGCGATCAGGTCCGCCAGCACATCGGCCGGCAGCAGGCTGGGCGTCCCGCCGCCGAAGAACAACGTGAGGGGCGGCGCCGCCAGCGGCCGCTGCGCCAGCTCGTGGTCCAGGTCGCGCAACAACGCGTCCCGGTAATCCGCAAAGGGGGTTTCCCCGGGCGCCACGTGGGAGTTGAAATCGCAATACGGGCACTTGCGCACGCACCAGGGCACATGGACATAAACAGCCGTCGGCACCCGCAACGGGCCGCTCAGCGAGCGAGGCCCTGACAGAGTCCGGCTCCGTATAATGGTTTGCTCAATTCGAGCCGACTGATAACTCATGCTACTGGATTCCGGCCCGCGCACCGTCGTTCACCGCCAAGACTATACTCCGCCACCCTACCTGATCGATACCACCGCACTGCGTTTCGTGCTGGACGAGAAAGCGACGGAGGTCACGGCGACGCTGGCCTTGCGGCGCAATCCGGCGGCCGCAGCGATCGATCCCCTGATTCTGGACGGTTGCGAGCTGGAATTGCTGGACATCCGGATCGATGACGTACCGCTCGCCCCGGAACGCTACCAGGCCGCCGAACGGGGCCTGGTGATTCACGCCCCCCCGGAACGCTTCAAACTGACCACGCGGGTCCGCATTCACCCCGAGACCAATGCCGCGCTGTCGGGCCTGTACAAGTCCTCCGGCAATTTCTGCACCCAGTGCGAAGCCGAGGGGTTCCGCCGCATCACCTATTACCTCGACCGTCCCGATGTGCTGTCGCGTTTCGACGTACGCATCGAGGCCGAGCGCGCCCGCTACCCGGTGCTGCTCTCCAACGGCAACCACCATGCGGCGGGCGACCTCGACGGCGGCCGGCACTTCGCCGAGTGGCACGACCCCTTCCCCAAGCCCTCCTACCTGTTCGCCCTGGTCGCCGGCGATCTCGCCTGCCTCGAGGGCGAGCACCGCACCGCCTCCGGGCGGACGATCCCGCTGCGGCTCTACGTGGAGGCCCACAACCGGGAGCGCGCGCACCATGCGCTCGCCTCGCTGCAGCGGGCCATGGCCTGGGATGAACAGCGCTACGGACGCGAATACGACCTCGACACCTTCATGATCGTGGCAGTGGACGACTTCAACATGGGCGCGATGGAGAACAAGGGCCTCAACCTGTTCAACTCCAAGTACGTGCTCGCCGATCCCGACATCGCCACCGACCAGGACTACACGAGCATCGAGGCGGTCATCGGCCACGAGTACTTCCACAACTGGACCGGCAACCGCGTCACCTGCCGCGACTGGTTCCAGCTTTCTCTGAAGGAAGGGCTGACGGTCTTCCGCGAGCAGAGCTTCTCCGAGGAAATGACCGGCTCCCCGCTCAAGCGTGTCGAGGACGTGCGCTTCCTGCGCCAATTCCAGTTCGCAGAGGACGCGGGGCCCATCGCCCATCCCGTGCGCCCCGACCAGTACATCGAGATCAACAATTTCTACACCGCCACGGTGTATGAAAAGGGCGCGGAGGTGGTGCGCATGTACCGCACCCTGCTTGGCGCGGACGGCTTCCGCAAGGGCATGGACCTGTATTTCGAGCGCCATGACGGCCAGGCCGTCACCACCGACGACTTCCTCGCCGCGATGGCCGATGCCAACGGGGTCGACCTGGACCAGTTCGCACGCTGGTACAGCGTGGCCGGCACGCCCGGCCTGCGGGCCCGCGGGCACTACGACGCCGAACACCGGACGTATACCCTCGAGCTCACCCAGATCCACGGCGACAGCCCCGGCCAACCGGCCGCCACCAAGCCCGCCCTGCTGATCCCGGTGGCGATAAGCCTGCTCGATGCCGGGGGCAATCCCCTGCCGCTCACGCTCAAGGGCGAGGACACAGCGGGATCGCCGGCGGAGCGCACCCTGTGGCTGCGCGAGACCAGCGAAGCATTCGTGTTCACCGGTATCGGTGCTCCGCCGGTACCCTCGCTGCTGCGCGGTTTCTCGGCGCCGGTCCGGCTCGAATTCGACTACAGCGACGAGGAACTGGCTTTCCTGATCCGCCACGACAGCGACGCCTTCTGCCGCTGGGACAACCTGCAGACCCTGATCGCACGCACCATCGCCCGCCACGTCGCACGGGGAACGCCCGATACCGCCTCGGCGCAGAGCCTGGCCGCCACGCTCGCCGGCCTGCTCGACCAGCCGGAAGCAGACTCGGCCCTGGTAGCCGAGATGCTCACCCTGCCCAGCGAGGCAAGCCTTGCGCTGGCCTACGAGGAAGTCGATGTCGATGCGCTGCACGCGGCCCGCCAGCAACTGCGCCGCACGCTCGCTACCGCACTGGAAGACCGCCTGGCCGCGACCTGGGAACGGACCCGCAGCACCGAACCCTACCGCTACGACCCGGCCCTGACCGGGCAACGCGGCCTGCACGGCGCGGCACTCGAGCTGTTGGGCGCACTGCACTCGCCGCAGCACCTGGCCCGCGCCGAGACCCAGTTCAACACCGCCGACAACATGACCGACCGCCTGGCCGCCCTGCGCAGCCTGTGCGAACAGGGCGGCGCCGAGGCCGAGGCAGCGAGCCGCCGTTTCCGCAAGAGATACGACGGCCATCCGCTGGTGCTCGACAAATGGTTCGCCGTGCACGCGACGCGCAGCGACGAGGAGGCCCCGGAACGGATCAGGGCCCTCATGTCCGACCCGGTGTTCACGCTCAAGAATCCCAACCGGGTCCGTGCCCTGCTCGGCGCCTTCGCCAACCACAACCACGCCGGCTTCCACCGTGCCGACGGTGCCGGGTACCGCCTGATTGCCGACCAGGTGCTCGCCATCGATGCTTTCAATCCGCAGGTGGCGGCGCGACTGGTCAAGAGCTTTGCACGCTGGCGGCGTTATGATCGCTCACGTCAGGAAAAAATGCGCGCCGAACTGGAGCGCATGATCGCCGCGGATTCACTGTCGGCGGACGTGTATGAGATCGTCCAGCGCGCGCTGGCCTGAATTCCGCGCCCGGGTGGGATCACCCGGGAAAAATTACCCACGCCGAGGTGCCGGCTGACGCATGAAGACCCTGATTGAACCCCTGATAGCGAGTGTGCTCGACCGTCTCGACATCGCGCCCGAAGACCGCGGCGCGGTCGTCGTCGAACGGGCACGCGGCAGCGGCCACGGCGACTTTGCCACCAACGCCGCACTGGTCCTGTCGCGGGTCGTCGGGACGCAGCCCCGCAAGCTGGCCGAAAACCTCGTAGCCGCATTGCCCGAGTCGCCGCTGATCGAACGCTGTGAAATCGCCGGACCCGGTTTCATCAACTTCTTCCTGACGCCTGCGGCCTATCACCGGCAGCTGCAGACCCTGCTGGAAGCCGGCGAGACCTGGGGCCATCGCCCCGCCGGCAGCGGCCAGCGCATCCTCGTGGAGTTCGTCTCGGCCAACCCGACCGGGCCGCTCCATGTCGGACACGGCCGGGGTGCCGCCTACGGCGACAGCCTGGCGCGCATACTCGCGGCCGCCGGCCATGAAGTAGCGCGCGAGTACTACGTCAACGACGCCGGCAGGCAGGCCGACATCCTGGCCGTGAGCGTGTGGCTGGCGGTCCTCGCCGCGGCCGGGGAGAACCCCGTGGTGCCGAGCGCGGCCTATCCCGGCGACTACATCACGCGCACCGCCCGCGCCCTGCCGTCCGCACTCGGTGCACGCCTGCATCGTCCCTGGAGCGAGGTGGCACGCGACCTCCCCGAGGACGGCCCGGACGGCGACAAGGAAGCCCACATCGATGCGCTCATCGTGCGCGCCAGGGACATGCTCGGCGAGGATTACCCGGCGCTGCGCACCACGGCGCTGGATACCCAGACTGCCGCCATCCGCGACACCCTGGCACGCTTCCACGTCGACTTCGACCGCTGGTTCTCCGAGGCCGGGCTGGAAAGCAGCGGCGAGATCGCCCACGCGCTGGAGCAACTGGACAAGCGCGGGCATACCTACGAGGCCGAAGGCGCGCTGTGGCTGCGCACCTCCGCGCTCGGCGACGAGAAGGACCGTGTACTCCGTCGCAGCGACGGATCGACCACCTACTTCGCGAGCGACGTGGCCTATCACCTGGACAAACTCGAGCGTGGCTACGACCTGCTGCTCGACGTCTGGGGCGCCGACCACCACGGCTACATCGCCCGGGTCGCGGCCGCCATCGAGGCGCTCACCGGGCGCGGGGACGCCTTCGAAGCGCGGCTGATCCAGTTCGTCACGCTGTCTTCCGGGCGCATGGGCAAGCGCAGCGGCAACTTCGTCACGCTCAACGACCTGATCGACGAGGCCGGTACGGATGCCACGCGCTTCTTCTACCTCTCGCGCTCCAACGACCAGCACCTGGAATTCGACATCGAGCTGGCGCGTTCGCACAGCAACGACAACCCCGTGTACTACATCCAGTACGCACACGCCCGCATCGCCAGCGTCTTTCGCCAGCTCGCGGAAAAGGAGCTGAGCTGGCAACCCGCGGCCGGGGCGGAGGCACTCGCGCCGCTCACCACTCCGGGCGAGCTGGCCCTGATCCTGCAGCTTTCGCGCCTGCCCGAGGTTGTCGCAGCGGCAGCGGCCGAACGGGCGCCGCACCTGATCGTTCATTACCTGGGCGAAGTGGCGCAGGCATTCCATGTCTGGTACAACAGTAGTACCTTCCTGGTGGACGACGAAACCGTGCGCAATGCCCGCCTGTCACTGGCCCAGGCCAGCCGCCGCGTCATCGCCGGCGGCCTCGGCCTGCTCGGCGTCGGCGCACCGGAGCAGATGTGAAACCGGACCTGAAAAACCCGCAGCAGAACGAACCGCGCCGCGGCCGGGGCGTATTGTGGTTCATTGCCGGCGGCGTCGTGGCCGTGATCCTGGTTTTCGCCTTCCCCGGCATCAAGGATGCGCTCCATCACGCGGAGAAATCCACGCTCGAACACGCCAGCGCGCTCAAGAACAAGCTGGGCAAGACCCGTCCCGACACGGCAGGCACCAGCTCCGGCCCGCACTTCGACTTCTACCAGTTGCTCAAACACCCAACGCAGATTCTCACTTCCATGGAAAGCCGGGAAGTGGCGACGCCGCCCGCCACCCAACCGGTGGCCCAGGCCGGGCGCTACATCCTGCAGGTGGCTTCCTTCCGCGATGCCAAGGCGGCGAATGCGCTGAAAGCGCAACTGGCCCTGTGGGGTATCCAGGCCACGGTGCAGGCCGTCAACGTGCAGGACGAGACCTGGCACCGCGTGCGTATCGGGCCACTCAGCGACCTGGACAAACTGAACGCCGTGCGCACGCAGCTGGCCAGGCACCAGTTGCACGCGCTCGTGATCCACGACGGCATATGAGGCGGCTGCTCTTCGCGATCGCCGGCCTTTGCGCGCTCCTGGCGCTCGACGCCGGCGCGCGGGCGCTGACACTGAGTTCCCCGGCCTTTTCCGATCAGGGTCCGCTGCCTGCCCGCTTTACCTGCACCGGCGCCGGTATTTCGCCGCCGCTGAGCTGGCACGGCGCGCCTGCCGGTACCCGCGGATACGCCCTGATCCTGACCGATCCCGATGCGCCGGATCCGCGGCATCCTCCCACACATACCTTCGTGCACTGGGTCGTGGCCTACCTCCCCGCCGGCGTACACGCCCTGGCGACGGCGCAAAGCCGCTCGCTGCCGAAGGGCAGCCGCGTGTCGACGAACGGCGCCGGACACCGCAGCTACACACCGCCCTGCCCCCCCGCCGGGCGCCACCGCTACATCTTTACCCTCTATGCCCTGGACACCGCAGCCCGGCTCGCACCGCCGGATGCCGGGCGGGCGGAGGTCCTCGAGGCCATCACACCGCACGTGATCGCCAGGACGCAACTGATCGGTACCTACCGGCATCCGCATTGAAACCCGTTCCGCGCCTTGTCTGCCTCATGCTGTGCCTGCTGCTGGCTGGCGGCACCGCGCTGGCCGACTCGGGCCGGCAGGCCGAACCCGCCAAGCTCAAGAAACTGCGCCAGGAGATTTCACGGCTGAAGGCGCAGGAAGCGCAGGAGCTGCAGCGCAAGCATGCCATTCAGGCTGAACTTTCGGACCTGGAAAAAAAGATCGCTGACGGCAGTCACCGGTTGGAAACGCTGAATGCGCGGGCCGCCAGGCTGAACGCACGGCAAAAAAAGCTGCAATCCGAAAGCGCCAAGGCGAAGAACGACGCCGAAAGCGCACGGCGGCAGCTCTCCAGCGCGCTGCGGGCGGCGTTCATCCTGGGCCGCGAACCGCAGCTCAAACTCGCATTGAACGGCAACGACCCGGCGGTCATCGCCCGCCTCCTGGGTTACTACGGCTATTACTCGCGGGCACGCGCGAAACACCTGATCGCGCTGACCGCCACCATCAGGAATTACCAGGCCTTGCAGCAACAGCTGGCCGCCACGGCCGACGACCTGCAGCAGACCACGAATGAACAAAAAACGACGCTGGACCAGCTCAGGAAGACACGCCAGTCGCGGCAATCGGTGATAGCCCGGCTCAATAGCGACATTGCGCACAAGCGCTCGCGCACCGAACAACTGCAACGCGACGCGGCCCGCCTGGAAAAACTCATCAACTCGGTCAACCAGGACCTCGCCGACGTGCCCTCAAGGCTGCTCGACGATGTCGATTTCGCCAAACAGCGCGGCCACCTGCGGTGGCCCGTGGACGGGCGGATCCTGAACCGCTTCGGCGATTCACGGGCCGAAGGCGACCTGACCTGGGAGGCGGTGCGCATTGCCGCGCCTGCCGGCACCGACATCCGTGCCATTGCCTACGGCCGCGTGGCCTATGCCGGTTGGCTGCCCTATTACGGACTGGTGCTGATTATCGACCACGGTGCCGGGTACCTCACCGTCTACGGGCATAACCAGAGCATCAACAAACAGGTCGGGGACTGGGTCAAGCCGGACGAAGTGGTCGCCACGGTGGGTGCGAGCGGCGGACAGGACAAGCCGGAGCTCTATTTCCAGATCCGCCATCACGGCAAGGCACTCGATCCTGCACGCTGGTGCGCGAGGAAATAACCTTCCCCCGGGCGGCTGACCACTAGCCCGTCACTCTTCCTCCAGTGCCCGGCGGGCCTCCGACTCCGCATGACGGATCAACCGTCTCAGGGCCCGGCGTCCGCGCAGCCTCAACCGGACGCGGTACAGGGCCACCGCCAGCGGGGAAAAATGCTTGCTCGCGAAGAGCATTTCGTTGAAGTAATAAAGCCTGTTGAAAAACAGCGCGTTGCCGCCTTCGCCCACACCTCCGCTGTTGGAACGGTGATGGAAAACCGCGGCGGCGGCGCAAAACCGGATCCGGAATCCTCCGGCAATCACCCGCAACGCAAAATCGGTTTCCTCGCGCACGGCCACACCGACATAGCGCTCGTCGAAAAACCCCACGGCGTCCAGTGCCTCCCTGCATACGGAGAAGTTGCAGCCGGTGAGGCAGTTCGTCGAACCGTCATGATCGCAGTTGTTGCCGCCGCTGAAACGCAACCAGCGATTGAGCCAGGGCGGCTGTTCGTGCCTGGTGCCGCTGGGCTCGGTCACCCGCCCCTGAACGGCCCCCGTCCCCTGACCGTGGGCTTCCAGGTGGCGGGTCAGGAAATCCGGCTCGAAGGTGGTGTCGTCATCGACGAAAACAACCACTTCGCCCCTCGACTCGCGCAGACCGGCATTGCGTGCAGCCGTCAGGCTGGGCCTGGAAAGCTCGACCAGATGAATACGGTGCGCGTTGTCCCGCAGAAAATCGCGCGTGGCGGGTTCGTGGCTCGGAGTCTGATCGACCACGATGATTTCACAATCGTCCCGATCCTGTGCCAGCGCGCAGCGCAGCGTATTGACCAGCAGCGCCTCGCGCCCGTAGGTGGGAATGATCAAGCTGACCGCGACGCGGCTTGGAGACGCTGACGGCTGGCTCATGTCTGCGGCCAGGGCCGATCGTTTTCGCGCGCATCGAGGCTGGCCGCCAGTCCCAGCAGCTCCACCTCGTCATGCAGGATGACGTAGGCCGGAATGGCTTCGACATAACCGCTCATGCGGCCCTTGGCCTCGAAGGCATCACGAAAGCCGGAGGCGCGAAACGCCTCCCGATAGCGCGGCACGATGCCGCCCGCGACGTACACCCCTCCGAAAGCCCCGTAGGACAAGGCGAGGTCGCCCGCCACCGCTCCCAGGAACCGGAAGAACTGGCTCAGTGCCTCGGCGGCAACGGCATCGCCGCCTCCCAGCGCCGCCTTGCCGATCGCGGCGGCATCGGACGCCCCCACATCCTTGCCCTCGATCTCGCCGAGCGCCCGGTACAGGTTTTCCAGGCCCTGGCCGGATATTGCACGCTCGGCCGATACATGTCCGAAACGCCGACGCATGCGTTCGATGATCGCGGCCTGGCGTTCGTCGGCTGCCGCCAGGTTGGCGTGTCCGCCCTCGGTCACCAGTACCCGGCCGCCCCGTCCATCGGCACCCGGAACGATACCGCCCACACCCAGGCCGGTTCCGGGACCGAGTATCGCCACGGGCGCATCGGATTCCGCCCGGTCGCCACCCGCCTGTTCCAGGTCGTCCCCGGCCAGCGCGGGGATACCCAGAGCCACGGCCGAAAAATCGTTCACTACCCGGCAATGCGCCAGGGAAAAGCGCTTCGCCAGCCGTTCGGCATCGATCGTCCAGCCCCGGTTGGTGAGCCGGACCTTGCCCCCCCGCACGGGGCCGGCTACCGCGAAGGCCGCGGCCTCGGGCCTTCCGCCCTGCTTGTCCAGGTACGTCTCGACGATCTCCTCCAGGGCATCGAATTCCTCGTTGCGCCAGGTCTGCAGATGTTCCCATTGCGTGCCCTCGTCCACCAGGGCCAGGCGGGTATTGGTTCCCCCGATATCGCCTATCAGTCTCTTCATTGCATGGTTCCCTGCTGCGCCGCCACCTGGTCCTCAAGCCGATTCAGGAAGTGTTCGCTCCAATCCAGAATATCGTCCTTGCGCACCGTTCTCATGAGTTCCCGCCAACGCCGGCGCCGTTCTTCCAGCGGCATGGCGAGTGCCGTCGCAATGGCCTCCGCCGTGGTCTCCACATCGTAGGGATTGACCAGCAACGCCGACTTGAGCTGGCGCGCGGCACCCGCCAACTCCGAGAGTACCAGCACGCCCGGATCGTCGGGGTTTTGCGCGGCGATATATTCCTTTGCCACCAGGTTCATGCCGTCTCGCAACGGCGTGACCAGCCCGACCCGCGCGGCGGAGAAAAACGCCAGCAGCGTCGGTCGGCGCACACGCTGGCTCATGTAGCGGATCGGCATCCAGTCGAAACGGGCATGACTGCCGATAATCTCCCCCGCCACCTGATCCAGCTTATGACGCATATCCTGGTATTCCGGCACTTCGGTACGCGAGGGCTCGGCGATTTGCAGGTAAACGATATCCTCGTGCAGTTCGGGATGCGTATCGAGCAGGTATCGGTAGGCGTAAAAACGTTCGGCCAGCCCCTTCGAATAATCCATGCGATCGGCACCGATAATCAAACGCCGCCCGGCCAGGCTCGCCTTGAGCGCCCGCACCTGGCGTGAGTTGCGGCCGCGACGTACCTGGTCGATGATCTCGCCCACGTCCACGCCCACCGGGAAGACGCCGGTCGCCGCATGATGCGTTCCGAGGCGGAACCCGTTCTTCCGGTCGCGGCGTGCATCGGTATCACGGGTTACGCCATCCAGCATCGTGCAACGGTCGCCATCGGTCTGGAAACCGAGCAGATCGTAAGCGCCCAGCCATTCCAGGAACTGTCGGTGAATGGGCAGGCAGCGCAGTATCTCTAGCGACGGGAACGGCGTATGCAGGAAAAAACCGATGGGTCCCTGGAAGCCACGGGCACGCACCTCGGCCGCAATCGGTACCAGATGATAATCGTGCACCCACAATATGTCGTTAGGCTGCATCAGGCGCATCAACTGTTCTGCGAACCAGGCATTGGTTCGACGATAGGCTTCTTCATAGCGTCGCCGGTAAGTCACCAGCGCCAGCCGATCATGCAATAACGGCCATAGCACGCGATTGGAAAATCCCTGGTAGTAATCGGCATGGTCTGCCGAACTCAGTGCCGTCGTCACGTATTCCACGTTGCCGCGATGGCGATGGATCAAGCGCTTGGGACGGCCGGCGACCACGCGCCCGTTCCATCCGAACCAGAGTCCGCCACGGGCTTCCAGAGCGGCATTGACGGCGACCGCCAGCCCCCCCGAGGCGGGACGTCCCGCGCGCGGCACTGCCACCCGGTTGGAAATGACGACCAGGCGCGAAGCGGGCTTGCTCATCCTCTCTCCTCCAAAGCCGCGGACAACCAGTTACGCACCGCCTGGGGCGCGGGCAATCGCCAGGGCGCGCAGCTCTCGCCCTCGCCGACCTTGATCGCTGCCCCACCGGCATTCAGGGCGGCAGCAAAGCCCGCCTCGTCGGTAACGTCATCGCCCACCATCAACGGCATGCGGCCCGCAAACGGCGGTTCGCGCAGGAAAGCCTCCAGCGCCGCGCCCTTGTTGGCGCCGGCGGGCCGTACTTCGCACACGCTCTTGCCCGTCAGCAACTCCAGCTCGCCGGACGAAGCCCGAGCCAGTTCGTCAAGCAGGGCCGTCACCTCCCGCTTCGCTTCCGGCACGCCGCGGTAGTGCACGGCGAGCGTCGAGCCCTTGTCCTCGACCACCAGGCCGGGCCAGTCCCCGGCCAGCCCGCTGACCCGGTACCGTACGGTGTCGAGTGCGGGAACCGGGTGCTCGGCCACGGGCTGGTCCGGAACCAGCCGCCTTTGCGCGCCATGCTGCCCCGCCGCCGGCAGGCTCAGGCCGAGATGGCGGTCCAGGTTGGACAGCGAACGCCCGGTCACCAGGGCGAGTGCGCCATCGAAACGCATCGACAGGACCCGCAACAGGGAAGGCAGCCGCGGCGGCACGACGATAGCTTCGGGCGTCGGGGCCAGCTCCACCAGCGTGCCGTCGAAATCGAGGAATAACGACCACCGACCGGAGGGGTCGGTCAGCGAATGCAGCGGAGGCGGAGCGGAATCCGGCAAGAACACAGGCGAAGGCGAATCATGCATTCGTCTGAATGTAGCACACACACATGGCACGACGTCGTGAAAATACGCGCCCTGCCGCGGATGCGACTCACGTTGGCGGGAAAAAGCCCCTCCAACTCCCCCTTCTCGACTGTGCCGGTAAATAGAGATTAACGGAATCGCGGTCGGAACGACCGCTTCCGCACCCGGACCCCGAATAAGATCAGAACCAACCGAGGAGGGTATCGCGGATCTTCGCCCACAATCCGCTGCCGACTGCAGCTTGCAGCACCCAAAACTTTCAACGAAGGCAGCTGAGGCGGCCTGAGTTGTTCGAGCGCGCGGCGCAGCCCTCGCGAGCAGCGCAGTGTGCGTTTCAGTACATGAGCAGCGCAGCGAGGGCTGCAACAAAGCGATCGGGCAACTCAGGCCGCCTCAGTGGCGGAAGTGGCGTTCGTGGGTGAACAGCATTGCCATCCCATGCTCATCCGCCGCTGCAACTACTTCCGCGTCACGCCGTGAGCCGCCCGGCTGGACGATGGCGCGCACGCCCATCTTCGCCGCTTCGTCGATGTTGTCGCGGAACGGGAAGAAGGCATCGCTCGCCAGTACTGCACCGGCGATGTCGTGGCCGCCTTCCTGTGCTTTCATACCGGCGATGCGCACGGCGAGCACGCGGCTCATCTGGCCGGCGCCGATGCCGATCGTGGCGGTGTCGGTGGCGAGGACGATGGCGTTGGAGCGCACCGCCTGGACACTGCGCCAGGCGAAGTCGAGCGCGGCGCGCTCGGCGTCCGTGGGTGCGCGCCTGGTGGCGACTTCGGCCTCACCTGGGAGGGGACGGAGAGGATCGGCGTCCTGCATCAGCAGGCCGCCGGGGATATGCCGAATCTCCAGGCCTTCCTCGCGCCGGGCGAGATCGCCGCAGGACAGCACGCGCACGTTGGGCTTGGCCGCCGTGATATCCAATGCGCCGGGGCCGACCTCGGGTGCAATGATGACCTCGACGAACTGTTGATCGACTATGGCGCGGGCAGTGGCTTCGTCCAGCGCACGGTTGAATGCAATGATGCCCCCGAAGGCGGAGGACGAATCGCCGGCGAAGGCCCGGCGGTAGGCCGTTTCC
>Ga0209919_1000120_pt1 | contig 39910 bp, 32 predicted proteins | sample SalPon2A_C_D2_MG_FD_185721 | JGI IMG/M metagenome (GOLD analysis project Ga0209919, IMG submission 185721) | Soil microbial communities from South San Francisco under conditions of wetland restoration - Salt Pond MetaG R2A_C_D2_MG (SPAdes)... | ecosystem: Environmental > Terrestrial > Soil >... | reverse complement strand
CTTTGAAAATATTCCCAATAAAGTGCCAACAGGACAAATTGAATTACAGAACAAGCGTCCCTTTTTGTATGACATTATTCCTACAACCAGAAGGACAAAAAGAGAGAATAAAATTCCAATAAGGCTAATTCCTTTAATTTCAATCGGGTACATAAAGTAGATGTTCAATTTCTCAAGTGAGAATGAAATTAAGTTATTTAGCAAAATGTAAAGCGGCCTGAAAATGTTAGTGAATATTTTGCCTGTGTTGCTGAATGGATCAAGAATATTAAGGAAAATTAAATTGCCGGCTAAAAAAGAAATCATTGTTACAAATAAAATTGAATATCTGATCCATTTAAAATTTTTAATAATTCTAAAATATTTTTTCTTATCAAATAATTTTGAAATTCTGTAAATGATATCCTGTAAAGTTCCGAGCGGACAAACGCTTGAGCAATAAACTCTGCCAAACAAAAAAGTAAGGAGGGTAATAATTGCAAACCCGGTCGTGCCTATACTAAAAATAGTTAGAAATTTAACCAGTGAAGGTGTGAATTGAAGATAAACTAAATAGGGAGAAACCGAATTTTGTAATATTCCGGAAATATCAAGAAATATAATAATGGTTGCTGTAAAAAAGAGTAATGAGATTGTTATCCGGATTTTCTTTAGTTGAGATAAATTCATCTGCTTACATAATAATCCGGTTAATTGAAAGCTTGTTTAGATCAATTTCTCCTATATTTTTTTCACTAGCCAATTTTATATAATTAATGGCAGTTGGATTATAACTGATAAGTTTTGCGGCTGCAGCATCAATGGCGACCATATCTGTTGAGATCAACTGCGATTTCATTTGAATTACATCGTTTGTTGAAACTCCTCTTGGACCGTTTTTTATCATTACATTGTAAGCATCAATTATATTAAGGTCAGGTTTACGGTATGCTGCAAAATCTGCTATGCACTGGTGAAGATCATTCCTGTGCCAGAACCTTCTGTCCCAAACAATCCCCATCAAATTTTTCATTGACATTGTAAGTTCTGCAGAGCCGTGACTCTTCAGAACAGGAACATTTATAAAAACATCACAGCTTAAAATCAATTCGTGCACTTTTGCAGTTTTTAATTTTTCACCTGTACTGATAGTAACATCCTGGTAATATCCTTCACTTGCACCCGAAACAATTTTTCCCCCTGCATCTTTAACTGTTCTTTCAATTCCACTTGTTGAATAACTTTTTTTCCAATCATCGCAGGTATGATCGAATACATAAACATCTTTTGCACCGGCTTCAAAACAATGTTTAATAATTCTGTTAACCAAAAGGGGATTAGTATTGCCGGCTCGCTCGGGTGAAACATCCCAGCCTATATTAGGTTTTACCACTACAGTTTGTCCTTTCTTAACAAATGATTTCATCCCACCGAGTGAGGCGATTGCTTTGTCAAACATTACATCTGGCATTCCTCCTTTAATAGCAACAAGATCAAAGTTAGGCGGAGTATAAATTTTACTATTAGCAAAAAGTTTATGATAATTTCCGAAGGTAGCAACTGTGCCGGTAAGGAGTCCAGCCTGGAGACTTTTTTTAAAGAATTCGCGGCGATTCATTATTCCCCCAATGAAGGTTAAATCCCTTGTATTTAAATATTAAATTAACAAAAAATATTCATTAATTTCCTTTAAATTTTGCTGTTAAAAGTTTTAGAAATACCTTAAATTTGAATATTATTAATGTGAGGGGATAAAATGAGCAACTCATTAGTTCTATCCAATAAAAATATTAAGATCAATTCTCATCTATTCAATTTAGCGGCTATAATTTGTATTTACCTGCTTCCTGCTTTTTCTCATTTGCTGAGCTTCCCGCTTTACATGGTGGAACCGATGAGGGTTATTATACTTTTATCTGTGATTCATACATCAAATAGAAATTCATATTTAATTGCTTTTACTCTTCCTCTTTTTTCATTTTTAATTGCCAGTCATCCTGTTGCGGCAAAATCATTATTAATAGGAACTGAACTGATATTAAATATCTGGTTGTTTTATCAAATTTATAATAAACTAACGAATAAATTTTTCGTAATGTTCGTTAGTATACTTATCAGTAAAATATATTATTATCTGGCTAAGTCAATTTTAATTTCAGCAGGGCTGTTGCAGGTCGAATTAATTTCAACCCCTGTTTATTTGCAGCTTGCCGTTGCAATGCTAATAAGTGGGTATTTGCTTTTTATTACAAGATTAAAAAGTGATTGAATTATTGAACAATTATTTTTTTAAGAGCTCCCAAATAGGAGCTTTTTTTATGCAATAATTATATTATTTTGATTCCTTTCTAAATCATAATTAATAAAATATATGCCTTTTATTGGTGAACTAAGTGCGCTTGGTACAGCTTTTTGCTGGTCCGGAAGTTCAATGGCTTTTACTGCAGCATCTGAAAGAATCGGTTCTTTGCAGCTAAATATAAACAGGATGATTCTCGGTGTTTTTTTCCTTTTGTCTACGATTCTTATTATGGACCTGAATTATTCAGTTTCATCCTACCAATTTAATTTTCTCGTAGCAAGTGGATTTGTCGGATTCGTGATTGGCGATTCATTTTTGTTCCAGTCTTTTCGAATGATTGGCGCAAGAGTGGGTATGTTGATGATGTCACTTGTACCCGCAATATCGACAATTCTTGCTTACTTTTTTCTTCACGAGGTTATTAATTATTGGGGGATATTAGGAATTATAATTACTCTTTCCGGGATAGCATTGGTAATTCTTCAAAAAAATCCGGGAGTCGCTTCTAAATATAAATTGAGTAAGCCAGGAATTTTCTTCGGATTTATGGGAGCTTTTGGTCAGGCAGCAGGAATGGTTTTAGCAAAATTTGCTTTTCAAGAAAGTCACATCAATGGATTTGTTGCAACGTTTATCCGGCTTGCTTCAGCGGTGATTATTTTCCTTCCACTTGTGGCACTTGCCCGAAAATATAAAAATCCGTTTAAGGTTTATAAGAAAGATATTAAAGCGCTCGGTTTTACAATTACCGGGACAATCTTTGGTCCATTCCTCGGAGTTACAAGCAGTCTAATAGCAATTGCAAACACTAAAATTGGAATTGCCTCAACAATTATGGCAACAGTACCGGTTATAATGCTTCCTTTAGTAAGACTAATTTATAAAGAAAAATTAACCTGGCAGTCTGTAATCGGAGCTTTTCTTGCTGTTGGTGGGGTTTCTATTTTATTTTTGCGGTAAAAGGCGGAAATTATTTTAATAACTCTCTGTAAGTATTGTAGGTACCCTCATCAAAACAAACAAAAATTACTTTTTCAATTGACTTTTCTTTTTCAATAAATTTATTTGTTTCAGCGAAAGCGATCTTAGTCGCTCTTTCGAGAGGGAAGTGGTAAACACCAGTGCTTATTGCAGGAAAAGCAATTTTTTTAATGTTATTTTCAATTGCCCGGCGGAAGGAATTTTTATAACAGTTGGCAAGCAGATCGTCTTCGTTTTTATTTCCTCCGTTCCAGACGGGTCCGACAGTATGAATTACAAATTTTGCAGGAAGATTATAACCTTTGGTTATTTTCGCTTCACCCGTCGAGCAGCCGTTTAAAGAGCGGCACTCTTCCAGTAATAGAGGACCGGCTGCCCGATGGATTGCTCCGTCAACACCTCCACCCCCGAGTAACGAAGTGTTGGCGGCATTTACAATTGCATCAACTTTTTGTTTTGTAATATCGCCTTTTACAACTTCGATCTTAGAGCTCATTTTTTATTCCTTTTAATTAATGAAAATCAGCAGAACAGAATCTCCTCTGAATTATCCTGTTCCGCTTCTATCTAATGAATCAAAGTTATTAAATCAATATTTTAATTTCTCCTGATAAAAAAGTCCTGAACCATTTTATTCCAGTCGTTAGCTTCAAGGTTTTCAAGTTCGCCGATATAAAATTCATCTCCTGTAATTTCAGCTTTTGGCTTGTCAACTCTTTTAGCACCTTTTAGAGCAACGCGGAAGTTTTCAATATCATCCTGGTAAAATGAAACTGCTGCATTTCCTATTTTCAATTCCTTAATTTCATTATCCATATTGTCTGCATCAATTATGCATATCCAGTTTGAATCATAGGGTGTAACACTTAATGATTCAATTTCTTCTTTCAGGTGACTGTTAATTCTTTTAACCTGCCCTGAAACTGGTGAATTAAAAGTAATTGTTTTTTGTCCCTGCTTTACACTAAATAACGGCTGTCCTTTTTTAACAGTCATACCCAGGTTTGGAAATTCAAAATCATCAATTCTGCCAATGAGTTTTCTTGCAAAATCATCTATTCCAACTTTTACTGTACCTTCCTGATCCATTCCTGCCCAGCAATGTCCGTTAGAAATAAATACTCCGCCGGGAATTGAAAACTCACCTGCTTTCATACTTTCAGTTGATGACAGGTGTGTAATATGTACCTTAGGTTTTAATTGTTTGTTAATTTTATCCTGTCTTTTAATAAGGGTGCTTTTAACAAAATCTAAAAGTTCATCTTCTGTAAATGGTTTTTGTACATAATCCATTGCACCGTATTTCATGCAGTCAACTGCAGTTTCTACAGTAGCGTATCCTGTAATTATTACAACATCAATATCGGGTCTTAAATGCTTGACTGATTTTGTAACTTCAAGTCCATTCATTTCCGGCATTTTAAGATCTGTAAATACAAAATCGTAATGATGTTTCTGAATAAGGCCAAGTGCTTCCTGTCCTTTTTCAACTGTGTCAACTGAGTAACCGTCCAGCACAAGAATTTTTCTGAAACTATCAAGAATGATTGGTTCATCGTCGACACAAAGAATTTTTGCTTTGGGATTTTGAACTTCAGCTCTTTTTAATGTTTTTGCTTCTGTACTGTAATCAAGTTGCAAACTCACTTCGAGAGCTTTTGCTCTATCCTTCTGGGCTTTCTTTTCGTTCATTCTTCGCCCGATATACCTGATAAGAATATCAAATATTATAAACAAGACTAGTGCTAATATGAAGAGTGCCATTTTATTTCTCCTTGCTATATTTTGAACTCAGCAGTAACCGCTTTCATTATTATATCCTATCAGAACTGCACGGAATTAAGTGTTTCAGTTCATATTCAGTTTCATTTGGAATTACCCTGTAAATCCATCCAAGGAAATACGGATCTTTTTCAAGAATTGTTATGTCCTTTAATAATTCTTCATTGCGTTCTATAATTCTGCCGCTTAAAGGTGCAAGAACAGGATGAATAAGATCGTTGCTGCATAGAAAATGAACGCAGGAAACTCCCTGGATTATTTCATTTTCTGTTTTTATAAATTCTATCCCCTTTATTGAATCTATTGTTTTGAGGAATAAGTCTGTAATCCCGATCAAAGCTGTGCCTTTATTTTCAAGTGAAACCCAGGAAGCATAACCAAGACGGGAATATTTTGCAGGACAGGGAACATAAATAAGTGAATTATCGGAGCCGGGTTTTTCCTGTTCTTTGATTTTATTTTGAATTTCAAAATATTTTATTGCTCTAAATATGGAGTTTAAAAGCTCATCGGCAGTAAACGGCTTGGGAATAAAATCAACTGCTCCTCTGTAAAGTGAATTAACTGCATTTTCAATTGTTGAATACCCGGTTGTCATTATTAGTGGCGTATCAATTTTTGAGTTATTTAACTCTTCAAGAAATTTAAAACCGTCAATTACAGGCATCATTATATCACAGAGAATTAAATCGTAATTCTTCTTTTGTATTTTACTCAATGCATCTTTAGCATCAATTGATTGATCGACGGTAAATCCTTCTGCTGTACAGATTTTTTCTACAGCATCAAGTATTACCTGTTCATCATCTACAACTAATATATGCTCCTTGTTTTGCATTTTTATCTTTGTTTTAATGGAAGCCTTATTATAAAACGGGTTCCCTTATTAATTTCACTTTCAACTTTTATTGTTCCGTTATGATTATCAATTATTCCCCAAATCACAGCCAGGCCAAGACCGGTTCCTTTTTGTCCTTTTGTGCTGAAAAATGGTTCAAATATTTTTGAAATATCTTCTTTCGGAATTCCACAACCTGTATCTGAAATTTTAATTTCGATGTAATCTTTTTTCCCTTTTTCATCCACTGATTCCCATTTCTGGTAGTCACATCCAACCCTTGTGCATGCTTCAAAATTACTTTCGTTCAGGACCTGGATTGAAAAAATTTGTGATCCGCATTTAGGACATTTTGAACTTTCATCTATCATTGAAATGCTGCATTCAGGACATAGGATATTTAGCTTTTTGTTTTCATCAAATTCAGATAAATATTGATGAGCTCTTCTGCCGTAAACAGGGTCAAGGTGAACAATCTTTTCATCACTATTCAATTTTGCTTTTAGCTTAATAGAAGGTAATCCTTCTATTTTAAATTCATTATCAATCAGGTCGTGTCTCTTTTGGCAGGTTGCTTTTTTTACTTGTGCAACTCCGTATGGTGATAAGCTGATTAATGAAGTGGAAACAGAAATTGTTCCCCCGTTTTTTCCTATTGCATCATTTGCGTTCACTATAAGATTTATTATTACCTGCTGTATCTGGTTTGCATCAAGAACTGTGCGGGGAAGATTTTTATCAAGTCTTTTTTCAAGTTTTACTTTATTTATTGTTAATTGGTTTTCAACAACTGTTATTGAATGTTCAATAATTTCATTTATTTCTACTTCATTTTTCTTTGGAACAGATTGTCTCGCAAAATCCAGAAGGCTTTTTACAATTTCTCTGCTTCTTTTAGTTTCTCTTACAATTACTTTTAAGTCTTCCAGCATTTCAGGATTATTCTGGGTTCTCTTCATAAGAAAGCTGCTGTATGTAAGTACGCCGGTAAGAGGATTATTAATTTCGTGTGCAACTCCCGCTGCCAATCTTCCCAATGATGCCATTTTATCAGATTGAAATAGCTGCATTCTTGCTTCGGATAATTTTTGTGTCATCGTATTGAATGACCTGGCTAACCTTCCAATTTCATCGTTACCTTTTTCTTTTATAGTATAGTTTAAATTTCCAACTCCAACCTGGTCTGTAGCTTTTAATAATTCGTTTACCGGCTTATCAATCCACCTTCTTACAAGAAAACCAATAATTAAACTGAGAGCAATTACCGCCGCCAGAGCAAAAATTACTATTTCAATTTCGCCTCTTTTTATCTGGTTATCAGCTTCTGAAAGTGAAGTTGTAACATCAAGTACACCAAGAATTGTTTTTTCTTTTGAATGTGCATGGCAGTCAGCTTCCCAGCAAGATCTTTCGTTGTAAATCGGACTGATGATACCGAGAATTCTCGATGAATCAGGGTTGATTTTATATATTCGTGTTCTTTTCTTTATCGGCAGTCTTTCGAGTGGTTTATCCGCTTCGTGGCAAGCATAGCAGCTTTCAGCTTTTTTATCAACAAGCTGCCCAATATCTTCCTTGTGAGAAGAATAAATTATCTCGCCAAGTTTATTTAATATTCTTACGTTTCTTATGCCGGGCTGCTTACCAATTGAGATGACGGTTTTATCAATTCTATCTCTCTGGTTGAGAAGCATATCGTAACGAGTGCTTGATTTTACAGTTTCGCTTAACTGGTTGGCATGCCTTTCAACTTCGCTAAGCAGAGCATTGCTCTGTGATTGGATATTAAAAAAACTAAATACCCCTATCGTAACTACCGCGGTAATACCAACCGCTACTATCAGTTTAATTCCAATCTTATTGAACATCTTTCAGAGCCTCACTAACTCTAATTACATTTTAATCAACTTTCCCGGCTTGTCTTTGGGAAAACTTTTATCTTCGTGGCAATTTGTACATACTGGTTTTGAAAATGTTTTATCCTGATGGCAATCTTCACAGCCAGCTTCAATGTGAATTTCATCAAGTTGCAAGCCGGTAACTTTATGATCAAATTTCCCAGTTTCAAAATTTGTATGGCAGTTATAACAGGTATTATCCAGTTTTTTAAAATTCTTAACTTCACCGTGACACTTCTGGCATTCTAGTTTTATGTGAAATTTATTTAATGCCCATCCAGTTGAGATAGCATGGTCAAATTTGTCCATAGGTTTATCCATATGACAATTGCTGCACTTATCATTTTGATGACAGCTAAAACATGGTTTATGTCTTTGGTCCTTATCTTTTTTCACTTTTATAGTTTGTCCTAATGCAGTGCTTTCAACAACGCTTAATTTCTGTGTATCGTGGCATCTGTTGCAGGATTCGTTTTGATGACAGCTTTTGCAATCCAGCTTGAATTTGTTTGTATGATCATCGTGAAAAAAAGTAACCAATTTACCTTTAGCATATTCTGTTTCGTAAACAATCTTTGTTGGTTCAGGAACTTCCGGATGATCTGAAATACTTAATAACATTGGTGGATTTTTATCTTTGTCCGGATAATCACTTTTTAATGCGTGACAAGTTTTACAATTAGTTGAATGGCTCCATTCCCTGTGACAGTCCATACATTGTCTGTGAAAAGCACCTTTCAGATCTGGTTTGCTCAAATCGTCTCTCTTCCTTTTTACTTCGTGACAATTTTCACAATTTAGTATAGGTCCTACTGTATTGTAGTGATGACAGCCGGCACAGCCTCCTGACATTTGTGACATCTGTGCATGTATTTTATGTGAAAACTGAACCGGGAAATACATATTGCTTAATGTATCAATTGTAATTATTGAAGGTGCATCTTTTGGAGTCTGATGAATTGTTATCATTTCATCTCGTGGACATGGAACAAGGCACGGATTCTGTTTTGTTGGTCTATCGCACGTATGACAGGTTTTGCAAGTTAATCCTTTTACTGATGGATGATTTCCATCTATATTGGTCTGTCCCGAAACAAAAGTGGACACCAAAAGAATTAACGTGGTTATAAATAATTTTTTCATAATTTTATCCCCTAACTGTGTATTTATTTTTAGGAGTAAATTGTTTATCGGGCAAACTTATAACAGGGAAGTTGAAAACAATTATTCTGTAGAATATTACTAATAGCGCTACAAAACCAACTGTTACTGAAATCTCTCCAATTGACGGGAAATACGATCCGAATTTATAGGGAGGATTGTAAGCAACAATAAAGTTGTTTATCCTGTTTAATAATACTCCAAAAATTACCAGCCCGGATGCAGTAAATAAAAGTCCCGGTGATTTTAAAACGGTTTTTGATAAAAACATTCTGAGTGGAATAATTATTCCAAGAACAACTTCTATCATAAACATCACGCTTTGTGTAGTTGGCTCGAGCAGGTAAACATAGGTTCCTCTGATTACCATATCACCTATTTTAAATGCAAGATAAATTCCCAGTAATGGAGCAATTGTATTAGCCAGGGAAGAGAGTACATTCATTTCCGGCTTTAATTTTAGTGATTTTGAAGCGATCAGAGATTCAAAAATTACCATAGGGAAACCGACTGCAATTGCAGAAAGCAAAAATAATAACGGTAATATCGGAGTCTGCCATAACGGATGCATCTTTTGCCCGGCGATAATCATTAATGTTCCCAACGAAGATTGATGCAAAGTCGATAATACAACACCCGCAATAACAAATATGAACATCGTTTTCCCCAGCCCGTTATCAAGGAGTCTCAGGAATTTATCGACGGGTTTATTCAAAAATGACAAGGCTCCTTTAAAGTTTACTCTGCCGATAAATCTTTCAGTAACTATTGGAAGAAACTCAATATAGAGGACTGTCATATAAATCATTACACAAATACCTACTTCAAATAAAGCGGAGTTACCATTCCAAAAAACCAATGGATGCCAGATGTAGTACCATCTTCCTATATCAACAAAGACACCAATAGCAACAAATGTGTAGCCCAACATTGCTGTAAGCAATGCCGGTCTTAATATAGAGCGGAGATGTTCTTTGTGCATTACGTGCCCAATTGCTGCACTTGTAAATCCTCCTGCTGCAAGTGCAACTCCGGCAGCAACGTCCACTCCAATCCATAATCCCCAAGGATACTGATTATTTAAATTTGTTACAGCTCCGATTCCGAAAAAGAATCTGCCGGCAAGAAAAATTAATCCGTTGAGTGCAATAATCATTAATATTAATACACCCGGTGTAAAAAACTTTCTTTTTATTAGTGCAGGTTTAAAAAATCCGTTCATAATTTTTTCTCCTATTCAGAATCAGTGTTTTGTCTGCGTTTAGTAATCCACATTATTCCGCCAAGCAATGCGTAAAGTGAAATTGGTGGAACGAAGTAAGCAAATATTCCGTGCTGTATTGATTCAGAGACACCCGGAGCCGGACTGTTATTAAGTTTAGGAAATTGAAGTTTACTGAAATCAGTTCCAGCCAGGTATAACCAGGACGTTCCGCCAATTTCATTTTCACCATAAATATGATTTATATATTTATCAGGGTATTTCCTGATTCGTTCTCTGGCAACTTTAACAAGATCGTTCCTGTTTCCATAAGTAATTGCTTCAACCGGGCAAATATTTACGCAGGCGGGAAGTTTCCCTTCTTTTGTTCTTTCAAAACAAAAGTCACATTTACTAATAAGCGGGTTTATAGCTTTATCAAATTCAAAAGAAGGAACCTGGAATGGACAGGCAGCCATACAGTAACGGCAGCCAATACATTTATCTGTATCCCAGATTACTGATCCGTTTTCCTGTTTTGAAAAAGCACCAACTATACAGGCAGAAACACATGCAGGGTGATCGCAATGCATACACTGAACTTTTACATCAATTGGTAGGGAAGGATTATTATCATTTTTATATTGATTAACAACTGTCAACGCACCTGTGTCCGGTCTTCTCATTGTTTTAAAAACTGACCTGTCTTCATAGTCTTTTAAATTACCTGCAGGCAAACCGTGAGCTTCCTTACAAGCCCATTCACAGTTCCTGCAGCCAACACAAACAGTCGTATCTACAAGTACACCCATCCGGTCTTCGGATAAAATATTTTTTGGTGAGGCTTTTAATTTTTTTGATGGTAAGCCGGAAAGTGCGGCAGTAGCAACAGCAGCAGTTTTAAGAAAATCTCTTCGGTTTTGTTTCTCCATTATTTCCCCCGGGTGCGAAAATCATCAATTATTTTTTTTGATTTTATTTCGCAACTGGTCCGGAGAATCAAGTGTTAAATGTTAACCTATTGCAAAACAAAATCGCTTAATTAGGTATTAAGTTAACCTGACCCCGAGTTACTTAATAGTCAGAACATGTCATTATTGTGCAAAAAGCAAGCCATGGGGAAATAATTACAAAAAGCCTTGTAAGTTGACAAATTCAGAACATTTCCAACTATTGGTTTTTCTGAATTGAAAAATTCAACAGTATTCTTCCAATTAAAGAGAAACTATATTTATAGCGGGTATATATTCTGTTACCCAAGATTGCTATTATATTACTTTCAGTAAGATTGTGCGTAGTGTTGAAAATTTAATCGGAAAAATAATTTTTTTTTGCAAATTTTTTGATTAACGAAATAAATTTTTGTAGATAAATTCAGCAAGTGCCAGTAAAGATTTTCAACATGAAGATTGTTCGAAAATGCTTTGATATCAAACAAACTGCTTCTGTTTAGATTTTTATGGTAAATAAATTAAACATTCATAAAAAATTAACTATAAATAATTCTTTCAATACCGTTCCCATAATACATTAGTATAAAATAGGTTAGAACCTTCCCGAGATTCTTTTTTATTGCCGGCACGTAGATTGCCTTATTATAAGAGAATTTAAAACAAATAATAGAGGTTCTACGATGGTTGCTTTATCAGTTCTACTTGGCTTTATCCTGCTTTTAATTATCGATTATTTCGTACTAAGAGCAGAAAAAAAATTACATCCGGCATTTATTAAAAATTATAAAGTTATAGATAATGTTGCATTTAATAATTTGAGTGTAAATGTTCCGGCTGACATGTTTATATCAAAAGGTCATACCTGGGCAGTTCCTGATAGCAACGGTTTTGTAAAAATTGGTATAGATGAATTTATTACAAAAACGATTGGTGACTTTGTAATTACGGATATAGTGCAAAACGGAATGTTTGTAAATGAAGGTGATCCTGTAATCGGGGCCAAGCTGGGAAATAAGAAAATATTTTTCCGTTCGCCAGTAAGCGGCATAGTAATTATGCAAAATTCCGATTTACCAGGAAAGAAGGTTGCGGACCCGTTTGGGGAAGATTGGGGAGTAGTAATTAAACCTGAAAATTTTCATCCTCATTCCGAAAAATTAAGAATAAATGAGGAAGTTATTGAGTGGATGAAAAGTGAATTAAAAAGATTTAGAACATATCTTGAAGAAAAGGTTACAAATCCAGGACTGGCAGGAGTTACTATGTTCGACGGCGGTCATATTGTTGAAGGAGTTGTTTCCCACCTTGATAATGAATCGATAGATAAATACCAACAAGAATTTCTATCTATATAACAGGGAGGCAAAAAAATGAAACAGCAAATGGGATTGTTGTTTGATGTTACTTTATGTGTCGGATGCGGAAGCTGTTATGAAGCATGTAAAAAACAGAATGATCTCCAGGTTACTAACCGGGATTTTCTTAAAGATCATCTTTCAAATAATACATATACTTCGGTTGAGCAATATGGCGATAACTATGCACGCAAGATGTGTATGCACTGTAGTGAGCCTACCTGCGTTTCCGTTTGTCCTGTAGGAGCATTTAAAAAGACCGAACTCGGACCGGTGGTTTACGATGCAGACAAATGCATTGGCTGCAGATACTGTATGCAGGCCTGCCCTTACAGCATTCCGCGCTATGAATGGGGCAGTACTTCCCCAAGTGTAAGAAAATGTAACCAATGTTACGAAAGATTAAAGGAAGGCAAAATTAATGCCTGTGCAGAAGCGTGCCCTACGGGTGCAACAGAGGCCGGGGAACTGAAAAAATTAATTGCAGAAGCCCAAAGAAGGCTGAAAAATAATCCGAAAAAATATTATCAGGAAATCTATGGGCTGAAAGAAGCCGGTGGTGGAAATGTACTCGTAATTGCACCGGTACCTTTTGATCAGCTTGGTTATAATTCAAACGTTCCCAAACAATCAATGCCCGGCTTTACACTCCAGGCAATGGAAAAAATTCCGAGTGTTGTTTCAGTCGGTGGAATTTTTCTAACCGGGATGTACTGGCTAACAAAACGTAAAAATGAAATTGCCAGGGAAGACAGAATAAAAATTCGTGGAGAAAAATATGAGAAAGAATAATCTATTCAAGCATACATTCTGGAAGAGTGCTTCCATTGTGATAGTATTATTTGGAGTTTATTCTCTTATTTCAAGATTCGTATACGGACTTGGAAGGACGACAAATCTAAGCGATATGGTTCCATGGGGATTATGGATTGGTTTTGATTTCATTGGGGTTGGTTTGGCGGCGGCTGGATTTACAATAGCTGCAGCAGCACATATTTTTAATGAGCATAAATATCATTCTATTGTAAGGCCGGCAATTTTAACCGCGTATATTGGTTATATAATAGTTATTGCTTTGCTGATTATTGACCTTGGAAAACCGGAAAATTTCTGGCACCCGCTGGTTATGTGGAATATTCATTCTGTAATGTTTGAAATTACCTGGTGTGTTATCTGCTATTCTACAGTGCTTACACTGGAATTTGCGCCGGTTATACTGGAAAAATTTAAACTTAAAGCTCCGCTTAAATTGTTGAGGAAAATATCCATTCCAGTAGTTGTTTGTGGAGTATTGTTTTCAACTTTGCACCAATCTTCATTTGGTTCATTATACCTTATAGCACCCGCTAAGGTTTATCCTCTATGGTATTCATCTTATCTGCCGGTTCATTTTTTTATTTCGTGTATCGCTGCGGGACTATCAATGATAATTTTTGAAGCTTACCTCTGCGCAAGAGCATTGAATCAAGGCCTACAGGTTTGGGTATTATCAGGTTTGGGGAAATTGATTCTTGCCGTTCTATCCATTGAACTGGTATTTAAGTTTTCTGATTTAATTATATCCGGTAAATTTTCCTATCTATTTATGAACCTTGAAGAAACATACCTTTTCTGGCTCGAAATTTTCGTTGGGTTTATAGTTCCTATTACTATTCTATTAATACCTGGTTATCTAAACAACAGGAAGTGGCTTTATTTTGCGTCGATATTTACAATATCAGGTTTTGTACTTAACAGGCTTAATGTAAGTATTTCGTCACTTGTCAGAACTTCAGGCCTGAGTTATGCACCAACATTTTATGAAATAAGCATTACTCTAATGCTTGTTGTACTGGGAATGATCGCATTCAGGTTGGTTACAGAAAACTTTGCCGTTTTTGAAAAAAGAATTGAAATTGAAAACCCTGTTCAGGTAACACCTGGTCCTGAACAAAAAGAATTAATTTTTGGGAAGTAAAATGGAAAATATAAATGATGCTTCGGAATTTTACAGGGGCAAAAAATGCATATGGATGGATGCCGATATTGTCGCATATAAATTGTGCGACAAGAATTATGATTGTGAAAGATGCTCCTTTGATTTTGTAATGAGGAATACCTGGAAAGAAAAGGCTAATTCGGATAAAGCACAGCTGAATTTTGCTAACAATGGTCTGATTGATAAAATTATCCGCAAAATTTCGCTGATTAGATATGATCAGGAATTGACTCATATTAAAAATCAAATAGTGCTTAAACATATGTTCGGAAATATTTATACAATAGGACTTAGCCCCTTGCTTTCATTATTGATTGAAAATATGGATAAAGCATATTTCCCGAAAGATTACGGATTAATTAATAAGGATGAAGTTATATTAAAAGTGGAAGGGAAATGGGGACAACGAGAAATTATTTCGCCTATGAAGTTTACTCTGCTCCAGAAAATGAATATAGATCCAGATGACTTCCCCGAAGATAGCTGGTTCGGTGTAATTTCTGTAAATATGAATGAATTAGCTGATGCAAAATTGTCGTTTGAAACTTGCGGAAGAAACAGATACCTGATTTTAAATATTCTTAGCAGGTATCTTAAAACTGAGCCCGAAATAGGCTATACAATGATGGACGGTGGAAAAGATTGCCGGTATCTTTATGAAGCAGTTGGTGAAAAGGAATTTCAAAAAATAATTTCCGAATTATAATTATGTGAAAATTGCTCTAATATTATCTATAATATATGTAATGGAAGAAGTTTAAAAATTCTGCCCGAGTAAAATGCAGTGGTTTTTATTTTAAATCCTTTTACAAATAACATCATATTGAAAATGTAATCACTTTTATCTAAGTTTCCATTTGGGGTCAGGGGGATTACAATGAAAGCCAGATTTTTTAATAAGCTTAGTGTAAAGCTTATTATTTCTATTTCCGTTATCCTTTCCTTGGTACTTGCAATACATACGTATGTCTCCATAACAAATCTCAGAAATGACCTCACACGTTTTAGACTAATCAGTGCTTATAATTCAAGCGATATTATAAAAAAATCTACCAGGTACAGCATGCTGCTTAACAGAAGGGATGATGTTCACCAGATAATTAACACAATAGGTACTGAACCGGGAATTATAGGAATACGCGTCTATAATAAGATGGGGACCATAGCTTATTCTACAGACTCAACAGAAATATCATCTAAAGTTTCTATGGATGATGAGGCCTGTGCCGGCTGTCATAAAGGGCCGGATAAGATAGAAGATCTTACTGCGCAGAACAGGGTAAGATATTTTACTAATCGTAAAAATAGTACCAGGGCGCTGGGGTTGATAAATCCTATCAAAAATGAAAAAGATTGCTATACGGCCGAATGTCACGCGCATCAACCAAGTGTAAAAGTTCTTGGTGTTCTGGATGTTATGGTTTCTATGAAAGATCTTGACGATGCAATTGAAAAGAACCGAACAGCTACAATTACAAATTCCATATTAATTATGCTTGCAATTTCGGCTTTCTGCGGATTGTTCGTTAAAGTGATTGTTAGTAAGCCACTGTCTAATCTTACAAGGGGAATACAGGAGGTAGGAAAAGGAAACCTGAATTATAAAATTGAAATTAATTCAAAGGATGAATTGGGCAATGTCGCGCGCAGGTTTAATGATATGTCTGAAAAACTGGATTCTGCATATAAAGAAATCAAGGACTGGAGTGATAATCTAAATCACAAAGTTCAGCAAAAATCTGAGGAATTAAAAAACATTTACAACCAGGTAATACAGATTGAAAAATTGGCATCGCTCGGAAAACTTTCCGCAACGGTAGCTCACGAATTAAACAACCCTCTAGCAGGAATTTTAACATATAGCAAGCTCATTTCTAAAAAATTATCGGAAAAGCAAGAAAACGGGGAGAATGCAAAATTTATTGAATACCTTGATCTTATTGCAAGTGAGTCGTCACGATGCGGGAAAATAGTAAAGGACTTGTTGATATTTTCGCATGAGAGCAAAGATGAGTTTGTTGAGGATGACCTTATAGGAATTATTAACAGGAGCATAACACTGATTCACCATCACTTGGAAATGAACGGAATAATACTTAAAAGAAAATATAATTACGATTCGTTTAAGGTTAATTGTAGTCCTGAAAAAATACAGGAGGCGTTAATTGCATTATTAATTAACGCAATAGAAGCGATGCCTAACGGCGGAATGATTAATCTGGATCTTTTATGTGATGAAAAATCCATAACATTAAAAATTTCTGATGAAGGAATGGGAATTAACCCAAAAGATTTACCTCATATCTTTGAGCCCTTTTATTCTACAAAAGAAGCTACCAAAGGCACAGGGCTTGGCCTGGCGGTAGTTTATGGAATTATAAAAAATCATAACGGGGAAGTAACTGTAGAAAGAACTTCTCCGGGAGGTACAACTTTTAAAGTTGTTCTGCCGAGGAATGTGTAAACAATTGGGGGGTACATGAAAGAACAAAATAATATACTTATTGTGGATGATGAAAAAATTGTCCGTGATTCATTATTACACTGGTTCGAAGAAGAAGGTTATAATGTTGATACTGCGGAAGACGGAGAGACTGCACTAAAGAAATATGAAAAAGGGAAGTATGATCTTTTGCTGGTTGATATGAAAATGCCGGGAATGAGCGGAATCGATCTTTTAACTAAGGTTAAGGGAAATGACCCCGATATTCTCGTAATTTTAATCACTGCATTTGCTTCTGTTCCAACTGCAATTACAGCATTGAAACAGGGGGCTTATGATTATGTAACCAAACCGGTTGATCCTGATGAACTGGCACATCTTGTTAAAAAAGCACTCGAACAAAAATCTCTTAAACGGGAAAATAAAATCCTTAAAGAGAATATTGATGTAATAACCAAGCCTGATAATCTAATAGGTGAAAGTCTTCAAATGAAGAAAATATATGAACTGGTAAGTACGGTTGCCTCAGCAGATACCACAGTTATGGTAAGAGGCGAAAGCGGAACCGGTAAAGAGCTTGTTGCGAAAGCTATTCATATAAACAGTAAGAGGAAATATTTCCCAATTATTCCGGTTAACTGCGGTGCGCTTGCTGAATCAATACTTGAGAGCGAGTTGTTCGGACACGAAAAAGGCGCCTTCACTGGTGCACAATTCAAAAGAAAAGGGAAATTTGAAATGGCCGATGGAGGCACGCTCTTTCTGGATGAAATTGCAACACTCTCACAAAAAATGCAGGTTGAATTATTACGTGTGCTTGACACAAAACAATTCAGCAGGGTTGGAGGCAACCAATTAATTAAAAGTGATTTCAGACTTATAACTGCCACAAATCAATCACTTGAAGATCTTGTAAAAGAAGGAAAATTAAGAGAGGATCTTTATTACAGGTTAAATGTTTTTACTATTCATATTCCTCCGCTAAGAGAAAGACGCGATGATATACCGATTCTTTCTCATTTTTTCCTTCATAAATTTGCTACGGTTATGAATAAGCCAGTTAAGAAAATTTCCCAAGGTGCACTGGATTTTCTTGTCAAATATGATTGGCCCGGTAATGTTCGTGAACTTGAAAACGCAATTGAGAGAGCAATTGTAATTGGCAAAGGTGATACTATTAAAGTTGAAAACCTTCCTTTTCATATTGCATCTGGTAATATTAGCACCGATACAGGAGAAAAGAGTCTTGCTGCGGTTGAAAAAAAATATATTCTCCAAATTTTAAATGAGAATAACTGGAATATATCGAGGAGCGCTACGCAGCTTAAGATTGACCGGGTGACACTATATAATAAAATAAATAAGTACAGCTTGCGTACAGCTGTTGAAGCATGAACATCTACATTATTCCACTTGAGCTTAAGAATCGTACGCTGCTTGATTCCGTTTTTAATGAGTTAATGACCAAATTTTCTGCGGAAATATTTATCGACTATATGCAGATTCCATATGAAAATGCCCACACCGACAACAGGCGCCAATATTATTCTACACAAATTATTTCAAATGCAATTAATAAATTGCAGCATCTCAACGGAAAAATTTTATTATTAACCAGCCTTGACCTCTATGTGCCGGCCCTGACATACATCTTCGGCGAAGCGCAGCTTGGCGGAAAGCATTCAATTGTTTCAGCCTGCCGCCTTCACGAGGAATTTTATTCCGGACTTTCAAACGAAACCTTGTTGATTGAGCGTACCATTAAAGAAGCCTTACATGAATTAGGACATAATTTCGGGTTAAAACATTGTGATGACTGGGATTGCGTTATGCATTCTTCCCCTGGAATAGAAGAAGTGGATATCAAGGGGAAATATTATTGCAGGGAATGCAGTAAAGCGATGCCGCTGAAGGTGTGATATTTAATTTTTTCGGGTTAACGTCTGAGCGGTTTTCACCGCCGAGACGCAAGCGCGCAAATTAAATCATGATTGTTTTTTAAACTCTTCGTAAACTTCTTTAAATTTTTTAATCGCAAAATCAAGATCTTCTTTTGAGTGTGCGGCTGAAATCTGAACTCTGATTCTTGCAGTACCTTTCGGAACAACAGGGAAAAAGAATCCTATTACATAAATTCCTTTTTCAAGCAACCTCGCAGCCATTTTTTGTGCTAGTACCGCATCCCCTAGCATAATCGGAACAATCGGGTGAGTTCCGTCTTTTATTTCAAGTCCTGCTTTTTTAATTCCTTCTCTGAAATATTTTGTGTTTTCTTCCAGTTTATCTCTTAGGTCAGTTGTAGCACTAAGCATATCCAGAACCTTTAAGGAAGCCGCAACAATTGACGGGGCAACTGTGTTTGAAAATAAATACGGACGAGATCTCTGCCTGAGCATCCCGATAATTTCTTTTCTTCCGCTTGTATAACCGCCACTTGCTCCACCGAGAGCTTTGCCTAAAGTCCCGGTGATAATATCAACTCTACCTAAAACATCATTGTATTCGTGAGTTCCTTTTCCTTGTTTGCCCATAAACCCAACAGCGTGTGAATCATCAACCATTACCATTGCATTGTATTTATCAGCGAGATCACAAATTCCTTTCAGATTTGCTATAAATCCGTCCATCGAAAATACGCCGTCCGTTGCAATCAAAATATTTTTTGCATTTGCTTTCGCGTCCTTCAGTTGAGCTTCGAGATCTTCCATATTATTATTTTTATAACGATATCTTTTTGCTTTGCACAGACGAACGCCGTCAATTATACTTGCGTGATTCAATTCATCACTTATTATCGCATCTTCTTCGGTTAGAATTGTTTCAAACAATCCACCGTTTGCATCAAAGCAGGAAGTGTAAAGAATTGTATCTTCTGTTTCCAGGAATTGAGTTATTTTATCTTCAAGTTGTTTGTGAATATCCTGTGTACCGCAAATAAAACGAACGGATGAAAGTCCGTATCCCCATTTGTCATAGCTTTCTTTTGCTGCTTTAATAATATCAGGATTGTTTGCCAGACCTAGATAATTATTGGCGCACATATTTAAAACTTTCTGTCCGCCTTTAACTTCTATATTTGCTTTTTGCGGACTTACAATTACTCTTTCCTTTTTAAATAATCCTTCTTCTTCAATTCCGTTGAGAATATCATTATAGTGTTTTCTCATTGAGTCTGTCATTTTAAAACCTCTATTTAATTACTATCTAACTTTGATTCCAGTTTAGAATAACTTTCCCGGTTTTACCGGATTTCATTAATTCAAATGCTTCTTTGTAATCTTTGTAAGAAAATCTGTGAGTGATTATTTTCGAAATATCAAGCCCTGACTGAACCATTGCAGTCATCTTGTACCAGGTTTCGAACATTTTCCTTCCGTAAATTCCCCGGAGAGTTATTCCGTTAAAAACAATTTTTTCCCAGTCAACAGCAGCGCTTGAAGGAAGTATTCCCAGAAGTGCGATATTTCCACCATGAAACATTACATCAATCATATCATTAAGTGCTCTCGGACTTCCGGACATTTCAAGCCCGACATCAAAGCCTTCCTTCATTCCGAGTTCTTTCATTACATCGGTAAGTTTTTCTTTCGTGGTATCAACCGGTCTCTGAACTCCCATTTCTTTTGCAAGCTGAAGCCTGTCAGGATTAATATCCGTAATTACAATATTTCTTGCACCGGCGTGCTTCACAATCATTGCAGCCATTATGCCGATTGGTCCAGCGCCCGTGATTAGTACATCTTCACCGAACACATCAAATGAAAGAGCGGTGTGAGTTGCATTTCCAAATGGATCAAAAATTGCAAAAACTTCCTCAGGAATTTTTGGATCGCAGAGCCAAACGTTTGAAACGGGGATTGAAAGATATTCAGCAAAACAACCCGGGCGGTTAACTCCAACTCCTTTTGTATTTGGGCAAAGATGATATCTTCCGGCGAGACAGTTTCTGCAATGTCCGCAAACGATATGTCCTTCACCGCTTACTATATCTCCGACTTTCAAGTCATGAACGTTGGAACCAATGGCAGCAATTTTGCCGACATATTCGTGTCCTGTAACCATTGGAACGGGAATGGTTTTCTGTGCCCATTCATCCCAGTTGTAAATGTGAATGTCTGTTCCGCAGATTGAAGTTTTATGAATTTTAATTAACACATCGTTTATTCCAATTTCAGGAACCGGAACTTCTTCCAACCAGATTCCAGGTTCTGCTGATTTTTTAACAAGCGCTTTCATTGTTTTGTTCATTTTAATTTCCTTCAGGGAAAGAGTTAAATTGCTGTTATTGTAGAATTTATAAGTTTTTGATAATGATTTAAAATTTTAGTATTTAAACTTAGAGATATGGGATTGAAAGGGCAAATTTGGTGTGTATGTAAATTGCATTATGTAGAGAAGGACATATTCCGTTTCTACGAATTATTATATCGAAGCTCTTTCCAATTCCATTACTTTCTTATCGTCAAAAGGCTCGCACATTTCCACTATATTTCTTGAATCTTCATTCAGGAATTTTACTGCGTCATTTAATTCATCAAATATAACCGGCATACGGTGGTGAACTTTTTTAATGAATTTATTTGGCGTTGTTGTAATCAGAGATGCGAAAGGTGCATCCGCTTCCTTTTTATTAAAGAAAATTGCGGGCACAAAAAATGTCTCTTTATTCGGTAAAAATATTTTATAGGGAATTTTTCTTCCGCTTTCTTTTTTCCATTCATAAAATCCAGTCATCGGCACTATTGCCCGGTTTTTATTGAATAATCCCCACCAGAATTTCTTATCTTTGATTGTTTCAATTCTCGAGTTAAAAATAAGCGGCGAGCTTTCTGAGAATTTTATTCCCCAGTTAAAATAGCGGATAGAATATTTTTTATCGCTTTTGTTTATCCCGATTATTTTGTTAGTTAGTGCGATATTATAATCAGGACCTTTCTTTTTTCCTTCGTCGAGTAATATTTCCAGACCCTGCTGAATCAGCAGTTCCGCAATATATTCCAAAGATGATTTATTCTCGAATCTTCCACACATAAGCATTAATAATTATTTCTAGTTCAAAAGCCTTGTTTAAAATATAATAGTTTTTATATGTGTAAGGAAATTATTGTAAATTACTGTTATAAATTTTGATTTTTTATTGAAATAATAAAAGTATTTAGTTCGAAAATCAGGGAGAAAAATTATGGATTACAGGATTGAAACAGACAGTATGGGCGAAATAAAAGTCCCGACTGATAAATATTACGGCGCTCAAACTGCAAGATCTCTAATGAATTTTAAAATTGGCGGAGACAGGTTTCCGAGAGAATTAATCAGAGCACTCGGTATCTTAAAAAAAGCAGCAGCACTTACTAACAAGGAACTTGGAATTTTACCGGCTGAAAAAACTGATTTAATAGTTAAAGCTGCGGATGAAGTAATTGAAGGAAAACTTGATGAGCATTTCCCGCTGGTTGTCTGGCAGACAGGAAGTGGAACGCAGACAAATATGAACGCTAATGAAGTAATCTCTAACCGTGCAATCGAACTTGCAGGTGGAGAAAAAGGAAGCAAAAAGCCTGTTCACCCAAATGATGATGTAAATAAGGCACAGTCTTCAAATGATACTTTCCCGACAGCTATGCACATTGCAGCAGTTGAAGAAATTCACAGAAGATTAATTCCTATGGTAACAAGACTTCGTGATGCTCTTGAAGTAAAAGCTAAAGAATTTAAAGATGTTATTAAAATTGGCAGAACACATTTGATGGATGCAACACCGCTTACTTTAGGTCAGGAATTTTCAGGTTATGTTCAGCAGCTTACAAACGGACTTGAAAGAATTAATGCTGCAATGCCGAGAATGTACGAACTTGCTTTGGGCGGAACAGCCGTCGGAACCGGTTTAAATACTCATCCTGATTTTGCTTTTAAAGCTGCAAATCAGATTGCGAACATAACCGGCAAACCCTTCGTTTCTGCAAGGAATAAATTTGAAGCACTTGCTGCACACGATGCAATGGTTGAGTTTAGTGGTGTTTTAAAAACCCTCGCAGCTTCTTTAATGAAAATTGCAAATGATGTTCGCTGGCTTGGATCAGGTCCGCGCTGTGGAATTGGTGAAATTTCACTTCCGGAAAATGAGCCCGGAAGTTCAATTATGCCGGGAAAAGTAAACCCGACTCAATCCGAAGCAATGACTATGGTTTGCACTCAGGTTTTTGGAAATGATGCAACCGTTAATTTTGCAGGTGCAAGCGGAAATTTTGAACTTAATGTTTTTAAACCGGTAATAATTTTTAATGTTTTACAATCAATAAGATTAATTGCCGATGCGTGCGAAAGTTTCACAGACAATTGTGTAGTTGGCATTGAAGCGAATGAAACTAACATTAAAAAGAATCTAAATAATTCATTAATGCTTGTTACTTCATTAAATCCGCATATTGGCTACGATAATGCGGCTAAAGTTGCAAAGAAAGCCCATAAAGAAAAAACAACTTTGAAAGAAGCTGCAATTGCACTGGGTCTATTAACTGCTGAAAAATTTGATGAAGTTGTTCGTCCAGAAAATATGATAGGGCCAAAAAAATAATTAATTCTATTATTGAGGCTGTCTTAAGATTGTCCTTCCGAACCTATCTGCAAACAGGCGGGCTTGATTCGGACACATCTGACTAAATACGAGAACCTGAAACAAGTTCAGGTTGACAAAATCAGATATTTGAGACAGCCTTATCTTTATTAATACAAAAGAGAAATTAAATTTGCAAAGCTGGAACGGAACAGGTTCACTTTTAATTACCTGTATTGAGTTTATTCTTCTGATCAACATTTTTATTTTTGCTGAAAAGAATAAAAATAATTACCTGGTAATGGGGATGATATCGTTACTGATGATTTACCAGGCGATGGAATATTTTATGTGCGGGCTCGGGTATGATTCTCATTACAGTGCTTTTCTTGCATTTACAGATATATCTTTTCTACCCCCGCTTGGGTTATATTTCGTTTTATCCTTTTATAATTACAAATCAAAATACCTTTACTTGGTTTTTCTTCCCGCAATAGCTTTTATTTTTTATTATTCCACAATTATTAATCAGTTTGATGTAAATGCATGCACAGTTTTTTATGCAATTTATAAATATCCGCATGGCGATCTTTACGGGTTCTTTTATTACGTCCCAATTTTAATCACAATGTATTTCCTATATCGCGGGATGAGAAAATCAGGTAATAAAAAGAGAGTACAAATTTCAAAAATATTATTAACTGCATATATTTTAATTTCACTCCCGGTTGTTATTTCTTTTCTACTTGCATTTGCAGGTGAAATGACACTGGTTCACAGTATTGTAAGTGTAATGTGCAAATTCGCAGTAATCCTTGCAGTTGCTTTGACATATTTTGCATTGACAAACAAAAAATCAAATGGATGAAATTATTTTAAATATTTACCTGATTATTGATGGCGGGATTGTTGTAGGATTTCGTGCAGTTGGATACGAAAAGGAAGGCGGCGATGATAATAAAATTAAATTTCTTAAGAGCCGTGTAACAGAAGATTTTGCCGGAGCTTATAAATTTGATGCGCCAAAAAATAAAAAAGACGAGTTTATGAAATATTATAAATTTGCCAAACTGGAAAAAAGGGGAATGCACTTCCAGTTGTTTGAAGAAATATTTTCACATTTTGATGTGCCTGAGCATCCTTTAATTTGCGTCACACCTGTAGTTGATGGAAAAATTTTGACAGCAGAATAGAAGTTTTATAGATTAATAGCTTGAATTTAAAAGCCTGAGTTTTTCATCAATCATTTCTAAAAATAAATGCACAAAACAGACCTTAATAAATTTTATTCATCAAAGAGGCTTGGGACATTTGTTGAAAATGGACACACTTTTTTTCGACTATTCGCTCCCCGTGCTGAACAGGTTATTCTCCATCTTTATAATAAAGCAGAACAATCAATTGGTGAAAAATATAAAATGAAAAAGGATGAAGATGGAGTTTGGGAAACTGAATTAGAGGGTGAACTTTACGGAAAGTTTTATGGCTTCCAGGTAATAAATAATGATCAAATTGGTGAAAAGGAAATTGTTTGTATTGATCCTTACGCAAAAGCAATCGCTTCATTAAATAATTATTTAAATCCCCGCAAAGCTATTGTCGTAAAAGAAAATGATTATGAATGGGAGGGAGATGAATGGATTCAGCGTGACTGGAGAGATTTAATAATTTATGAAATGCACGTAAGAGATATCACAGCTCACAAATCTTCTGGTGCAAAGAACCCCGGAACTTTTAAAGGATTAATTGAAAAAGGAATAAAAGGTGGAATAGAACACATAAAAAATCTTGGTATAAACACAGTTGAATTTCTTCCTGTCCAGGAATTTGGAAATATTGAAGTTCCTTTCAATAAAGAATTTTATGGAAAGAAGAATACCTGGAATCCTTATGAAACCAATCATTGGGGGTATATGACAGCAGGATATTTTGCCCCGGAATCATACTACAGTGAGGGTGGAGAAAATATTAATTGGGGAAAGTGGAGCGGCAAAAAAACAAATCAAATTAATGAATTAAAAGATGTTATTAAGGAATTTCATAAAAATGGAATTGCCGTAATAATGGACGTGGTTTATAATCATTATTCAGAATATGAACTAGCAGGATTGAAAGAGATCGATAAAGAATATTATTTTAGGATTAATAATCACGGTAAATTTGAATCACACAGTTTTACCGGGAATGATTTAAAGACTGAAAGACCGATGGTTCGCAGGATGATTGTTGATAGTGTTCTTTACTGGATGAAAGAATTTCACATTGATGGCTTCCGGTTTGATATGGCTCATTTAATTGACTGGATAACTGTTGAAGAAATTATTGAAGAAACTCAAAAAATAAATCCCGGTGTAATTTTAATTGCAGAGCCCTGGGGAAATGGATATGATCCCGCAGGATTTTCTCTGCGCGGATTTGCAAGCTGGAATGACCAGGTTAGAAACGGAATAAAAGGAGAAAATCCTGTTGATGGAAAAGGCTGGATTTTTAATAACAGGTTTGGCAATAATGATATTGAAAGAATTAAAAGTTATTTAAAAGGAACCTTGGTAGGAGACAAGCATGGTTTATTCCAGAGGATTGAACATTCTGTAAATTACCTGGAATCCCACGATGGATATACACTTGGAGATTTCATCAGGATAGCAACCGGAAAAGTAAAACCAGACGAATCAATTACAGACCCGGATAAAAATGCAGAGCTTACTTCTGTCGAATTAAAATTAAATAAGCTGGCTGCTCTCTTTTTATTTGTAAGCCATGGAATAATAATGATTCATTCCGGGCAGGAATTTGCCCGCAGTAAAGTAATTTCAACAAATTCAAATGCAGATGATAAAGATAAGGGGAAACTGGATCACAACAGCTACGAAAAAGATAACGATACGAATTACATCAATTACGATCATGCAGAACTAAATAAAGAACTGGTAAACTATTATAAAGGATTGATCGCGATCCGTAATAATTTTATGGCTTTTAGAAGGTCAAACCCGGAAAATATTTTCTTTTATGAAAATCAGGAAAATCCTTTTTCATTATCTTTTTTAATAAAATGTAAAACGAAGGAGTTTATAGTTGCTTTTAACACAGATCATAAAAACGCAATTGATATTAAATTGCCAGATGGGAAATGGGAAGTTATTGCTAACGCCAAATTTGCGGGTAAAAGAATAATTGAGAATTTAAAAGGGAAAATTAATGTTGGACCAATTTCCGGGATGATCTTATTAAAGAAGTAACAACTATTTCAAATCATATACTTGTTTTAAGGATTTATCAACAGCCTTTTTAAAGTCAGTAAGGTTAACGGGTTTCTGAAATGCATATTCTATTCCCAGTTCGCTATAATCAAAAATTAAACTTCTATCAAGTTCACTAGCCAGTACAATCACGGGGGGTTTTCCTTTAATGTCTGCCTCCTTAAGTTTTTTAACAAAATTATAACCATCCATTACCGGCATTAAATGATCTGTGATTACCAGGGCAGGGGGGGATTTAATTATCATTTCAAATGCTTCCTGTCCGTTTGAAGCAGTATCGACATTATAATCAGGTGCTATATGTTTTAGAATTTTTGAATATAATAGTTTATCAGTTTTGCTGTCATCAATGAGCAAAATGTTTTCAGAAGCAATCGGGAGGGTAAATTTAAAATCGCTCCCTTTGCCATATTCACTTTCTACCCATATTTTACCACCATGCTTTTCTATTATTTCTTTTACTAACGATAGACCAAGGCCACTTCCTCTCTCCCCGGCTGTTCCTTCAGAAGTGAACTTGGAATCAACATTAAAAAGCTTATTAATATTTTCTTTTTTTATTCCGGTTCCACTATCTTTTACTGAAAATTCAATAAACCTTAAACTTTCAGTATATGCAAATGAAATTACAATTTTACCGTTTTTTCCTGTAAATTTTATTGCATTTGAAAGCAAATTATTGAAAACCTGAAATATCAGGCTTTCATCCACGTTAATTAAAAGGTCATCCGGAATATTTGAATCTAAATTTATGCCTTTTTGCAGAGCTGCTCCCGATAGAGAGTTTATTGATTTTTTAACTATTGAATTGGCTTCAATTCTCTCCGGCTCAAATTTAATTCTACCTGTTTGTAGCCGAGTCCAATCCAATAAAGAATTAACTAAAGACAACATTGAATTGGAAGATTCGCGAATAAATTTTACATATTGATTCTTTTCTGCTTCGGATAGTCCCTCATCATTCAATAAAAGATCTGTAAATCCTAAAATAGAACTGAAAGGGGTGCGAAGATCGTGTGAAATAATTGAAATGAAACGGTCCTTGGTTTCATTTAATTTAACAAGATTCTCAGTAGACTTTTCCAATTCTTCTTCTGCCTTTTTTCTAAGAGAAATATCGCTTACCAGGCCATACAATTTTTGTATTTTGCCAACTGCATTCCTGGTTACATTAATCTTTGCTCTAACCCACACAATATTACCGTGTTTGCTGATGATTCTCAGTTCAAACTCTGCAGAAAGCTGAATTTTGCTTCTAAGAATATTCATCAATTTTTCTTTTAACTTTTTAATATCATCTGGATGTATAATCTTCATTATTAATTTGTAATCACCCAGAAAATCAGCCTGAGGGTAGCCTGTAATTTTTTCAACTGAGGTGGTATAAAAAGTTGGTCGAAGAATTTCATTTACTCTTTCAAACGTAAAAAGAAAGTCATCAATATTTTCTGTAATGTTTCTGTATTTTTCTTCCGACTCTTTTATTGCCTGCTGTGCTCGTTTTCTTTCAGTAACTTCAGAAATTACAGCAACAATATGAACTACATTTTGAAATGTAAATGACGCAAGTGCAGCTTCAGCAAAAAAAGTGGAATTGTCAATTTTTTTACCAAGAAATTCAAATTTATTAGGTGCGGTTTTCCCTCTTTCAATTAATTGAAATTGCTCTGTGACTTTTGAAATGTCATTCGGTGAAACCAGTTCAGATATATCTCGCGATAAGAGGTCGTCGCCCGATGGATAACCAAAGATTCTTGCAAATTCATCATTTGCCAGTATTATTTTTTTATCTTTTTCAACTGCTATTCCATTATTTGAGGCTTCAAAGAGAGCTTTAAATAATAGAAGATTACTCTCTTTTTCCTTTAATTCAGTAACGTCTTTAAAAAAACCATTAAAATACTTAATCTGATTTTCGTTATTAAATACAGGAATAATTCTGGAAGAAAAAAGAAGCGGATTTCCATACTTTGATGTAATTGAAAAGTACAGGGTTTTACCGGATGATCTTTCGAACGAGCTATTTGCCAAATTGTCAGTATCTTCTATGCCTTGCCTAATCAAATCTTTAATATTCTTCCCGAGAATTTCCTGCTCGGAAAATTTTAGAGTTTTTACAAAGGCAGGGTTGACATAAGAAATAGTTCCATCGGGAGCAAATGTGCAGGAAAGCTCCTCAGTATAAGCTACAAGATTTCTAAATTTTTCCTCATTGGTCCTTAGTTGTTCCTCACTTCTTACTCGCTTAGTTATATCCGAACATAGGATTAATATTTCTTTTTTGTCCAGGTCAATATAAGTGAATTTGGCTTCTACAATTTGTTTTTCTCTGTTCTTTTTATATACAGTAATTTCTTTTGCCCAAACACCTGTTTTATCAATTTGTGTTTTTACATTTTCAAAATATTCTTTATCAAATAATCCGATTGCTCGTCCGAAGAATTTCCCGTAGACTTCACTTCTCTTATAACCAAATAGCGATTCGGCTGCCTTGTTCCAGAACTGTATCTTCCCTTCATTGTCTACAACAAAAAGAGAATCGGTAAGTGATTCGCTTATTAATTGGATCTTTTGAAGTTCTTCATTTTCTTTTACTAATTTTTTCTTCTCAGATTCACCGTCTGATATATCCTGCAAAATAAACAGGAGAAACTGAAGTTGTCTCCTTCTGTTAATGTGTGGTTCAATTTTACATTTAAAATAAAAATTGGATCCACCTAAAACCACTTCTAGAAATAAAATTTCAGGGTGTCTTTTTGATACTACATTCTCAATTGCTGCCAGAAGTTTGTTCTTTTCATCGTGCGATAAAAAATTAGCTATATTTTGTCCGGGTGATAAAGTTAATTTTATATCTAATGTTGACAGTTCATTACCTAATTTGTATTTAAGAATGCCATTATCATCAGTTATAAATAAGAACTCATTAATTTTTTTAAAAGCAAAATTTGTAAGTTCAATTCTTTCGTCACTATAGATTTTTGTTGAATCTAGTATTTGAAGATCTTCAATTATTAAGATTCCACCATTAAATTTATCATTATCAATAAAGGGTGAGCCTTTTATAATTATTGAAAGGTAACTACCGGAAGTTGTTTTGATATTTTTGATTTCTTTTTCAAAAGGAATCCCATCTTTTAGATCCTGAAGGTGTTCTTTAAGATCTATTCCGGGGAAAAGCTTAGATCTAAAAATGTTAATTCCGTTTAATTCTGATAAATCAAGTTGATGCAGGTTTCCCAAGGAGATGAGACTTTGATTAAAATAGTCTATTGTTCCATCAGCCAAAAAGATGATCATACCGACAGGCACCCGGTCTAATATATTTTGCAGGGAGTCCCTCCCGGTCAATTTTGAATTCTCCATCAGGTAAATTTAACTCTATATTATTCCATATTTTCTTTTATTTGTGTCTACTATCACAATAATGATGCTATAAATTTAATGATTTTTTAGGGCATAGCTAGCTGATTTCATTTAAGCTGAATTTTTAAATATATTGATGCTGCTATCCTCTGTAAACCTATATATAACAAATAATTAAAGGAATTATAAAATAGAAAAATACAATAGAAGATGGTCAGGAGAATGGGGTTTTAGAAGTAATTTTTATTATTATTAAATGTCTCATTATGATAATTTGTAATAATTTAATTCGTCATGCAGGAAGCATAACTTCCTGCAATTGTTGAATTTATAAAATCACGAATTCAGCCTTTTTTTTAGATTTTGCAATTCCTCATTCAGTTCATTTGGGAGACTGTCACCAAAAAATTTAAAATAATTTTCAATCTCCTTCACTTCTTTTAACCAATTTTCTTTATCAATTGAAAGAATAGATTTTAGTTCTTCATTATTGATATTAATTCCATTATTACCAATTGCCCCATCAGCCGGCAAATAACCAATTGGTGATTTAGTTGCTGAATTTCCTCCGGATGATCTTTCTACTATCCATTTTAAGACCCTGATGTTTTCTCCAAATCCTGGCCAAATAAATTTTCCTTCAGCATTTTTTCTGAACCAGTTTACATAAAATATTTTTGGTAATTTTTCTTCATCGGTCATTTTTCCGATTTTTAACCAGTGTGCGAAATAGTTTCCCATATTATATCCGCAGAATGGAAGCATTGCAAAAGGGTCGTGTCTTAATTCTCCGATTTTTCCTGTAGCAGCCGCAGTTTTTTCGGAAGAAACGATTGCGCCCATAAATGTGCCGTGTTGCCAATTTAAAGCCTGATAAACTAATGGAATAGTTTCCGCTCTTCGTCCACCAAATAAAATTGCAGAAATTGGAACACCTTGAGGATTTTCCCAATCAGGATCGATTACTGGGCACTGACTTGCAGGGACAGTATATCTTGAATTTGGATGAGCGGCATTTTCATTACTTTCCGGAGTCCAATCGTGGCCGAGCCAGTTAGTTAATTTTTGAGGCTTCTTTTTTGTAAGACCTTCCCACCAGAAATCGCCTTCCGGAGTAACTGCAACATTTGTAAAAATGGAGTTCTTTTCCATCGTCAACATCGCATTGTGGTTGGTCTCCATTGAAGTTCCGGGAGCAACTCCAAAAAATCCTGCTTCAGGATTGATAGCATACAATCTTCCATCTTCTCCGAATTTCATCCACGCAATGTCGTCGCCAACTGTTTCAACTTTCCATCCCGGCAAAGTAGAAGTTAACATTGCAAGATTTGTCTTTCCGCAGGCACTGGGGAAAGCGGCGGCTATATATTTCTTTTCTCCGTCAGGTGGAGTAATTCCTAAAATTAACATATGTTCTGCCAGCCACCCTTGCTGCTTTGCCATAAAAGAAGCAATTCTTAGAGCAAAACATTTTTTACCAAGTAAGGCATTTCCACCATAACCGCTTCCAAAAGACCAGATACTTTTTTCTTCAGGAAAATGCACAATATATTTTGTTTCATTACATGGCCAGGTTACATCAGTTTTTCCTTCTGTTAATGGAAAGCCAACCGAATGCAGACATTTAACAAAATCCTTTTCTCCAAGTACATCAAGTACTTTTTTCCCTATTCTTGTCATAATTCTCATATTGCAAACAACATATTCAGAATCTGTAAGTTCAACTCCAATGTGTGAAATATTAGAACCCAATGGACCCATACTGTAGGGGATCACATACATTGTTCTTCCTTTCATAGAGCCGTCAAACAAATTATTGAGAGTAGTTTTCATTTCTTGTGGCTCTTCCCAGTTGTTAGTTGGCCCAGCATCTTCTTTATTTTTTGAACAGATAAAAGTTCTGTCTTCAACTCTGGCAACATCTGATGGATCAGATTCAGCTACATAGCAGTTTTCTCTTATCTTTTCGTTTAGTTTTTTGAAAGTTCCTTTTTCTACAAGCAATCTGGCTAGAATATCATACTCTTCCTGCGAGCCGTCACACCAATGAACTTTGTCCGGCTTGCATAATTTTTTCATTTCTTCTACCCATATTAGTAGACTCTTATTTGATGTCATTATAATAATTCCTGATTTTTTTATATTAATCTGAATTTATTTTAATTAGATTTAATTAAAAATTTGCAAAAATTTTTTGGCAACTGAAAAAATTTTATACTTTTTTGTATAAAGTTTCAATTAAATTTTTATTATATCTAAAATTTGTAAAATGAATAGGGCATTAAAATACAGATTAATACTAATGCATTCAACGATGCAAGGCTCAAAATTGATTGGATTTTGTGTTTAAGAAGTGATAATATCTACAAATTGCAGTCATTTCAAATGAGAGATTATTCAGATAATTAATTATTTACTAAATTTGGTCAGGTAAACTAAGGATATAAGTTGTTGCTAAGTAAATTTTTAGGCAGGCTAGGGAAGAAGACTTTAAATTTTTTGGAAGAAATAGGGCAGGTATTTAATTTATCCTGGGGAATTGTTAAAAGTTTTTCCACAATTCCAAGAAGTAGAAAATTAATTCTTTACCAGATGGAACATATAGGAGTAAATTCGCTGCCTTTGGTAATAATAATTGCGATTTTTACTGGTGCAGTGTCGGCTTGGCAAGCGGCGTATCAGTTAAAAGGTATTGCTCCTCTTTCATTTCTTGGTGCTGCAACAAGTAGAGCAATTATTACAGAGCTGGGGCCTGTTTTAACAGGAATTGTTATAGCAGGCAGAGTCGGTGCATCTATTGCTGCCGAACTTGGTACAATGAAAGTAACAGAGCAGATTGATGCACTGGAAACAATGGCAATTAGTCCGGTTAGATATCTTGCAATGCCCCGGTTTTTAGCATCAATAATTATGATGCCTGTTTTGGTAATTTTTGCAAATACAATTGCCGTTTTTGGGTCATACCTGGTTTCAAATTATTTTCTTGGTGTTTCATTTGATGTGTTTTTTCAGTCTGTTAAAAGATTTTTCTTGTTTTCCGATTTGATCTCCGGACTTGTAAAGTCTGTATTTTTCGGTGGAATGACGGCATTGCTCGGTTGCCATATCGGGTTTAAAACGAAAGGTGGGGCAGAAGGGGTTGGGCTCTCTACAATCAGGTCATTTGTTTTGTCTTCTGCAATGATATTAATACTTGATTATGTACTCTGGATGCTCATATTTTGAAAGCTATAAAATGTCCGGAAATAGCATTCATTCATTAAAAATTCGTTGACAATCAAATTAGTATATATTAATTTTTAATCTGATAGGATTCATTAAGTTTTACCCCCCTTAATGGATCTTCCCTTTGCCCGGTAGCCCTCCACCGGGCAGTTTTATTTTAAATTGTGCTTAAAATTCTGTAAATATACATATAGTGTTTTTATTTTTTATTTAAATCAGGCGGACCTATGGAAAAAATTAAATATCTAATTAAAGAAAGGCCCGAAAAAGTAAAAATCCCTGAACAACTTGGTTTCGGAGTTATTTATACTGATCACGTATTTGAGATGGATTATGATCCTACCAACGGCTGGCACAACCCTGTAATAAAACCTCTTGAAAAACATGGCATTCATCCAGCCACAATGTTCATCCATTATGCGCAGGCTATTTTTGAAGGATTAAAAGCGTTTAAAACTGTAAATGGAGATGTAGTAATTTTCAGACCAGATAAGCACTTTGAAAGGCTAAATAATTCAGCAAAAAGAATCTGTATTCCTGAGGTAGATATCCCATTTTTACTAAATGCATTGAATGAACTGGTAGCAATTGAAAAAGACTGGATTCCGAAAAAAGAGGGAGAATCACTTTATATCAGACCTTTCATTTATGGAAACGATCAGTTTCTAGGAGTTAAGCCATCCAGCAGATATAAACTTGTAATTCTTTTATCACCTGTTGGTGCTTATTACCCGGAAGGTTTTAAGCCAGTAAAAATTCTTGTTACTGATGATTATGTAAGGGCTGTTAGAAAGGGAATGGGCGAATGTAAAACTCCTGCAAACTATGCTGCAAGTCTTCTTGCGGGTCAGCAGGCAAAAGAAAAAGGATTTACACAGGTTCTATGGTTAGATGGTATTGAACAAAAATACATTGAAGAAGTTGGAACTATGAATATATTTATCCAGCTTAAGAATGAAATTGTTACTCCTAAGCTGAATGGAAGTATTTTACCGGGTGTAACAAGAAGATCGGTTATACAAATATTGAAAGATCGGGCTTTAAATATTACAGAGAGAGCAATCAGCATAGACGAAGTAATGAATGAATATAAAAAGGGCAATTTAGTAGGATTATTTGGGACAGGAACTGCAGCAATAATATCTCCTGTTGGCTCACTAAATTATAAAGGACAGGAAATGATTTTTAATACTAGTAGCCCCGAATATCTTGCTCAATCATTATTTGAGGAATTAACTTCTATACATTACGGTAAGATAGAGGACAAGCATAACTGGCTGACGTGGATTGAAAAAAAAGTGGTTGAAGCATAAGGCTTAAATATCAATTTTGACTAGGGCGATCGTTTGATCGCCTTTTTTATTAGCAAAACTTTATTCCCATTAACTTCATTTAAGAAACCCAACATATTTTTTCTGATATTCTCGAATTTAATATTAAAAAACTGTAAATTATTTTCTACCGGAACTTTCGGTCTATATATTTAGTTTATTCAATACATTCCCCCGGAGAAGAACAAATGATAGTAAAAGGAGCCTTTGAAAAGGCAAAAAACTATATTGAATCGCATACAGTAGAAACAAAAAAAGAAGATGTTAATGCTATTTCAGGGCCATGCATTACAATTTCCAGAGAAACGGGAGCAGGTGCTGAAGCAATAAGTCAGCTGATCTCAGAGAATTTTTCAGGTTTTGAAAATCAAAACAGGCATCCCTGGACAATATTTGATCAAAATCTGATTGAAAAAGTTTTGCAGGATCATCACCTGCCAATGAGATTAAGTAAAATAATGGAAGAAAGAAAATATTCTGCTGTAAGATCAATTATGAATGAGTTAATTGTCGGTCAGCCCGGCACATGGACGCTTTTTCATAAAACAACTGAAACAATTTTGCAACTGGCACATATAGGATATTCAATAATTGTGGAAAGAGGAGGAAATATTATAACTGCAAAATTGAATAATTGTCTTCACATTAGGCTGATTGCGAATAAAGAAGACAGGATAAATCACGTAAAGGATATTTTTAATTTGAGCAGAAAAGAAGCTATAGAATATATTGAAAAGGAAGATGGAAACAGAGAGGAATATATAAAAGCTTATTTTCACAAAAACATTGATGATCCACTTTTGTATCATTTAACTATTAATACAAGCCAGTTATCATACAAAAAAGCTGCAGATATTATTTATAATTCAGTTAAAAGAAAACTTCCCGAATATTTTGACTTGGAAAATATTAAAAGAGTTGGATAAAATATCGTTTGAATATTTACACCGTTTATTTGTCTTTAATTGAATAAACTACACTACCGGGGAAAATGAATTTTATAAGACTCATTTTAATTTTTGCGCTTGTTCCATCGCTACTTTTCCAATCGTGCACAAATTATTCTATAATAAAAAATAACGGTAACCTTTCATTGGATGAAGATCTGAATGAAAAAGATATTCGTATTAATTTAAAGAATGGTGAGATTATAGAATCAAAAAGAGATCATCACATTGTAGTTGCCCAATCCCCGGATTCAACAGGAATTTACTGCATAGAATATAATACCAAATCTGAAAATAAATTTGACAGGTTTATTAGTCTTGATAAAATAAAAATCCTGGAAACATTTTCAGGATCTAAAACAATAACAATGCTAATATTTGGAAGTATTATTGTTACTGTCCTATTGTTGTTTCTTATTGCTAAACCGCCAATCGGTGCGACTTAAAACATCTATTAGCTTTATTGCTTTGCTAGTATATTTTTATTCGAACTTCCCAATTCACATTTATTCATATTCAAAAAAATATTAATAGCTGTTTTATTCAACCCTTAAAATTGGATAGACGTTTAAATGATCATCCATATATGGCGACTTTGAATAGAAAAAATCGAGTCTTTGTCTCGGGTTCTTTCTGAATTTTTCATCATCTGCCAGTTTATTCTCAAATTCTTTTTTTAGTTCAGCATCTTTATCCATCATCTCTCTTGCGATTTTTTCCATTACATAAGATTCAAAATATTCTTTTCTTTCAAAAATTGAATTGAAGAAACCCCATTGTAAAAAAGAGTCTGGACCCTTGGGCTCAAATAAATTTAATATTAGCCTAATAGTTCTCTGATTTGTTTTAACAACATAGGTTCCTTTGGGCACATTTATGGTTTTTGAAATTGATTCATAATCTGCGGAAACTCTTTGTCTGCCTTCATAAGGATAGCTGGCAAATTTTGGATTGTGAAATTTATACTCAGTTACTTTGAGCGTTTTATCTTCTCTTAATTGTTCTACACTTATGCCGTGTAGTTTTATTCTGTCAACCAGGTTTTCCCATTTCCCCCATTCAACCGGAATTAAATATTCTTTAGGTGCCTGGATTGAGTCTGCTACAATCATTTCATCAAAGTAGGGAATTTCAGTCTCATATTGTTCACCAATAAACTGAGTCCAGTTGCCTCCAGATACCCAACTCGAATCTTCTGTTGACTTTATGCCCATAAAATGGAAAGGGATGCTTTTATTGGTGAGATCAAGAGAAAGTGGGAAATATTTTTTTTCATAAGAATATTTTTCAATTGAATTTTCGTCCGCCTGTTTGTTTAGAGTTACTAGTTCTTTGGCATTTTTATTTACAAAATTTATTATTGCCTTTAATAATGACTTAGTTGAAAATACCCTGTCCTTAAATGGTTTTAGCATATGAGTCTCAATTAATAAACCGGGGCGATTTTGAGCAGCGGCATAAGTATGAGAAAATCTTGGACTGAAAGAAGCGCCGACTATACCGTTTTCAATTTTTCTTCCTTTAAATTCTAAATAAGGCGCTATCAAAAACCCATCATCATTTACACCATTATTTAGATAAGGCATTAATTTTTGTGTTATCCATTTTCTAATACCTGTGCAAACATTTTGATAGTGTTCCATTGAATAAGTAATTGTGTACTGATAATCAGCTCCATCGGTAGTATGGGTATCTACAAAAAAATCAGGTAACCATGCCGAGAATAATTTTAGCATCGCCTGCATTTCAGGAGCGTCAGCTTTAGTCCAGTCTCTATTTAAATTTAAATTTTGAGCAGTAGTACGCCAGCCCATATTTGTCGGTCCGTTTTGATTTATCCTGTTGTAAGCACTGAATCTTTCATGAGCATCCACCGAAAAAATAGGAACTACTAACAGTACCGCGTTATCAATTAAATCTTCTTTTTCTTTTGTAATTAAAATTTCACGAAGCAAAAGCATCGAAGCATCTTTTCCTTCAATTTCACCCGAATGAATTCCGTTTTCTACCATGATTATAGGTTTCTTTGTTGATTTTGCTAGTGAAGGATAGAATGCCTTATCTTTTGAAACAACAAGGCAATATAGATTTCGACCTTGTGGAGAAATTCCGAATGATATCATTTTTGCATAGGGAGAGTACGCAGCCAGTTTGTTGAAATATTCTATCGTTTCTTTGTAGGATTCCGTTTCAAGATAATTTGATTTCTCAAAACGTGTCTGCCATTTATCGGAAACTTTATCTTGAGAATATGAAGTAGAAAAAATTAATATTGAAAAAATCAACAATATTAGCATGTAATTTAAGATTTTCATTCTGCTTGCCTGCGTATTTAAATTATTTAAAATTAATTCATTAAAAAAGTAATTGAAATGACTTTCACACACTCATTTTTTTTTATACTTTAGTGCAACAAAAATTACAGGTTAAAATATGCAAATTTCTGTTCTTGATAAAAGTAATTATTTAAAAGGTCTTCTTGTAATTGCCAAAAAAGATAACAAACTAACCGAACCGGAAAAAAAGATCATTAGAAATATTGCGATAAAATTGGGATTTGCGACCGATTTTTACGAAGATACGCTAAAAAGCCTGATCGCAAATAAATATATTCTTGATGATCCGATTAAATTCAGCGATATAAAAATAGCAGAATCATTTATTTGTGATGGATTAAAACTTGCTTATTCAGATGGCACAGCTCCCGATTCCGAACTGAACTGGCTGAAAAAAATTGCCAAATCAAATTTAATTGACGAAAACTGGTTCGAGGAAAGACTTAACCATTACAAGAATTCAAAACATCACTTTTCTTCATCTGATTTTGCTCTATATTCAATTATTTAAATAAATATAAAATATTTTGCCCCGAAAACTTTCCGGGGCAGTTAATTCTTATCACATTTCGCTTGAATATTTCCTAATATATTCGAAGTTTAATTCTAAATTTTAGCGCTCTCTTACAAAATTATATATTCAATTCAGGAGTACTTATGCGGAAATTATTTCTTCCCCTGTTATTAATGCTTTTCTCAATTTATACATTTGCCGGAAATGAAACACGGTTATTAAGATTTCCTGCAATTCACGGAAATCAAATTGTTTTTACTTATGCAGGCAATCTGTATACGGTTTCTGCTGAAGGTGGTATTGCACGTAGGATTACAAACGATGTCGGTTATGAAATGTTTGCCAGGTTTTCACCTGATGGAAAAAGCATTGCATTTACCGGACAGTATGATGGAAATACAGAAGTTTATTTAATGCCCGCTGAAGGCGGGGTTCCTAAAAGATTAACTTACACGGCTACTCTTGGAAGAGATGATATTTCTGATAGAATGGGTCCGAATAATATTGTAATGGGGTGGAGAGACGATAATGAAATTGTTTATCGTTCGCGCGGTAGAGAATGGAATAGTTTTAAAGGACAGCTTTTTCTTGTTTCAAAAAATGGTGGACTTTCTCAGGAAATTCCGCTTTCCAGAGCTGGCTTCTGTTCTTTTTCTTCTGACGGAAAAAAGATGGCTTACAATCAGGTTTTCCGAGAATTCAGAACCTGGAAAAGATACCGCGGAGGACAGGCCGATGATATCTGGATTTTTGATTTCGCGACAAAGAAAAGTGAAAATATAACTAACAATCCTGCCCAGGATATTATTCCAATGTGGCACGGTAATAAAATATATTTTGTTTCTGACAGAACTGAAACTATGAACATCTTTGTTTATGACATTGACACAAAGGAAACAAAACAATTAACATCTTATAAAGATTACGATGTTAAATTTCCTTCGATAGGTGACGACGCAATTGTTTATGAAAATGGCGGGTATATTTACAAACTGGATCTCGCAACAGGAAAATCACAAAAAGTAAGCATAACAATTAATGAAGATTTTGATAGTGGAAGAGGCGGTTTAAAAGACGTTTCAAAAAATGTTGATTCTTATGAAATTGCACCGGATGGAAACAGGGCATTATTCAGTGCACGCGGGGATATATTTACTGTTCCAGCGGAAAACGGTCCTACCAGAAATTTAACAAATACTCCGGGCGTGCATGACAGAAATCCAAAGTGGTCACCTGATGGCAAATGGATTGCTTTTATTTCTGATAAATCAGGGGAAGATGAGATTTATGTAACAGCACAGGATGGTTCAGGGGCAACAACTCGGTTAACAACAAATGCAGATACTTATAAATATTCGCTTTACTGGTCGCCCGACAGTAAAAAAATTATGTGGGCGGATAAAAAATTAAGATTGCTTTATGTTGATGTTACTTCAAAAAAAGTAACTGAAGTTGCACAGGCAAAAGCGTGGGAATATTCAAATTATGTCTGGTCGCTCGATAG
>Ga0209919_1000119_pt1 | contig 40126 bp, 31 predicted proteins | sample SalPon2A_C_D2_MG_FD_185721 | JGI IMG/M metagenome (GOLD analysis project Ga0209919, IMG submission 185721) | Soil microbial communities from South San Francisco under conditions of wetland restoration - Salt Pond MetaG R2A_C_D2_MG (SPAdes)... | ecosystem: Environmental > Terrestrial > Soil >... | reverse complement strand
GCTCAAAGAAGGTGCGATGATCGTTGATATGCCCGGCATGCGCGAACTGGCTGTTGCCGAGGTCAAGGAGGGTATTGAATCCAGCTTTGAAGATATCATCGAGCTGGCTTTGGCGTGTAAATTCAACAACTGCACCCACAACAACGAGCCGGAATGTGCCATACAGGCAGCACTATCCAGCGGCGAGCTCAATAGCGATCACTATAAGAATTACCTGAAAATTCAGAAAGAGGCGCGCCACCACAAAAAACAGAGCTCTTATGTTGAGAAACGCAGAAAAGCCAAAAATGCCAGCCGCATCACCCCGACCAAAAAGCAACAGCGCAAACAGGAGCCTACTGACGAAGAAGGTGATTCATAATTACCCACTAGCCCCAACAACTCAAAAGGCCCCGCAGCCAGAGGGTTTTCTATCATGGTGGCGTTTCTCAGGTGAATCCGCCTCTATTCTGATGGATGAGCGTTATTCAGGGTGTTCTGGCAAGTCCACAGGCTGAAACGGCCTGCTGTCGATTTTCAACGCCGAGGGCTTTCAGCACCAGACTGACGTGAAATTTAACCGTGCTGAGCGACAGGTCGAGCGTTTGAGCGATTTCCTTGTTTGTCAGCCCCGAGTACATCATGCCCAGAATCTCAGCCTGCCGCTGGGTGAGTGAGATGTCTTTTGCGGGCATCAGTTCCTTTGGCACAAAGGTTTTGCCGTTCAATACGCTGCCGATGGCCTTGAGCAGCTTGGTGGCAGAAATATTTTTGCTGATATAACCGCATACGCCGAACGCCAGCATGGTGCTCACCAGTATCGGGTTTTCGACCCCCGAGCAAACCAGGACTCTGCTTTGCGGGAACTGTTTAACAATGCCATTCACACCCATCAATCCGTTCATACCAGGCATGAAGACATCCAGAATCAACAGCTCAGGCTTGTATTTTGCGCATCCGGCCGTGGTTTGCGAATAGTTCATGGCTTCCCGGATGGCCGCATCCGGGTAAACCCTCTCAATCAGGGTGCGCATCAGTTCCCGGTGCAAGGCGTGATCGTCGGCAATCAGTATATCCATGTTATCCTGTATTTAGACCAAAATCGGGCATTTTTCCAGTCACTCAGCGACCACAAGGTTCAGGGAATCGGTCAACCTGTACTTATGGCCAGTATGAAATCGGAAATCAATGCCGCAGTATAACCCATATAAATTTTGCGGTCTTGTTTCATAAGGATTGACCCCAGGTATTGAGGAGGAGTTATGCCGGGTGCAATTGCACATATGTCAGCGGTCAAACAGGCGCAGACTCGCCTTGTCGCGGAGCATGGGGCGACGTTGATCGCCGAATGCGCCGATCAACACCCTGCATGGCTGCATGCAGGTTCAATCGCTCCGGATTACTCCGACCTTTACCAAATCCTGTCACGCGGCCACCCTGATAAATGGAGTTGCCTGCTGCATCAGGAAAAAAGCGGGGATGCCATCCGGGCGGGCGTGGAGTGGATTAATGATCACATAAAAGGGCGCTCATCGCCTAAATTCCAAAGGTCTGTCTCCTGGATTGCAGGCTATCTTTCCCACATCGTTCTTGATGCGACCATTCACCCTGTCGTGCATGCCATCGTCGGTGAATACAATCAGAACCGGATTGATCATCAGCACTGCGAGATGGTGATGGATGCCTATATCTGCAATCGAAATGGCGGTTTTTCAGAGATGATGGCGGATTGGGAAGAGGTACTGTCAAAAACCAGCGACGCGGCTGGAAAGGGAATGGATTCGACCATCAAGTCGATCTGGTCTTACATGCTGAAAAAGACGTATCCGGCGGCCTATGCCGACAGCCCTCCAGCCTTCGACGCCTGGCAACGGGATTATCTGCAAAGCATCCCCGGCGCCAGCCCGGAAGAGGTTTTTTTCAGACATGCGGCACCCGCCACGACCCATCACTACCTTGGGCGCGGCAAGCTGCCAAAGGATGCCAGCCTTATCTACATTGAGAATTGTCTGACACCTGAAAACAATCGCTTCGGCCGGGAAACCATGCATCTCGATGAAGTGTTCCGTTTCGGCATCGGCAATGTGGTGCATTACTGGCTTCAGCTCGAAGAGGCCCTGGGCGGCGACAATGCCGCATTGCCGGAGCTGCCTAACTGGAATCTCGACCATGGCAGGCTCGACAGCCACGCCAAGGGCGATGCGGCACTGTGGATTTGAGAATTTCGGATTTTTCACGCATGAGGTTTGGCCGGATAGAATCACTCAGGTACAAAATGATGTGGCGGGAATTGCTTCCTGCAGCTAGAGGGAGGGAAAGTATGAACAGGAGGGGAATGAATATGCAATGGATACGTTATGTTTTGTGGAGCTCGGCCCTGGTGCTGCTGGCTTCGTGCTCGGCAGGAGGTAAACAATTTGCCGGGGTGGAAAAGCCGGATAGCAGTTATGCGCAGGTTTATATTTACCGACCGGCCGCATTTGCACAAAGCGGCATTTTTCCGGATATCGAGATGGATTCGAAGCTGGTCGGCAAACTGAAAAATGGCGGTTATTTGTCGGCCAAGGTCAAGCCTGGTGATCACAAGCTAGCGGTTACCGGCAATTATTTGCAGTGGAATTACAGGGAGCACCTTTTCGATGTGAGCTTTGAAGGCGGCAAAACCTATTTTTATCGCCTGCAACCGTTCACGGGTCCGGGCGGCGGCTATGCCGGTGGCGTGTATCTGGCGAATTACAGTTATTCATTTGCGCGCATGGACGATCAGGCGGCAGCTCTGGCTGAGCTGGAGAAACTGAAAGAGTCTGTGGATAAATAGGCCGTGCTTGCTTGGAGCATTGGCCATGCCATGGTGCTCAGGATGTTAAAAGCTCCTTTGAATTACATCATGAGTTTGATGTTTGCTGGCGTATTCTGTGCTCCTACAGCCACGGGCTCTGTTCAGTTTGAGTTCAGTTTGCAGCGCTAGGATTGCCTGCACCGGGAGTTCGCGACAGCACCCCGGTTCTGACCAGATCAGAACAGAGGAGTGATTGATGAAAAAATATTTGATGATCGGAGCGGCAGCAGCCGTATTGCTCAGCGGCGTCACAGCAACCGAGGCCATGGCTGGCGCTGAGGGCAAGTGCAAGGCATGCCATACCTTCGAGCAGGGCGGCAAGAACAGGATGGGCCCCAACCTGTTCGGAATCCTGGGTAAAAGGGCCGGCTCCACGAAGGACTATAGGTACGGTAAATATCTTGAAGGCGCCGACTTTACCTGGAACGAAGATGCGGTTAGGAAATGGATATTCGATTCCAAGGGTGTCGCCAAGGCCGCCGGGGCCAGCACCAAGATGCCGTCACAAAAGATTGATGGCGCCAAGGCGGATGAAGTAATCGCATTCCTGAAGACCGTGAAATAATCCTTTCCAGGTTTAAAAGCTGGAACGAATACAACTGAAAAAATAAAGGGGCCGAATATTCGGCCCCTTTTCTTCATGTCAGAATGGTTTGGGGTTCACACAAGGAACCAGCAAGCTTTAATTCATCCACCAGCAGGAACATAAGAGTCAGGCCTCGAATATTGGTATGGGTCTGTGGGCAATGGGCCCCTGGTCCAGTCGTGTCAAATTGAATCACCCACTTCTGCACGTTTACTAAATACTGCTATAATGGACTGCAGCGGATAAATCCGCTGGCGATAACGAATGTTACTCCGGTCAGTGTAAAGGAGAGTTGATCCATGTCGATGATATGCAGCAAGTCCGTGGTTCCTGTCTTACATAACCGGTTTGTATGTGCGATGGCTGCATGCATGGTGATGTCTGCATGCGTTTCAGCGCCTCCTCACAGGGTGGCTGAAGCCCCGGCCCCTGTCTCAGCACCGGAACCGGCTACCACGCCTCCTCCTGTAACGCAGGTTTATTTCTATCCGCAACAGGGCCAGAGCCCGGAGCAGCAAGATCGTGATCGTTACGAGTGCTACCTGTGGGCCATGCAGCAGACCGGCTTTGATCCGAGCCAGCCGAATCTGGCGCCGCATCAGCGTGTGGTGGTGACGCCGGCACCGCCTGCAGGGCATGATACTGCTACGGGCGCGGTTACCGGTGCCGTGATCGGTGCGGCGGTTTCCAGGCCCGGAGACAGGGCTGGCGGCGCCGTGATGGGCGCAATAGCCGGTGCGGCCGTTGGAGCTGCTTCGGATAACGCACGCCAGCGCGAGGCACAACGCGTTCAGGAGAGCTACGACAGGGCGGATAGCGAGAGAGCAGCAAGGATCGAGCGGCAGGCAAGCGAGTATCGTCGTGCCATGGCTGCATGCCTGGAAGGTCGCGGCTACTCGGTGGGTGAGTGATCGAGGCAATGGAGGTTTCGTCATGAAAATGTTGCAATCCGGAATATTGGTTTTGACGCTGGCGATGCTGATAGGCGGTCCGGCTGCCGGCTGGGCCGCAGAAAGAGACGGGGGTCGTGATGGCCGGCATGGTTCTGCACATGCCGTGCAAAGCCAGGATCGCGGTGATCGTGGCGGAGAGCGCAGGAATAGCATGGAAAGGACGGAGCGAAGCGCCCCCGCGGTGCACAATGGGCGCAGCATGGAACGCCGGGATGGCGTAAGGCGAAGCGAGCGGAGCCCGCGTGCTGTTGAAACGCGCGATCGCAATGTCCGGCGTGTTACTCAGCCGGCCAGGATGGAGAGATCGGCTCCCGCCACGCGCCGGCCAGCCCCCGTCACACGCCGACCGGCCCCTGTTGTACGCCGCGATGTCGACCGTAACCGGCGCCCCGGCTTCGTGCTTGACCGGCGCTATCATCATGACCGTTACTACCCGCCGCGTGGCCATATTGAGCGGAGATTGCCGCGCGGCTATCTGACTCTGCATCATCATGGCGATCCCTATTACTTCTGGGATGGCATCTGGTATAGCCGTTCCGGCCTGGGCTTTATCGTCGTGGCACCGCCGTTTGGCATTGTGGTACCTGTGCTGCCACCGTACTACACAACCGTCTGGGTGGGAGGCATCCCTTACTACTACGCGGGCGGAGCCTATTACGTCTGGCAGCCGGCCAGGCAGGGCTATGTGGTCACCGAGCCGCCTGCCGAATCCAGCGTCGTCACCCAGTCCCAGAATGCCGAACAATTCTACGTCTATCCGAAGAACGGGCAGAGTACGGAACAGCAGGCGCAGGATCGCTACGAATGCCATCGCTGGGCTGTAGATCAGACCGGCTTCGACCCGAGCCAACCGGCCGCCGATCTGACGGCCTCGCAGCGTGTCAGCAAACGCGCCGACTACCGCCGGGCTATCTCGGCCTGCCTGGATGCACGCGGCTACAGTGTGAAGTAGCAGGTTTCCTTGGCCTTAAAAATAGCTGCGGATTTCGCAGCTGATCGAGTTTCCATACAGGCCGAACTCGCTGTTGAGGACGGCTCCGGTCGGGCGGCGGCCGCTGGCCAGCGTGCCGCTGAGCGCCAGTTCCGATTCATCGGCCAGAGAATAGAGCGCATAAACGGCAAGCAATGCCGAGCGATCCAGCCAATTGTAGATCACCGTCATGTCTCCGGTTAACAGGGGTGTAAACTCATAGTCGCCACCGGCTGCCGTATAGTTCCTTGCCATGTAAAATCCTTGAGAAGCGCCGGGCAAAGCGTAGGTAGCGGTGCTGGAGGCACCGCCGCCATGGTAGAACTGTTCAACACGCAGGCTGAAGGTGTTTTCCCAGCGGTGCTCCAGCCCGACAGCGACCTCAACCCTTCGCTTTTGCCCCGCCTGATCCGGAAAGTTCACATGCCCTTCGCCGCGGATACCCAGCCACTCGAAAACCTCGCCCTGGAAATCACCGCCGATCACGACATCCTTTTTGACTGTTCCGCCCAGCAGCGCCACCTCAAAATCTCCGAAGGTGCTGGAAGCGCGGGCAAGGTAGGAGTTGCGGGCCGCATCAATGCGGTTGCTCCAGCCGTTATCGCTGAGCGGGTCGGGACGGTAGCCGAGCACCGAAATCAGCGACAGTTGCGAAAGGTCGCCCAGCCGGATGTCCGCCCGTACAGCATCGACACCGGGCTTGTATGCCCGGAAAAAGGTCTGGGCGGCAAACGGGGCAAAGAAATCGTTGGGTGTGAAATAAAAGGTGGCCGCAAGGTTCACCGGTTGGCGACCGATTTTCACAGTTACTTTTGGCGAGGCATATTGCACGTTGAAGCGGTCGATGAGCAGGTGGGCACGTTTGTTATCGAAACTCCAGTCGAGCAGGTCGCTGCGTTCGACATCCTGCAGCGTGACCAGATTGCTGCCGCCGGTCTGTAGTTCCAGCGGCACATAGCTCTGCTCTGCATGCATTTCGAATGTGGTGCGATCACCAAAACCGGCATCGACCATAAGCCGGCCGGAGCCGGCAAGGCCACTTACCGAGCGCTTGTTGTAAAGGATCGGATCATTCGGGTTTTTCAGTATAAGTCCGGAGCCGCGCAGCAGCCCGCGCATGGCGATCGAGCCATCGTCGCCTTGCCATGCATAGAAGGCGTAAGCCGGCTGCCCGAATATGATCGGGACAACCAGGGCAACGAAAATCCGGAAAAGCCTAGGCAGTGATTTCATCCGACTCGCTTCTGTCTGACTCAACCCGGCCGTCATGCAAGGTGATCGTGCGGCTTGCCCGATCCATGACATGCTGGTCATGGGTGGAAAACAGGAAGGTGATGCCCTGTTCGCGGTTCAGTTGCTGCATCAGGTCGAGAAGGGATTCGGCCGTATGCGAATCGACATTGGCGGTCGGCTCATCGGCCAGCACGATGGCCGGATTGGTGACAATGGCCCGGGCAATGGCCACACGCTGCTGCTGGCCGCCGCTCATTTCATCCGGCCGGCGATGCTCCAGCCCTTCAAGGCCGACCGCCTTGAGTGTTGCCATGACCCGCTCGCGGCACTCCGCCTCGGAGACCCCCTGAAGGTTCAGAACGAATTCAGCATTTTCATAGGCTGTCATAACCGGGATCAGGTTATAGGCCTGAAAAACAAAGCCGATTCTTTCCTTGCGAACCTGGGATAGCTCCGTGTTATCAAGGGTAGAAAGGTCGATGTCATTCACCCGGATCGTGCCGGATGTCGGCACATCCAGTCCGCCGATCAGGTTCAGGATACTGGTTTTGCCGGAGCCGGAGGGGCCGCAGAGCACGGCAAAATCGCCGCGCCTGATCTCCAGAGAAACATTGTTCACCGCATGCACATCCACCTTGCCCTGTCGGTAGGTTTTGACGACCTCATGCAGGCGGACAATCGGATTCATATCAACACTCGCGGGTTCTGTCATCTCATTCGCCTCATATCCTATATCGTCTTCAGGCTCTCAACCGGTGGTATGCGGCCCGCGCGCCAGGCTGGATACAGGCCTGCCAGCAGAGCCAGCATAAACACGGTGCCCAGAATCGCCATCACACTTTCCTTGAACAGCCGGGCCTTGAACACCGGATCAACCAGCACGCCGCCATAGCTGAAATCATTGCCGAAGGCGCCCGAGAAATCGATGCCGGTGGTATAGAGGAAATAATACCATGGCGCAGTAATAATGATGCCCAGCAACAGGCCGACGATGGCCAGCCAGAACGATTCCACCATCACCAGCCGGAACAGCGTGCCCGGCGACATGCCCACCGCCATCATCACACCGAATTCACGGGTTCGCTCAAGTACGCTCATGAGCATGGTGTTGAGGATGCCGACGGCAATCAGCAGGCCGACCAGAAACTGGCTGATATAGTTGCCGGCCTTGTCGAAGGCGATCACGCCGGCCAGGTCCGGTTGCGATTTCTTCCAGGTCATGACCGCGGCATGCTTCGCCTCGGGCAGTGCTGAGATCGCATCACGCATGGCTTCGGCATGCCGCTGGTCCCTGATCATCACGGCGATGACGGTCGCCTCATCCGGGGCATAGTTCAATGTCTTTTGCATTCTGCCGATGGGCAGCAACCCCATATTGCCGTCCACCATATCGATGCCGGTAGTGAACAGGCCCGTGATGCGAGCGATATCGCTGACGATTTCACCGTTCGAATCGGTGGTGGTATAGACGATCTTCTTGCCGATTTTTACCTGCAGCTTCTGCGCCAGTTTGCTGCCGATGACAATGCTGCGGCCTGTCTTGTCGCTGAACATCGAGCCCTGTACCAGCGAGCGCATGAGCAGATTGTTTTCCGGCTTCTCGAAGGCGGGATCCACCGCGATAAAGGCACCGCCGATACTCTTGCGCGCACTGGAAAACATCGCCTGTCCGGTGATGCGGACCGTGGCATCGGCGACGCCATCGAGCTCTGCAATGCGCGCGCGCAGCGCATCCGTGCCGCTCAGCCGTTTGTCGAGCGTTGATTTGAGCTGGTAACCGATGGGCTCCACTGTCACATGCCCCATGCCCATGCTGGCCCCCATGTCGATCATGTTGGTATAGGTATAATCGCCGGAACCGGTGAAGGTCACCGAGAGCATGACGCCGAAACCGATCGAGAAGGCGGTGATAAGCGTGCGCCGTTTGCGCCGCCAGATATTGCGCCAGGCCAGGGTGTTCAGTTTCATGCGCCCCTCACCGGAAGTAGATCGCCTTGACCGGGCTTAAGAGTGCAGCCTTGGCAGCCGGATAAATCACCGCCACGCCGGCCACGACAAACAGGAAAAGCACCGGGTTGAGCAGCGCCTGGGTTGTGATGGCTCCGTACCAGACCGGATCGAAGGCGATGCCGCCGTAGGTGATGGAGCCGGCAAAAGTCGACAGATCGATGCCGTGCAGCTGATAATAATCGGAAACCCACCAGCCGGTAGCCAGGCCGAAGACTGCGGCCAGCAGCGTCAGAAAGAAGGTTTCGGCAAACACCAGACCCACCAGTTGCATGGGTGAGACGCCAAGCGCTTTCATGATGCCGAATTCGTGGATGCGTTCGAACACATTCATCAGCATGGCATTGAGTACCACCGTGGCTACGGCGATATAGAAGATCACCAGCATGATCAGTATCTGCGTGTCGGCGGTTTCGATCATGCGCGCGATCACCGGCATCAGCTGCTTCCAGTTCTTGACCTCCAGCACCTGAGCCTGATCCCCAAGCAGTGCTTCGACCTTTGCCGTCTCGGCTGTAAGGTCCGTACTTCGATCGTTACGCATGACCACAATCTCATGCGCACCATCCGGGATCGCCATCAGATTGCGCAGCGTCTGCATCGGCATGAACAGTCCCATTCTGTCGATGCCGTCGGATACCGATTTCAGGATGCCGCGCACCCGGAACAGCTCATTGGCCATGTAGCCATCGGCACTCTGTCCGACGAATACCAGTTCATCGCCGATATTCACGCCGAGTGTACCGGCCAGTTTTTTGCCCAGCACCACGCCATCGGGATCGGCATCATCGAGCCATTGCCCCTTGCTGACATGCCTGTACAGCCTGGTGACCTGCATCTCCTGTTTAAGGTTGATGCCGCGCAGGTGTACGCCGCTGGAAGCCGTATTCGCAGCCAGCAGACCGTAGGCATAGATGCGGCTTGCGGCGCGATAGCCTGCCGCCTGCAAGGATGCGACGATCTTGTCGGGGTGCTTAATGCGGGTGTAGAGGTCGGGGTCGTCCCGGTAGCCGGGAGCATGAATCTGGATGTCGCCCATGTTCATCGCCACGACATTGCGCTCGCTGCCCTGTATCATGCCTTCCATCAGCGTGGAGAAGAAAATCATGATGAAACAGGCAAAGGCCATGGCGGCCATGGTCACCAGGGAACGGTGCCAGTTGCGGCGTACATTTCTCGCGGCCAGCGTCATGATTCTCATGGGATCGCGATTATCCTACCGGCGTTTCAGGCTTGAGAGACTGAACATCGAATCGCTGACGGGGATGTTCAATTCAAGCTTTTCGTAGATGAACTCGGTGTACTCGTCGGGTTTGTCGGCCGGCACCACGCGCAGAATCGCAGGCCGCATAAGGCCACTCAGCATCTTCATGTCCGTGAAGGTGAAGGTGCGGGCCAGCTGCATATCCTCATCGTAGTAGCGCTCGACCAGCGGCGTGTAGCCGTCGGCCAATATGGTCAGCACCAGCTTGCCCCAGACGACCGGCGCATCCGGTTTCGGTTTCAGGGTAAACTCGATGATATCGCGCCCGTCGCGCCTGCCCTCGAAGCTGATCACGGCATCGTAATCCTCTTCCAGCCGCGCTTCCTTGACGAGATCGTCGTTGGTCAGATGGCTGCCCATCCACGAGCCCATCATCATGCCGGTGGTCAGGCGGATGGTACGATCGGTTTTGGGCAGATAGGTGTAGATATGATTGTCGGATTTCAGCGTCATCGTGCCCTTCTCGCGCAAGGGTTCGAGTACGCGAAACAAGGTCTTCTCCTTGCCCTTGGACCAGCCTTCCATGCGCATGGTGCGGGTGTAGTGCTCGGTCTTCACGCGCATGGTGACGACTGCATAGGAGGAGTCGCCGCGCCAGAGATCATCCACCTTGTTCAGGATCTCCGTGGTGCGCTCCTTGTCCGTCATCGCGTCCGCCGCGACACAGGGAGAGGCCATAAAAAAAGCAAGCAGACAGCAGATAAATCTCATGTGACCAGTGTAGCGGATTGGCATAAATGACGAAAGTTCAGAGTGCTCGAAGCATGCTGGTTTTCAGCTGTTTGTCGCCTAGACCGAAAGCCATATCACCCCTCTGCGCACCAGAAGTTTTCTGAACTCCTCGATCAGGAAGATGACAAACGGGGAGAAGACGACAATTACCCATGCGGGGGCGGAAAATGGTGCAGCTGAAAAGATGGGATTCAAGCCCGGCAGATAAACAATGCCGAGGATAAAGCAAACCTCGACCAGTATGCCGATGGCAATCCAGCGGTTGAGGTGCATCAGGTATGGCAGCGCGCTCTGGCGATTGGTGCGGCAGGCCATGACATTGCCGATCTGGCAGAAAATGATGGTAGCCAGAAAGGCCGCCGATGCCTGCAAGTGCAGAGGAATGTCGGCGGTAAGAACTCCCGCCCAGCGCCAGCCGCCGTCGAACAGCACGACAAAGAATGCAGCGAATGCGAGTGCTGCCTCGGCCGGGCCGACGATGGCATAGCTGCGCACAAAGGTGCGGAAGCTGACCAGGCGCTCGTCCCTGCGGCGGGGAGGCCGTTGCATGGTATCAGCTTCCGGCGGCTCGTTGCCGAGACCGATGGCCGGGATCATGTCGGTAATCAGGTCGATAGCCAGAATCTGGATGACCGTGATGGGCAGGGGAATCGGCAGCAGCACATAGGCAATAAAGGGAAGGATTTCCGGGATGTTGCTGGTCAGGATATAAGTGATGAACTTCTTGATGTTTTCATACACCGTGCGGCCTTCTTCGATGGCCCTGACGATGGTGGCGAAATTATCATCAAGCAGAATGATGTCGGATGCTTCCTTGGCCACATCGGTGCCATGCAGGCCCATGGAGACGCCGATATCGGCGCGCTTCAGGGCCGGCGCATCGTTCACGCCGTCGCCGGTGACGGCCACAACCTCATCCATGCCTTTCAGGGCCTCGACAATATCGAGCTTTTGTTCTGGAGCGATGCGCGCAAACACCACCTCTTCCCTCAGGGCTGCACATAAGCTTTCAGGGCTCATGCCGGCCAGCTCAGGGCCTTCAATTACGCGCGGGTTGCTGACAATGCCGAGTTTGAGGGCGATATAGCTGACGGTTTCGGCCTTGTCGCCGCTGATCACGATGATGCGGATGCCCGCACTCTTGCAGGCGGCAACTGCTGCGGGCGCCTCGCGGCGCGGCGGGTCGACCATGGCCACAAGGCCTACAAACACCATATCTTCCGCCTCGGCGTCGGCCTGCTCCACCACCCGGTAGGCCAGGGCCAGCACGCGCAAACCCTGTGCGGCATAGTGGTTCGCCTGCTGGATGAGATGGTCGCGCTCATCCTCCCGCATGCCCCGCACCAGGCCCTCGTTGTGCACCTGCGAGCAGCGGACAACAATCACATTGGGTGCGCCCTTGACGGTCATGAACAGGGTGCCGCCCTGTGTGGCGTGCGTGGCGGTCATGAACTTGTTATCCGAATCAAACGGCCGGTTGTGTTTCATCTCAAAGCTGCTGCGCAGCGCATCGAATCCAGCCTGCTTGTCCACAAATGTGGCCATGGCTGTTTCGGTAGGGTCGCCCTTGAATTTCTCCTGCCCGTTATGGTTGCCGTTGTGATTCACGGAAATGACATCGTTGCACAGCGCCATGATTTCGAGATAAGTGCGCGCCGCGCGGTTGTTTTTGAATCCCTCGCCATCATCCGCATCGACTTCGGCGAAATCGAGGTAGACCTTTTCCACGTGCAACTGGTTGCGCGTCAGGGTTCCCGTTTTGTCCGTGCAGATCACCGTCGTGCTGCCGAGGGTTTCGACGGACAGGATATCTTTGACGACGGCATTGCGTTTGCCCATGCGCAGCGAGGACTGGGTCAGGGCGAGGGTGACGGTCGGCAACAGCCCTTCCGGAACGTTGGCCACGATAATGCCAATAGCGAACACAAGGTTGGTCCAGAAAGGATTGCCGATGAAAAAGCCGAGAATGAAAAATGAGATGCCGATACCCATGGCCAGCCAGGTAATTTTCTGCACAAAGTTCTGTATTTCCGTCTGCATCGGCGTCAGATCATGCCTTACTTCCAGCGAAAGCTTGGAGATGCTGCCAAGCTCCGTGGCCCTGCCCGTGTGGGTGATCAAAATGATGGCATTGCCTTTGATAACCGTGGATCCGGAGCGAATCATACAGGCTTCATCCACTATCCCGGTGATGGCATCTTTGCTCAGGGGCTCCGATTCTCCGGTCAGAATCGACTCATCCACCATGAGCTGGCTTGTCTCCAGCACCACCCCGTCGGCAGGGATTTTATCCCCCTCCTGCAGAAAGAGGACGTCGCCCGGCACCACCTCGTCGGCATCGAGCACCACCTTCTCGCCATCGCGCAGCAGTGCGACCTGCTTCGGGATGTAGTCCAGGAAGGAAACCATCAGCTTTTCGACTTTGTGATTCTGGTAGAATGACACCAGGGCATTGAGCACGACGACGACTGCCAGAGCCACGCCGATCAGTTCATATCCCTCGCCGGGGCTGAGAAAGTCGGCAAAAAAGGAGAGCAGGGATGCTCCCATCAGCAGCATGGGGAATAGCGCCGTGAACTCCTTGAGCAACATCAGAAGCTGGGATTTAGCTGCATGGAAAACAATCTGGTTCCTGCCGTATTGCCGCTGCCGTACGGTCGCCTCGGCGCTGGTGAGCCCCTTATCCGTGGCCGTGAGTGATTGCAACAGCACCTCTCTGCTGCTGCCAAAAAGCGACGGGAGGACCTTATCTTCGGGCATATAGATTCTTATAGCATGATTCTGCAGTGGCGGCGTTGGAACGGCCCATTATTTATTACTTTGACTTACCCTCGATTGCCGCCTGAGTTTCCCGATATACCGGTGAACCAGCATCAAGCCGGATGGCTTCCCTGATTGCCTTTTCCGCTTCCTTCAGTCGATGCTGCTCCAGATAGACCTGCGCCAGATTGTTGAATGCCGGTGCCGCATCCGGGTGATCCCTGGTAGCCTGAAGAAAAGCTTTGCCTGCTTTTTCGAGTTTTCCCATGGCGTAATAGCTGTTGCCCCGGCCCATCTGAGCTGCAAGGGAAGAGGGCCAGCGAACCAGCGCCGCCTCATAGGCATGCAAAGCTGCCTTTGGGGTGGCGAAGCTCTCAAGCGTGAAGGCTGCCTGCAGGTATCTGTTTTCTTCAGCCGTTGCAGGCAGCGTGCCGGGAGGAAGGGCAAGCATGGCCCACGAACCCGCACGCACCCAGGTGTGCTCGAAAACCGACATCGGAATGGTGTGCTCGGGCTCCAGACCGGAATGCAGGGTGATGGTTTTGCTGGTCAGATCATAGGCAGTGACAACGGCATAATGCCATTGAGGATACCAGCTCAAGGCCAGATTCTGGAACACCAGAACAGGGTGGCCTGCGGCGACCTCTCGCAACAGATCCGGGAGTTGCGGCGCGAGCGGATAGGCTAGTATGCCGTACTGCCGGGGCGTAGCCATCAGTTCAATCTGCAGGGTGCCCTTCTTGCCGGGAATGAACAGCTTGGGCGTCAGTTCGGCGGGTGTAACCGGCACGCCGGCCCAACCCAACAGCATGGCCATGGAAGCCGGGCCACACTGATATTCAGTTTGCGCAAAAAAAGGAACCCGTTCAACCGAGGCTTTTGTCGCCAACCCATCGGGATGGTGCTCAAGCAGCGCCTGGGTCTGTTTGGCAGCACAGCCGCCGAGCAGCATGAACAGTACAAAAGCGCCCGCCACAAGGCGGGCGCTTTTGTACTGTTGCATCAGATTTTGAAAATTAAAGCGGGTGAACAAACGAAAAGACGTTGGTCACACCCAGGATGTCGGTAATCAACAGAACTATAAAAATGAACACGGCAGCTCCGATAATGGCTCCCACGGCATCGCCACCGGCCGGTAGTTGATCAATTTTACCGGCGAGCATTTGCACTTCGCTATCGCTCAGGCTGGCGACCCTGACCTTGGCATCGACGGGGGCTACGCCGAAACTCTGCAACTGTTGCTGGACGTCACTTCGGTCCAGAAAGGCAATGATTTTATCCCGGCCCTGATCAGCGGACTGCTGCTGGATGATCTCCCCGGTACCGACCATGGCAGCCCGGGCAAGGGGAACCTGAATATTCAGTCCGGCCATGGCGGCAACCATCATATAGATACATGTTTTCTTCAGAAATTTGAGCATGGATTCGACTCCTCGTTGCGCATTTCCATTTACCGTCGCAAAGGTCAGTGAGGCAACCCTATTACTAATAGACGTCGCCGCATGACAAGTCAAGGCAAGCCGATCGGCGATCCAAAGGGGGCGGAGAAATTTGCCGCCTGGCAGGTCGACCAGGCGCAGAAGACCAAGACGATCAAAACTGAAGATGGCGACAAGACCGTCTTTTTTGTGGACATGGCCATGGTCAGTAATTTCGAGGACAAGCAGGCGAAGAAGTACCAGCCCGCAGTGCAGCGCTTCGCCAGCAAGTTCGGCATTAGCGAAAGCCTGGTGTTCGGCGTGATTCGTACCGAAAGCAATTTCAATCCCTATGCTGTCAGTGGGGCGCCCGCCTTCGGCCTGATGCAGCTGGTGCCGTCCAGCGGCGGTCGCGAGGGTTACAAGAAGGCACGGGGCAAGGATAGCGCGCCGTCACGCGACTTTCTCTTTGATGCCGAAAATAACATTGAGCTTGGAGCAGCTTATCTCGGCGTGCAGTTCGGCGAGCAGCTGAGCGAGGTGTATAACAACACCTCGCGCGAATATTGTGTGATTGCTGCTTATAACACCGGCCCGTCGAACGTGTTAAAGGCATTCTCGAAGAGCAGGAGCGATGCGCTCGACCAGATCAACAGGAGCCAGCCGCCGCAGGTGTATGACAAACTGGTTCATAACCTGCCCTACAAGGAAACCCGCAGCTACCTACAGAAGGTGGTAAAGTACCGCAGGGATTATGTGCGCCTTTGATGCTTGGGGAGATGCATTTGACTTCCCTTCTGCCATGGTCTACTTGTCGGGAACTGGCATTGCATCAGGAGAATCCAAACGTCGCAGGATTGGTTGATTGGCGAAAGCTGCCTCCCCTGGACTTTTTGCGAAAATGCGGTTGCAAGCCGGTATGCCTTTGTCGCCGAATGGCCGCATAAGCCAGTATTGGTGTCGATTGACAGCGGCGCGGGATAAAGGCGTATAGTGCAATTTAGTTTTGCTCTATGTGTTTTGTTTTTCGGTGGTGGTTGTGTGGTTGAAAGGCGTGAAGTGACGGGAGGAGATCCAATGAAAATAGTGAAATTATTGCTGGCTGCTGGCGTGGTTTGCGGACTGTGTGCTGGCTCTGCACTGGCCGCGACCGGTGAATACTGGGAAGTGAAGGTGCGCATGGAAATGGCGGACATGCCGTTCGCCATGCCGGCGACGACGCATAAGGTCTGCATTGCAGGAAATGCGGCAGATGACCCGAGGAATGCAGCATCCGACAAGGACTGCAAGATAAGCGATGTGAGAAAGCGTGGCAAAAAGACGACGTGGAAGGTGCGCTGCAACAAGGATGGCGAAGTGATGACCGGAACCGGCGAGATCACGTCGTTATCGTCCAGCAGCTACAAGGGCAAGATGCAGACGACGGGCATGTCGGACGGTGAGCCGGTGGATATGACTCAGTATTTCGAAGGCAGGAAGCTGGGTGGCGCCTGCGACGCCAAGGCGCCAAGCAAACAGGTGCAGAAGATGCAGGTACGGGCCAATGCGCAGATGGCCTCTTCCTGCGACCCTGCGGCAGCCGAAACAAGCGGAGAACTGGTGGGCGCGGGGATTGCCTATTTCGGCGATCATGGTGTCTGTGCGAGCCGGGCGAAGGAGATGTGCGCCCGGGTGGGCAAGGATGCCTACAAGATTGCAGATACCTACGATGCGCTTGTCGAAGTGCGGAAAAATTCTTCCAATCCCGGCTATGTGGATGTTGCCAAGGCCTGTGGGATCAATATGAAGAAGGCGAGAGCCTCGGTTTGCCGCAGGAATGCCGAGGGGGATATGGACTTCCTTGATCGTTATTGTCCGGCCGAGGCGAAGGCCTATCGTGAGAAGCTGGCGCGAGAAGAGGCGGCGCGTGACTATACGGCTTCCCGTAGCTACACCTCCGATGGAGGCAGCAAGAGTACGACGGATAACATCCTGGAAAACGCCAGCAAGCTGAAGGGGCTGTTTGGATTCTAAAGGCGTTCGTATGTAGTTTGATCGGATTTCTGCTCGCGCCGCCAATGGCGTGGGCGGCATCCGATCCATTCCCGCAAGTCGCGGCGGCCTATCTGGTTGAGGTGAACGGCGCACCGCTGTGGCAGAAACAGGCGGACAAGCGCTTGCCGCCAGCCAGCCTTACCAAGCTGATGACGGCACTGCTGGTGTTCGAAACTTCCAACCCGCGAGATGTGGCCACAGTGACCCCCGACGCCGAGCACGAGACCGGCACCAGGCTCGGGTTGAAGGCCGGGGAAAAATACCTTGTGCGCGATCTGCTGGCGGCGACGCTGATTCATTCCGCCAACGATGCCTGCCATGTGCTGATGGATCATGCGGCAGGCAGCGAGAGAAAGTTTGTCTCCCTGATGAACCGGCGTGCTGCCGAGTGGGGGCTTGCCGATACCCATTTTGCCAACGGCTGCGGCCATGACGAGGCAGGGCATTATTCGACCGCCAGCGATCTCGCGCGACTTGCGAAGCTCGCCATGCAGAATCGGGCAATTCTGGGCATGGCCTCGATCACGGAACTGCAAATCGATGAGGTCGGCGGACATCACCATTTCGACATTATCAACAGCAATGCCCTGATCGGGCGCTATCCGGGCGTGATTGGTTTGAAGACCGGCTTTACCCCCAGGGCAGGAAAATGCTTGATCGCTTACGCTGAACGAGGTGGCACCCATGTGCTGCTGGTGATGCTGAATGCGCCGAATCGCTGGTGGGATGCTTCCGACATTCTCGACATCTCCTTTGCGCATGTGCGCTGATTTCAAGCTCCGGACACGCTACGTTTATATTGCTGTCTTTCTTGCCGCAGCCATGGCCTACGCCAATGCGTTTGCCGGCGTATTCCAGTTCGACGATTACAATGTCATCGTACATAACGACGCCGTGCACTCGTGGGCGGTATGGTGGAATGATTTCGGCCACGGCATCCGCCCGCTGCTGAAACTTTCTTATCTGCTGAACTGGCTAAGCGGCTTTGGCGAGATAGGCTTCCATGTTGTCAATCTTTGCATCCATGCCGTCACAGCGATGCTGGTGTATCAACTCTCACGGCTGTTTTTGCAGCAGGCCGGCAAACAGGGAGATTCCCATGATGCCATCGCTCTGGCTGCGGCATTGCTGTTTGCCGTGCATCCTGTGCATACCGAGGCGGTCACCTATATCAGCGGCCGCTCATCTTCATTGATGGCGTTGCTGTATCTGTCGGCACTGCTGGCGCATGCAGGATTGCACCGGCAGGGAAAGGCGAGGCTCGCGCAGCCTATCACACTGTTGCTGTTCCTGCTGGCGGTTGCCGTCAAGGAGAGTGCGGCAACACTGCCGCTGGCCTTGCTGCTTTGGGATAAATCGACAGGTGTCGGCTGGCGGGAGGCCATGCGGAGGCAGTGGGGAATCTGGCTTGCGTGGTGCGGATTGTGCATATGGTTTCTGGCCCAGCCGGGATATGCCTCAATGTTGCTTACCAGTGCCTCCATGCATGCACAGGGATTTTGGGGCAGAGAACAACTGGCAGGCATGGCTTACCTGATCGGGCAGTACTTGTGGCCGCTGTCGCTGAATATCGATCCCGATTTTGGGCACAGTGATACCCTGACGTTTCTTCTGGTCGGTCTGGGCGCCCTGTTGCCGGTCGCGTGGTTTCTCCGTCGCGAGCTGCCGGTTCTGGCTTTCTCGCTGCTCTGGCTGTTCGTACACCTGGTTGTTCTGCATCTGTTTTTTCCGAGGCTTGATATTGCCAACGAGCGGCAGCTTTATCTGGCTGACTGGCCTCTGTGTCTTCTGCTGGCGACGGGGCTTTGGCATTTGCCGCAACGGCGGGTGGCGGTAGCCGCGATCACTGTGCTGCTCGTACTTTTGGCCGGGATGACGCTGAGCAGAAACACCGTATATCGCAGCGAAGTTGCCTTATGGGAGGACACGGTACTGAAATCGCCACACAAGGCGCGTGTGCACAACAATCTCGGCGTGGCCTACCTGCTGGCCGGGCGAACGGATGAGGCGAAAGCGGAGTTTGCGACCGCGCTTTCAATCGAACCCGGATATGAAAAGGCCAGGGACAATCTGCTGCGAATGAATGGCGACCGAGTGGGTCAACAGGAGTGACACCGCATGGTGGAAAAGGCGCAGCCATCATTGATGATTCTACTTTTATGAGCCGTTGAATCTCATGGTTTAAAAGCCAAGTGCTTCAATAGCATGGCGTTGTCGCCAGCAGTTTGACACCGTCATTTTTCTGGTCTAATTAGCTGATACGCCATTTGAGAGAGGGAACTATACGAAACCTGCCCACTTGATCCCCCTGTGTTTCAGGCACCTGCCTTATGCGGCAGGCAGGGATTCGTTTTTTTATCGTTTATTTCCCTTGAATTCGTTCGCATCGAGATACCCTTGGCGATCCTGGCCCGGATTGGTCATTTCGCTGTGCCTCTGTCTTTCATTTCCAACAATGATACACGCTCGGGAGTCCTTACCCTCGCCCGGAACTGAAATCATGGCCCGATATCAGGCCATGTCGCTAGACGATGCCTTTGCCGCTATCGCAACCGGTATTCGCTATGAGCCTTATCGGAGCATCATGCGGGGACCAACCGGCACCGCATTGGCGCAGGCAGGCAATTCCGCCGACCAGGCACTGCTGCTGGCCAGTCTGCTGAAGGCCAAAGGTTACCGTATCCGTTTCGTGCAGGGCACGCTTTCGGGAAAGAACCTCGAAACCCTGATTCTCGGCATGTATCCGCCGGACCTGCCGAAGATGAATTTTTCTGCCTCATACCAACCGTTCAATCCCGCATCCGATTCTTACCTGCAACAGGTGGCGCGCGATCACTTCTGGATCGAGGTCGACCAGGGTAACGGCAGCTGGCTGCCGCTCGACCCTTCCTTTCCGCGCGCCAAAATCGGCGAATCATATGCCAGGGTCAAGAAGCGTTTCGACTCGCTGCCCGACACCATGTACCAGACCCTGTCGATCTCGATTCACGAGGAGACGGCCGCTGGCAACAAGCGACTGCTCGGCAAGCTGGATGTGCGGACCGCCGATATCGGCTTTCAGCCGCTGATGCTCACCGAAACCGGGATTCCCCGCTTCAAGCCTGTGAAGGAGAAGGCGCGCAAAACCGCCGTTGACATGTTCGGGGGCGCACTCTCCGGTGAGGCGCCGGAAAAGGAGGCCAAGCCGGCAACGCCCGAACCCAGGCAAACGATCGGCGTGGATATACGGCGCAGCTGGTTCGGAGCCCGGGAGAGCCAGATCGCAGGCTCACAGCTGCTCGACGACCAGTCCGGCTCGGAGATGCGTCGCGAATGGCTGCGTTTCGAGATCCGCACCCCGGGCGGGCAGCCGATGGTCATCGAGCGCGACCTCTTCGCTGCCGATTCGCCCGGGGTGCCCGGCAAGCGGCCATCGAACCTGCGCCGGTTCGGCATCGTCATCGCACCGGGTCCTGTCGAACCGGATGATATCAACAGCTATGCCACCCGACTCGGCAAGGCGATCGACCTCAAGGCGGCCCGCAACAGGCTAGCCCAGCTTGCTTCCGGCTCTGTGTCGGGTCGCGAGATGAATGAAGCCTCGGCGTTGGCCGATCGGGTCGGCCTGATGTCCGTACATCTGCTCGGCCTGAAGCTTGCAGCCGAATCCACGCGCATGACCCGGCGCATGGCTTCTGCCAACAGCGTCGCCTTCGCCCAGTCGCTGCCGCGCATCATCATCGTATCGAGTGAAAGCACATCGCCTTCACGGCTTGAAACCTCGATCGATCTGCGGCTGGATCAGGTTGACGCCTGGCCGTACCCGGGCAATGCCGCCAGGGTCGCCGAACATTTCCAGACCGCCCGCGGCATCCAGAACAACGTGTTGGAGAGCCGCTTCGTCGAGCGCCTGCTTGCTGTCAGTGAGGCATCCAATACCAGCAACCTGGTCGCGCATGTGAAAGGAGGACCCGCCGGAATGCTGCTGCTGACCGATGCCGGTCGCCTGGATTCGGTCGAGGGGCTTTCGCCCTACTCGCGCCAGCTGATCGGGGCCAGCCTGAAAGCCGGCAGGGAAGTGATCATCCCGCCAAAGCCGGAGCAGCTGGCCGGACGCCTGCGCCTAGGTTGGTGGGAACGGGATCCGGCCACGGGCCGCATGATCGGCGTCATGGATGACGGACTGCATTCGGCGATGACGGAGTATTCGGTCAATACTGAAAAGATTGGTGTCGACGGCGATTCTGCCTACGTAATCGGCATGATCGTCGGTGCAACGTCAACCGAAACCCTGATCGCCGCCAAGGTGCTGGAGCACGGCACCATGACTGGCGAACTTGTTGCAGATATTCAGAAGCGGCTGAAGAAGATCCAGTGCCTGTCCTGCCCCGAAGCCTCGGCCAAGGCCAGTGCAGGGGCGAGTATCAGCTCCAGCATCAAAGGAACATGCTGGGAGATCAAAAAGGAGGCCTCGATTAGGAAAGAGATCGGTGGCTCAGTCAAGATCGGCTTCTGTGAGAACTACACTAATGGCATGTCGTGTGCCGCAGGGCTCATCCTGAATGCCTATAAGGCATCTCCCGTCGAGATCAAGAACGAGATCGAAGGAAACAAGGCAGAAGTGAAGCTTCCATGCGAATGAGCACCGCTTCTATCCGGAACTGTTTGCCGGCGGCATCGCTCATCGTGCTGCTCTGTTCCTCTCCTCAGCAGATCACCGCCGCATCGGTCGACTGGCAGGACCCCTACCTGACCGGCGACCCGTCGCACTACCCGCAGCCGCAGGCGGTGGAAAGCATCCCGCGTTCAAGCCAGATTCGGATCAATCCGTCGCTGGCCGTGCTGCCATCGGGAGCTGCTGCCAAAACCGCCAGCGCCAGCAGTAGCGTCCGCATCGATCTGATGCGAGTCATACGCAGTGACGAGATAGCCGGCGTCAAAGCGCCGGAAGGCATGGAGGCCGTCATTCTGATCACGCGCTGGACCAACGTGCATCCGCGCCAGAAGGTCAGCCGGGCTTCGCTGGAAGGCGCAGGCGACCGCAGCGCAGGCGCCGGTGGCCTGTTTTCAGGTGGTGGCGACCAGGGCGAGATGGTCGACATGGATGTGGCCTACAAGGTTCCCCTGCCTGTAAGGCATCTGTGGCTGATCGGTGGCGGCGAGGCGTTCCCGCTCAGGCCGGAAAGCGGTGAGTTGCCGGACGGCATGGTCGCCAACAAGGCATTCGGAATCGCCCGCATGGGGGAGACGCGCGATGCCCGTATGGCCTGGTTCGTTCCCAGGGGGATGAGCGATCTGGAACTACGCTTGTTCGATTACGACAACGGCCATATTTCCCTGCCGGTCGCCGGCGACATGAAAAAGGCGGAATCGCCATCGAAGACGAAAGCAGTGGATGCCGGCAAGTCCGGCGAGCTTGAACTTTCCGTTCTAGGCATGCGCAGCGTCGAGACCTATGCTGGCCAGAAGGCGCCGGAAGGCTGGCGCTTTTCGGTGGTCGACCTGCTCGGCAAAAGCATCGCCAAACAGGGCAAGATGGGAGCGCTCGTCTTTGCCGATCCGAGCAAATATGTCTGGCTCACAGGAGACGGCGGCACGCTCCACTACGGATTGCCGCCAGAGAACGGAACAGGGAGTATCGTGTTCACACCGGAGGTCGCCAGTCGCCAGTCGGTCACATTCGTGGTTCCGGAAACGGAGAAACACTTCAGGTTGGGGCTGCGCGGTCGCAGCGATGTGCTATCGCTCAAAGCAACTGCCGAGCCACCATCTGCCGTGCCGGCAGCCACGGCACAGGTGCAGGACAAGGGAGCCCTGACACTCGGTCTGGTCGGTCTTCGCCGCGAAAAGGGCATCACCATCCTTGATCTTCTGGCTACTCCGGAGAGCGGCGGCAAGGGCGTGGAAGTCCATGCCGACCAGCAATTTATCCTGAAAGTCGGGAAGAGCGAATATCGCCCCGACGCGAACCTGACGCGCCGGCTTTATCGCCAGCCGCCAGGGCCCTTTATTATTCCGCCCGCCACACCGGTTCGCTTTGAGCTGGCCTACGCGCTACCGGACAATGCACCGGCCCCATCACAACTACGCTATCGCGGTTTTGCCGGTGAAGCATCGATCCCTCTGGACGGCAGCAAAATCGCTGAAGCCAGGGTTGGTTCAGCCAGCAGCATGTCTGCCGGAGCCCTTGCACCCATCGTGGTTGAAACATCGCCGGCTGCGGTTGCGGCAACCGCTACGCCGAGCGGGGCTATCCAGGCACCAGGCTCTGAGGAGGCCCTGCCAGACTCGGGTATTGCAGCGGCAAAAGCTGCTTCGAAACCAAAATTCGTGCCAACCGGCGAAAAACCCAAATTGATGGCGGTGACACTGCCGCCATTCGACCCCGCGACAGCCATTCCCGAGGTCGAACCGAACAACGATGCGAAGCAGGCCACGCCCCTTTCCAGGGCTCTGGCCGCCAAAGGCTCGCTCGGCGCGAATGACGAATACGACTGGTATTCCTTCAAGGTAGATGGCGAGCCACAGCTTTGGACCGTGGAAGCGGACGGTCCGGGGCTGCGTTGGGTTGGCATCTACGCTGCAGGCAATCGAGAGATGGCCGGATATGAGGCTGGTAGCAAGACGCAGGTGCGAGTCGACAATCTGTTACTGGTGCCCGGCCAGTATCAAATCCGGGTACGCGGCACAAGCAAGGGAGGCGATTACACCGTCAGGGTGGTGCCATTGGGTCGCCCCGACAAAACGGCGGAATTTGAACCCAATGACGATCCGTCCCAGGCACAGTTGCTCCGCTTCGGTGAGGCCCGGCAGGGGTTGATTGATCACGATAGCGATATCGATTCCTACCGTTTCTCGCTCGATGCTCCCACGCACATCCTGCTCACGCTGGCGCCGCCGTCTGATGCAAAACTGATGATGAATATTCAAGGTGGAACGCTGAACTTTGCCGGCAATCAGCTCGCCGGCCCAGGGGAGGGGACGCGCTACGAAGCGCAGTTACAGGCCGGTGAATACAGCGTCAGAATTAAGAGCGATGGAAAATCGGCCAGCAATACCCCTTATGAGCTGAAACTCGAATACCTTGATCCTTTCGACCTGCCCGTGGACCTGGAACCCAATGACAGCGCTGCCCAGGCGAGGCCTCTGACGAACATCCGGCAATTCAAGGGTTCCGCCGGCGAGTTCGGTGACTGGGACTGGTTCGAATTGCCGGAGGTCAAACAACCGACTCAGCTTACCCTGAAGTTTACCGGTGGGTATGGCGTTAATCTTCGTGTGGCCGAAAACGGGAGAATGGGTTCGACCGATCTGAAGGAGCTATCGCGCAACGATACAGAACGGGTCTACAGCGCAACCCTGCCCCCCGACTTGCCTGCATTTCTGTCGGTCAGCAACCGGGGTGAATATGGCGTGGCGCTGAGCCTCAATCCTGACCCTGCTGTGGCAGGAAATCCAACCGTCGATCCGGCACTTTCCATTGCGCTTGCAGGGCAGTTATCACCGATGGCCGCCTTTCGCAACGAGCAGCAGTCCGAAGCGCTTAATTTTACCGTCACCAACCGTACCGCCACGTCGCAGCGTGTCCGGCTGGAGGCGGCCAGCTCCGCCGACGGCTGGCGTGTCAGCCCGACTGTAGGAGCTATCGAACTGGCTCCCGGCAAATCAGGAACTCTGCAAGCTACGCTGATCAGTGTTGCGGATCGCACCCCCGGAGGTCGCCTGCCGATTTTCGTACGTGCCCGCACCGAGCACATTGCCAGCGAACCTTTGGCTCTTCCCGTACAGAGCCTGTGCGGCGCACCGGCGCAATCGCCCAGTCCTGATATGCCGCTGCCCGAATCGATGCTCGGCGGATTCGATGTGGCGTGGACGGCCGTTGGTGCCAGGCCAGCGAGCGATGACGACCACCAGAAGATGCTGTTCGATGGCATGACACCGGTTGGTCAATACAGCCCGGTCCGAAGCTTCCCAACGGATATCGAGGTCAAACTGGCTGGCGGTAAGATACGCATTGCCGGCATCACCCTTTTTGCCACACCTTACAAGGCCGCCATCGGCCCGGTACCGTTCACGCTGCTTGCCTCGACGGATGGCACCGCCTATCGCGAAATAATCCACGGCGAGATCGAACCCCTGGCCCGCGAGCAGGTTTTTGCCTTTCCTGCGCCGGTCGATGCAAGCCATGTCCGGTTGCATCTGGATAAAAAGGACGGCCTAAGCGACGGCCCCATCACATCGCTGGCTGAATTCAAGGTGATTGCCGTACCGGGAGCCTCTCCTTTCGGCACGGCATCTCCCAACATCGCTGACCCTGCACTGGGAGGCCATATTGTCTGGATTTCCTGGCCGCAGGATCCGGCCTCTGTGACCACAATCCTGACCGAGACTGTTGAAAATCGTAGCAGCCAACTGGCGCCGCTGGTTCCGCTGGATATGGTGATCGGGTTCCAGCACGATCGGGCGGCTCGCATTTCACATCTTGAATGGCAGGACAGTGATAAAGAGAGCAAATGGACCCAGCGGCCCGACAAGGTTGCCGTCGCAGCAAGTACCGAGGGGCCCAACGGGCCGTGGCAGCCGCTCGCCAACTGGGAGCTCAAGCGTGATGCCAGCCATATGGCCAGGCTTGATTTCCCGACTCCGGTCTGGGCCCGCTTCCTGCGTTTTTCGATACCGGGAACCGACAAGGGCGCAACTTGGCAGCTTGCAGAGACGCTGCGGGTATTCGAAGAACCGTCCGGGGACAAATACCGCTCCATCCTTGCCGAATGGGGGCACTACCGGCGCGATGCCTATTATGAACGAGTCGTTGATACCCAATCGGCAAGAGCAGTCAGCCAGCGGGGCTCTGGAAGCACACGCAATACCGCCCGCCCGCTGGCAAAGTCGGAAAGCGTCTTCGGCAGCGTGAAAGCGGGCGAGCGATCCGATTGGTACCGGATCGATATTCCCAAGGGCACGGATCGGCTCGAGTTTGCGTTCAAGGGTGATGGCGCCGGTCGACTGGAGCCGACGCTGGAAAACGACAAGGGCGCTCCGATTGCGATGGAGGTGGGCGACGAGATAGACGGAGCACGTATCTTCCATGCGCGTGTGACTCCCGGATCGAGATGCTTCCTGAAGGTCGACGAAGCGAAGCGCTCAATCATGTTCGTCTGGGACGAAAGCGGCAGCATCGGTTCATCAGAAGAGAGCATTTATCAGTCGATCAGCCAGATGGCCGACGACATCAACCCGCTGGTCGAATCGGTCAATCTGATGCCATTGGGCGAGGGTGATGTGCGGCCACTCATGCCGAAATGGAGCTCCAATCCGCTGGAGGTAAAGTCGGCCATCGGCAGTTACGATCGCAGCGGCGGTTCGAGCAACGCCGAAACAACGCTGATCTCGGCCACAAAGAGGCTGGCCGAGCGGCAAGGCAACCGCATCATCATTCTGCTGACCGATGCCGAATCCGGTGGCGGGACACTGAACTCCGAGCTCTGGGGGCTGTTCCGCAAGGTGGAGCCGCGTATTTTCACTTTCGAGCTTCAGGCCGAGTGGCGGGCCGAGAATGCCTCGATGTATCAGGACAAGATGCAGGACTGGGCCGCGGCCAATCACGGCGATTACCGTTCGTTCCAGACCCCGGCCGATCTTGATCATGCCTATGAACGTGCAGCCTGCCTGATGCGGCGTCCGGCCGAATACCAGATTGCATGGAAGCCCGCCCCCGGCGCCGGTCAGCTCAGTGTGGCCTGGGAAAAAGGCAAGGCGATGTCCGGCGCCACCATCGAACTAATCCTTGATGCCTCGGGATCAATGAAGTCATCCAGGCACAAGGTGGATGGCAAGCTGAAGATCGATGTTGCCAAAGCGGTGATGAAGGAAATCATCGATCTCTTCCCCGGCGATACGCAGGTCGGGCTGCGCGTCTATGGCCACCGCCGAAAATCCGGCAGCAAGGGGGCCTGCGTGGATTCCGAGCTGATCACACCGATCGGGAAACTCGACCGCAAGAAACTCGTCGACCAGATCATGTCGGTGAATGCGCGCGGAGACACGCCCATCGCCTATTCCCTGCAGCAGGCCGGCAACGATCTCGCACGCATCGAGGGTCCGCGCCATATTGTGCTGATCACCGACGGCAAGGAGGAGTGCAAAGGCGATCCCGCCAAGGCTGTAGGGCAGATTCGCGCCAAGGGGGTGGATGCCCGTATCGATATTGTCGGCTTCGCGCTGAGCGACAAGAAGGACAAGGCGGATATGGACAAGGTGGCCGGCAAGTCCGGTGGCCGCTTCTTTGATGCGCAGAACCGCGAGGCGCTGGCCAACGCGATCAGCGAATCACTGGCCATGCCGTTCGAGGTGCTGGACGGCAGGGACAAGCAGGTGGGCGAAGGCCTGACCGGGCAGGGTACAAAAGCCCTGTATCAGGGCAACTACACCGTCATTGTGCACACGGCGAAAGGGGATGTGACGGTACGCGATGTGGCACTGACCGAGTCGAAAACGACCAGGGTGATTTTGTCCCGCGAGGGAGATCGCATCAGTTACAAGGTTGAGGCTAGTGATGGTTCAGGCAAGAAAGGTAAGTAATCCATGGGAGCATATCACTGGATGCTCTAATGGATGAGGTGAAGCTATGAGAAGAAGCATTAGAAAAATGATTTTTGGGATTGTTTGGCTGATGATAGCTGGTGCTTTGCCGCTTGTAGTGCAGGCAGACGAGGCGCGGCAACAGGTTCCATGGCTCGACTTGCCTGCCGGATGGTCCGGAACAACGGAAAACGGAATTATTTCGATGACGCCGGGTGACCTGTCATTTTTTGATTCGCTGGTGCTGAGGGTTGAACCCCTGAGTAGCTCGAGAGCGACGCTGGCCGAGGACTACGAGCAGGCCTTGCGCGATCTGGGGCCTTGGCGCCCGATCGGCAATCCCGTCGAACAGCGCTTCGACACTGGCTGGATCTTTCGCATGGGTGTCGGCGTTGCGACCCTTAACGGTACCAGCTACACCGCCGAAACGGCGATCGCCCGTCATGGTGGCCAGCGCGTGCGCTTCTGGGTGCTCGCCGATTCGGATGGCACGTTCAACCGCTACAAAGCCGTTTTCGCCAATGCCATCTCCAGCGCTCAGGATATCACGCTGAAGCAGGCGCCGGCCGTCGCTGCGTCAAACAAACCGGCGCCGGCCGTTCAGGGGAATATCGGCAACTTCAAGCTGGTTCCCGGCTTCGGCAAGGGCCTTTCCGGCGTCTACGTCGGACTCGAACGCGGTTTGTCAGCACATGCGGGTTACGGGATCGGTGATGTGAGCAACAGCATCGAGGATTATACCGAGGTGGATGTCCTCTTTCCGGACGGAGCCTATCGGCGACGGTTGCCGTATCGCGGCATGAACTCCGACCTTCGCTGGGACCGGCAAACATGGGCAACATTCTGGGGTACATGGAAACAGCAGGGCGACAAGGTAGTCATCGCTCGTGGCAGCTACACCACGTATTACACAACCGGCAAACCGGGCACGCTGATCTCCGACCGTGACCGGCCTTGGAGCAAGCTCGCTATACCAGCCAAGGTCCGGGTCGAAGGAACCTTTGCACGGGCCAACAGGCGCGATGCGGATGTACCACGCATTACACTGCATGCAGATGGCCGCTACGAGGAGCACGGAAACTTCCTGAGCACGGTCGGCGACCCATGGGAGCTGGTCGTACCCGACGGCAATGCGATGTTCAGGCAATGGAGCAGTGCCCAGTACAACCGAGCCATGGCCGGCAGTAGCGGCACCTACACCTTCGACAGCTACACCCTGACTTTCCACACCAGCGACGGTCGTATCTGGCAGATCAATGCCTATATTCCCCCCGGTGAAAGCATGAAGAGTCCGCGAAAGCTGGTGATCAACGGCGTGCAACTGTTGAAAGACTAGGTATATGAGATGGGAACAGGGATGAAATCATTGATGCGGTCGTTCAGGGCGGCGATGCCATGAAACCTTTGCTTAACAGCATGATGCTGGCAGTCGCTTTGATCTCGGTTTCACCGTTGTTAACTGAATCCAGTGATGCCTCTTCTTGGGCGGTCGTGAAGCGAACTCATTGATCAAATAGTCATTGCCCATCTTGAATCGGCAAGGCGGTCATTATTTCCATTTCAGGAGTATGGCGATGAATCGTTCTCTGTTAACATCGCACCCTGCTTTTTGAGAGCGAGGGAGCAGGGCGCAAGCCATTTCCAGGGGGGAATATGCCGTACAATGAAGAGATTTCCGGAGCCCTTCAAAAGCTGGGGTTGAGGCACCTCGAGGATGTCTACTGGGATCTACCGACCCCGCGTCTGTATGAACATGCGATACGAAATCGGGAAGGGCACCTGGCGCACATGGGCGCACTGGTCGTGAAGACCGGTTATTTCACCGGCCGCGCCGTCAAAGACAAATTCATCGTCGATGAGCCCGGTAGCCACGAACATGTCTGGTGGGGTGATTTCAACCGTGCCATTTCCGAGGAGAATTTCGAAAAGTTGTATGCGCGGGTCTGCCGCTATCTCGAAGGCCAGCAGATCTATATCGAAGATTGTATTGTCGGTGCGGATTCACAATACGAAAAGCCGGTGCGCGTGATTACCCAGACCGCATGGCATGCCCTGTTTGCGCGCACGATGTTTGTCCGTCCGGTTGATCTGGGGCGCGAGTTATCAGCTCATGACCCTGAATTTACGGTGCTGCATGTGCCGCATTTCCACGCCATGCCGAGTCAGGATGGCACCAATTCAGAAGCCTTTGTCATTCTGCACATGGCGCGCCGTATCGCTCTTATCGGCGGCACTTCCTATGCAGGTGAAATCAAGAAATCGATCTTCACCATCATGAACTATCTGCTGCCTGAAGAGGATGTGCTGCCAATGCATGCATCGGCCAATATGGGCGAAAATGGCGATGTGGCGATATTTTTCGGCCTTTCAGGCACCGGTAAAACCACGCTTTCTTCCGATCCCACACGTAAGCTGATCGGCGATGATGAGCATGGCTGGAGCGATCACGATGTATTTAATTTTGAGGGCGGTTGCTATGCCAAGGTTGTCGATCTGTCGGAAGCCAAGGAGCCGATGATATACGCTGCCACAAAGCGCTTCGGCACGATTCTTGAAAATGTGGCCATTGATATCAAAACCCGGCATGTCGATTTTAATAATGCCAGCCTGACCGAGAATACCCGTGCTGCCTATCCGATTCAGGCGATACCGAATGCCATCTATCCCGGCGTAGGCGATTTGCCGAAGAATGTCGTCATGCTTACCGCCGATGCCTTCGGCGTGCTGCCTCCGATTGCCAGGCTGCGTCCTGAGCAGGCGATGTATTATTTTCTGCTTGGCTATACCGCCAAGGTGGCAGGTACCGAGGCTGGCCTCACCGAACCGCAGGCGACCTTCAGCCCCTGCTTCGGCGCCCCGTTCATGGCCCGCAATCCGTCCGTCTATGCGGGCATGCTGGGCGAGAAGATCCGCGCCAATCAGGTGAACTGCTGGCTGCTCAACACCGGCTGGAGTGGTGGCCCTTATGGCGTCGGCGAGCGCATGGACATCGATCTGACGCGTGCGCTGCTGAGCAACGCCTTGAACGGAAGCCTGAATGATGTGGCATACCGTACTGATGATATTTTCGGGTTGCAGATTCCTGAGTCCTGTCCCGGCGTGGATGCATCCATCCTTGATCCTGCAGCCACATGGAGCGATGCGGATGCTTTTCGGGCCAAGGCGTTGGCGTTGGCCGCATCTTTTGATAAAGCATTCACCCAGTTTCGCGACAAGGTCAGCCTCGAGATTGCTGCTGCAGGACCGATGATCAAAGGATGATAAAGTATTCCGAACATAAGCCGGTATCAGCCGATGCCCGAATGCTGCAGCGCCGCGGATGGCAGCTGGGCTGGATCATGCAGGAGGATCGCCCGGCACTGCCGGAAGCCACAATGGTGGCCGAGGCATGGAATGACGATGCCGCTGTGATGCTTCCGGGCGTAATTCCCCTCGCTTCCTTGCAGGCGGATATCGACCGCGCACGGGACTTGATGGAGCAGGCGCTCAGTGGCGCCGAACTTGCGGATATTTTTGAGGATGCCGATCATCTTGAAAACATGCGCACCTTTCCGCTGGTCGGTGTTTCTTCCGAAGACCATGACGACCAGGGTCTTGAAAAGATATATTTCGATGCCGAGCAGGATGATGAACTGCTGGCCGAAGGCTTATGGTGCAAGGCATCCTGGCTGTCGTTTTGCGATGACGATGCAAGCGTGCGCTTTCGTTTCTCCTTCGGCATGGAGGGTTTTGAGGATGTGGCAGCTGATCCGGTCAGCCAGCACTGGGCTGGCGAGCTGTGCCAGGCTGTATTTCCCGAATCGCGTGCGATAACAGAGAATTCGCTAATCCTTGATCATTTACGCCACCTGCTTGGCGGAGAGCCGGCTTTTGTGGAGCGTATCGTATATTTCAATGCCCCCAACGGCGGAGCCCAGATGCATCATGATGTAGAGCGCGGGCATGATGGCGTCGTCTTTGCCCAGCTCTCCGGTGCCACCTTCTGGCTGGCGCTCTCCAAGCCGCGCCTGATCGATGAGCTGACCGCATTTGTCAGTGATCCCGCCCATGCAGCTGCCGTGGCCGTGGTAATGCCGGAGGTGGAGGACAGGGAAAAACTGGCTGCATTGATCGCGGATCGAGCAGCTTTATCGGAATACATGGAAGAGCCGGATCATGAACTGCTGGAAGCCATCATGGACCGTTCGCCGGATTTTATCGGGCATCTTGTCGGGCGCGGTTATGCGCATGTGCTGGAAGCAGGCGACGTATTGCTGATGCCGCAGCGGGATCTGGACAACTGCGTTTGGCACTGCGTGTTTTGCCTTGGCGATGAAGCGGGGGAAGGCCTGTCATTTGCCGTACGCCCTGCCTAGGTATGCCTTTTGGCTTTTGCACTGCCTCCTGCTCATCTGCGCACCAGCAGCGTACGGGCAGGCATCGGGAGCAGACATGACAAAACAGCAATCTCAGGGCAATCACCTGCTCGGTGAATCCAGCCCCTATTTGCAACAGCATGCGCACAATCCCGTCAACTGGTATCCGTGGGGTGAAGAGGCCTTTGCGCTGGCCCGCCTGCAGGACAAGCCGGTGTTTCTGTCTATCGGTTATTCAACCTGTCACTGGTGCCACGTCATGGAAGAGGAATCGTTCGCCGATGCCGAGGTGGCCGAGGCGCTGAATAAAAATTTCATCGCCATCAAGGTGGATCGGGAAGAGCGGCCGGATATCGATGCCATATACATGCAGGCGGCCCAAACCCTGAATGGCGGCGGAGGCTGGCCGCTGAACGTGCTGCTGACACCGGACAAGCAACCCTTCTATGCGGCCACCTATTTGCCGAAGCATTCCCGCTTCGGGCGCATGGGCATCATTGAACTGGCCGAACGCATCGGGCAGCTGTGGACTCAGGACCGGCAGAGGATCGAGCAATCGGCGGCCTCGCTGAGTCAGGCGGTCAGGCAGGGCGTGACGCTGACTTCTCCCGGTGAGGTGGATGCGAAGGCCATCGATGCGGCATTCGATCAATTGTCTGCATCCTTTGATGCAGAGCATGGCGGCTTCGGCAATGCGCCAAAATTCCCCAGCCCGCACCGGCTGCTGTTTCTGCTTCGCTACGGCACTTTAAAGAAGAGCCCGGAAGCCATAGCCATGGTCGGGAAAACACTGGATGCCATGCAGCGCGGCGGCATCCATGATCAATTGGGCGGCGGTTTTCACCGTTATGCCACCGATGCCATCTGGCTGTTACCACATTTCGAAAAAATGCTCTATGACCAGGCCATGCTGCTGATGGCCTATGCCGAGGGCTGGCAGGTGACTGGTGATGCTTCGTTTGCCGAAACCGCGCGCGGGATTGCCTCCTATATGCTGCGTGATTTGCGGGATGGGAAGGGCGGCTTTTATTCCGCAGAGGATGCCGATTCAGAAGGTGTGGAAGGCAAGTTCTATGTCTGGAGCGAGGCAGAGATTCGACAGCTCCTGGGCAAGGATGCCGATGCATTCATCAAGGCCTACAATGTTCGCAAGGATGGCAATTTCGTTGACGAGGCCACGCGCCAGCCAAGCGGCGAGAATATCCTGCATCTAAGCCCCGATAGCGATGTGAATCTCGAAGCGTTCGCCCCTCAGCGGGCTATCCTGATGGCAGCACGCGACAAGCGGATTCGCCCGTTTCGGGATGACAAAATCCTGGCTGACTGGAACGGACTTGCCATCGCAGCTCTTGCATCGGCCGGGCGCATTTTGGATGACAAGGACATGGTCGATGCGGCTGCCCGGGCCGCGCGATTTGTGCTTGGGAATATGCAGGATAGAAACGGCCTGTTGCACCGCTGGCGCAAGGGTGATGCCGCCATCGCCGCACACCTCGATGATTACGCCGCCATGGTCTGGGGCCTGACCGAGATTTATGAGGCCACGCTGGACGGCCAGTGGCTGGCTGAAGCGGTGCGCCTGAATCATGAGATGATAAAGCGTTTCAAAGGCAAGGATGGCGGCTTCTACATGAGCCAGAGCGATAACGGGCTGATTGCCCGCCCCATGGAGGCATTCGATGGTGCCCTGCCTTCCGGCAATGCCATGGCCATGCATAATCTGCTGCGCTTGTCCCGCCTGACCGGCAATGCTGATCTTGAAAAGGAAGCTGCAGCCGTGGCCGGGCAATTTGCCGGCCTGGCCGCGCGCGCACCTTCGGGGCTGGCGCATATGCTCAGTGCCGTGCTGCTGGCTGAAATGCCTGCTCAGGAGATTGTGCTGGCAGGGGACAAATCGGGCAAAGAAGGTGCTGCCGCCATGCTGCAGTTGATTCGCAGCCGCTTCCGCCCCAATACGGTTGTTCTATGGGCCGATGATGGCCTTGAAAAACTAGCCCCGTACACAGCCGGTCAAAAGTCCATCGAGGGCAAGGCCACAGCCTATGTCTGCGAGAATTTCCAGTGCAATCTGCCCGTCACCGACATCGAAGCCCTGCGAGCAGCTCTTAAAGATGGGTAGAATGCCCCTGGATGACCATTGATTCGATCTGACTCAATAGAGTCCTTCCCTCTGTTCCTGGCGCACTTATTTTAGAAAGGTGCCCGGTAACGAGAAGCGATAGGTCAAGCCCAAACCTGCAGAGTAGGAACTGAATCGACGGTTACCGGAGGATAACTTTATTTTATCGAGCGACATTGTTGCTCCAAGCTGACCGTAGAGCGCAAGGTTATCGCTCAGAGCATAGTTGCTTCCAATTGAAGGTTTTAACACAATGCCGTAACCATCTGCGCCAATTAATATTTGGAAAAAGTTCTGGAAATTATTTGTTGCGGAATATTTATTCTGTATGCCTAATCCAGTTAATATTTCTCCATACCCTGGATAACCAAGAGAATCATTATATGCGACGCTTATCAGAACGGGAAAATACCAATTTTCATTCAAGACCTTATCCATTTGAAGCGATACCAAATTGAGATTGGCGTGCTTGCTGTTTCCAACTCGAACATTGAATTCAGTTTGCTGGTATAGGGTGAAGCGATATCCACTAAATTTGAAGCCCTTTGCAGATCCGGATTCACGGAGGTTCTTTCCCTCGCTGGAAAGGTGGTAGTTCAAGGCGGCGCCCAGAGTGACGTTTTTCGATGTGCCCTTAGGCGCAAACAAATAACCACTTGATAAAGATAATCCAAGATTATTGTTGAATAAGTATTCAACCGACAACTTTGGATAAACAAGCAGGCCAGGTCCTGTATCGATCTGCTGCGGTGAATATCCTCCAGAGCCAACACCTATTTGGCTATAGAAATTGACGTGAGGAGAAACTGCAAACCTATACCCCATGCCAACAGTAAATTGATTATATAGCGGTAGCCCTTTATAGCCGGCCTCTGCTCCAAAAAACAGATAATGGTTTTGAGTCACGAAGTGCGAATATTGCAGAGATAAGGTATTGATGGTTTTTTTCTTCGTGCCCGTTGGCTTGATTTGAAATATGTTGTTAAGTTCAAGTGCCAGTATGTTTTCTGCGGTTTCGGGCAAGGTTAAATCGGACTCTGTCTTTTGACCCGAATAGGCATATGAACCGATCGTGTATGAAACGGGCTTTTGAAAAAACAAGTTCAGTTGAGAGTGGTTTATAGGAGAGTTTACAAATCGAAAGTGAGTAAAGTTAACCCCTGCTGAGAAATTCCGAAAATCGTAACCCAAACCCACGTAACTTTTGATAAATCCACCCTTACCAGACAATGTTTTGCTCTGAGTTACACTGGAACCGCCACCACCGCCGCCAAAAGAGGCTCCGGCATCAATAAATGAATTCCCAAATATTCTGTGTTGCGCGTGGATTGTTGTGTCAAATGTCATAAAGCCGCCATAATTACCATAAACCAAGGGCGCATGAAGTCCAAGGCCCAGGTAAAGCCAGCTGTTCAATGGGTGGAGATAGTGAAGGCCAAATAAATCGAGCGTTTTATTTCCAGGAACCGGGATCACTTCATAATCCAGCATGATCAACCCTTTGGCTGTGGTCAGGTCGTCGCGTTCCAGTGCTGTCCTGTTATTTGTCTCCGCCAGAGCAGTGTCAGAAACCGTTGAGGCTTGTTGTGACGCGAACGCAGCATCTGCCATAATTGAAAGAAGGATAAGTAAAAGGAGCTTATTTAATCGTGAGAAATGGATCACCATCCTCCTTCAAATAATGTATCTACCAAGTTGAGCATCTATATTGCTGCCTGGTTCATCTGGTGGCAAATGAACAACTCTTGAGTTGCCACCCTTTTTCAATGATACGAAGGTTCGTAGTAACGAATGGCTTTTACGCTTTTTCCGGATTATTGATATGCACATCCATCTGGGGAAAAGGAATCGAGATGCCGGCTTCATCGAAGGCCAGTTTCACTTTCTCGGTGATATCGCACCGGACCGTCCAGAAGTCGCTGCTTTTTACCCACGGACGCACATAGAAATTCACGCTGGAGTCAGCCAGCTCACCCACGACAACCGTAGCCTCAGGTTCTTCCAGGATGCGTTCATCGGCTGCCAGAATGGATTGCAGGATTTCCTTGGTCTTCTTGATGTCGTCGCCATAACCGATGCCAAATATCAAATCGATGCGGCGGTGTTCACGGGCGGAGTTATTGGTGATGTTGCCGCCATAAATCGCCCCGTTCGGTACGATGACGATGCGGTTGTCGCCCGTTTTCATGGTGGTGGAGAAAATGCCGATTTGCTCTACCACGCCGGCAGTGCCACCAGCCTCAATGAAATCGCCGACCTTGAATGGGTGGAAAATAATAAGCAGTACGCCGGAAGCGAAGTTCTGCATCGATCCCTGCAAGGCCAGGCCGACAGCCAGACCGGCGGCGCCGATGAGGGCGATAAAGGATGTGGTGTCCACGCCGAGCTTGTCGAGAGAAGCTATGACAACAAACAGCAGCAGCACCGCATTGAGGATCGAGGATACAAAGCCGACCAGCATTTTGTCGGTGCCGGCTTTCTCCAGCAGCCTCGCTGCAAAGCGGGTAACAACGCCGGCCACCAGGCGGCCGACAATGAATATCGCCAGCGCCAGGCCGATGTTGATGCTCCAGGGAATAACGTAATCGGTCAGAAGTCCTTGTATATCAACGGAATCAAGCATGGTGTCTCCTTGAATGTGTTAAATTGGCGATCCGAACCGCCCAGGCTGTTAATCAATAGGGCACAATCTGACCGTCATAGGCAATAAATGCACCCGGCTCGTAGTCGCGCGCCTGCGCAATGACGCCCGTCATGCCGGCCACGGAAGTGGCGACGTCTATCAGCCCTGTGTGGTGGGTCATGTCCGTCTGCACCCAGCCCGGATGCAGGGTGATGACATGCACGCCTGCAGCCGACAAATCGACGGCCATGGATTTCGATACGATGACCAGCGCCGCCTTGGCTGCGCGGTAGGCATATGCGCCGCCGCTACTGTTATCTGCTATCGAACCCATTTTCGAGCTCATATTGGCAATGGTGCCACCCTTTGCCATGCGTCCGGCCAAGTGCTGCACAACGCGCAAGGGGCCGATGCAGTCCACATTGAACACCTGCTGCATGGTTTCCGAACTAACCCTGTCCAGATCCTGCCCATCCTTGCCGGGGCCATAAATGCCGGCATTGTTAATCAGCAGGTTGATGTGGTCTGGTAGCTTTCCATCCGGACCGGCATCGCTGCCTATATCCCAGTGGATCCTGTGCAGATGATCTGAACTGATGTCATTCAGTTCCCCGGCATCAGTGCGGAAACAGGCCCATACCTCGCACCCCTGTGCCAGATAATGGCGTACAAACCCCAGCCCCAGCCCCCGATTGCCGCCTGTAATGAATACATTCATGTTGCCTCCTTGCATGCCCATTGGCGGATACCCGCCTGCACCTGCTACCATGCCGCCTTATGATAACCACGCAAGACACGCCGCCGCAAAGTCTCGTACAATTGCTGCGCGGTAGCTGGATCGATCGGGCCCTCCTGATTGTTTCCCTGCTTGCGATTGCTGCAGTCTGGTTTTTTATCCAGGGCAGCATCGCTTCAGGGCCGCCTGTGGCCGAGATTTACCATGGCGACACGATGCTGGCGAGTTATCGCCTGCCGGGGCCGGGACAGGCGCCGGTTCATTTTGCAGCCGAAGGTGATCTGGGCATTTCCGAAATTGTCATTGATGCAAGCGGTGTGCGCATGACCGCTTCGCCATGCGCAAGCCAGCGCTGTGTGCTTTCAGGGACACACCGCCATGCAGGTGATCTGATCGCCTGCGTTCCGAACAGGATACTGGTGACAATCCGAGGCAGCAGGGACAATAACCTCGATGCGGTGGTGGAATAGCCTGTGATGGAAGCCTCGCTAAGGCCGCCCCTGGAGGAGCTGGAGAACAAGGCCGTCTGGCTGGCCTTGCTGATGCTGGGCATCGGGCTGCATGTATTCGAGGCGGCATTACCGAGTCTCGGACCCTGGTTCAAGCCCGGCCTGGCCAACCTGATGACGCTGCTGGCCCTGGTCTGGATGGGGCCGCGTGCTGCTTTCATGCTGGCGGTGTCCAGGGTGCTGGTCGGCAGTTTCTTTATCGGCACCATGTTTACCCCCACCTTCGTGATCAGCATGTCCGGCGGCCTGACAGCGGCGTTGGTCATGATCATCACATGGCGGACTCTGCCGGGCATCAGTCTGGTGGGGGTCAGCCTGCTCGGGGCGCTGGCGCATATGACGGCCCAGTTTGTGACGGTGGAGTCATTGTTCATTCACCAGACCGCCCTTTACTATATTTTACCGCCGCTGTTGCTGCTCTCATGCTTCACCGGCTGGATAAACGGGGCATTGGCAGGGTATATTGCGGGCAGGCTCAAGTATGACTCCATCCGATAAATCCATAGAACGCCGCCGCATCGGCATTTCCCTCATTGCGTCCATTGCGGCGCATGCTTTGCTTGCGGTATTGATCGTGGTGGCTCATAACGATCAGCCCCTGCAAAAAAAGAAAGCGCCACAGATCATGGATGTGGTGCTGCTGGATGCCAATAAGTCGAAGGCCCCCAAGCCGCCTGAGGATGCCAAAGCCATATCCAATCGCAGTGCCGTGGGCGGCAGCAGTAAGGCGCAGGATAAACTCACCCGTGCGGCCCGCGCGCCTGTGACCGGCCAGCAGCAGAAGCCGAGGCCGCCTGCCCCTCCTTCGCAACCCAAGAATCCGCCTCCCTCGCCAGAGCCCCAGAAGCGGCCTCGCGTACTGGCAAGGCGCGGTGTGACGCCGGATAGCAGCAATGCGCCAAAGCCTCCGAAGAAGCAGTCCGAGAAAGCAGTGCAGGCGCCGCCGCGCATCCCGTTGTCCAATCTGATGCCGTCGACCATGGCGCTGGCCCAGTTGTCGCGTGATTTTCAACGGGAAAAGCGTATGAAACAGATGCTTTCGCGCGAGGCGGATGTTCCGATCAATACGCGCGAGGCCAAATTCGCCCCGTATGCACAGGCCCTTGTGCGGGCGCTGGAAGAACAATGGCGGCCCGGCAAGGCGAATTATGAGCAGTTCCCCGAGGATGCGCGCCGATCCCTGATGCGCGTGACCATTGAGAACAATGGAGACCTCGGTGGTGTGGAAATCCTGCGCCCGAGTCCGATTCCCCAGATCAATGAAAGCGCCATTCAGGCGATTCATGCCGCGGCACCCTTCCGGCCGCTGCCATCCTCGTGGGGGCTTGATCGGGTGAGTTTTTATCTGACCTTCGAGGTGGTTGAGGACAGGTTTGTCTTCCACGCGATGTAAGGCTCTTCTGGGCTGGTACGGTGAGTATGCCCGCGACCTTCCCTGGCGGCATACAAGTGATCCTTATGCCATCTGGATATCGGAAATCATGCTGCAGCAGACTCAGGTGGCGACAGTGCTGCCCCGTTATCAGGCATGGCTGGATATGTTTCCGGACATTCAATCGCTGGCCACGGCCAGCCTGGATGATGTACTCAAGGCGTGGGAAGGGCTGGGCTACTATCGGCGCGCTCGCTTTATCCATGCCGCCGTACAGCTGCTGATGACTCAGCACTCCGGGGAATTCCCGCACGACTTCGAAGAAATTCTCAAGCTGCCGGGCATCGGCCGTTCGACGGCAGGCGCGATTGCCTCATTCTGTTTCGGCCACGGCAGGCCGGTTCTGGATGGCAATGTGAAGCGTGTGCTGAAGCGCTGGCACGGGATGCCGGAACCCGGTGATAAGGCATTGTGGCAGAAGGCCCACGAGGCAATAGATGCCTCTGATAAACCCGCCGACTGGAACCAGGCCATGATGGAGCTGGGTGCAACCATTTGCTCGACTGCAAAACCGGATTGCAGACATTGTCCGGTGCAGAAATATTGTGATTCAGCTTTTCAGATCAATGCCGTACGTAAAGAAGCGTCGAGCAATCGAGTCCTCGATGTGCACTGGCAGGTGAACCTGTATCTGGATGATGAAAAAGGCATCTGGCTGACGAAGCGGCCTGATACCGGCATCTGGGCAGGCCTGTGGACGCCACCGATGACGGAACTGGAAGCAACTCCGGATATGGTACCCTGCCACATTCATCAGCTGACGCATCGCCGCCTGCATCTGTATGTGCAGCCGATTAGCGAGCTTCCTGTCGGCAAAGGCAAATGGGTAGAAGATATTTCACAGCTTGCATTGCCTACCGGCATCCACCGCCTGCTCCACAAACACAGGATCGGTGCATGAAGCGATTTCTGTTCTTTCTGCTGCTATCGATGCCCCTGTCGGCAAATGCAGCCGGGCCGGATCATGGCATGGTCGTGGCAGCACATCCGCTCGCAGCTGCAGCCGGAATCGACATG